>JGI24142J45722_1001489_pt1 | contig 11267 bp, 9 predicted proteins | sample BarGraIncu00431A_FD_45722 | JGI IMG/M metagenome (IMG submission 45722) | reverse complement strand
CTTTGTTTATGGCGGGGCGGTTACTCTGGAGTTAGAAACGTATCTGGCCGACCGGGTGGTGGTGCTTTTTATCGGACGGGAGCGCATATTTTCCGGATCGGACATGGGACAGTTCCACTCGCAGTTTGGGATTGCTTACGGTTATGATTAATTAAAAGCATAGAATAAAGCCTGTTTTAGCGCGAAAATTTGGCTGGCAGCGATAATTGGATAATCCGGATTATGCTGTCTGGAATTTTCAATGCGCTAGTTTTACGTTAGATTTGGGGGGACTGTCTTTTTTGGAGGAGTCGTGGCGATTAACATCGATTTCTCATTAAATCATTAGACTAGACATAAGCACCTTACAACAAAGGATTTTTACAATTCAGATCATATTCGAAAATCCATTATTTATCTAATAAATCTTTGTGCCAGATGAATTGAAACATTAGTTTTCGTATTTGTTAAGATATAAAGGAATAGTAAAACAGAAGGTGCTTCCTTCTCCTAAAGTGCTTTCAACCCAGATTCTACCTTGATGTGATTCAATGAATTCTTTACAGATTATAAGCCCAAGTCCGGTTCCAACCTCGTCATCAGTTCCCCTTGACGAAGAATTTTTGTCTAGCATAAAAAGTTTACCAAGCATATCTTCATGCATTCCGACACCTGTATCCGAAACGGTAATATTTAAATTATTCGCTTCGGTATATGCTTTTACGTTAATACTTCCGCCCCTTTCGGTAAACTTGATTGCATTTGTAACCAAATTCTGCAAAACTGAACCAATCATGTTTGAATCAAGAGTTGCTGATATGTCGTTTTTTACATTCCATTGAAGGTCAATTTCTTTATTCCGGGCAATTGGGGCTATGATCATCATTGTGTTGGAAACAAGTTCATCAATCTTAACAGACGTGGGCGAATATTTCATTTTACCATTCTGCATTCGCGACCAAACGAGTAAATTTTGCAACAAATTAAGAATCCGTTTTGTCGATTGATGAACAATTAATGAGTATTCCACACAATCTTCTTTATCGCCATTTTTTGCGGATACAGTTAGCATTTGGCTGAACCCCAAAAGTGCATTAAATGGATTCATTAAGTCGTGACTTATAATCGAAAAGAATTTATCTTTTTCGACTGAATCTTTCATTATCTTCTTATTCAGGTCAATAATATTGTTTTGAAACTTTTCATTTTTATAAGCTAAATGAAGAATATACGCGGCAAGAATACATGCCAAAAGCATTAAAATAATCAATATATTTTGCAGAAAGTCAGTAGAATTTCGGACTGAATTTAAGAAAGAGTTGTTGTGCTTTACTTCCTGATTCTTGATATTGCTTTTGATTTCATTAATAAGTTTGTTTATTTCCGTGATTAGACTATTGTTTATTTTAATTAATTTTAATTCACTGTCTTTTAACTCATGAACCTTTCTAATTAACTCCCTTATATTAGCTGAATTAGCACCGGATTTTTGAGTCTGGAGTGTTTTCACCATTTGTTTCTGAGAAGGATCGTGCTTTTGGTAATTTTGTTCTCCCGGAGATTTAACCAACAATCTTGTATTTACTTTTTCTTTAATCTTCTCCCCAATGATCACGCTCTTAATTTTTCCTAAAAGACCTTTTTTGTAAGTTTCTCTTGTTGCTGTAACACTTATTGTATCAATTATTCCTTTAGACCGACTTCCGGTATATATTTCTATTTCGGTTTGATTTTCTTCGAAACTCCCAACTGAAGATATCAGAGAATCTGTTATCAATCTTAATCTCACGTATATGTCGGCCTCTTTAGTCTTTTCATCAAAAATCCGGGTGATTTGATTTCCTTTCTCCGTTGATTCGTCTGAAACTGTTTGCTGTAACAACTGAATATTTTCAGCAAGGGTTTTGACATGCGTTTTGTAATCTTCAAAAACCGATTTTTCAAATGTTGTGCAATATTCCTTGAATCGGATTTCAACCAGCAAAAGTGATTCAGTAACACTTTCAGTTTTCAATATTTGTTCACGATTTTTCTGAGACAGGTCTAAAGCTGATTGTATCCTACCTTTTTCATTAAAAAGATTAATTATGATAACCACAATTAACACAAGAATTAACGACATTAAAATAGTTGTTGCGATTAAACGCGTTGGTATTTTTATTTTAACCATCTAATAAACCCTCCGTATTGATTTGTAATTTGTAATTTCCGGCAATTCTGGTGTCTCAAGCCTAAACAAATGTGCGATCAGTTCATAGCTTTTCTGTTGCAAAAGTCGAAAATATCTTACAATATTGTTCAACTACAAACTATACTTTATCAATACATCTTAGCTATCTATTAAATTATCAATCAGTAAGAATTATTATTTGTCAATCACGAGAAGAAAATCAATGATATTTTCTTCATTAACTAAGTTGAGTTTTTTCCGTAACCGATACCTGGCTACATCAACACTTTGAGGATTCTGAAAAGCAAGAATGGCTATATCTTTCGAGGATAAGCCTGATCTTAATAGTGCGCACAGCTTACGCTCATTGGGAGTTAAATTTGGAAATTTTTCAAGCAATACCGTGTAAAATGAATCAAAAGCATTTTCGAATCGTGTTTCAAAATCGTTCCAGATTTGTTCCGTCATGTTCATCTTAAACTTATTACTCATCTGGCGAATTAGTTCCTGACCCTCTTTATTTGTAAATGGATTGACTTTTACAAGATCGTTTATCAAACTGTTGTTCATTTCGTTAAGATGCATTAATTTCAATGCACTCGAAATTAATTCGATCTTCTTGGTATTCACAATATCTTCATTGGCTTTTTTGAGATCAGAAATATCAGTAAATACCGTAATTATTCCGATTGGATGATCCTGATCATTAAATACCAAATTTTTAGAGACAATAAATATCTTATCTCCGGGGAAAACATTCTTTTCGTATGATAACGATGCCCTGCTTTGAGCTAACTCAACATCCTTTTGAACATGAAAACCTACTTCTTCACTCAGGAAATACCGATATACTGACTTACCAATCAATTCAGTTTTATCAATGTTCAGGAGTTGTCCGAAGAATTTATTACACATAAGCAGAATTCCATCCAGCGAACAATAAATAACCGGATGAGGGATACTTTCAATTAATGAAGTAATAAATATATTTTTATTCTCAAGATAATGGTATTGCTCCTTCAATGTCTTCAGGGTTTCAGATAATAATAAAATATTCCTGACCCGTGCACATAGTTCTAATCTATCAAAAGGCTTTTTCAAAAAATCAATGGCTCCTAACGACATTGCAAACGATAAATCTTCCGAAGAAGTCATTACCCCGGTGATCATTAAAACCGGAATATCCTTTGTCGCCTGGTCATTCTTGAGTATTTCCAACGTTTGAATACCATCCATTACAGGCATATTCCAATCCAGAAGTATCAAATCGGGGAAATGCCCGCGAACCTTATCGAGACACTCCTGTCCATTAGCCGCTGTGATTATTTGAAAACTAAAATCTTTCAGCATTTTATCGTAAAGCTTTAGATTTAGAGGCTCATCATCAACAAGCAGTAGTTTTGAATTACTCATCGCAGAATTGTTTTACTTTTTTCAGTTCGCCATTAGAAGAACAAGAACAAACTTCTCAAAAGTAACTTTTTTATCTCTTTTCACATAATTACGAATAAGCAGCAACTCATGACACATACACATTAAAAATCAACATATTGCCACACAAGTATAGATATTGTATAGATAGCTGTATAGACCTTGTTGTGCCCTGAATCTCAATAATAAAATTGAATTTGTGGACTTTTGTTCGTGATTATTTTATGATGTCTCCCATAAAGAGATATTGCAAAGTATGGAAGACGCTGTTAAAGATTAATATACTTATTTCAGTTTTGTCTAAATCAGAATTTATGTGTAACGATTATGAAATCTTTGGATTGGCTTACGATTGTTCTTTGCAAAAAAGAAAACAGGATTGTCCATTTATGGAAATTGAACATCTTACGTTCAAAGAAAAAGTAGTTTGGATAAATGACAAGAGTAAGAAAAATAAAGAATCAATTATGGAACATCATTTTTTTTGTAATCGACAAAGGGTGACAGAAATAAATTTAAACAGTCAAAGTAAAAAAAATACAAATAACCAAAAATTCAAAAAACATGAAATCATTTAACAAACTGGTCGCTATAATGCTTTGTAGTACGATCTTATTGAGCAGTTGTTCGTCAACCAAAAATTCAACTAAAGGTGGCGTTCTCGGCGGTGCAGGCGGTGCGCTTCTGGGTGCCGGAATTGGCGCATTAATTGGTCACGGAAAAGGAGCTGTAATAGGTGCTGCCGTTGGTGGAGCCGTTGGCGCCGGTGCGGGAGTTGTAATTGGCAAGAAGATGGACAAGCAAAAAGCTGAACTTGAAAAAATTGAAGGTGCAAAAGTTGAGACTGTAACTGATGCGAATAACTTGCAGGCGATTAAAGTTACTTTCGATAGTGGTATTTTATTCGCCACCGGAAAAAGCGATTTAAACTCTTCCTCCAGATCAGCCTTATTAAAGTTTGCAGCCTCGTTAAAAGAAACTCCGGAAACGGACATCGCCATTTATGGACATACTGACAACAAGGGTTCACATGATATCAATCTCGCGTTATCGAATGACCGTGCTGCTTCTGTTGCGAAATTCCTGAATGCTGATGCGGTACTTAATGACCGGATGAAAACCGAAGGAAAGGCCTTTGACGAACCGATTGCTGACAACACCACCAACGTCGGAAGAGCTCAGAACCGTCGGGTAGAAATTTATATTACGGCAAGTAAACAAATGATTCAGCAGGCAGAACAAGTCAATTTGAAGCAATAAAATTCTTTACACACAGAAAAATAATAGCTTAATAATTTAAATTATTCAAAGATGAAAAAACTTATTATTCTGATCATTTTCGCAGTATTTGCTTTATCAAGTCATGCGCAGGGGAATATTGAAGTTGGTTTAAAGGCCGGTCTCAATACTTCGAAAATTTCGATGAATTTGAGTGACTATACCCCGCAAGCAGTTAACAATTTCCAGTTTGGAGCATTTGCACGGTTTAATTTAAGCCGGTTTTATATTCAGCCTGAAGCTTATTTCAATTCGAAAGGTGGTGAGTATATCGACAAAATTTCGCCGGAGACAGTCAATTCTTTTGATTTAAACACAATTGATGTTCCGGCATTAGTCGGATTTAAAGTAATCGATAAAAAAGCGTACAATCTTCATGTACTGGCCGGTCCTGTTTTTTCGTTTGTTACAAGTAAAAGTGTAAGCAGTCAGCTTACCGAAACCGCCATAAAGAACAGCTTTTTCGGTTGGCAATATGGAGTCGGGGCTGATTTTTTATTTATCACACTTGATGCAAGGATGGAATCTTTAAGCTCCAATTTATACAATACTCCAAATTTTGATTCTAAAAATGGCACATTTGTGATCAGTTTAGGGTTCAAAATATTATAATCACCTATATCTATTCGAAGTAATATATCTGTACGAGTGATATTTGCAAATAAATTAAAATTAATTACTGATAATTGGATGATTACATATACGTTTAATTTAAATAAAAATTGAAAACATGAAAACAATTACGAAGGCCGCATTTATATGTTTCCTTATTGGCATGGTACTCATATCGTGCAAAAAAAACAACGATCCAGCTCCTGTTACCGGCACTTTAAAAGGAATGGTGACGAGTAGCAGTGATGGGCAGGCTATTGGAAATGTTCGGATTTTGGTTTACGATGCAAACACAAATGCACCTATTGCCAATTCAGTCCTGACCCAAAGTGGTGGTTCTTATCAAATCGAATTGGCTCCTGGCACTTATTATCTCAATTTGAGCAAACAAGGATACAATAGCATTCCGTTTTCAGGGATTACCCCGGTTCCGGTTACTGTTAACACGGGTATGGAAACTACAAATGATTATCAGCTACAAGCCAGCAGTGTAACAAATGGCGGAAGCCTTACCGGAAAAGTAACATCAGGGGGTAACGGAATCGGTGGTGTACTTGTTGTAGCAGGGGATGCCACCAAAGGTTATTCATCAGTCAGCGCCACCGACGGAACTTATTACATTTATAATGTGCCAGCCGGAACTTATCAGGTAAAGGGATATTTGTCAAATTATAATTCGGCTGCTTTGAGTGTTGCTGTTACGGCAGGCACTGAAACTTCAGGTAATAATATTACTTTAACCTCAGGAGCTGCTGGAACTGTTTCGGGTTTAGTCTCTTTTTTAGCGACCAATAATGGTGAAGTCAACGTCACATTAGCAAATCCCCTGACTAAAGAAACCATTCCAGGACTCATAACAATAACTCAGGGCGGTGCATATTCAATTACCAAAGTGCCCGATGGAACTTATATTGTTCGGGCAACTTACCCAAACGATAATTACATTGTCGATCCGGATTGGATTTTAAAGAATGGGGAACCAACTGTCACACTATCCGGAAATTCAGTTAAGCAGGATTTTAGTGTGACCGGGGCTGTAAAGCTGGTTAGTCCAACTAACGAGATAACAACTACAAGACCCATCGAAATTACCAGTTTATCACCTGTATTTACCTGGCTGGCATATTCCAGTACGAGCGATTATGTGGTTGAAGTTTCGGATATTAATGGTAATGTTATCTGGGGAGGGTTTACAAAGAACGGGGCAACCATTACAAAAAATATTTCGGTCCCCAAAGAACAGCTAAGTATTACATTCAACTCCAACGGAAAAGCAACTTCAGCACTGAAATCAAAGAATATTTACCGATGGAGGGTTTACTCAAGCAAAGACGACAATTCTTCCTCTACCGGATGGAAATTGATATCGGTTAGTGAGGACCAACGCGGCTTGTTTATAGTGAAATAAACAGGAAAAAACACAGCTTTATTTTTTGTCATTAAATTAAATTATATTATTAATAAAAAAGAATTCTATGAAAAAAACAATTATCATTTCGATGCTCTTTGCAACATTACTAAGTTTTAATGTTTCAGCTCAGAAATCGCGTTCAACCGGAGATTTTGGGAATACCTTAAATTTGGGCCTTGGTATTGGTGGGTATTCAGGTTATTATGGGAATGCGGTGGGTACGTTGCCCGTTTTTAGTGTCAACTATGAATTTGACGTAGCAAGAAACTTCACATTAGCTCCTTTCATTACATTTTCATCTTACAGAAATGACAAATATTATTACAGGGAGACAGTGATGCCTATCGGTGGAAAAGGCACTTACTATTTTGACGAACTGTTTAATGCTAATTCCAAGTGGGATTTTTATATGGCAGGCTCTTTAGGCTTTTCTATAGTGAAAACTTCTTGGGACTCTGGATATTACCGTGACAACAACTATCAAACTGTAAATCCATTGTTCCTCGACCTCCATATCGGGACAGAATTACATCTTAGTAACAAGGTTGGATTATTCCTTGACCTGTCAACCGGAGTTTCGACCATTGGCCTTGCTATTCATTAATTAAATTGGAAGGAAATTTAGATTACATACCCAGGCGTTAAATTATTTGTTGGACTGTAAGATTTACACAATTCCTGATAAAAAAACGTTTTGCTGATAATAAAAAATCTTCGTCATGGTCATTTGACCATGGCGAAGACAAATAATAGCAACAGTATGTTTCATTTTCTTCCATGTTTTTAGACGAATCAATTAATTATAAAATCAGAAAAGATGAAATCTTTAAAGTTATTGATCATTGCAATTGTGTTGTTTATTGCCGGTAATACGCAGGCACAGATTTCGGTAAATGTAAATATTGGTACTCCTCCGATGTGGGGGCCTGCCGAATATTCGGATGCACACTATTATTATCTGCCAGATGTGGAAGCCTATTATGATATTAATGCATCCATGTTTATTTATCTGAATGGCAGCACTTGGGTTCATCGGCGATCTCTTCCTTCACGTTACTCCAACTATGATTTGTATAAAGGATATAAGGTTGTTCTGACAGATTATCGGGGCAATGCTCCTTATTCTCATTTTAAGGATCATAAATTCAAGTATGCAAAAGGATTTCGTGGGCGGGAACAAAGAAACATAGGGGAGCGACATGAAAAAGAAAAGTACAAACCGAAGCATTCGCGTGAAGAAAATTCAGACAATGAGGGTAATTCTCGAGGTAATGGTAAAAACAAAGGTGATGATCATGGTGGGAAACATGACAAAAGGGATTAAATTGCATTTGTTGAAGATTTAAAATTACATTTTTCAATAATGGATTTGTCATTATTGAATGTGAATTGTGAAATTATTGACCTGCCGTGTCAATATATCAGCGAGTAAGTTCATTTTTTCAGGTAATATGGCCAAAAATAGTTGGTGCAATTGATAAAAATATTTCTTAAAATACAATCGTAAATCTGAAGGGGAAACTGGCAATTCTGACAAGCAACCTGTCATCAATAAGTTTTACCAAGTGGAATCGAATAGGAGAAACGGGAATAATTCCCGTTTCGTCCTTCCACACTACCGTGCGTACCGTTCGATATATGGCGATTCCTTAATTTCCGCCATTGACTTTCCGAAAATAATCCGTCAGGAAAATGTATCTTGCCCTGTTTCAGTCGGATGTTGGTGATTGACCTATTGGGCTGTTTGCGTTACGCCAGGAGCCTTTTCCTGTATCGACAAACTCACATGACTTGTATTTTTTAACGCAAAGCTTTTGGAGATTACGGAAAGGGGGGCTTATCAGTTTCCATGATTATTCCAGTACATACTGTTTCCTAATTACCATCAGTAAACCAGAATGAAAAGTTGGAAAGTTTTGCTATGTGATATGTCTTTTCTTCCAATTCAGTGAATTATTTATCCAAATGGAATAAATTCTACTGAAAGTTCCATGATAATTGACGCAATGGATATTTTGCATAAGGAAGGTTCTAAAAATTCGTTTTATAAATATTCTTCAATCAAATTTTTCTGACCAAACCGCAATTTGATCTTTCTGTATTTTAAGCAATTTTAAAACTGCAATAAAAGCACATTATTTGCCCCCATTTCGGGAGAAAATTATCTGATATTCTCAATTTCACATCGTTTGAATGTTCGTTTTATAGGTTTTAAGCAATTCTTCTGGTCAATTGTTCGTATCTGAAAATATTGTATGTCAGATTGATCAGCCCTAAAATGCCTGTTGCCCTGGGCAACCCGATCGACCAGATATACAATCCTTTCATACTTCGTTCCATAAAACCGAAAACGTGCTCAACTCTTGCTCTTGTTTTGGACTTGATCCTGTTACTTGCTTGTTGTTCTGTATTTAATGGATTATTGGGATGTCCTTTTTCACATACTTGATTTATCATTTTACTATCTGATATTGTCTGATCCTGATTAACTCCTGTGTAAGCACTATCGACATAAAGAGGTTGATTTTCATCTTCTTCTGTAAGTAGCATCTCCAGAACCTTTGAATCGTGTACAGACGTATCGGAAACCATATAAGTATCGATTAACTTACTCTTCCCATCTATCTTGATGTGATTTTTATAACCATAGTAGTTGTCTCCATTCTTCTTTGTCCATCGGGCATCAATATCTTTATGGCTTTTCACGTGTGGTTTATCGTTCCAAATTTCATCACCGTTGTCTTCCTTAATCTGCTTGTTTTCCTCCCGGTTGTTGCGCTGACGTGGAACTTCTGTAAAACTGGCATCTATTATTTTACCTTCATTAAATATCAGACCTTTGTCTCTCAGGTAAATACGGAATCTTATGAATAAATCTTCGACGATCCCCATTTGTGTGAGTTTCTCGCGAAAAGTCCAGATGGTCTTTTCATCAGGAACTTTATCACCGCTTTCTAGTCCCAGAAATTTCTTGAAACTCATTCTGTCAATGATTTGATATTCTACTTGCTTGATCTCTCAGATTGTAATAACGCTGAATCAACATGATCTTGAACATTAACACAACATCAAATGGTTTCGCACCAGCATTATTTTTTTTGTTAGTATTTAATAACTTCTCTTCCCGGATCGGTCTGAAAAACTCAAAATCAACTACTTTACTGATTGCTTCCAATAGATTGCCCATTTCAGTAAGCTATTGAACTGCAATCTGTTTGTCGAACAAGCCTATTTTACCAGTGGGTTTGCACTTTCTTGACATTACTTGATGGTTATCGGGTTTTCAATAGTCAAACATAACATATTTATTTGATATGCTGATATTTAATTTATAGAACCTCCCTAAAAAAGATCTTTGTTAAGATTTTAACGATCACTAATTACAACAAAATCGACAAATATGATAGTTTATTGCCGATTTTGTTGTGCAAAGATTCGTCGCAATTATGCGTATGATTAAGGCTTCCGGAATTAATCGTGAGCAAGATTAATAATCAAGCCGCTGTCGGCAGAGCGTTTTATATGCTTTTCGACGGTTTTCGGCGGAATGCCCAAAAGTTTGGCTGCATTGAGATATGTTGGCCTTGCAAATTCTGCCAGGAGTACATCTAAAAATTGTTGCTTTTAATAAGGTATTACCGCTATTACGGCTTCAGTTGGCCTTTGTTGATATACCAGTGCAGCGTGCTGCACCAACATTTTAACCATTGAAAGAGCCGTTATGAAATCTATGTCGTAACAATCAAGCGGAGAATGCAATTATTCCTGTATTCCATAATTTGTCGTATTGGTGGGCGGATTACGCCGCCCACCGGTTACTATTTATGATTAAGGTTTACCAATTGTCGTAATTCCGGTTCCTTATTCTTTGGAAATACCCAGCCTGCACTCTTTTGATCGTTCAGTGTGAGGTATTTATTAAAGCGTCCGCCCAGTGCTGCCAGTTGATCTTTAATGGCTTTGGTATCACCAAAAACGGCCACTGATTTTTCGGAATAATCGACTATCGTAAAGTCGCCTGTTACTGATTGGCTTAGGATGTGGGTTGCAACGGCTGAAGCTCCTAAAACACAAATATTCGCCTCTTGCCCTGCTGTGTAGGCATATTCTTCGATGAAGCGTTTACGGTCACAAATCTGTGTTTTCTTGATAATCCATCCATGATATTTGCTTTTACCCAAATAGTAACCGTGTCCACCCGTATAATTTTCACGATTTTCGCATTCTTCGTTTTTCTCCTTCAGGTAAGCAGTTTCATAAAAATTACCTGCAAGGCTCCGCATTTCCTGAAAGTTGTTTTTCGTATGGGTTGAAAAGCCCAATATCACGGTGCGAACAGTCGAAGCAGCAAAGTAATCAGTATAGGGATCAGAACGATCTTCCCGC
>JGI24142J45722_1001481_pt1 | contig 11293 bp, 9 predicted proteins | sample BarGraIncu00431A_FD_45722 | JGI IMG/M metagenome (IMG submission 45722) | reverse complement strand
CCTTCAATTCGAGTGCTGCAAACCGAAAAAACTGACCCAGATCGCTTTGATAAGCAGTGACGGTATGATCTGACCGATTTTGGGAATATTGATGACCCGCGAAAAAACTTAACGCCTCATCCGCCAGCACTTAGCTTACCTCCCCAAATCTTCCCACGCGCAGAAATCACTTAATGACTCTAGAGCCCGTTCTGAAATTTTGGCATTTTTTTCCCGTTTGTCCCGTATCCGCATCGTCAAGGGTGGGAGCAACCCAAAGTTCATATTCATTGGTTGAAAACTTTGACTAGGAGAACCCTCCAAGTGACGTGCCAGTCCCCCTAACGTTGTTTCAGCTGGGAAAACAAGGGTATTCATCCCACCAAGACGTCGCCAAGCATTAAGACCCGCCAGAAGCCCGCTAGCAGCGGATTCGACATAGCCTTCGACCCCTGTCATTTGACCAGCGAAGAAGAGGGACGGGTTACTCTTTAAACTAAAATCTGCGCTCAGTACCTTAGGGGCATTGAGGAACGTATTCCTGTGCATCACACCAAAACGTACAAACTCGGCGTTTTCTAGACCGGGAATTAACGAGAAGACACGCTTTTGTTCTCCCCATTTCAGATGTGTCTGAAAACCCACCAGATTAAAGAGTGTTCCAGCCTGATTTTCTTTCCGAAGCTGGACAACTGCGTAGGACTTTTTCCCGGTTCGGGGATCCTGCAAGCCAACAGGCTTTAAGGGACCGAACGTCAGGGTCTGAAGACCACGTTTGGCCATCACTTCAACCGGCAGACAGCCTTCGAAAACCTTCCCCTGTTCAAATCCTTGGACTTCAGCTACCTCAGCCTGGAGCAAGGCATTATAAAACGCCATGTACTCTTCCTCAGTCATTGGACAGTTCAGATAATCCGCATCTCCCTTATCATAGCGGGAAGCCCAAAACGCCTTGTCTAAATCAATGGATTCGAGCGTGACAATCGGGGCAGCTGCATCGTAAAAGGATAAGGCATCTTCTCCCGTTAACCTAAGTATATCTAACGCTAATATATCGGATGTCAGTGGGCCACTGGCCACCACGGTGATCCCCTCTTGCGAAATACTTTGCACTTCTTCTCGATGAATACATACATTCTGATGCTGTCCCAACCGTTCAGTAATCTCACTAGAAAACAGCTCTCGATCGACTGCCAAAGCTCCACCAGCGGGAACCGCATGGTGATCCGCCGCGCTCATAATTAAGGAATCCATGCGGCGCATTTCTTCTTTTAATAACCCCACCGCATTCTCTAAACCAAGCCCCCGAAGTGAGTTACTACAAACAAGTTCGGCAAATTTATCGGTATGATGTGCGGGGGAAGTTTTGGTCGGACGCATTTCATATAAATCGACCATCACACCACGTTCGGCAAGCTGCCAAGCAGCCTCCGAACCTGCAAGACCTGCTCCAATGACAGTTATAGACTGCTGCATGTATCTATTTCGCTCCTTATTCTAAGTGAACTTGTTTTAGCCCTCTTCAATCACTTTGGTAAAACGACATTCCTTATTTGTGCATACATGTTTCTTTTCACGTTTTGATGATTTAATCACCATCAGTTGGTTACACTCTGGACAAGGGTCTGGGGCTGGCATTTCCCAGGAAACAAAATCACACTCCGGATAAGCACTGCAACCGTAAAACTTTCGCCCCTTCTTTGAGCGACGACTCACGAGAGGTTTAGCGCATTTCGGGCAATTCGCCCCTACTTCTTCAAAAAGTGGTTTCGTATTTCGACACTCTGGAAAACCTGGACAGGCTAGGAATTTTCCATAGCGTCCCATTTTTATCACCATATTGCGTCCGCACAGGTCACAGATTTCTTCTGAGACTTGATCCTCTATTTTGACCTTGCCGATCTGCTCTTCAGCATGAGCCAAGGTCACTGAAAATGGCGTATAATAATCTTCAACCACGGACTTCCAAGTGGCACTTCCTTCTTCAATTAGATCAAGCTTTCCTTCCAAATTAGCTGTGAACTCCAGATTCAAAATGTCCGGAAAATATTCTTTAAGTAAGGTTATCACGATGTCTCCAAGTTCCGTTGGGAGGAGTTGTTTTTCCTCTTTAACAACATAGCCCCGGGTTTGAATTGTTTCGATGGTTGGCGCATAGGTACTTGGTCTTCCGATTCCTTCCTCCTCCATCTTACGAACGAGAGAGGCCTCTGTGAAGCGTGGCGGTGGTTCCGTAAAATGCTGTTTGTCTTGAATGTTAACAGGTTTTAGTTTTTCTCCGGGAGAAACTGAAAGCGTCAATGAATTTTGTTCTTCATCTATTGTCTCGCCTTCATCTTTTCCTTCTTCATAAACCGCTAAAAACCCAGAAAAACGAACTGTTGACGCATTCGCTCGGAATAAGTATTCAGCCACGAGGACATCAACCGTCAAGGTATCCATCACTGCAGCACTCATCTGACTAGCAATAAAGCGTTCCCAAATCAAGCGGTATAACCGCAATTGATCTCGTGACAAAATCCCCTTCAATGAATCTGGAGTCCGCATAGTTACAGTCGGACGGATTGCTTCATGTGCCTCTTGAGCTCGCCCCTTATTCTTAAATTGGCGAGGTTCGGCGGGTGCATAATCATCACCATAGTGTGATACGATCCATTCTTTAGCCTCTGCTTGGGCAGTTTCGGCGATTTTTACGGAATCAGTACGCATATAGGTGATTAAGCCGACAGTTCCCTCTTTACCAAGGTCAAGACCTTCATACAGTTGCTGAGCCAGCATCATGGTGCGTTTTGGTGAAAAGCTCAATTTCCGATGGGCTTCCTGCTGTAAGCTACTCGTTATAAAGGGAGGAGCCGGAAGCTTTTTCTTTTCTTTCGTACGCACATCAGAAACTTGGAAATCTTGCCCCGCTATATCCCCTAAAATAATTTCCATTTCTGCCTTAGATGATATGGAAACTTTTTGCCCAGATTTCTTTAAGAGCTTTGCCAGGAACTCCCCCCCGGCAGATTGGAGATTAGCCGTTAGACTCCAATACTCCTCCGAAACAAACGCCCTTATTTGCTCTTCCCGGTCATCAACTAAGCGAACCGCCACGGATTGGACCCGGCCAGCACTTAACCCTTTCTTGATTTTTCTCCAAAGCAAAGGACTTAATTGGTAACCAACCAGACGGTCCAAGACTCGGCGGGCTTGCTGCGCATCAACTCGATGCTGATCAATCTGACGGGGATGCTTAATTGCCGCCTGTATGGCTGGTTTAGTAATTTCGTGGAATTCAATCCGATTTTTATCGCTCAGGTCAAGCCCCAACAAGTGGGAGAGATGCCAGGCAATTGCTTCCCCCTCACGGTCCGGGTCAGAAGCCAGAAACACTTTATCTGCCCCTTTGGCCGCTGCACGTAATTCCTTAATCAAATCTCCGCGTCCACGAATCGCAATATATTTAGGTTCGAAGTCATGTTCTAAGTCAACGCCCAATTGACTTTTCGGTAAATCTCGCAAATGACCCATAGAGGCTTTAACCGTGTATCGGCTGCCCAAAAATTTGCTTATTGACTTTGCCTTGGCGGGCGATTCTACAATTACTAGCGTTTTAGACATAATTTCACCTCAAATAAACTTAAAAACGACGCTTCCTTAACCCTTATGAAATAATCCCAATACGAATTCATAATTAAAGAAGTTATCCTAATTGTAAGTTTTTATTAATACATCTATATCCAAATTGGATTATTCTAAGCACTTAGGTTAACGTTGGTAAAACTAAGCCCTATCTTAACGCCTTTTTCATAGTATGTCTAGCACTGTCGAGCTAATACATAATGTTGCCCCGGCAGTTGTATGATTTTTCCGCCTAATTGTAGTTCCAACAATGCCAAGGAAATACTGGCTACTGGCAAAGTCGAATGCATCGTAATTTGATCAATATGAACAGGAACATCGCTTAACTGCTCAAGGATTGACCTATGTTCCATTTCACCGGCACGCCCCACATCTTCGGTCAAAGTCTCTCTATTTAACGATATTTGACCTACATGCTCCGACCACGCCGGCAACTCATTACAAATGTCTTCGATTCCCTCTACGATCTTTGCTCCCTGGCGGATTAAATGATGGGGCCCTCTGCTCACAGGACTAAAAATCGGCCCTGGAACAGCAAAGACTTCTCGCCCTTGTTCCAAAGCAAAATCAACCGTGATCAAGGCTCCGCTTCTTTCCGCCGCTTCCACGACCACAACCCCACGCGAGCATCCACTGATTAAGCGATTACGGGCTGGAAAATGGACAGCAAGCGGTGGAGCACCCGGCGGAAATTCGCTAATTAAGGCCCCTTTCTCCAAAATAGCTTCAGCCAATCCCCGGTTTTCCGTTGGATAAACCCGGTCAAGACCACATCCGAGAAAGGCCCAGGTTATCCCTCTACTGTCGAGTGCCCCTTGATGGGCAGCAGTATCAATCCCTCTGGCTAAACCACTGGCAATAACGATCCCTTTAGCTGCAGCCTCGCGCGCCAACAACCGTGCCGCAGACTTACCATAACTGGTCGCTTGGCGTGAACCTACGAAGGCTAACACCTCCACATCACCTCGAAGATGACCACGATAATAGAGAAGCGGAGGAGCATCCGCCAACTCAGCTAGTAAAGGGGGGTAATTAGGTTCATCTGGTGTGATTAGCGCAATCCCCTGTTTGCTCAAGTACTCCCCAATTTCTAAAGGATCCATGTTTTTTCTTACCTTTAATATTTCCCCAATCCATTTCTCGGGATTAACAATTTGGAAATAGTCACTTTGTGGCGCCTCCCATGCTTTAACTGCACTTCCAAAGTAAGCAATCAGCTGACGTAAATGTTGGCTTCCCACGCCCTTAATCGTGCGCAAGGCCGCTCGAACTCTCTTTTCCTGTTCTCTCCCCATGCGTACGCCCTCCTTTCCCCTCCATTTCGGGACAAAAGGACGCTTCTCCTGCGCAGAAGAATGTCGAATATAACTATTTCAGGTTAAATCGTCGTAGAATTGACATTTCTCCCCGACTTAAGTGTAGATCAACGATTATATTATAAAATCACAACCTTAAAGTCTTGCCTTCTAAAACAAAAAACTCTGTCCAATTGAACAAAGTTTTAGAAAGATTAGTTATTCACTATTTAAATAAAGCATATGTCTGTTGTAAAAGCAAGGCATCTTCTTCGAGATTCGGACTTTCACAAATAGCCAACCCGTCCACCCCAAACGTATGACAGGCTCTCATTAACTCATCATACTTCAAATCAGATTCCTTTAAGACAAGGTGGCGTTTCTCACCTTTCAACCCATATTCAATCCCCGAAATATGGAAATGCACATTTCTTACCCAGCGATCGCCCAGTGCCTGGGAGGTTTCCTCAAGTATGGCACAGAATTCATCATATGTATTGTACCGACCGTTGGTCCGGGCATGTAAATGGCTAAAGTCAATACACGGCAATAACCCTGGTACCTCTTGGCAAATCCGAATCGTTTCCGATAGATCTCCAAACTGAGACCCTTTTCCTGTCGTTTCAGGACGTAGAATGACCTCATTTCCCTCAGCATCGAGGGTTTCCCTTACAATTGAGAGCTCTCGAACTACCCGCTCTAATACCACTGCTGAGGAATCATCGTGATTGAAGGCAGGATGAAAAATAACGCTCCGCACACCAAGGATTTGCGAGATACGTGCGGTATGAATTATTCGATCCCGGCTCGCCGTAATCTTCTCTGGCTCACGAGAGTTCAAATTTATATAATAAGGAGCATGACAACTTAACATGATCTCGAGTTCTTTGGCAACGGCACCCACTTTTCTCGCTTTCTCTTCTCCCATGCGCACACCTTGGACGAATTCTAATTCTAAGGCACCGAGATTCAAATCTCGAATGCGGCGCACCCCGCTTTCACTGGATCTCTCCGCTGCGGAAAGTGGGACTCCGGCGGTACCAAATAATAAGGCCAATCAATTTCACCCCTGTTATTTTTCTTCATATTATAACCCTTTTTAGTAAAATAACAACGAGCGAGAAGTCCCTCATCCGCCCAAGGATGTGGGACTTCTCGCTTTAGATTATAACCCCTTCTGCTCGACTCCACTGAAAAGAAACCCAAGATGAACGGTTGAATTCATGAGAACTAACCGCCATTTTCCGCCGTCATATTCGAAAACATTGATACACGTGTTATCTTGTTTCATCTGCCAAAAATGACTCTGTTCCATCTCCAGAATATCACATAACACGGCTTTATTGACCGCATCATGCGCAACTACAAGAACGGTTTGCCCTTGGTGTTTTTCGGCGTATTCATTAAAAGCCGCCATGGCCCGTTTGCGAACATCTTCGATGCTTTCCCCCTCGGGCATCTGACAATCAACGACAGTGGTCCTCCAGCGCTCTAAGAGTTCCGGGTACAGGCCTTCAATTTCCGATGCAAAAAGGCCCTCCCATTTTCCATGGTTAATCTCCAGCAATCGTTCATCTTTATTGACTTCTAAGCCATGAAAGTTTGCGCACATCATGGCAGTATCAAACGATCGGGACAAGGGACTAGCATATACCACATCCAGCGGAACATTTTTTAGGGCTTCAGCCACAAGATTTCCCTGCTTGGTACCAACTGGGCTAAGTGGCGTGTCGATCTGTCCTTGGTATCTTCCTTCGAAGTTCCACATTGTTTCTCCGTGACGTACCAATATAAAACGTGTCATTGACGATTTCTTCTCGTCGTTGATTACATCTACAGGAGTATTAAGCGCTTGTACTTCATTCGCCATCGAAATTTACCAATTTGGCGCCGGATATTCCATTAACCGCCTTAATTTTTAACATTGTATCGTTAGAAATCTCAGATTCCACTTCTAAATACATGATACTTTTGCCCGTTTGCTCCGTCTTTACGACCTGCATGCTCATGATATTAATATTCTTTTCTCCTAATAAACTTCCCACTGCCCCAATAATACCAGGATGATCATTATGAGGTACAATTAGCAACCATCCTTTGGGAGTAACATCCACACGATAGCCATCGATCATAACAATTCGACCTTCACGCGCAAAGAGTGTACCACCCACTCGGTATTCCCCTTTATCCGATCGAACGTGTACACTAATTAAATTCGCGAAAAGCCCTGCCTCTTCGCTTTTAACCTCTCGAACCTTAATACCCCGGGATTTTGCCACGGTCGGGGCATTAATATAGTTCACAGCCTCTTGAAGGATAGGGTTTAATACCCCTTTTAATGTAGCAATCGTCAGCATTTTACTGTCAACCTCACCAATTGCCCCATTGTACTCCACCTCAACTGTCTGAATACGTCCCTCTGCCAGATATGCAGCTAGCGTACCAATTTTCTCTACAAGCTGAAAGTACGGCTTGATAAACTTCATAACCTGTTGGGGAACAGGAGGCATGTTGACAGCAGTTGATACTGGTTCCCCGTTTAAAGCTGCCAAAACCCCTGCAGCTACGTCAACGGCTACTCCCACCTGCGCCTCTTTGGTTGAGGCTCCAAGGTGTGGTGTAACGATGACATTTTCCAAGCCCAAGAGCGGATTATCCGGACCAACTGGTTCCTTCTCGAAAACGTCCACCGCAGCCCCAGCCACAATTCCAGCCTGAATGGCTTTGAGCAATGCTCCCTCGTCGATCAATCCACCCCTAGCACACTGTACAATCCGCATTCCCTTCTTCATTTTCGCAAATGCCTCGTCATTGATAATATGCTTGGTTTCAGGCGTAAGGGGGGTATGAAGGGTAATAAAGTCCGCCTGAGCGTAGATCTGATCAAGTTCCGCCAACTCGATTCCTAAATCTAAAGCCTTTTCCTCAGTTATAAATGGATCAAAAGCCAAAACTTTCATCTCGAAAGCAAGAGCCCTTTGGACAACTCCGGTGCCTATTCGCCCTAATCCAATAATCCCTAATGTTTTTCCCCGCATTTCCGCGCCCATGAATTTACTGCGCTCCCATTTCCCCTCTTTCATTGAGCGATGTGCTTGCGGAACATTCCTGGCTAAAGCGAGCATCATCGCCATGGTAAGCTCTGCTGCGGCGATGGTGTTTCCATCGGGTGCATTAATGACCATAATTCCTTTTTCAGTAGCAGCCTGGATATCAATGTTATCCACACCGACTCCAGCCCGACCAATCACTTTCAAATTGGTTGCTGCCTCGATGACTGCTCTCCTGACTTTCGTCTCACTACGAACAACCAAGGCATCATACTGTGGAATAACCGCAATCAATTCTTCGGGTGACAGGCCATGCCGGACATCCACCTCATGTTTTAATTGTAAGATCTTTACCCCTTCATCGGAAACTTTATCGCTAACAAGAATCTTCATTGTTATCCCTCCATCATGTTTTCTTGAGCTACCTTGCTCCATGTAAAATTGATTTCCCCCATACCTGCGCCAAAGTAAGTACCTTCGCCACCCCTCTTTACCCTATAAAAATACAAAACCCACCCCAATCACTTGGGGCGGGAATTTCCGCGGTGCCACCCAGTTTCGACCATTACAACATCAAGTACCCTAAATAAAAAAACCCCATCCCAAAAGGGACGAGAGGATTTCCCTCGTTGCCACCCATAATAGCCAACTCTTTAACTCGCTGTATCGGGCGAAACCCGTCACGATTCATCATCGGACACTCCGGAATGGAATCCTTTTGCTTGGTTCACCGACTCGCACCGACCGTCGATTCTCTTAATAACCTTTGCAGTGGACGTTTCCATCATCGCATTATTAATGTACTATTGACTTTAATTTTAAAATGTCCGTGCTAGGAAGTCAAGTGTTTTCTTCTGTAATACATTATTCATTCTATAAGGGGTTTCGTTCCTCTGTTTCCAAGACAATCTGTGTTTTCGGTTACATACTGTTTTGGACATATAGTTATACTAATAGTACTTTCAGCAATGGTATTGCTTGAAAGCAACTGTCCAAATCGAAGGGAGGATTGTTCTTATGTCAAGACGACGAAAAAGCATCATGTCTTATGAGTTAAAAGAACAAATTGCTCAAGAGCTTGGCTTTGCCGGTACCCTTCAACAAGAGGGCTTTGGAGGAGTATCCTCCAGAAACTGTGGCAACATGGTTAAAATGTCAATCGAACTGGCAGAACGCAATCTTCCTGGGAACAACCTCATGTAAGAATGCATCAATTCTCACGTTGAAGAGCCCGCGTTGAATCTGCGGGCTCTTTTTAATTATTTAGGGATGTTTGTTAATTTGATTATGCTACACCTCATCTTCATCCCATACCTGGCCATTTTACGATTTAGCTTCTGCTTCTAAGCCAAATAGAAGCCCTAACCGAGGCAAAGTTCAGATTTTCTTAATAATATTTTATAATACTGCCCATAATTGATATGGATAATGCTAAAATAGAAATAATTAAAAAAAATGAAAGGTTGGATGTGGAAGAGAAAACTTGCGACTTTATTACAAGATAATCGTAATTCTACGTCAGAATCTGAATTTACACAAAGGGAGAGTGGATAATATGGCAGAGGGTATGGTAGTCCGAGATAATCCAATCGCTGATCCTGGCCCACTTGGCTTGGCAGCTTTTGCACTAACAACGTTTATTCTTAGTATGTCGAATGCTCAGCTCGTTCCAAAAGAGCTCGGTGCCCTGTTTGTTCCCTTGGCCATGTTTTATGGTGGATTTGCCCAACTTCTTGCAGGTATGTGGGAGTTCAAAAAGAACAATACCTTTGGTGCTGTAGCATTTACCACCTATGGTTCGTTTTGGCTTGGATTGGGTACAACAGTTATCTTAGAAACCCTTAAAATCTTAGATTTTGGTACTTCTGGACATGCAGCCATTGGGTTGTATCTTGTAGCATTTGCAATCTTTAATACTTATATGTGGATCGGAACCTTTCGAATTAATAACGTTTTGCTCTCAGTTTTTACATTCTTGGAAATTACTTTTATACTCTTAGCTTTAGCAGAATTCGGTATTATTTCAAGTGTTCTTGGAGGCTATTTCGGCTTAATTACCGCAGCTTGCGCTTGGTATGGCTCAGCCGCTGGTATTCTAAATCCACTATATGGACGGGCACTTTTACCAATTGGTTCCCGTGCACCAGTTGTTCAAAAGAGTAACCCTGAGAAAGTCCAAATCCCTAAGAGCATAAATCAAATGTAATTCATCAAAGTATTCAAAAACAATAAAACTCCAGGGTTAAAAACCTTGGAGTTTTGTTGTTTTTGAATACTCTTCGTTATTAAATTCACATCTGTAACCGTTTATCCAAGGCACGAAACTGGATTGCCTCTGCTAAATGCTCTGCTAGAATACCTGAAGAGCCTTCGAGATCAGCAATTGTGCGGGCAACTCTTAAGATTCGATCATGGGCACGAGCACTAAGATGTTGGCTATCAAAAATCCTTTGTAAGAGGGACTCTCCACTTGGAGTCAACTTAGCAAATTCCTTCGTTTCCTTGGCCGTCATTTCCGCATTGGTTTTTGCCGGTCCTAAACGAGCCCATTGTATGCAACGTGTTGCCATTACTCGTTCCCTCACCACACTTGAAGACTCAAGATCAGTGCTATTCTTTAACTCCGAGTAATTCAGCCTTGGCACCTCGATGTGCATGTCAAAGCGATCTAAAAGCGGACCAGAGATCCTTCCTCGATAGTTTTGGATTTGCAGAGGTGTGCAATGACACACTCTTCCCTGGTCCCCAAAGAAACCGCATGGACACGGGTTCATACTGGCTATAACACTGACATGAGCGGGATAGGTAATACTCCCTGCTTGACGCGTGATTGTCAATTCTCGATCTTCCAAAGGTTGCCGCAGGCATTCCAATACTTCACGTGCAAACTCTGGCAACTCATCTAAAAACAGCACGCCATAATTCGCAAAGCTTAACTCACCTGGACGCAAGTCACGCCCTCCCCCGATCAAGCCCACCTTAGTAATGGTATGGTGAGGACTTCGAAAAGGACGATGCTGAACCAACGCTCCATTACAAGTTAACAACCCACAAACACTGTAAAGCTGAGTGACCTCAATGCTTTCTTGCTCACTTAATTGTGGAAGTATCCCTGCGTATGCCTTTGCCAAAAGCGTCTTACCCGATCCAGGCGGTCCAACCAAAATGACATTATGCCCACCCGCTGCAGCGATCTCCAACGCCCGTTTAACATGCTGTTGTCCATGAATATCCGCCCAATCCACCTGTCTTCCATTGTCTACTTCAGCTGGAGGAAGCTGGAAGGACATTTCATCGTCAAAGTCACTCTTCCTTTCAAGAGCTTGTACGATTTTCCTCAATGTG
>JGI24142J45722_1001467_pt1 | contig 11370 bp, 8 predicted proteins | sample BarGraIncu00431A_FD_45722 | JGI IMG/M metagenome (IMG submission 45722) | reverse complement strand
AGCGAAGGCATCGTGATGGTTGCCACCATTGCTTTCGGTATGGGTATCGACAAGCCCGACGTGCGCTTTGTGGCGCATCTGGACATGCCCAAAAACATCGAAGGCTACTACCAGGAAACCGGCCGGGCCGGGCGCGACGGCGAGCCAGCCGACGCCTGGATGTGCTACGGCCTGCAAGACGTGGTGAACCAGCGCCGCATGATCGACGAAAGCCCGGCGGCGGAAGAGTTCAAGCAAGGTCTGCGCGGCAAACTCGACGCCCTGCTCGGGCTGGCCGAGGCCACCGACTGCCGCCGCGTGCGGCTGCTGGCGTACTTTGACGAGGCCAGCCAGCCCTGCGGCAACTGCGACAACTGCCTGCACCCGCCCGCGGTGTGGGACGGCACCGACGCCGCGCGCAAGCTGCTCAGCACCATCTACCGGGTGCAACAAATGGGCGGCAGCTATGGCGCAGTGCACATCATGGACATCCTGCGCGGCAAATCTACCGAAAAGGTGGTGCAGCGCGGCCACGAAACCCTGAGTACCTTTGGCATTGGTGCCGAGCTGAGCGAGGTGCAGTTGCGCGGCGTGCTGCGCCAGTTGATCGCCATCGGCGCGGTGGCCGTCAATGCCGAAGCTTTCAACACCTTGCAGCTCACCGAAGGCTCGCGCGCCGTGCTCAAGGGCGAGGTGCCGGTGCAACTGCGCGCCTCGGTCTCGACCCCGGCCGAGCGCAAAGTCAAACGCGCCAGCACCGCCAGCTCTGTGGTCAAAGCGCCAGCGTCACTCGATGCTGAGGGCCAGACCCGCTACCTGGCCCTGAAAGCCTGGCGCGCCGAAGTCGCCAAGGAGCACAACCTACCTGCCTACGTGATTTTTCACGACGCCACGCTGGTGGCGATTGCCGAACGCGCGCCGCAGTCGCTGGACGATTTGCAAGGCCTGAGCGGCATCGGCGCGAAAAAGCTGGAGGCCTATGGAGATGAGGTGTTGCAGGTGTTGGAAAGGGTCTAATTGGACTCTAGCCCTTTCTGAACCTGCGTTAGTAGCTATTTTTTTGATAGCGCCCGAGCGCCGTCTTCAGGTCGGCGTGAATTCAAGCTGGTAGTCGTGTGCGAACTGTTCGCAGCGCATGAGCATGTTTTTCTTTTGGCAGGCAATGAATGAAGCCTCGCTGCAAGAGAAATTTTCCACACATTGTGCGTAGTGACGCAGCGATTTGGAGACCGCCAGCACATCTTGCGCCGTGGCCGCGGCCACCGGGCGCAGTGCTGGATGACGGGTGTGGCGTTGGTACAGGAGGGCACGAGCCAAACGGTTGGCGCAGGACTTGGTCAGGGTGATTTTCTGCACCAGGGGTCGGTCCATCATCAACGGTTCATAGGGCCGGTTGATCGTGGCCAGCCAATCGCGCCATTTGAACTCGTTGAAGCGATGGGCCAGCACGCACGCTGCCCAGGGGACGCCCATGGCGTCGGCGCAAATGGCGCCGTGCAGCGACTCCGCGAGAACGCGCGAGCAAGCCTGCATCTGATGGATGACGGCGCTGGGGCTTTGCCTTGGATTGATCGCGACCATGCCCGCCTGGCGGGCGACGGCATCCCAGTCATAACTGTCCCAGGTGCCATAGTGCGGAACGAGTCCGATGGGGCCTTGCCGATCATGTTCGTGGGTGAGCTCTGGCCACAGGATAGCCGAGTCGCCTACCGCCTGGTCCTGGGGCAAGCCAAATTCGGATGCGGTCTTGGGGCCCCTGACCCAGCGGAAGTCCCAGTTGGCATCGGCTACTGCCGCGTGTTCCTCACCAATGCCGGTGCCGAGAACGACTTTTTTGATGGACGAGTCGTGCTGACCATCGAGCAGCGTTCCGACGCCATAGAAAAGGGCTTTGCCTTTGAGCTTGTCAAGGTTGGGAAAGAGTCGCTCCCACAACTGCAAATTGATGTCGTCGCCAAAATTTCCCCCCTCAATACCGCAGTATTTGATGACGTTCATGCTGTACCCACCTATTATTTTTAAAGCAGGAACGCCCGGCGCGGCCTGCTTAAGGCTGCACTGTGCAGGCTATGGGAAGCTCCATGATGTAGCTTGTATAAACCCCAGGTAAAGTTGAGCTGGACTGCTTACAAACCAGCGTTTGTTTGATTCAAGTCAGCAGGAATGAAGGGGCGTTTGTGGGGTAAATAGACCTGTAGCCGCCGTCAATCATTCGGGAGCAGCTATTTAATTGATAGCGACAGGTTTAGCGTCCCAGCACCGGGAAGAGTTTGACCAAGCCATCGGACATCACCTCGACCGCCAGCGCGGCCAGAATCAGGCCCATCAGCCGCGTCATGACGTTGATGCCGGTTTTGCCCAGAATGCGGGCAATTGGCTGCGCCATCGAAAAGCAAATGGCGGTGGCCAGCGCGATAACGATGCCGTAGCCCACCAGCATCGTCAATTGCAGGATGGTTTTGGCCTTGTCGGCATAAATCACCACGGTGGACATGGTGGCCGGGCCGGTCAGCAGCGGAATGGTGAGCGGCACCACGGCAATGCTGGCGCGGGCGGCGGCATCGTGCATTTCTTCTGCATTCGATTTGGCTTCGGCCGGTTGGGCGTTGAGCATGGCCAGCGCCGAGGTCAGCAGCAGCATGCCGCCGCCGACCTGAAAACTGGCCAGCGAGATGCCAAAAAACTCAAGAATGTGAAGGCCTAGCAGGGCGCTGACGGCGATCACGATGAAGGTACTGAAGGACGCAATCAAAATCGTGCGACCGCGCTGCTCGCGGGTGAAGTCTTGCGTGTAATGAATGAAAAACGGCACGATCGCCAGCGGGTTGACGATGGCCAACAGGGTCACAAGGGGTTTGAAATCCATAAAAATTTTCTCTGGCGGGTGGGTCAATCAGCGTGGCAGGCCGTTGCGCAGCAGCGGCTCGACCGCCGCCGCCGTCAACGGGCGGCTGAACAGGTAACCCTGGGCTTCATTGCAGCGGTACTCGGTCAGGAAGGCGAGCTGTTCTTGTGTTTCCACACCCTCGGCAATGACGGTGAGTTGCAGGGTATGGCCGAGCTGGACGATGGCGCGCACGATGGCGGCATCGTCCGCATCGGTGGCTAGGTCGCGTACAAAAGACTGGTCGATCTTGAGCTTGTCTACGGCCAGGCGCTTCAGGTAGGACAGGCTGGAGTAACCGGTGCCGAAATCGTCGATGGACAGTTTCACGCCCAGGTTCTTGAGGCTGTGCAGGATTTTCATGGCGGCGTCCACATCCTGCAGCAGGATGGATTCGGTCAACTCAAGTTCCAGCCAGCGCGCGGGCAAACCTGAGCCTGCCAGGGCAGCGGTGACCGTCTCCAGAATATTGCCCCGGCGGAACTGCAGGGCCGACAGGTTCACGGCCACCACGATCGGCGGCAAACCGGCGGCCTGCCAGGCGGCGGCCTGGCGGCAAGCCTCCAGCAGCACCCATTCACCCAGCGCGATGATCAGGCCGCTTTGCTCTGCCACCGGAATAAAACTGCCGGGGGGCACCAGTGGGCTGTCCGGCGGCTGCCAGCGCACCAGCGCCTCCACGCCAATGATGCGGCCACTGGCAATGTCGATCTGCGGCTGGTAATGGAGCAAAAACTCCTCGTTTTTCAGTGCCTTGCGCAGGCGGCCCTGCAGTTGCATGTGGGCCAACGCATCGACATTCATACTGGAGGTGAAGAAGCTGTAACCGTTTTTGCCGTTGTCCTTGGCATGGTAGAGCGCGGCGTCGGCGTTTTTGGACAGCGTGTCAAAGTCCCGCGCATCATCGGGATACAGGCTGATGCCGATGCTGAAGGAAGTCGTCAACGTGTGGCCTGCCAGCTCAAACGGTTCGGCAATGGCATCGAGAATCTTCTGAGCCAGCCGCGCGATGATGTCAATTTCATTGAGTCCGCTCACCAGGATGATGAACTCGTCGCCCCCCTGGCGGCAGATGGTGTCGCTTTCGCGGATGCAGCTGCGCAGTCGCTCCGCCAGGGCGACCAGCAACTGGTCACCGATGGCGTGGCCCAGGCTGTCGTTGATTTGTTTGAAGTTGTCCAGGTCCAGAAAGAACATGGCGACTTTGTTGTGGTCGCGCTCGGCTTGATTCACGGCGAAATCAAAACGGTCGCGCAGCAGCAGCCGGTTGGGCAGGCCGGTGAGAACATCATGGTGGGCCAGAAAAGCCAGTTTTTCTTCGGTAATGGTTCGCAGGCTGCGGGCGCGCAGGGTCTCGATGCCATAAGCCAGGTCGTTGGCCAGCTCCTGCAACAAGGCCACTTCGTCGGCGATAAAGTCGTCGGCCGCTGCCGAATAAATGGTCAAGGCGCCAAAAGTACGCGACTTGGATTGCAGGGGCAGGCCGATGTTGGAGCGAAAGCCCCGTGCCAGGGCGGCTTCGCGCCAGGGGGCCACGATCGGGTTGGTCTCGAAATCCCGGTTGATCTGGGTTTGACCGCTGGAGATGGCCCTGCCGGTGGGACCCAGGCCGGTTGCGAGGTCGCTCCAGGTGATGAGTGATGAGTCCAGATAGTCAGCCCCCGAGCCAGCCTGGGCGACGGGTCGCACAGTTTTGTCGACATCGTCTTGCGCATAACCGACCCAGGCCATCTGGTAGCCGCCCTGATCGACGACCAGTTGGCAAATCTGCTCCAGCAGGCTTTGTTCGCGCTCGGCATGGATCAGCGTCGTATTGCAGTCACTGAGCAGGCGCAAGGCCCGATTGAGGCGTTTTTGCGTTTCCTCGGCCTGCTTTTGCAGGGTGATGGTGTCAAACACGGCGACAAAGCAATCTGTTTCGGCGTGGTAGGCGGAAACTGAAAACCAATGCCCCAGCGCGGGCACATAGGATTCAAGCTTTTCCGGGCGGCCGCCCGCCGCCACACGGCCATAGGTGGCGAGAAGTTCGCTGTTGCTTTCGCGAAAACCGGGGATCAGTGTGCACACGCGCTGACCAATGGCATCGGCCAGGCCGGTCAGGCGCACGAAGGCGGCATTGACATCGAGGTAGACGAAGTCCACCGGCTTACCCTGGTCGAAAATCATTCGGCAGTAAGCAAATCCTTCACTCATGTTGTCAAAAAGTGAGTGAAAACGGGCTTCGCTGACACGAATGGCTTCGTCTGCCCGCTTTCGGGCCGAGATGTCCCGCGCGAAGACGAGTGAGCCATCGGTGCCGTCAAAGTGAAACGGCACGGAGGAAATCTCTACGTCCACCGGCGCACCATCAAGCCTTAAGTAAACCTGTTCGGCGCTGGGGATGGACTTGCGCTGTTCGTTGAGCTGGCGCATGCGTTCGGTCACCGTGACTTTGTAGTCGGGATGGACTTGCGCAAGGATCGGGCGTCCCAAAAGTTCCTGGCTGTTGCGCGCGCCGATCAGGGCCAGTCCGGCCTTGTTGGCATAGGCAAAGCAGCCCCGGGTCTGGATAAAAATGCCATCCGGGGCCTGTTCGACCACTTGGCGAAAACGTTGTTCGCTTTCGGCCAGAGCGGCTTCAAATCGCTGGCGGTCTGCGACCAACTGGTTGAAGTTGCCTACGAGCCGACCTACTTCGTCGTTGCGCACAACGGGCAGCGGCGCCAGCGGCGCTTGCCCGCCGGTCATGCGCTGCATGGCCTGGCTGGCATCCTCCAGCGGTGCCAGCAAGCGGCGCAGCATCAGCCAGATGATGAGGGCGGCCGTGAGTGTCAATAGTCCGGCAATCACATAAAAATAGGTTTGCAGCGTGTTGATGGGCCCAAAGGCGACGGTGGTCGGCAGTGCCGTCAGAATTAACCAGTTGGCGCTTGGCACGCGAACGCCGGAGTAGAGTTTGCTGATGCCTTCGGAGCTGACGGAAACGCCAGAGCCTTCAAAACCAGCCACCATTCGGTCATAGATCAGGTTCTGGCCGGGTGTGGGTGATGGTTTGAGGTTTCTCTTGCGGTCAGTGGCCGTGACGAAAATCTGGTCGCGTAGCGAGATGATGAAGTATTCGACCTGGCCCGTTTGCGCTTTGTCCGTCACGAATCCAAGAAAGTTGGGGGCATTCAGATCGGTGAAGCCGGTCATGACGGCGCGCAGGCGACCATCTGCCCCGAACACAGGCACGGCTGTGGTCACCACGGTGCGCTGCAGTGCCCGCCCGATCACGGGCTTGCCAATGTAGGGCTTGCCGGTCTTGACCACCTGCTGGAAATAGTCCCGGTCGCCAATGTAGAGGCCGCGCCGCCCTGGTGTGACGGGGTAGTCGGCGAGGATGACGCCATCGAGCCCGACGATGGCCGTGCCAGCAGAAAATGCATTGTGCAAGTTGAGTCGTTGGGCCAGCATGGCTTGTTGGGCTTCATAAGTCAGCTGTGCTGGCAGTGCTGCGGCCGTGCGGGTCAGTGCGTCGATATTTTCATGAATGCGCGATTCCAGCTGATTGGCCACCCGATGGGTATCGGCCAGCTGGTCTTCGGAGAGGATTTTTTCCAGTCGGCCTTGCAGTACCGTGGCGGACAGGAATGCCAGCATCCAGATGAAAACCACCACCAGACCGATCGTCAACATGACCAAGCGGGCTTTGAGCGAGGTTCTGAATCCGGGGTTGAAAACGCGAAGGAACAGTTTCTTTTTGTTGTTGCTCATGCCTGTTGCCTTGCAGATGCGGCGCCGACGGTTTAACCGGAGGGTTGAGAAGCCGAAATTCTAAGCTTTTTCCCGCTTTTGTGCCTCGTCATACTTGCGTAAGGTGCTATTGATTTTGTAGCGATAAAAATTTGTTTGAGCCGTCAGCGCGCCGAGCGCTCCAGGTAGCGTTTGCGCCAGAACACCACCACCAGAGTGCCTGCGATGGTCAGCATCATGACCATTGCCAACAAAAAGCCGTTGGACTGATGCAATAGCGGGATGTACTCAAAGTTCATGCCAAAAATGCCGGCAATCAGGTTCAGCGGCAAAAAAATGGCGGTCAGCACGGTCAGGGTGCGCATGATCTCGTTGGTGCGATGGCTTTGGGCATTGAAGTGCATCTGCACGGCGGTTTCGGCACTTTGTTCCAGCCGTTGGACATGGTGAACGACACGTTCAATGTGTTCGAGCACGTCGCGACTGCGCACTTGCAGCAGATCGCGTTCGCGTTGATCGGCGGGCGTGTCGGCATCGGGCCAGGTTTTGATGGCCTCGATCCAGTCCTGCACGGCGGCGCGCTGGTCTTCACAGACTTCGTCCAGGTAATGCAAGGAGAGTCGGGCGTCCAACAGGGAGCCCCAGTTGTTGAATCGGGTTTTCGGGTTCAGCAATTCAGTTTGCCAGTGGTCGAGCTGGTGGGTCAGTTCACGGCGCAGTTCCAGGTAACCGTCCACCATGTGGTTGACGATGCGCAACATCAAGTCGGCCGGGCTGCTGGGCAGGCGCGCGCCTGCGGCGTGGGAGGCGGCTGATGCGGCACCGAGCAGCTTGGCGGCGTAGGCCTCGCGCACAGCGCAGTCGCTCGGGTGCACCGTGAGCAGGATGCGGTCGAACACTGCAAAACCAACCGGGTTGGTGTCGATGCGCCGCAAGATGGGCGGGCCGCCGCGCGGGGGCAAATGGGTCGGCGGCAGGCCGGGTGGTTTCACATCGGATTCGCTGTTGCCTGCTGCCAGGCGGCGAAACACCAGCACGTCGTACTGCGATGTGTAGTCGTAGTGCGAGGGCAGGTGCTTGTTGAGCAGGTCAGAGATGTGCAAATCAACCAGTTGCATGCCGCACAGGGCTTGCAACGTGGTCTGAATCTGCCCTTGCATGACTTCAAACTCGCGGCGCTCACAGGCAATCCACAGATAGCCGCTGGCCGGCAGGCACAGGCTCGATAGCGGGGTCTGCGCATCGGATTCAGCAACGCTGGTGCCCGTGATGGTGAAAATTCGCATGGCCGTCAATCGAACCCGTGTTATATGGAAAATTGCCCGCTAGCCCCCGTGAAGCGGGCGTAGGCAGCTATTTGTTTTGTAGCAAGCGGGCGGCGTCCCGTGCAAAGTAGGTGAGCACGCCATCGGCGCCAGCGCGCTTGAAGGCGAGCAGGCTTTCCATCATGACAGCGTCGTGGTCGAGCCAGCCGTTCTGGGCGGCGGCCTTGAGCATGGCGTATTCACCGCTGACCTGGTAGGCGAAGGTCGGCACTTTGAACTCATCCTTGACGCGGCGCACCACGTCCAGGTAGGGCATGCCGGGCTTGACCATCACCATATCAGCGCCCTCGGCGATGTCCATGGCGACTTCGCGCAGGGCTTCGTCACTGTTGCCGGGATCCATCTGGTAGACGTTTTTGTCCGCCTTGCCCAGCGCGCCACGGGTGCCCACGGCATCGCGGAACGGGCCGTAGAAGGCGCTGGCGTATTTGGCGCTGTAGGCCATGATGCGCGTATGAACGTGGCCTTTGTGTTCCAGTGCCTGGCGGATGGCGCCAATTCGGCCGTCCATCATGTCGCTGGGCGCGACGATGTCCACACCGGCGTCGGCATGCGAGAGCGCCTGGCCCACGAGTATTTCCACCGTCGCGTCATTGATGATGTAGCCCGTTTCGTCCAGCAGTCCGTCCTGGCCATGGCTGGTGTAGGGGTCCAGCGCGACATCGGTGAGCACGCCCAGGTCGGGGAATTCTTTCTTGAGGGCACGTACCACGCGCGGGATCAGGCCGTCGGGGTTCTGTGCTTCTTTGCCGTCGGGTGTTTTCAGCGCGGCATCGATTGAGGGAAACAGCGCCAGCACGGGAATGCCCAATTTGACGCAGTCTTGCGCCACCGGCAACAGCAGGTCCAGGCTCAGGCGCTCCACACCGGGCATGGATGAAACAACTTGGCGTTGTTGCTTTCCATCAACAACAAATACCGGGTAAATCAGGTCGTGCGCGGTGAGTTGATTTTCGCGAACCAGATTGCGCGTAAACGTGTCGCGGCGCAAGCGGCGTGGGCGACCCAAGGGGTAGGGAGCAAAATTTGTCATGGTGAAAAGTGTAATGGCTGAATGAATTTGACATTGTGATGACAAATTATTTCGCCCATGGCTTGTATTGAGTCAATATTTTTGGTACATTGCATCCGGGCAGTTCGCTGCCTCCCGCTTTTCCTCCCTGAGCGGGGCCTTGATGTGTGACAGCAAATAGGCTTACCACCCCAGCCCTTGTGCTGGGGTTTTTTTTGCCCAGAACTTTTAACCGTCCCGGATTAAACTGCCCGTCATGCTCTGGATTAAATCGTTTCACATAGTTTTCGTCGCCAGCTGGTTTGCTGGTTTGTTTTATTTGCCTCGTATTTTTGTCAATCTGGCGATGGTGCAGCCGCAGTCGGTGGCTGAGAGAGAGCGCTTGTTATTGATGGCGCGCAAGCTGTTGCGCTTCACGACACTCATTGCCGTGCCGGCCGTGGGACTTGGCGCGTGGCTTTGGGCGGGTTATGGCATTGGCTGGGGCCCCGGCAATGGCTGGATGCATGCCAAGCTCGGCGTTGTATTGCTGGTGTTGATGTATCACTACAGTTGCGGCGTTTTACTGCGTAAGTTGCAGGCCAATCGTGATGTCCATAGCCACGTATGGTTTCGCTGGTACAACGAGGCGCCGGTATTGATGCTGGTGGCCGCGGTCATTTTGGTGGTGACCAAGCCGTTCTGACGGGCGGGTGCAATGCACAAAACATCGGCATGGCCTCTGGCGTTGATCTATATAGGACTCATCCTTTACGCCAGCCTTTATCCGTTTTCCGATTGGCGTTACCAAGGCATCGTGCCCTGGGCTTTTTTAAGCGCCCCCTTGCCCAAATACTGGACCGGTTTTGACGTCACGATCAATGTGCTGGGCTACATGCCACTGGGGTTTTTGCTCACCCTCTCGGCCTTGCGAACGGGCCGCATGCGCTTTGCCGTCACGGTGGCGGCCTTGGCGGCGGGGGTGCTGTCGCTGACGATGGAGTCGCTGCAAAGCTATTTGCCGGTTCGCGTCCCATCCAATGTCGATTTGGCTCTGAATTTTCTGGGGGCCTGGGTGGGGGCCGTGGTGGCCTGGGTTATGGAGAAAATGGGTTTCATAGACCGCTGGAGCCGTTTCAGGGCGCGCTGGTTTGTGGAGCACGCCAGAGGTGCGCTCGTGCTACTGGCCTTGTGGCCCTTGTCCTTGTTGTTTCCCGCGACCGTGCCGTTTGGTCTGGGACAGGTGATGGAGCGGTTGGAGGCGGCGTTAGCGGATGTGCTGCAGGGGACTCCTTTCCTGGAGTGGTTGCCCGTGCGCGATATTGAACTGCAGCCTTTGGTGGCAGGCGTGGAAATGATTTGCGTGGCGCTCGGCCTATTGATTCCGTGCTTGTTGGGCTTTTGCATCATCCGTTCGGCGGTTCGTCGCTCGCTTTTTTCGATGATGATTTTTGTTGTGGGCATCGGGGTGACGACACTCTCGGCGGCGTTGAGTTACGGGCCCGAGCATGCCTGGGCCTGGTTCTTGTTGCCGGTGCAAGTTGGATTGGTGGTCGCCTTTGTGCTGGTTGTTTTGCTTTTGTGGGCGCCCCGGCGAGTCTGTGCGGCCTTGGTGTTGCTGGCGTTGGGAGTCTATTTGAGTCTGCTCAATCAAGTGCCAGCCAGCCCTTATTTTGAGCAAACATTGGCTACCTGGGAACAGGGCCGCTTTATCCGTTTTAACGGTTTGGCGCAGTGGTTGGGATGGTTGTGGCCTTATGCGGCGTTGGTGTATGTGCTGACACAAGTCGGGGGGCGGGAGCCGAAAAACTAGAATCACGCATGACTGAAAACAATTGTGATGACAAAGCTGACGTCAGCCTGATCGGCAAGCTTGGGGTTTCTTATTACGCGCGACACATCTTCTTTTGCCTCAATGAGCGGAAAAATGGTGAAGATTGCTGCATGCAGCACCAGGCGCAAGCGGGGTTTGATCACTGCAAAATCCAGGTCAAGAACGCTGGATTGTCTGGCCCCGGCAAAGTTCGGGTTAACAAAGCTGGCTGTTTGGACCGGTGCGCTGCCGGACCTGTGGCGGTGGTTTACCCGGAGGCCGTGTGGTACACCTTTGTCGATAACGCCGACATTGACGAAATCGTGGATTCTCATCTGAAAAATGGAAAAATAGTGGAGAGACTGCTCGTGCCCGCAACGGTAGGGTGCTAAGCATTTTCTGCCTCTAGCCTCCGTAAATAATGCGTAAGAAACTATTATTTCAATAGCAAATATCTTCGTTTCGTCATGTTCCTCGCTCGGTCGACGGACGCACCAAACACCCATGAAAAATTTACTCATTGCCCTCGCCGCTGCTGTGTGTTTCTCGGCAGCAGCTCAAGCACCTCCGCCGCCTGAAATTGCTGCACGCTCATATTTGCTGCTGGATGTCACGGCAAACCAGATGTTGGCGGAAAAAGACATTGACTCTCCGGTTGAGCCGG
>JGI24142J45722_1001446_pt1 | contig 11521 bp, 13 predicted proteins | sample BarGraIncu00431A_FD_45722 | JGI IMG/M metagenome (IMG submission 45722) | reverse complement strand
CGATTACCATACATAAGAGTAATTATGTATGGCAATAAGAGGGTAAATATTGAGTACGGATTTTATCGGATTGGATGAAGGAAATCGTGTTGTCTGGGGATTTTTTTGAGCTCGAGAAATGCTGTCGAAAAAACGGCTTCCAAATTTGCCCTACAGACGGACTTTTCAAATGGAAGCTTATCGAGGTATGCCCAAATTCTTTGACCAGATTGCTCAGAGCCAAAAAATAACGCTGCATGTAGCCTATCTCTTCTGTCGGCGTCTGGCCAAAGGTTTAAGAAATCATTCCAAGGTCTCATTCGGCAGGTATTCCCGGGCAAGTTCTTCGACCAGATTGGCCTGGAGGATGTCCCTTCGGCGCTTTAGCGCATCCCGATCGGGCTGTGTCGCCATCCAGCGCTTGAATCTTATGAATAGAGCCGGCGCTATAGTGTTCATCCTCGCCATATGTCCGCTAGTTGAGACCACCATGCTGGAAAACTTTGCACCATCCAGTAATAGGCCGGCCTTTTTAGCCTGGACCGCATAGAACTCTTCTTCATCGGCGTCAGTCAGCCTCACCGGATGGGGATCATCGTCTTTCATTTCCCGACGAATAACGTCCACCTCGAAACCCTTGCTGTTGACCGCGGTGTAATGCTGATCCGGGCGAAGCTCAAAAGTCGAATCCACTTTTTTGAGCAATCCGAGAAATGACGAGTCGAGAACCTCCATTTGGGTGATAAAACTGAGTCTTTTACGGACATCCCAAAGCAAATCGATATCCCGGGTGGCTAGAGCCTCGGGTTCAGCAAAACGTACGCCAGCCGTTGACTCGTAGGCGTAAAGCGCATGGGTGCCGATCACGGTGAAGAATCCAGTCAATCCGGATTTTGAAAGTTTATTTAATAAGTCGATCAGCAATCGGGGCGCACGGCCAACGCCCAAAGCGCGATTCATCTTTTGGTGGCGGACGAGTTCAGCGCCGAGATCGCTGACCCTCTTTACGGCTGAATTCTTACGTGTGATGAAGTTTTTATAAATAGTTTCCGTCTCTGCCGAGCGTGGCCCAATGCTCTTCTGCGAGTTATTCACAGATGTCCGCATCAGGTAATCCGTCCCGTTTTTATGTTGCCAATACATACCGCCACGCACTTCGGCAGCACTCTTTCTCGCATCCTCCAAGGCAGTAAAGACAGATCGCGCATCAATATACTGACGCTGAGCATCTTCTCCAATTTCACCCCAAAAAAGTTTTTCCCGTATGTTTTCCATAAACGACATCTTACACGGGAAAGGCTATGATTTCAAGCTAATTGGGTTTCTTGAAAACGAATAAATGCACATTTTCTGTGCTCAAAGCCGTGCTCACCGGTCGTGTAGAAATCACCATATAGGGATCAAACGAAATCCTACCACACGTCAAAGCGTTTTTCCAACAAGTTGATCTACCGGTTTTGCGACGGAGGGATCGGGACGGTGGTTGGCGATGCTCTGATCTTACCCAGCACTAAAATCTGGTCCTTCAGGGTTTCCGCGGGTATGCTTATTTATAGTAGCTTTTTTTAAATCCATAATATATATTTTCCTTATTTACTAGTTTTAAAAAGAACCACTATATAAGAGGCTAGAATGGTTATTGATTCCTGCACCACACCGGAATGGCAGCAGAAAATAGGTAGTCAAGTCCGCTCCATACGGCTGCTTCGGAATATGGAACAAACTGCTGTCGCTGCCCAAGCTGGCATTTCAGTAACAGCTTTAAAAAACCTCGAATCTGGTAAAGGCGCCACAATAAAGACTTTAATCAAGATCTTACGCGTTTATGGACGTGAAAACTGGCTTAACACTCTGGCACCTCCGATCATTATAAGTCCGTTGCAGATGTTGACTTTAAAGTCTAAACGACAACGCGCTCGTGGCAAAAGAAGTGAAGCCGCCAATATTCCTGTAGTTGAAAAAAATCAGTCAGAACCTGAGGCGACATAAGATTCAATGTATGGAATGGACTAGCCAGTCTGCAAACTAGCTTGGCTGGCACTTGACAAGATTGCAAGGGTCGGGCGATAAAGTGATGCTCGTCAGAAGCCGAAGTGCTAATATATTACATTCGACGGGCTTATGAGGCAGGGGGGACTGGAAGCAGTTTCCTGCGGGGGGACATAGTATGGCCATCGTTATCGGGGATATTCATGGTGATGCTGCCATGGCACGGGCCTTCTTGAGCTATCACCCCCAAGATGTGCACGTTGCCTTGGGGGATCTGGTGGACAACCGGGTGAAAGTTGATTTGAAAGAGGAAATGACTTGCCTGGATCTCCTGTTGCAGTCGGCAGCGGTGCTACTCTGGGGCAATCATGACCTGGCTTACCTCACCGAACGACCGTGGCGTAGTTTCGGTAACTTCGGAGAACTGGCATTCCGAGACCATTATCAAGCTAATAGAGACAGATTTGCTGCAGCCTATGCTGCCGATGGTTGGCTGTGTACCCATGCCGGTGTCAGTCAACATATCGCCAAACTGATGCCAAAAGCGGCTATAGCCGGTGGTGTGGAGGCCGTCTCAGACTGGCTAAACCTGGAATTTGCAAAGCAGTTGTGCCTTATGAATCCAGACGTAGTTGGGGGAGGTCCACGATATGGATTCGGCTCATTATTCCAAACCCCCGTGTGTCGCGGTGGCCACCATGGTTTCGGTGGAATCTTCTGGTGTGACTTCGAAGGAGAACAGACCCAGCCATCTGCCGCTGTTGGAAGACAGATATACGGTCACTGCCCTGTCCCCTACCCCGAAAGGGGCAACAGCTTTATACTACATGGTGGCGAAGTGTTGAAAGGCCCATCATGGCTAAACATGAACGCTATCGACGGCGGGGTCTGGGTCTACGATACTAAAACTGACGAGATAGTTGACCTGGCAACGTGTAATCGGCAGTGAGGCCAACGCACAGGACTTGAGTGCCAATCAACTCAGCTAACTCACGGTCAATGCCCCGCCCGGGACATTTTTTTCCAGATCAGCATATGGACGACCAACATTAAGGATAAACCCCATGTTCAATCTTCCCAAGTAAATTGAGGACCATGTTGGTTCCTGTTGGTATCCAACAGGTCAAGAGGACGGATATTTCCAAGAGCCAGAAGCGGGCTTTTGAGCCAACGCGTGGCTTTCTCGTGGCTCTGAAAAAATTCGATGCACCGAGCAATGACGATGCCGATACACAGCAACCGGTCGGAGAGGCATTTGGCTAAGAGCCTACCCCGATGACGCATCAGGGTCCGACTCGAGACGTGGAGAAAGCTGCTCAATTCGGAGATTGTGAGACCGAGGGTTTTCGCCAGAACATCGATTGAGCCGCCAGGCAGCCCGCGCCGGGTGACCTCTACCAAGGCCCACTCATCAGGCGGTTCATCGATACCTAAGACTTCTGCGAGCACGTACCATCCCATAAATAAGCTCCTTTCAATCGCGACATCACTTATCATACTATAATAATTAATGAATAACTAGACAAGTAGCACCCTAGCAGCGGCAGGGTGGTCAACGTCCACTCCAGGAATCCCTTTCGCTCAACTTTCGCTAATCGACCTGGATTCAGATGGATTACAATATACTTTGCTGGATTCAAGACCAAGCGGTGGTTTAGCGATCATGCTGATATTATTGGACAATTACCGTTTTTGTCGATTATGCTTACAGCTCTTGTACGGCTTGCTGGCCTGCACAAATAGATTAGGCCCAGAGCGGGCCACTAAAATCAGAATAGGAGCGTTCAAAATGAAAATGACAAATACCTCAGAATCGAAAGAATACCGCATGCGGTTCACAGCAACAGGGTCGGCAGTTGAAACGATGGATTTTATTAAGTCAAAATTCAGAGCGCAAATGCTCACGCGGGCTGTCCAACTGGCGGTGGAAGCCTATTTTAACCCTGCGCATAAAAACCCATTGTTTGAAGCCTTGGGGGTCACGCAGACCGCTCCAACGGCGAAACAGCCTAAAACAAAGTCTGTAGTGGCTAAAACAATCACAGATTCAGCGCCCCAACCCGCTCGGGCATGCATACCAGGGGCTATCACTTTGGATGTCGACGAAATGTTCCGGGAGCAGCCAGCGCAGGCCGTACCAGTGGTCAAACCGAAGCGGCCATCAAAAAAACTGACAGAGGGTATCTCTCTGAATGTTGACCAAATGTTTAACTGTTAGCGAAATGTGAATGAAAATAGGGCATCGACGGATTAAAAGGGGGCTTTCAGATGGAGTTTATTTACCACAACATCAACCAATTTTGGAACTGGCCGGAAATTCAGAGGTTAGAACCGGACCACAAAGCCAGCGTTTTAATTCTGCTGACTGTGCTCGATGGCCCGGGTGGAGATGCTTCCTCAATTTTTAATCCGTACTCAAAATTAGCACTGAGAAATATTAGCCTGAGGGATCACTCTATTCACGTCGCAATGTGCGCCTTGAATGCTGAGAATGCAGGGTTGCAGCTATCAGCTATGTCGCTAACCAGCGCCGGTTTGATTCTAATTGCGGCGCTGGCCCACGACGTCGGCAAAATGCCGGAGGGGCAGTTAAATTTTCGTTTTTATGTGCCGTCGATGCATGCAGTGAGGAGTGCACAAATGCTCAGAAAATGGTTAAAAGGAGCTCTCAACGACCTCGAATTGGATCTAGTTGCCAAAGCGGTCAGGCACCACCACGGATCGGAAGAGGAATTTGGGCTACTTACTGCACTGAAAAATGCGGATACGGCGGCCAGGGCGCTGGATACAAAAGCGGCTGGCAATAGCGAAGCCGGCAGTTTTATAACCCCAGAAAGTAACAGCACCTACGTGGCAAAAGAAGACCGGGTGGAAATCGAAAAAGGGAGGGTTCCAAATCCAGAGAATGTGAAGGTCCACTTTTTCAACGCTTTAGAGTTCATAGCGCGTCTCAAACCGCAGATAAATCGGCAATACAAATACCCATTCACGTTGCCACCGGCTTTCTCGATGTCCAATGACGTGGTCTATTTCTCACCGCAGGCCATTTTTGCAGAGTTGAAAAAGTGGGCAAAAGAGCAGACACCTGAGCCGTGGCTGGTGATTGACGTTATTGAGACTATGCCTGATCGGAAAAAAGACCTAATGGCGTTTATAGGGTCAGAGCTGAAAAAGATCGGCGCCCTTCGTGAAGACTTGTTGCCATTGGGATACCTGAACGGCGGGGAGTTTGTTCTTATATGGGCCGGCGGGAAAAAGGATAGAGCGATGTATTTGCCGCTTAAATCTAGATTTTTCACCAATAACCTCGCTTATTTAGAGAAATACAAAAACAATGGGCTGATTTCAAGAATAAAAAAAGTTGAACAGAATCATGGCCTTTGGGCAGGAAAAGGGCCGGTTAAATAATTAATTTCGCAAATATCTGATGTACCGAGGCCTCCTGATCTAAATTGGGAGGCTTTTATTGGAGTCATTCACCGGAAAAGCGTTGCTGGCCCGGACAATAGATAGTGACTGCTGATGATGCATTACTACCAGGTGTTACGTCCCGCGTTAAACCCGGAGAGTTTTCCCGCCCTATTTTAGGTGGGACGAGAGGGTTTGTCCCAGGCTGCTAAAGGAGAATCACAGCCCTGAAGCAGTCTGGGACAAAAGAGTCAGAACGTATTGTCTCCGTCTTCGGTATCCCCGCTGCGGTTGCTGGTGTAAATCCGTTCTCGTGCTTCCTTTTCTTGTGCATCGGCGAACCGGTTTATCCGCCTATGGTAGTGCTGCTCGAAGGACCGACAGATTTCGTGCAAGAACTCCGATATGGCATGTACTGATTCGTCAGAGAGTTCATCAGGTGGATAGACGAACAGTGCGGGTGAGTCGCCGCTTTTCATGTCACCTCCTCCGTGGCCGCTCTTAGGAGATCGTCCGTCAGGTGGTTCAGCCCTTTAGGCACGGCCAATCGCATGGCCGTCTTCAGGATATTACCCGCCTTGCGCGGTATGCCCTGAGACCCCTGGAGCAGCAACTCAAGCCCTGAGTCCGACATAAGCGTCTGCTTGCAACCGGCGGTTTGCAGGCTATGTTTGATCAGGCTCGCGAAGCGCTCCCGCTCCATCACCGGCGCGAAGTGCATACGCAGGTGCAGGCGGCTTGCCATCGCCGCCAAGGGACCACGGGTAAAGGACTGGGCCAGTGCCGAATGCCCGACCAACCAGACCGTCATGAGGTCGCGTGAGTCGAAGGCGAAGTTCAGGAAGGCCGGGAAGTCCCTGAAGAAGTCCAGGGGAAGATTCTGCGCCTCATCGATGATCCATACGGGAAGGATGTGCTTGCTGTCGGCAAGCTCGGTGACCCTCGCCTTTATGTCGCGCCAGAGCTGGGATCGCCGGTAGGCCGGATCGAGTCCCAGTGCAAGCGCCAGTTGGCGGTAGATGTCCATGCGACCGAAGTCCTAGATGACCTGATAACGATGGGGGTTGAGCCCGTCGGCGATCATGCGCAGAGCGGAGGTCTTGCCGACTCCCGGCTCGCCTGTCAGAAGCGCCACTCCCGGGTTTTCCAGGAGCCACTGGAAGCGCTCCTTTAAGGCGGCTATCGGTCCGTCGTCCCATAACTGCGGTGCGTCCTTGCCTAACGGTTGTGAGGTAAGCCCAAAGTGTTGACGTACATATCAGGCCTCCTCTTTGAGCGGCGCCGTGGCGCCGCAAAGGCTGCGAGTCTGCCGGGCCAGAGCCATCTCAACCAGGTTGGCGCCGGTACGGCTTGGTGTTGGCGTTTCACCAGGTGCAACAGATCTTCTTTTGCGGTGTCAGTTGGCAAGCGGGTCGAGGAGGATTGCCTTACCCAGGGAGTCGCCGTTTTCGGACTCAACGCCGATTACCTTCTCACGGTGAGGATCGACCACCAGTTTCACGGTCTTGCCGATCAGTTCGTAGGGCTCCTCGAAGCGCTCTCCCAGGTACGACACCGTGCCGTCCTTTCTGACCAGTCGTTTGTGCCGGTGCTGGAATAGCTCGTCGAGGCGGGAGGCGAATGGGCCTAACGGACGTATCTGGACCAGATCCTTGCGGTAGCGCTCGATCGGCGTGAGACCATCAAGGCCGCTGTGCGGCTCCTTGTGGTAGAGTTCCTCCAGCCATGCCCAAAGCCGTGCGTTGAGGTCGTGGATGTCGCGCACGCGGTCCATGTCGAGTTCGTTCAGGAAGTCTGCACGTAGGGTTCTGTGCCAGCGCTCCAGTTTCCCCTTGCCCTCTGGGGCATAGGGGCGGCAGTAGATGAGCCGGATCTCCAGCCGGGCGCAAACCGCCTGGAGGGTGGCTGCACGGTACGCAGAACCGTTGTCGATCACCAGGCGGGTCGGGACTCCCCGCTTCAGAAGGGCCTGTTTCAACACCCCTTCGACTTCCAGGGCCGTCTCCGCCGGACAGAAGGCGCTGTGGGTGATGAGCCGCGATGCATCGTCCATGAAGGAAACCAGGTAAGCCTTGCGCAACTTGCCATTGACGAGCACCTTTGGTCCGTGCATCACGTCTCCGTACCAGATGTCTCCTGCGTGGGCGGCGGCGAAGGATCTACGCTCCACCGGCTCCGCCGCGCCAACGGGGAGGTTGGAGATCCCTTGGCCATGCAAGAGGCGGTGGATGCTGGAACGCGAGACCTTCGTTGCGCCAGGAAGCCCGGAGGCTGCAACCAGTCGCCGGATGGTTCGCAAGGAGCGTCGCGGGTTCTCCTTCTTGGCAGTACAGATCGCTTCCTGAAGCGGTTCGGAGATCTTGGACCTGCCACGGTCTGAGCGCGGCTTGGGAGTCAGCGCCTCGATGCCTCCCCGTTTCCAGGCGTAGTACCACCCCTCGATGGTCTTCTCGCTCAAGAAGACGCGCTTCGTGTCGGGGATCGCATAGCTTCGAGTGGCAAGCTCACGCAAGAGCGCCTTAAGATCGCCTTGTTCCAGGCGATCCCGGCTGGCTAATGGCCCCAGAACCGAGAGACGGAACAGGGCGTGTGGGTGAATCAGCTTCATGATGGTCTCCTTTTGGTGAAATGCCACCGATTAAAGGCCATAACGTTGCGGAATATAAGTAGTCAAAGTGTGTGGGGTGCAAAAAAGTCCGCCGATACCGCGTCCCTTTCTGCGCAAGGGAAAACTATCATGGGACGGAAACCCCTTCTTCATGAAGCAGGCGCATGGCCGACGACAGGGGACGCAAAGCAAGGCATGCCTGCCAGAACCTTGAGAATCCGTCGTGTCTTCCGAGGCAGGGAAAGTGAGGAAGCAGGTGAAAGGAGAAGCTCAGGAAGCCTTCGTTGAAGCGCACCCACCAGCGCTTGATGGTCGTGCGGCTTGCTCTGCTGCCGTTGGAGGCGAGGGTGCGACCGATCGAGTTGCCGGCGAGGAGGAGCAGGAAGATGACCTGCCGCACCTCCCACAGACACCAGCTGCGTGGCGGGATGCACTCCGGCAAGACGGAGCAGGTGCAACGGCACTCGGGGCAATAGAAGCGCAATATGGGAACGGGATTAAGGCACGAATCGCCCAAGTCCTTGCGATCAGGCTTGCGGGTGTAGCAACCCTGACCCCAGATGCCGACATGGTGGCAGGCTGGTTGCGGACACCTCTCGGGGCGGTAGGACTCAGGGGCTTTCCGTAAAGTATCAAGATGCTGAATGAGAGAGAAAATCCCGGGAAGTATGAAGGCCATGCCTGTTTCCTTTACCATCGTGATCGGGCAGAAGCCGTCCCGCGATACTAAAGGATAATGGGCCACTTTACAGGCTAATTGTACCGGGCTGGATTGGGGAGAGTTTCAAACGACACACTGACCGTACGCGGGACAAACGGGTTTGATCCCTATGGCAGAGGGAAGGACGTAACACCAGGGAGGCCAAAATGAAAGTGACAAAAGTTGGGCGGCGACAAGTTAAAACTGAGGAAGAAAAAGGACAAATGGTCTTACAAAGTGCGTATGCGAAAAAATACAAATTACCGGTCAAGGCCATTGCCGAATTACAGAGGCTCAAAGTGATGCCGTTGCAATTGGTGGATCTGAAATTGATATCTGAGAGCGACCACTATTTTATGTCCCGCTACAGCCTGGCGTGGGCGCGGGAGGAGCATGTGCTGGCGGGGTTGGCGGCAAAAACCATTGGGGAAAGGGAGATATTGATAACTGCGGTTAGCAAACTCAAGCCGGAGTGGCATCAGTGGCTCAACTACGAATACGGGCAGGCTTATGCGAGGTTGTACGAGTCCAAAATGCAATTGCCAAAAGTAAAAGATATGCAGAAGGCGGTTTTAGGCCGGTATGAGGTGGTTTTGACAGCTGTGCAGGTGGGGGATATTCGGAAAATAGCTAAAAGAAGGTATTTGAACGGGGTGGCCGGAGGTGAGAAGTTGGAAATCACTGAAATAGTTATGGAAAATGTTGATGAATACGAAATAGAAATAGATGAATTGGGTCCGGAAGAATTGGAAATTGAGGCTGATTGGGAACTCGAATATGGATTGGAGGTCGAAGATAAAAACTGATAAAAAATTAAAAACATCCCCGGGAAAAGAGCCGATTGGAACCCTAACCCCTCACCAGGCTCTAGCCGCAGAGATCGGGATACCTACCAATTATCTGTCTGCGCTAAAACGTCAAAAAGTGGTGCCGCAAAAAATTGAGGAGTTCACGCCGGAAGACCACGAGGTTATCGTCAAAATGCGGGCAGTTTATTGCGATTCTGAATTACTCCGCCTACAACTGCAAGAGTTTACGCTCTCAAACAGGCGTAGACTGGCTGCTTTAGCCGATGATTTCAGCTACAAGAAATGGGAACGCAGGACTATCAAAATTTACTCAGCATCCTACGAAAAGCTGGCTGAAATAAAAAGCAATGAGACAATGAATGGGCTTTGGGAGAAGTTCCGGGTGCCAGCATACACCATAGAGAACTGGGATAAGGCACATGCTGCCCGGCGGTTAGCTGTGAATCTGGCGAAAGAAACTCCGGAAAACAGGCGTAAACACCGGAAGGAGCTGGAAAAAAGACACATCTCTGGAGATCCCGCCCAGTTGCAACGGTGGGAATTGCGAGTGCTGCATTTCTATATTCATCTCTATGAGGCGGCGCCTGAGATTAACAATTCGGCGGTGATGGAATATTTGTTTAGGAGATACAATGTGCAAAACACTCCTGGTAATAGCAATACAGTTCAGAAGCTCAGAAGGATCGCAGCAGAGAGGGTCCGGTTGGCGGGAGAAAAGGCTAAAAGAACTGCCGGGAATTCCGCACCAATTTAATCAAATAGAAAATATCGTCGATCAAAGCAGCCGCTGCTCATTCAGTCTCTCTAATAGTTTTTAGGGGTGGCTGAGCGGCGGTTTTTTTGGTTTTAATCCACAAAATCGGCCTAAGAACACCCACATAGGCACCAATTTTAAAAACAGTGCCAAGGCATTCACGGTTATTGCCTGGCAATAAGAGTGATTCATTAAGATGGAATTTCTGTGAATATGGCTAACTGATTGAAATAATTAAGGATCATGCTGGATCATCTTGGATCGGCAGTGGACAACCTGGCCAAAAGACTCCCAACCTGGTCCATTCTGCCCAAAAAAGAGGGTTAACTAGCTAATAAAGATAAGGAGATAAATTATTTCTTTTAGCCAGGCCACATCTTGCAAGGTTAAATAAAAATTAATACAATTCTACATATTAGCAAAGAATTGATCTATTTGGGTGCTTTTAGCCGGATAGTCGGGTACAAGCCGGTCCCATTTTGTTCAAAGTGGTCAGATTGTACCAAGTCGGACTCGCCCTGGTCCGCAAAAGATCGGCCGGGATCAAAAAGGATTCGTTTGTCAGAAATTGGTCCGGGACAGCCCGACACGGATTGGCAAGGATTGATCTGACCGAAATGACATTGCAAGTATCAGTAATAATTAGATAAATATTTACGATTAAACCACACACCTAAAAAATGCCAGTTTTTTCGATAAAGAAGATATCTCCGCAAAATGTGTAATTTTGGCAGCCAAATTACCCTTCCCGCTCCACAAATACCATGAGTTTTGGCTTCTGATTCACCCTGATTTATCTTCTTGGGAAGGTTCTACAATCGGCTATTTCACCCCCAAATAGCGCCTACAAAATTAGGGAATGGCTCCCAAAGCCGAAAACCGCCCAAAAACACCTTTCACTGCCCTCGCTAAGAATCTTAATAACACTCCAGTGGATGGCTCCTATTTCAAAGGGTTTTTCAGTAGCCGTTTTTCACGTTTCACTGCCCTTCAGCCTGCCCCAGTTCTGCTTTTCTGGCAAGTCCACAAGCCTTCTTTTCGCGCAAGCCGCCATCCTTTAACGCAGCCATTCGCCGGCGCTTCAGAATCTTGCATGGCTTTACACGCCTCACCCCGCCTTCAAGGGATCCTTTGCCTCTCAAATCGCCTTAAATCCGTCTGAATCACCACTCACCTGTCATTTTTCACCAGCATTCCCTCACCTAGTTTTCACCACCATTCCCTCGGGCACGGCGCTCTAAAAGGTTCCTCACGGTATCACATTTGACTTTGCA
>JGI24142J45722_1001444_pt1 | contig 11525 bp, 9 predicted proteins | sample BarGraIncu00431A_FD_45722 | JGI IMG/M metagenome (IMG submission 45722) | reverse complement strand
AACTTGACATGACCCTTTATTGCTGTATTATTGCGTCGCTTTGAGGGACAGTCGACGAAACGGAGTGGATTATACATGACCGAAAAACCAGAAGAAATGAAAGCGATGCTTCTTAAACTGAAAGAAGAAACGCTTAAAGAAATCAACAAGACCGTTAAGACCGGAGCTGACATCCCGGTCAACGAGCCGAGCGGTGACATCTACGACCAGGCCTCCAGCGAGCGCGACCGCGAACTNGGACTTCTCCTGGGCGACCGCGAGCGTGAGAAGCTGCGCAACATCGACGAGGCCCTGCTGCGGCTCGACGAAGGCGAGTACGGCATCTGCGAGGAGTGCGAGGAAGAGATNCCTCTGGGNCGGCTGAAGATCGTCCCCTTTGCNCGCCACTGCGTGAAGTGCAAGGCGGACCTCGAGAAGCAGCAGGCGCAGACCAAGCGCTTCGAGGAAGACCGCGCCTACCGCGAGATTTCGCTGGGCGAGGAAGAAGAAGGGTAACCCAAGGTACATGGAAACGAACAAAGGGGGGACGGCAGCGATGCCGTCCCCCTTTTTGTTTTTGCCAACCGATACCCGTTCCGGCTTGACCTTTTGGGAGCCGTTCAGCACCATCGATGGTTTTTCCTGCACAAAAGGCAGGCCGATGACGCTGTTTTAAGCCGATCGGGCACTAGTCCCAGTCCAGCTTAAAATGACGGTACCCAGCATGCCTTTTGCGAATGGTAGGTTGGCGGTGACCGGTTGTATCGTGACCCCCAACATCGCACCGTTGGGGGTCACGATGAGACTGTTCACCGCCAACCTACGGAAACAATTGATAGCGACAGTTTGGGCTGGACCGGGTACTCGTGCAGCGCCCCGGGAGCTTCCTGGCGCCGTTCGTTACCTCTTTCCCTGGCGCTGATACTTTGTTCTACATCGAGCCTCCCTGTTCTCTTGTTTAATTATAATGCGGCACTAAGGATATTACAACAGAGCAAGCTTTACTAAAGGAGATGACCTGTGATAGNTTGCCAGCCACAATTTAATAGATGATTACGAGCCGTTGCTTGCACTATTACAATGCGCATATTAGCAACTTCTTTACCAGGTACTCTATTTGAGATTTACCCAATCAGAAATAATTATTTTTGTTCTCTTTACGCTCCTCGTGGCGGCTCCCCAGGTATGGGGTGCAGCAATCGAGGACAGCCAAACCATAAGCCTCTTCACCGGCGAAGAGACCGCTGACTCCAGCCCCCCCCTGCCCCGTCCGACGTCCCAGATCGCCGAAAATGTCACGATCGTCACCTCCGACGACATTGCCCGGCTCAACGCCCATACCCTCGCCGAAGTGCTGCAGACGGTCCCCGGCATTCAGCTGGAATTCAATCTGAGGACTCCGAGCACCTTCACCTTCTTCGCGCTCCAGGGAGCCCTCAACTCAACGGTGCTGGTGCTGATCGACGGCATCCGCCAGAACGACTTCGACCAGAACTTCGCCGCTCCGGGACTGATTCCCGTNCAGCAGATCGAGCGGATCGAGATCATCAAGGGAGCCGCCTCAGGTTCCTGGGGCTCGGCGCTCGGCGGCGTGATCAACATCGTCACCAAGAGTCCGAACCCCGACCGGCCCGCATCGGGGCAAGTATCCGCCACGCTCGGTTCCCGGTTCACCGCGGATACCATTGGCGAGTTGAGCGGTACCAANGACCGCTTCGGCTACTATCTGACAGCCGGGCATCTGCGCTCGGACGGCCTCACCCCCNACACAGCCACCAACATGAACAACCTCTACGGCAAACTCAGCTACGCCCTCCCGGGCAGCGGCACGGCGACCTTGGGGGTGTCGCACCTTACCGCCCGGCCCGGGCTGGACGAGGCGGACACCGCCGCATGGGGCTTTGTCCACGACAACAACCAGAACACGCGGAGCTACGGCTTCCTCAAGATCCAACAGCCTCTGGGCAACAAGCTGAGGCTCGACTTCNAGGGGTACGCTACAAACCGCGAGGACCATACCAAATACGGCGGCCTCAACGAAGAGGGCGCGATCACCTTCTTTAACGATTACGCCGTCAAGGACAGGACCCAGGGTGTCAACACCTCCCTTTCCTGGGGAGACCGCAAAAAAAGTCTGGTGACCGGGATCGAGTATATCCACGGGCACGGCAGCTCCCGGGACCAGCTGAGTTCCGACCCTGCCTATTACGACCGGAGCTGGGACAGCTTCGCCTGGTACGGCAACGGCTCCTACAGTATCGGGGACCTCACCGTCCTTCCCGGCGTGCGCTTCGACCATACCGGGCTGAGCGGCGACAAGCCGAGCTATACCCTGGGCCTCACCTACCAGTTGACCGAAAAGACCACCCTGCGCGCCTACGCGGCGCAGGGGTTCTCGCTGCCGATGCTCCTGGCCGACACCGGAATCCAGAAGGTGCGGACGGTTCAAGGTGGCGTCGAGAGCGGAGCGGTTCCCTATCTCTGGCTGAAGGGGACCTATTTCTTCAACGCGCTGCGCAACAACCAGTCCAACGGAGACGGGAAGGCGACCAACCAAACCCGCCAGGGGGTCGAGATCGAAGCCCGCAGCACGCCCTTTTTCGGCTTGGCGCTCTCCGGCGGCTACACCTTTCTCTACGCCAAGGATAGTGACAGCGGGCAACGGCTGCAGACCAACAGCAACCAGACGGTCCCCCCCCATCTCGTCAAGCTGGCCCTCAATTACGACCAGTTGGACCTCGGCTTGCGCGGCGCACTGACCGGCAACTACGTGGTATGGAATGCCGCGCCCGACTACCCGACCAGTTCCTCCGGCATCTGGGACCTGCACCTGAACTGGCAGTTGAANCCGAAAAACGCGCTCTCCCCCGAGCTGTTCTTTTCGGCTCACAANCTTTTCGACGGCGTGCAGACGACCAACACCATCCTCTACAACAATGCCAGCCGCTGGTACGAAGGCGGAGCGAGGTTCAAGTTTTGAGAAGGCTATTCTTCCTCATACTGGCTCTCCTCCTTACGGCAGGGCCTGCGGCGGCAAGCGAAGTGCTCGTGGTGCAGAGCGTGCGCAGCCCGATGTACGATGACGCGCTGAAAGGTTTCCGGAGCGTCTGCCCGGCAGAGTCCAGAACGATCGTGCTCTCGGATTACGTCGATGCCGAGCTGGCGCGCGTGATCCGCGAGGAGCAGCCGCGTCTGGTGCTGGCGGTCGGCGACGGCGCGCTCTCCGCGCTGCGCAAGCTGCGCAGGCCCCCGACCATTGCCCTCATGGCGCTCGGCCTTCCCCATGCGCCGTCCTCCGCCGAAAATCTGACCGGGGTCGACCTCTCTGCCGCCCCGGGGCAGTACCTTGCCCTCCTCCAAAAGATCACGGCCAGGCGGATCGGCATCGTCCACGATCCCGCCAAAACCGGCTGGTACCTGAAGCTTGCCCGGGTGGCCGCCAGGCAGCTGGGGCTGGAGCTGGTGGTTCGCGAGGTGAGTAACCCACGCCAGACCATCGGCCAACTCGACTCACTGAAGGGGGCGGTGGATTCCCTCTGGCTGCTCCCCGACACCACGGCTGTCACCATGGAAACGCTGGAGGCCTATTTCCTCTTTTCCCAGAGGGAATCGATCCCCCTCGTCTCGTTCTCGGCGGCCCACCTCAAGCTAGGGGCGCTGCTTGCCCTGGAACTGGACCGCGCCGATCAGGGAAGGCAAGCCGGGGAACTGGCATTGCAGGTGCTTCAGGGGGCGTCCCCCGCGCGACTCGAGGTCGCATCTCCCCGCAAGGTGTCCATCAAGGTCAATGACGCGATAGCGAAGCGCCTGAACTATCCAGCCGGACTGATTTCGTCGTTGTCAAAAAAATAGCACGAGGGAGGGGATAGTTTGTTAGTCGAACGACTGAGAACCATCCGTGCCAGCTTCCGGTTCAAGATATTCCTGATCTTCACCGCGNTGACCTTCTTCATCACCTGCGTCTTCATTGCCCTGCATGCCTTCGATAAAATAAGCGAATCCCGCCGCCATGCCGCCCAGGAAGTCAATCTGCTCGCCCAGCAGTTGGCCGACGCCATCAGGCTGCCACTCTATGCCGAAAATATCCAGTTGCTGAACCAGCTGGCTGAGAGGACCGGCCGCTCCCCGGGCATCANTTCGGTCATTGTCTCTGCGCTGGAGGGGAGAGTGCTGGCCAGGTATCAAGCCCCGGCAGCTTCCCACCCGAACGAAGTCCTCAGCGAGACGGCCAGCGTACTGAGTCTCCCGGCCGGGACCTCCCTGGAAAACCTCCTGAGCGACGGTGCCNCGGGNTCNGCCACCCTCATCGGTTCCGTACAGGTGGTGCGCGGCACCGACGACCTGAAACGGGCCATTTACCATGATGTGTATTTTTCCTGCCTGCTCGCCCTGGCCTTCTGGCTGGCGGTCACCGGCTTGAGTTTTCTGGTGCTCCGGCGCCTGACCTGCTCCTTTGACGAACTGGTCCGCGGGGTGCGCGCCATGCAGGGGGGTGATTTTACCACCCGGATCAACGTGGTCTCCGCCGACGAGCCGGGAATGGTCGCTCTGGCCATCAACGGACTCGCGCTCACGCTGCAAGAGCGTCAGGAGGAAAACCTGCGGCTCACCCAGGAGCTGGTAGCGTCAATAGAGATGGAAATACGGGCGGGAGTGGATCTGGCCAGGGTCAACCGTTCACTGGAGCAGGAAAACAAAGAGCGTGTCCAGGCGGAACAGGTCGCCCGCACCAGTGCGCAGACCCTCAGGACCCTGATGGATATCATGCCTGTCGGCGTGCTGCTGGCCGACCAGGACGGCACGGTCACCTACGTCAACGAATTCCTGGTGGAATGGTTCGGCTGCGGCAGGGAGCGGATCACGACCCTGGAATCCTGGTTCACCCTCGCCTTCCCCGAGCCGGGGTACTGCCGGGAGATCATCAAAGCGCAGCAAAACGCGATGGCTCAGATCGGCAGCGCCGGCTTCTCCGACACCAAGCCCTACGATGCGCGGGTAACCTGCCAGGGAGGAAGCACCCGACACGTCCTCATATCCAACCAGGCGCAAGGGGACCAGACCATCGTCGTCGTCATCGACATTACCGACCGGGAGCTGGCACAGGAACAATCCATCAAGGTTCAGAAACTGGAATCCCTCGGGGTGCTGGCCGGCGGCATTGCCCACAACTTCAACAACGCCCTGACCGGAGTTCTGGGATTTATCTCCCTGACGCGCTCGGTGCTCGACACCTCGCACCCAGCCCAGACATACCTGGGAGCCGCGGAGAAGTCCTCGCTACGCGCCGCTGGCATGGCGAAACAGCTGCTGACCTTCGCCCGCGGCGGCGCGCCGATCAAAAAGGCGGTCTCGCTCGGCAAACTGCTGGGCGAAGTCGCGGCACTGGCGCTCAACGGTTCCAACGTCCGCTGCCTGCTCGAAATCCCGCCTGACCTGCCGTCAATCAAAGCGGATGAGGGACAACTGGTCCAGGCTCTCAGCAATATCCTGATAAACGCGATGCAGGCAATGCCCGAGGGGGGTGACATAGCCATCCGTGCCGCCAGCAGCACGCAGTCATGCGGCTCCCCCGCCCACAGCGCCAGCGTGGCGTATGTCACCCTGTCCATCACCGATCGGGGCCACGGCATCGCCGAAGCAGACCTGCCCAAAATATTCGATCCCTACTTCACCACGAAGAGCAGCAACACCGGCCTCGGGTTGGCATCGGTGCACTCCATCATCTACCGGCACGGCGGCCACGTTTCCGTCGCCTCAGAGCCGGGNAAAGGCACCACCTTCACCGTCTGCCTCCCCTCGNCCAAAANGGCGCCGCTGTCAGAGGGCGTTCCGGTGCGGCAGTCGGGCACGGTCAGGCGCGGGAGCGGTGCNGTGCTGATAATGGACGACGATGAGACGGTCAGGGAGCTTTCCATCGAGGTACTTGCCTTTCTTGGCTATCAGGCGGAAGTCTGCGCGGACGGCAAAGACGCCGTGGCTCGCTACCAGGCCTGTCACAAGGCAGGGGCCCCGTTCCTGGCAGTCATACTCGACCTCACCGTCCCGGGTGGGATGGGCGGAGTCGAGGCGGCCCAGCAGATCCTGGCCTTTGACCCCGAGGCGAAACTGATCGTTTCCAGCGGTTACTCCTTCGATCCGGTCATGGCCCAGCATAAGAGCTACGGCTTTTCCGGGGCCGTCGCCAAACCGTACAAAGCCGCTGAACTGGGGCACGAGTTAGGTCAATACTGACCGGGTGCACCAAGAGAAAAGGGGCCGCCACCCAGGCAAGCCCCTCCATAATTGTTCAATTGCCCTTCCCGCCCCGCAAAAGCTACTTCACAATCAGCCTCTGGTATTCAGCCCGGTCCAGCGAGGTGTGCCAGTGTCCGGTCAGGCGACCGACCAGGCTCCCGCCGACGAAGATGACCACCACCAGAACCCCGAAGACCAGACCGCTCACCACCTTGCCCCCCTTAAGGCGCACCTGCAGCGCCTCGGGTTTCGGACAACTGCTGACGCAGCGCAGGCAGCCGATGCACTCCTCGGAACAGACCCTTTCCTTATGCATGACATCGATATGGGAGGGGCAGGCCTTGTTGCAGCCGCCGCAGGAGATGCAGGCACTGGCGCGCCGCTCCACCTTGGCCGGTGAAAAGCGCGACAGCAGCCCAAGCAGGGCGCCGTAAGGACAAAGGAAACGACAGAACGGGTTCCTCACGAAAAAGGAGAGCAGCACCAGCGTCGCTACGACAACGAGCGGCGTGCCTGACATGTGCAGGAAGAAATCCAGCAGCTTCACGTCCGCCGTCTTGTTGTAATCGGAATTTATGAAGGAGTTCACGCTTTCCGCATTCATCATTACCACGATGGAGAAGATGAAGAAAATGAGCAGCAGGTATTTTACCGGCCTCATCAACCAGTCGAGCCAGAGCGGCACCTGGAAGTTGCGCCCGAGCACCCGGAACCCCGACTTCCAGAAGAGCTCGGTAATGGTGGAGACCGGGCAGATCCAGGAACAGAAGGCGCGCTTTAAAAGGAGGGAAACGAGGATTGCGGCGAGAAAGACGATCAGGGCTGCGGGATGTATCGTGTTGATGCTCCCCGAGGCGATCCACCCCTTCAGGCTCAGCAGGGCCGAGATCGGCAGAAACGCTTCCACCCCGTCCGGGCGTGCGACGAACGCCGTGGCGCCGCCGGAGCGGAAATAAAGCACGAAGCGGTAGAAGGTCACCCCGAGAAACAGAGAGAAGAGAAGAAAGCTCCACTGGACTGCTATTCTGATCCTTTGCACGTTTTTTTCAGCCATTTCGTCCGGTCCTTTTTATGAGCTGCCACGTTTGAGCTGCTGCTGTTTGTTATAGCATTCCCGCGTTTCCGGGTGGAATTGTATACTCCGGATACCGCATCATTTGGGCTTCTTTGCAGAAGGGAAGGAGTTTTCCCCCTCCCTAACCCTCCCCCTCCGGGAGAGGGGACTTAAGCGACGCGGTTTCCGGCTGTATAGTTCCCACGCTCCTGCGTGGGAACGCACTCAAGGGACGCTCCTGCGTCCCGCAGGAGGTGACGCGGGAGCGTCACCGGATGCATTCCCACGCGGGAGCGTGGGAACGATGCAATGGTCGGATGCCGCGGGAGCGTGGGAACNATTCGCTTTTGCAGATATCGCCGCTGGTTCGTTGCGACATAATCTGTCACACCCCCATGTTATTGTGACATCATCAAACGATGGGGAGGTAGCTCACATGGAACCAATGGTCGTATGCGCTCTGGGAATCGTCGTCTACTACGGATATCTTGCGCTGCAGGATCTCCTTGCGGATCTGCGTCAGGAAGGCTTTCTGGTGAGCCCTTTGTCCAGTAGATGGCGCGGGTGGACGTTGGAGAGCGCCTTCAGGAGACTCTTCTTCACCAGGGGGTTATCGCGCTCCAGGGTAGTCAACAGCTCCTTCATCCTCTTGCGCTGCAAGTCGGCGGTACCGCACACCGGACAGCAGCAGCAGACCACCGGGAAACGGTTGTTGCGGGAAAACGGGATAATATCCTTTTCCGGGACATAAACGAGCGGCCTGATGACCGTGGTGACCCCGTTGTCCGCCAGCATGCTGGGCGCCATCGACTTGAGCGAACCGACGAAGAACTGGTTCAGCAGCAGGGTCTCGATGAAGTCGTCCATGTGGTGTCCCAGGGCCAGCTTGTTGCAGCCGTACTGCTGGGCCAGGGTGTAGAGCGTTCCCCGCTTGAGCCTGGCGCAGATGGAGCAGTAGGAGGAGTTGACCCGCCGCTTCTCCGAGATGATGTCGTAATGGGTGGTCTTCTCCATGTGATAGGTGAAGCCGTGCTCCTGCAGGTGCTCCTCGATGATGTCCGCGCGATAGCCGCGATAGCCGGAGTCGATATTGATAGCCACCAGCTCGAAGCGGACCGGAGCGCGCTTGCGCAGCGTTTCCAGCATATGGAGCATGGCGTAGGAATCTTTGCCTCCTGAGACCGCGACCGCGATCCGATCGCCCTCGGAGATCAGGTCGTACTCGGAAATGGCCTTGCCGACCCGATTCTTGATCCNGGTAAATAGAGTATCCTCAATAAGCGCCACGGGCACCTCCTTCGCGGCACTGAGCCGGCCTTGCTGCAACCCGCAGCCTCACTGCGCGCCCTCGGCATACTCGAGACCGGCGTCCCCGAAAATCGCGGTCCGGAAGGCTTCGATGCCGATTTCTTCCACCAGCTTGCCGATGCGCCCCGGCTGCGTGGAGTTCTTGTAAAAATCGATGACCCTGGCGATGATCTCCAGCACCGCGGCCTCGTCCGGGACATCATCGACCAGCAGCTCGCCCAGGCGCGGGCGGGGTCCGGCGTTGCCACCGACCAGGATGCGCCACCCCTTGTTGGTACCGAGCACACCGATGTCCTTCACGGCGGATTCGGAGCAGGAAAGCAGGCAGCCCGAGATCCCCATCTTCATCTTGTTCGGAAGCTCCATGGCGTGGTAGATCCTGTCGATCTTGAGACCAAGGGAAGCCGAGTCCTGCACCGCCCTCTTGCAGTGGGTCGTGCCGGGGCAGATCTTCACGCTGCGCACGCAAAGGCCGATAGGAGCACCCTGGTCCTGGGCGAGTTCGGCCCAGATCGCGTCCAGGTCTTCCTCTTTTACCCCCATGAGGGCGATGCGCTGGGCGGAAGTGATCTTCAGTTCAGCGCCGTATTTATCGGCGACGTCGCAGATTTTTCTCAGCGTCGCGGTATCGGTGAAACCGCCCGGGATATGAGGTGCGATGGCGTAGCTCTCGCGGTCGCGCTGGAGTATCGCCCCTTTCTCCAGGATATCTTTCTTCATCATCTGCTCCTTCGATGCTTTTGAAATTGATGCAGGTCAACTTTTGGAAGATTTGAGATCAGGTTTAGGCGCACTTGCACCATTAAAAAAACGCTGTTCAGCCTCCCCGGGGAAAAGGGCGCTTTGGCAGTTCCCCTCGCCCCCCGGGAGAGGGGCAGGGGTGAGGGATTTGCCACGAAGCGCGGCCTCACCCCCGGTTGGAGCAGTAGGAAACAGTCTTCGACTCCCTCACCCCGACCCTCTCCCAGAGGGCGAGGGGGAGTTTTGGTAAGCACGATGAGCTCAACAACTCAACGACTCAACGACTTAACTCCTCAACGCTTTTGCCTTTAATAAACTTGACCAGCTCGAGCGCGATCTCGTACTTTCCAAAGGGCGGTATCAGGTAGAACCCGCCCACCCGGTCATAGGCCGCNTCGATGAACTCGCGCGCGATGGCGAGCCCCTCCCGAACGCCGTCGTCCCCTCCCCTTCCAGCCATGCGCCGCCGCATCTCCTCGGGAATGACGATCCCCGGCACCTCGTTGTGCAGGAATTCGGCGTTTCGGCCGCTTACCAGCGGAAGCACCCCCGGCAGGATCGGGATGTTCAGATGTGCGGTCAATTCCAGCATCCGCTCGAACCGGTCCAGGTCGTAGATCGGCTGGGTCTGGGCAAAGGTAGCCCCGTTTGCCACCTTCTTTTCCAGCCGCGCCACCTGAACCTCCATCTTCAGACTGTTGGGGTTGAAGGCGGCACCGATGGTGAAACCGGTCCCNGCGCCGATCGGGCTCCCCAGCGCGTTCACGCCGCGGTTCANCTCGCTCAAAAGCTTGATCAGGGTGAAGGAGTTCAGGTCGAAAACCGAGGAGGCCCCGGCCTCGTCGCCGAGGCTCGCGGGGTCGCCGGTGACGGCAAGGATGGAGGTGATTCCGAGCAGGCTCGCCCCCATCAACTCGGACTGCATGCCGATGAGGTTACGGTCCCGGCAGGTGACGTGCGCGATGACTTCGATGCCGACTTCGCGCCGGACCAGCGAGGCGAGCGCGAGATTCCCCATCCGGACCCGGGCCAGGGGATTTTCGGCAAGATTGATGGCGTCGGCGCCGGCGTCCTTCAGGGCGCGACTACCGGCTAGAACCTTGCTGCAGTCAAGCCCCTTGGGCGGATCGAGCTCGACGGTGATGACCTTTCTCCCCCCCCAACCGGCAAGAAACCCGGCTCCGCCGCTGGTCAGTGCTGCGCCGCTGGGTGTGACCTCTGTGGTGCGAACTGAGCGGCGCGGGGCGGGGCGCAGTCCGCGCAGCAGCCGGGCAACCTCGCGCACCTGCTCGGGGGTGGTGCCGCAGCAGCCGCCGACCAGCGCGGCCCCCGCCGCGACCATCTCCAGCGCCATGCCGGCGAAGTAATCGGGGGTGGTCCGGTAAATGTAGCGGCCATCGACGTACTCGGGAAATCCGCTATTGGGATAGGCTGCCAGCGGCAACTCCGTGACGGCGGCGATCCTCTTCAAGGTAGCCAGCAGTTCTAAGGGGCCCGCGCCGCAGTTAGCGCCCACCAGATCGGCGCCGGCAGCAACCAGACGGAGCGCCGCGTCCTCCGCCCCGAAACCGCCGGAGAGCCTGGAACCCTCCCCGAAGGCGAGGCTCGCGACCACCGGCAGTCCGGTTTCCTTGGCGACGCGCACCGCCCACTCCAACTCCTCCAGCTCGCTGAAGGTCTCCAGCAGCAGAAGATCCACCCCTCCCTCGGCAAGGGCCAAGGTCTGGGCACGGAAGCACTCCTTGGCCTGTTCGGGGGTGAGATCGGCCTTGCCGCGCCCCAGGGGACCGACGGACCCGGCGACAAAGACCCCGCGACCGGCCGCGGCCTGCCGCGCGAGGAGCGCCCCCTGCCGATTGATCTCGGCGACCTTCCCGCCCAGGCCGATGGCGGCAAGCTTCACCAGGTTGGCGCCGAAGGTATTGGTCTCGATGACCTGGGCGCCGGCCTCCAGGTATTCCCCGTGCAGCTCCAGCACCAGCTCGGGGCGGACCAGGTTCAGGTGTTCGAAGTTCGCCTCCAGCGACACTCCCTTGGCGTAGAGCATGGTGCCGATGGCGCCGTCACCGACCAGCACCTCTTCGCGCACCCGTTCCAGAAAAGAAGCGCCCATCAACGTCCTCCCAACACCTTGATCAGGTGCGGTACCAGCTGCTTCTTGCGGGACATGACCCCTTTCATCTCGAAGACGTGCGGCTCGGGCTGCGGG
>JGI24142J45722_1001441_pt1 | contig 11536 bp, 7 predicted proteins | sample BarGraIncu00431A_FD_45722 | JGI IMG/M metagenome (IMG submission 45722) | reverse complement strand
CTGGCCTACTACTCGGTCGTCATCGTTTCCGGCAATGCCATCGCCGTCCTCGAGCGGCGCTGGATCGGCAAGAAGATGCCCCAGGGGCGCGTGGTCGCCATGGGCGGCGAGGTCGGCATCCAGGCGCGCACCTTCGGGCCGGGAATGCACTTCCTGATCCCCTTCCTGTACGTCGCTTCCAAGTACGACTTCATGGAGATCAGCAACGGCGAGATCGGGACGGTCGAGTCCATCGACGGAGAGCCGATTCCGCCCGGGCGCATCTTCGCCAGCGTCGTCGCGGGGCACAACGCCTTCCAGGACGGCGAGGCGTTCCTGGTGAACGGTGGCCAGAAGGGGCCCCAGATCCAGATCCTCCCCCCGGGCAAGTACCGGATCAACCCGTACCTGTTCCACGTCGCCAAGAGCGACGCCGTTAGCATCGACAAGGGGAAGGTCGGGGTGGTGACCTCCTCGGACGGAACCCAGATCCCGGCGGGGAGGCTCCTGGCGCAGAGCGTCCTGGGCCATTCCAACTTCGAGGACGGCCAGTCCTTCCTGGAAAAGGGTGGGCAGAAGGGTCCCCAGATCGACATCCTGAGGCCCGGTACCTACCGCATCAACCTGAACCTCTTTAAGGTGGAGATCCACGAGGCGACGGTGGTTCCCGCCGGGAAGATCGGCCTGGTGACTGCGCTGGACGGAAGCCCGCTTCCCGAGAACGAGTTCATCGCCAAGTCGGTCGACGTGCACGACGACTATCAGGACGGCCCGAAGTTCCTGGCCGGCGACGGTCAGCGCGGGCCGCAGCTCGACGTGCTGCGCCCCGGTACCTACTACATCAACCCGCTCATGTTCAAGGTGGAGCTGGACGACGTCGCGATCGTGGAGCGCGGCCAGGTGGCGGTCGTCATCTCCAACGTCGGGGAAGAGCCGACCGACGAGATGAAGAAGCGGCTGACCTCGTCCCAGACCGACGGCGAGGGGGCGGTCGAGGAGGAGGCCCGTGAGCGCTACGTGGTTCCCAAGGGGTTTCGCGGCATCCAGGAGGAGGTGGCCGGTCCCGGGCGCTACTATCTGAACAAGCGCGCCTTCATTCCCTACATTATCGACACCACCAACATCACCATCGACTGGGACAACTCCGAGGACACCCGCTTCGACCAGCTCCAGGTCATCTCCAAGGACGGCTTCCCGATCGATGTCTCGGTAAAGGTCGTGGTCCGNGTGCGTCCCGACCAGGCGCCNTACCTGGTGGCGAAGATCGGNTCCATCGAGAACCTGATCCAGCACGTCATTCATCCCATGATCGATTCGTCGTTCCGTAACCAGGCCTCCTCCACCTCGGCGATGAATTTCATGCAGAACCGCCAGAACGAGCAGACCAACGCCGAGGAACGCGCCAGGCACGGCCTGGAGAAGTACCACGTGGAGTGCGTCTCCGTTCTCATCTGCCAGATAAAGCTGCCGCAGGAACTGATGGAGACCCAGACCCGGAGGATCATCGCCGAGCAGCAAAAGGAGATGTTCGCCATGCAGCAGGAAGCGGAAGCCGCCCGCATCTCGACCGAGAAGACGCGCGCCACCGCCAACCAGCAAGGTGAGCTGGTGAGCGCCGAGATCGGGGTGAAGGTCGCCGAGCAGCAGAAGCAGAAGACCATCGTGCTCGCCCAGGGGGACGCCGAAGGTGTCAGGCTCAGGGGCGAAGGGGAGGCGAAGCGGATCGAGGCGATCGGGCAGGCGACTGCGGCAGCCTACCGGAAGCAGAACGAGGCGCTCGGGCAGGAAGCGGTCACGGCGATCGAGCTGATCAAGAAGATCGCGGAAGGGGGCGTGCGTATCACGCCGGATATCCTGGTTTCCGGGGACAAGGGCGGTTTACTCGACATCCTGTTCGCGCAGCTGGTGAAGAAGGGCGCGGCGGAGTCGGGGAAGAGCGCTTTGCCCTTGGCGGGCCTGGCGGAGCACGGTGCGGCGGCTGCGGTGGCCGGAGCTTTGATCGTGGCGGGGGCGGACGAGAAGGGCGCCTGAGACCGACAGGATGTTTAAACCTTTAAAGGATGTTTGAAGGATGCCAAAAAAAGAGCTGGTTCCTGCGCTTGCGCGCGGAAACCAGCTCTTCCTGTTTCTTGCCTCCGTCGCCCCAGGTCTCGCTGGCACCCGGGAAAACAAAGCCTTGGATTAGTTCAGCTGTACCGCGAGCGCGACCGAAAGGGCGCTGACCGGCTGCAGCGACTGGTCGGCTGGCGTAATCGTGACGTCGGCCGCGCTGGGGGCGCTGCTTCCCGGACCCAGGTTGAAGTTGACCGTGGCAAACTCGCCGGTGCCGAAGTTGTTAGCCGCCATGGTGAAAGCCAAAGTGCCGCGCGTGGACCCGGACGCCGCGGTGTAGGTCTGGGGACCCAGCACGCTTGCCCCTCCCTGGGCTGCCACTCCCGAGACCGTTACCACTCCGGCCGCGACCGCGCCGCTGGTGGTGTCGACAGTCACCCCGGCCGGGAGCAGGATGGTGACGCCAATTCCCGAGAGCTGGGTCCCCTGCGGCAGGGTTCCCTGCGTGCTCAGTTTGACGGTGGCCTTGGTTGGCTCCGACCCGTTTGAGCCGCCTCCACACCCCCCAAGTATTAGGAATGCTGCCAGCGTAAAAAGTGAAATCATGCCTGAGATAGCTTTCATGGATACGATCCTCCTTTAATTAGAAGTTATAGCAGACCTAGCATCATCTCAAGATACCGATGACATCGTAGACATCCAGACGGTTGTTGCCTAATGGCCTGCCGTCGGGGCCAAGCGGCGCAACGTCGGCCCGGGCGAGGTCGGCGGCCGTGATGGGCGTCACTCCCGTGACCATGTTGAGCACGGCAAGGGCGTCCCTGAGGTCAGGCGTTGTCTTGCCGTTAGCCTGGATGATGACGCCGTCAGGCCGGCCAAAGGTGGCGATCACGGCATGATTGCCGGAAACTGCGGTGATGGTGTAGACGTTGCCGGAAATGGTAGACATCCGGTCGGAAGCGTTGTCCGTCAGGGCNAGCAGGTGAAAACCGGCATTGGGGACCGTGGTGCAGACAGAATCGAGGCCGAAGTTAACCGGTGAGGTACAGGTGATGATGCCGTTGCCGCCGGGGGCACTGGCGGTTACCGTAAAGCTGTCCGGGGCGAAGTTGGCGGTGAGCGACTGACTTGCGGTCACATTCCCGAGGGTCAGCGGATTGCTGGTACTGTTGAAGCCGCCGGCAGCGGTCCACTGGACGAAGTGATAACCGGTGGTGGGCACTGCGGATACCGGGGTGGCGGAAGCGCCGGCAGCCACGGTCTGGCTGAGGGTGCCGGTCAGGGAGCCGTTGCCGCCCGAGGCAAAGGTGACGGTGAAGGACTGGGTCTGGGACTGGGTGACCGTGAGCTGCACTGTGGCAGTTTTTGAGGTAAAGTGGGCGCTGTCAGTGGGTGTGAACGTCACCGAGAGTGTCTGGGTTCCTACCGCCGGTACCGCACCGATGGCAGGGGTGTAAACGAAGCTACCCGGCACGCTCGCTGTCGCGTTTAATTGGGTCGCGGAGAGAGCTGCTCCCGACAGGATCGCGGCAGGTGTGCTCCAGGTAATGACCGGCGCTGCCTTGCTGACGGTCAGGTTCCCGCTGGCTGTGCCGGCGAAGTCGGCGTCGGAAATGGTCGCGACGACTGCGTAGACACCCGGTTCGATCGGGGCGGCCGGATTGCCATCGTAGGTGAAGGTGACGGTTTTTCCGGGAGGAGTCGTAGTCGCCGTGGCGTTCAGAGCGCCTCCGGTGTAGCTCTGGTTCAGGGCGCCCAGGGTAACGGTGGCGCTGGCCTTATTCACGGTAATGGTCGACTGCACATCAGCTGCGGGGAGATAGCCGCCGAGCCCGGCCTGCGAAGCGGTCACGACAACGGGTCCCGCTCCGGTTGTGGTGAGGGTTGCCCCGTTCAACCCGCTCAGGGTGCCGGGGCCACTCGCGAGGGCAAAGGTCACCGGGTTTCCCGACCCGCCTCTGGTGGCAAGTGCGCTCAGGTCGAGCGTCCCGGCACCGAAGGTAACGCTCGCGGCGGGAAAGGTGATGAGCTGCTCCGTGTTCCGTACCGGCAGCAGGAGGGGTACCGGCGGCAAGGTCTGAACACCGCCCGCGAAGGTCCCGCCCTGCGTCGCTACCGTACCTGAGTCCCAAACGCCGCCCTCGGTCTTGACCATCCACCAGGAAGTAGAGTTGGGAAAGGGGTCGGAGGTCCAGTACCAGCCATCCTGCGGGTTGGTGAACCCCTGGGTGGAGAGCCACGTGGCACCGTTTTTTTGCTGGTAGTCGATGATGCTGCGCATTTCATTTCGGTTCGGTAGACGCCAATTGCCGGCGACCGAGCCGTCGGAAAGGTTGCAGGCGGGGCTCGCCAGGACCTTGGTCGCTGCCAGTGCCGCTTGCGCGGTGGCCGTAGTGCCGAAACAGTCGGCCTTTTTGAGCCAGGTCAAGCCGGTGAGGGTATCGGTAATGGTGCCGTCGGAAGTCGAGTTCGCCTGCAAATTGTCGACGAAGCGCGGGGCGGGCCACGGGACGCCGGCTGTAACGGCACCGTCCGCCCCGGCAGGGCAGGCCTGGACAGTGCCGTCGGCCGGGTTCCAGCAGGTTTTCTGGCCGGATTGGGCAATTGTTGCCGACGTTCCCCGCACGGGCCAGATTCTTTGCGGCGTGGTCCTGTCGGCCCCGCGAACGGTCCCGTCAAAGGTGGCAACGCTTATTGCGTTGGTAAAAAAGACCGCTTCGAGGGTGGACGTCCAGTAGGTATAAGGGCCGGAACCGTCAGCATTATTGACAAAGTTGACGAAGGGGGCACCTACCGGGAGAGGGGGGATGGTATGGGAGATGTCGATCAGGCTCTCCAGTTCGCTCACGTTGGGAAGCCGCCATCCGCCAGGGTCCGTGGGGCTCAGCCCGCACTTCGGCTGTGACAGCGCGTTTGCGGCGCTGAGCGCCCCCAGCCAGTCGAGTCCTGCATTGGACAGGGTTGGCTGGATATCCGGGCAGTGGGCGTCCTTGAGCCAGATAAGGCCAGTTAAGTGGTCGGTGACGGTGCCGTCATTGTTATCAGTGAAACGGGGAGCGGGCCAGGCCGCTCCAAACTGGTGTTCGCCGTCCTGCCCGGTGCCGGTACAACTCGGGAGGGGGACACCAGCCACGTCGTAGCAGATGCTCTGTCCGGTCTTGGGTAACTCCACAGGTGCTGCATTCAGGCACAGTGGAACCGACAATAACAGTAATAGTGTGAAGAAGATTTTTCGCGCCATGGCCTACCTCCATTGACTATTTTCTCGCCGATTGGTTGATCCGCCCAGATGGCGTCTCAGCCGATAACACTAATTAAAACTTAAAAATTTCAAATAAATGATATCAGGAGTCGGCCAAGCTACAACCGTGAAACACGATTTTTTCACCAAGAAAATTTTTTTGGGTAAACAGAGGCGGCGGTGTCCGGGTAGGTCTTTGTCCGAGTTCATTAACTCCGATCCCTGCGAAGCGAGCGCTTCTGTAGGGCCACCCCTTGCGGGTGCCCACTAGGGTCGAGGGGGGAGCGAGTGCTTCTGTAGGGGCACCCCTTGCGGGTGCCCACTTCCGGGCTGGTGCCATTGCTTAACTTAGCGGGAGGTGGTTCAGTGCGTGCCGAGAAACTCAGATTCGCGGGTCGAGGCCTTTGGGGGGAACTTCGGGGAGCCTTGATGGTACCAGTGGCATGGCTTTGCCGTGGCAGAGGGGCTTTGCAGAGAAGGGATGTGGTGAGCCGACAGCTCGAACGGTTACCGCCAAGCCATGGAGGTGACCCATTCATTTGCCAGGCGGCAGTGTCCGGTGCTCTGGTGCGGACGGAGTAGTACTTAATTAAAGAAAAAACTAACGTTTAGGTGAAGTCGTGGGTCCGCTTAAACCGCCTGCGCGCGGATGCCAGTTCAATAGGGAAATTCAACAGAAATACCGGGAACTTCCGCAATTGCCTCTCCATAAAAAGTGTTTTACCTTTTCTGGGGTCCTGGGCAATTTCTGACATCAGCCGGAAAAACCATTGCAGGCATAATTTTTGGAATATTTCCGGGGGAGTTTTTAAGTCACCCGTGAACCATTTGAAAGCCGCACCCGCTCCGATCATAATCCCTTTTCCTATCTTGCCGATATTATCCAGCATCCATTTTTCTTGCTTCCCGCCGCCGAAACTCACCCAGATAATGTCAGGGTTTGCCTGGTGTATTTTCTCGATGATATTGCGGTTGTCTTGCGGCGTGAAGTGTCGGAAGGGAGGGCTGTAGCCGGTGATGCTGAGGCCTCGGTTGATTTTTTTGGCTTTAGAGATGACTTTATGGATGGTCTGTTCGGTATCGCCCAGCAGATAATGTGAAAAGGGGACCTTTTCGGCAAACACGTACTCCATCAACCCCATTCCTGAAATTCTTTCGGTTTGCTTGTACCCGGCTAACCGGGCGTAGCTCGCCAATGGCGCACCGTCGGGCAGCGAGAGCAGGGAGTTGTTAATAGCGGCCTGCAGTCGTTCATCATGAGCGGCGCTTACCACATTCCCCACGTCGGTAAGACAGATATACCCCGTTTGTTCATTAGCAATGACCCTTTTCATCACTTGTACCGCATCATGACACGTAAGGGTGTTTATTTTTATATTCATGAATTCGACAAATGGATACTCGGTGTTTGCTCTGGCATTTGCCATATTGGTCCTCACCATTTTACGGTAAGCCAGTTGTGTTATTCACATTAAATAGCTGAATTGTGCAGGAAATAAACGGGTTCACCATAATGTTTAAGTTTTAAGATGACTATCGTTTTAATGTACCATAATTACAGTAATATTCACTATTGACATTTTAAATTATACCAAAATCTATTCATATGTTTTCTTTTGATGACGGATAAACTAATGATATGCTTNCTTTAAAGAGATGAGGTCGGATATTTGTAGGATCAAAATCGACAAGAATAGGCGAAAGAACACCTCCAAGTTAGGGAGGCCGGTCGCTTCCCCGCAGATGGCACCATCGTTGGGCGCAGGCTCTGCCCTGCGCTCCGGTCTGTTGCAGCGAATTGTCATGAGGTATTGAAGGTNATCGAGGGTGGATCTTGGAGGATTCCCAGGCAGGATCCGGGCCGGGCTCAAGAGGGTTCCTCTGGCCCGGCCGGACATTCGCTGTCAGCTTAACTCAGATTGTCTTCATCGCCGCAGATATGCGGGAAAACCTCGTGATGCACTTCGTGATCAAGGCCGGCGATCTTTCCGCAAGTGGTGCAGAGATATTTGTCACCCTCGTCGGTATATTCACTGCGCTCGCATGACCCGCTCCAGGTCTTGACATCACACCCTATCCCGGAGCTCCCCGTCAGTTCGCTTTTTCTGGTGTCTTTTGTCATAAGCTAATCCTCCCTTCCTTGCTTTGCTCCATTATAGCATGTGACGCTAAGGCATTGGGAGCTGTTAATTTATCCTGTGCTGCCACTTCTTCGGCCTCACCACTGCAGTAAAATTTCCACTTTGACTCACTGCAGATAAGGTTAAGGCTGCGCCATTCCCTGAAGCGGGTACCCGCAAGGGGTGCCCCTGCACTTTCCGGTTATCTCCCTTGCAGGTACTCAATCAGGAGCCGCACGCCCACACCTGTGGCTCCCTTGGGGCAGTAGGGGCGGGCCTTGTCGCACCACGCGGTGCCGGCGATGTCGAGGTGGGCCCAGCGGGTGGTGCCGACGAACTGCTTCAGGAACCAGGCGGCTTTGGTGGCGCCGGCGTCCCTGCTGCCGGAATTCTTCAGGTCGGCAATGTCGCTCTTCATATTCTCACCGTATTCGTCCCAAACCGGCAATTGCCAGAGCCGCTCTCCGCTCTGCTCGCCGGCCCGCTTCAAGGCATCGGCCAGGCGCTGGTCGTTACCCATCAATCCGCTTGCTTCGTGCCCGAGCGCCACGACGCAGGCACCGGTCAGCGTGGCGAGGTCGATCATGGCAACCGGTTTGTACTGCAGGGCGAAGTGCAGGGCGTCGCAGAGGATCAGGCGCCCTTCGGCGTCGGTGTTGGTGATCTCGATGGTGGTGCCGGAAAGCGAGGTGAGCACGTCGCCCGGCCTGAAGGAGTTGCCGTCGGGCATGTTTTCGGCAGTGGGAATGATCCCCACCAGGTTGAGCGGGAGCTTGAGGCCTGCCGCGGCGCTCATGGTGCCGAGCACTGCGGCACTTCCCGCCATGTCGGTCTTCATCTCCTCCATCCCGGCCCCGGGCTTGAGGGAAATGCCCCCGGAATCGAAGGTGACCCCCTTGCCGACCAGTACGACCGGGCGCTCCTTGACGCCGGCTCCGTGATACTCCAGCACGATCAGGCGCGGCGGCTCGGCCGAGCCCTTGCCCACGGCAACCAGGGCGTGCAGCCCGAGCTTTTCCAGCTCGTCCTGTTCGTAGACCCGGCAGGCAAGGCCGTGGCGACCGGCAATTTCCCGCGCCGTGTTGGCGAGATAGCCGGTAGTGACCACGTTCCCCGGCTGGGAGACCAGGTCGCGGGCCAGGCGGACCCCCTGGCAGAGGATCTCGGCATGCTCGACCCTGGTCCGGGCCTTTTCGGCGTCGCTTTCCTGCGCCAGCAGCAGGGTCATTGCCTCGAAGTTGAAGCGCTCGTCCTTCTCCTTGGTCTTGTACCACTCGAAGGCGTAGCTTCCGAGCAGTGCCCCGGTGATGACCGCTTCCAAAGCGCCGGGGAGTGGGGAGCTTAAGTGCAGTACACTGCTGAAACTGGCGACCCGTGCCCCGCGTAGCGCCTGCACCGCGTTGCCGGCCGCCCGGCGCAACCGTTCCAGGTCGAACTCGGCATGCTTGCCAAGTCCCACCAGCAGTACCCTTTCGGCGGGCATTTTGCCCAGGGTGTGCAGCAAGCGGGAGGTCGCGGGCTTGCCGCTAAACTCGCGGCTCGCGGCCAGTCGGGCCAGGCACCCCCCCAGTGCGGCATCGCAGGCGGCGCACAGTTCGTCCTGCGCGTCCTCGAAAATGCCGATTACCAGGGCGGCAGTGGCGTGTTGCAGGGAATCGACGGTGTCCAGGGTGATTTTCATGACGTACCTCGTATGCTCCACCTTGCGGTGGGCCTTCAGGCTGTTTCCTGAGCTTGCCGGGAGTGGATCAGCTCCCTTCCCAGGTAGGCGAGCTTGGTAGTGATGGGNATTGGCTGGTCTTTATCATGATAGTATACAGTCGTTCGGCGCCTTATGCCGAGGGCCTTTGCAACGTCATCCAGGGACCGCTCATTACGAACTGACCAGGCACGGCATTCGGCCAACGGGAAAGCAACCCCGGCCTGTCCTTAACCCAGGGGAAATGGCTGTTTGGATGGTGATTATCCAAGAACTACCGGCGCGACGCAAGGACATTCGTGCCTGCTGCGCGACTCGCCACCCTTTAGATCCCGTCCCGCGACTCTTGTTTCTTTCCCATGAGATGGTAAANTTTGAAAACTCTAACNNTTCCATTGCTGGCGCGTCTGAAGACCCGGTTGCGCTGGCGGCCTTTTCCCTGGCATCTTGNATTGCCCCCCATGGCAAAACAACCTTGAAAGAGTGCTGACATCACAGGAGGGGAAGCACATGCAAATATCGAGTCCGTCGGCCCCTTCGACCATCCGCTTTCACCTGCTCAGGCTGGTGGCCGCCTCCGTGCTGCCGGTATGGCTGCTCGCCTGCCTTCTCGTCTATCACGCCTACGTTACCAAATGCGACCAGGTCAACAAAACCATGCTGGAGACGGTGCGCTCCATGACGCAGCTGGTCGACCGCGAATTGACTGGTGTCCAGGCGTCCCTCCAGGCGCTTGCCACCTCACCAAGCTTTACTGACGGCAATCTGGGCGACGTGCACCGGCAGGCCNTGCTGATACTAAAGTCGTATCCCGGGGCGGACATNGTGGTCGCCGATGAGACAGGACAACAACTGCTCAATACCTCCCGCGCCTTCGGTTCTNCCCTGCCAAAGCGCGGCACCCCTGAGACGGTGCGCCGCATTTTCGAAACCGGCAAGCCGGCTTTCAGCGGCCTTTATACCGGTGTCCTCACCAAGCAGCCGCAGATCAGCATCGATGTCCCGGTCCTGCAAAACGGCAAGGTCCTCTACGATCTGGCGCTGACCATCCGTTCCGATCCCATGGCCGAAATCCTGCTGCACGCGAGCCTCCCCGCGGACTGGTACGGCCTGATTCTGGACAACAAAAATATTCTGATTGCGAGGTCGCTCAACTCGGAACGCAGCCTTGGCGGGATGATGCCTGCCCCGCTGCGCCGCGCGCTGCAGCTCGCCCCGGAGGGGGCGGCAGAGTCGAAAAGCCTCGAGGATGAGCCGGTGCTGGTGACTTTCAGCAGGTCCGAACTCTCTAACTGGAGAATCGTTATCGAGGTGCCGAAATCGTCCGTCATGACCGCGATTTACCAATGGGTCGGGTGGGCGATGCTCGGGGCGACGACTATTTCGCTGATCGGGATCGCCCTTGCCCTGGGCTATGCGCGCAAGATTGCCAGGGCCATCCAGTCGCTGGTCGAGCCAGCCCTTTCCCTGGGCGGCGCCGAAATGATTGTTGCGGTTGGCAGCTACTCGGTCAAGGAAACCGGGGAGGTGGCGGCGGCCCTGGTTCAGGCGTTCGATCTGCTCCAAGCGCGTGCCGCGGAGCGCGACCAGGCGGAGCTCGAGCTGCTGCAAACGGTCGAGGACCTGGAGAAGGAGGCGAAGGAGCGGCTGGAAGCCCTGGAAAAATTGAGCGAAAAGGACGTACTNCTGCTGCATCAGGGGCGTCAGGCCGCCATGGGAGAAATGATCGGCAACATCGCCCATCAGTGGCGCCAGCCGCTGAGCGCTTTGGGGCTGCTGATTCAGCAGATGCCGCTCAATTACCAAAGGGGCGGGTTCGACAAAAAATATCTGGATGACTGTGTCAGGAAATCGATGGGACTCATTCATCAAATGTCCGGCACCATAGACGATTTCCGGAATTTCTTTAAGACTGACAAGGAAAAGGTGAAGTTCAGAGTCAAGGCAGAGGTGAACAGGGCACTGTTGCTTTTGGAAGGTTGTTTAGCCAAACAGCCGATCAGCATCGAAGTGGATGCCAAGGACGATCCCTTGATCTTCGGTTATCCCAACGAATTCTCCCAGGTCCTCCTCAATATTTTGATCAACGCCAAGGACGAGTTTGCCAAGAAATCCGTCGACGACCCCCGGGTACTGATAACTCTGTGCGGGGAAAACGGCAGGGCGGTGGTCACCATTGCCGACAACGCCGGCGGGGTACCCGACGAGATCATCGGAAAAATATTCGACCCCTATTTTACCACCAAGGAGCCCCAGTCAGGGACCGGAGTCGGGCTTTTCATGTCGAAAACCATCATCGAAAAGAACATGGGCGGCTCGCTGACGGTGCGAAACAACGGCAGCGGTGCTGAGTTTTCCATAGAGTTCTGAGAGAAATTTCGGGAAAGAATTGGCGCTTTTAAGAAGCGTAAGCTTGATGTCACACTTGGACTCCGCTCAGGGAGC
>JGI24142J45722_1001436_pt1 | contig 11557 bp, 14 predicted proteins | sample BarGraIncu00431A_FD_45722 | JGI IMG/M metagenome (IMG submission 45722) | reverse complement strand
CGGGGTCGAAGTCGAGTCAGACTGGGATATGGCGGCGCAGCCCGCACCGGACTATGAGGTCGATCAGCGCATCAATTGGTGAGGGGATGAAACGGCGAGTCGGACTCCGCTGTGGGGTGAATCTGCGTGCGTCGTAGCCAGCGCACCGGTAATCGCTTTTCTGAGCAGAGCTTTGGGGGGTCGACACCACCCAGCTCAGGTGGTGTCACATGCAAATCGAGGGTTCTTACGCGGGTAGAGGGCTGTTTTGAGGTGCGATACTTGGCCTCATGTGGTTGAATTTCCTATTCGTAGCCGAAGTTCTTTCATCTCCAACTCATTACCAACCCAGGGCAGTTCGGCCAGGCAAACCAAGCCCAAAGCCGCTTGCAAGTGGGCAGGGTTCTTGACCAACGTTTTCGCCTGGATGCCGTTGGGGTCCACGGGCTGACGATCCGAACGAATCACCCGAAAGCGCAATAAAAACTGCGGGTTGACCACCGCCGGAGCCACCACACTGACCACGGTAACCCACCAGCCGTTGGCAAATTCCAGCCACCAGCAGGATTCGTCGTCCATCAGGTCTTGCAGACCCTGCTGCTGGTAGCCGTAGATGTTGAGCAGTTGGCACCCCATCACCTGCGCCATCCCCAGCTCTGTTTCAGCCAGGGGTGTTTCAGGGTGGTTGGTATGCGGTAGTGCCGGTGCTTGCGGGTGGCGGCGTGACCAAAGCTGGCTGAGCCAATAGCGTATGGCGCCAGACCAGCCGATGAGTTTTGCCAACTCAGACAGGGTTACTTTGGCTGGCGAGTGGTCGGTGCCTAAAAAGTAAGGGTTTGGCATGTTCCGGGAAGGCGGCACCATCAAGTGCTTTGCTGCTTCAGCAACGCCAGCTTAACCCCCAAAGATGCCCGGAATTCCTTTTGAACGTAGGCGGAGATCAATTTCTTGCTTTGCCTTAGCGAGTCGATTTCGGATGTCGTCAGCCGTGCGGAATCCGACAAGGTAGCGGGCCTCGTTGGCGGTGAGGGCATTGGCTGTGATGCCAAAGATTTCGATGAGTTCATGTCCATACCTCGCTTCCAATGTTTTGAGTGTTTGTTTGTCAGGAGAAAATGACTTTGACCTACCGGCATTCACCAAAACAAAAACACCTTGGACAATGCCGCCTTTTGATTGAATGTAGTTTGCCAACTCGGCCAACGTGCCGCCCAGGCTGGTCACATCGTCCACCATTACATAGTGCTTGCCATGTTGTACGTCGCCGTCAAACTCGGGTCGCAGCGCCAACCGCTCCATGGCATCAGCGCCCGTATGGTAAACCTTCGTCGTTTGAACAATGGTTTGATCTGCCAAGGCTCCAAAAACCATCCCGCAAACCTCGGCAAAGACTTGAGGAATGGCGTTGTCACCACTGGCCTCTCGCGCAAACGGGGCCACAAAAATGCAGTCACTGCTGAATATGTTTCGATGGGCATGAATGCCTGCAAGCGCAACATCGGAAATCAAAGTCAGCGCACTTTGCCAATCACCCGCTTTCGCATTGGCATACGCCGAATGCGTCTTCAATGCTTGGTCTGCCTCAAATAGCCAAACAGCTTGAGCACTGGGCGGAATTGGAAAGCGCCGTACACCCGATGCCGCCATGTCTTGTAACGTAACGATGATGACCTCCGTGAATTTCGGGTTCATTATCTCGAAAACCCCCGGCTGCTGAGGCGTAGGTATTTGAAATACGGCTTCAGCAACGGCGGCATGGTCGGGGCGCAGGTGAGGCAGCGCAACTGCTGAAAGCGCTACATATTCAGTAGCTTCTCACGTTTATTCTGCCGTGGTTAGACGGGTTTTTTTATCTAAACTCCTTTACACTTCCCACGGATCGAGATTGCCACCATTTCGATCTAAGGCACAAGGGCTTGCGCCTCGTCTACCGACAGAAATTCCAGCGGTTAGAAAACATTGAGCAGCTTTGCCGTAATTCCAATATTGATCGCAGCCATACCTCCAGCTCCGTAGACCAAACCACGCCAAACGTTCATACGTATGTTATTGGTAAGCATCTTGGCAACGACTAATGAGCTGAAGTAGAGGCTCATCAGTACGAGGATTGATCGCATCAGAATTTCCGGAGCGTTTTGCCTCAGGAATATTAGAATGGATGCCGTGAGCAAAAACAGAAGAGCACCAATGCAGAGGCAAAAGATGAGATAGCCGCCAGAATATAGCCGAACACGAGTGTTCCACCCATTCTTAGAATCGGTGAAATCTACATGCTCTTTGCCTTCGCGGGCCCCATGCATTGCGTTAAGAGCGCGTAATTCTGCCGGAGAGATACTGTCAATTACCCAGTCGATTGCCCACGCTGCGGCAACCAGAAACAAACCACCGGCAATAATCGGAATGATCGCAATCAGGTCTTTGGCAATTCCGATGCCAGGCTGGTAAACATGCTGAAGGTAATAAATCTCAAACGCCAGGCATGCGGTCGATAGGCTGACACTTAGCGAAGGCAACGAAAGCGCGATTTTAAGGAAACTATCAATGCCCTTGATATAGGACTCTTCTTCTTTGGTGAGTTCGATGTGCATGATGGGTGTGTTTTCTAACGAATACCTGAATCCGTAACGAAATAGTCGGAATATGTTGAAATTTCATTTGAAATCAACAGTTGGGTCAACTTGTACGGTTCACCTTGAAGTGGGCACCGGGTTTGAATAGTCGTTGTCTTCATCTTGAAGTCACGCAATATTTCTCAGTCCACACAAAGTCTTTAACCTTTGCCTGCGCCGATTGCCCAACACTTACTCCGCCACTGCACGGATCAGCACTGCATTGCCCGACCCAACCGCCACAAGTAATACGTGTAATTTCAACTTTAAGTCGATCACCAGATACTCGATCAACGTTTCCGCAAAAACCTGTGCTCTGCCATTGCATGACGCAAACGTTGTCACCTTCCCGGTACGTAACCATGGAAGGTGACGCTATTTTTGCCGCGTTATTTTTCGATGCGCTTAGATCGCTTGCGTGTTGCGATATTTTTCCAAATTCAATATTGAACTCACTGAGCCCTCCGATATCACCAGCTCGTACCAACTTGGCATTTATCATCAAATCACGACTTCCTTCATCTACGTAACCACTAGAAAACGAAATATCCCATGATGCAGTAGCACTATTACTAACCGGAGTAGTAGACCAAATATTTCCTTGAAATTGTTCTGTAGGGTCGGCATCTGGATTCACCAAAGCAAACAAGGAAGATGACGCACGTCGATTTGGATATTGACAGTTGGAATAATCGCCAACCACCGCCCTCAATTCCTTCTTTGTAGGTAATCGCCAGTCAGGCTTGCCAATAAACCGATCTTTCTTTGCTGTCCTCATTGCCTGCTCCCAAGTCAACTCTTTAGCGTTCTTTTTGCACCCAGTGCCGCTCCAAACCTGACCTACCGAACATCGCTGCCATACTAAGCCATCGCGAGGATCTGTAATTGTCCCGTTCCCATTATCTTTGAAGTTATCAAAGTAAGTGCATGTCTGGGCTGAGCTTATCGAGGTAAAAAGCAGCGCCATGGCACCAAAAGAACCCCTGTATACCCACGCGGAAAATGTTCCCATAAAGTCGTACTCCTGTGAAAATTTGATTTTTTAATTGCAAGTTCGAAGTACAAACCGCTTTTAAAAAAAACATGTTATCCGATTGCATTAATTCGCCTTGAAAGTTGCTCCAACGCACAGCTCGAAAAGACGGCAAATCGAATTTCCCGCACATGTTGCAATGTTGTTGCCATCGACCGTGCCGCGTTAATCAAAATCGGCCCTGCTTGGCCCATGCGGTAGCCAAAACTGCCCGTTAAAATAGTAGGTGGAGCGATCCGAACCACCTCTTGCGCATCGGCTAATTCCAGCAAGCCAAGTTTGTAATCTGTTCACGCGAGGTGATCCTAGGCATAGGCTAACTTAACCAGCACGACTTAAACCATCCTGGCTATGGTCACCGAAAAGTTACGCAGCTTCCAGTTGAACTCCACCTTCGTCAAAGATACTACCGCCATGCATCCACTTGGTACGCTCAGCCTGCGGGCACTGGCCTTTGCAAGACCGATGCTGTTTGCGGTGTTGGCCACGATGGCGCCAACGCTGTTCGCGGCTGATGCAACGGTTCCACTGCCTTTGACCGTTCAGACACCCAGTCAAAACCACCACACGCTTGAAGAGTTGCAACGGGGTGTGGCACGGGGTGACGATAAGGCCATGAACAATCTGGGGGTGCGTTATCAGTTGGGCGACGGTGTGCCACAGGACTATAGCAAGGCAATGCAACTCTTTCGAGCTGCCAGCGCCAAGGGCAACAAGGCGGCGCCCAATATCATTGGCATCCTGTATGCCGATGGGCTGGGCGTTCAACAGGACTTTAAGGAGGCACTGCGTTGGTATCGAATCGGCCATCAACGCGGCAATGCCACTGCAACGAACAATATTGGCATTGCGTACCAGTACGGCCAGGGTGTGAAGCAGGACTACACCGGAGCGATGCGCTGGTACCGCATGGCTGAACAGCGGGGAGCTGTGGAGGCAGCCAATAACTTGGGCAACCTGTACGACCACGGCCATGGGGTGAGCCAGGACTATGCCCAGGCGTTTCAGTGGTATGAGAAAGCACAACAGAGGGGGAGCCATGCCGCAACCAACAACCTGGCCGGTCTCTATGAATACGGACGTGGTGTGCCGCAGAATTACGAAAAGGCCGTGGAACTGTACCGTGTGGCGACCGACATGGGCGATGCGGGCGCACCCTACAACCTTAGGCACATGTATGACGAGGGCCGGGGCGTGAAGCAGGATTTGCAGGAAGCAAAGCGTTGGTACGAACTCTCGGCACAGCGTGGTGATCCGTGGGCCGAACAGCGTCTTGCAAATGTGCGGCTTCGCATGGCTCGCTCACCATTGATCTCTCCCACGGAGCCGGTTCGCACCGATTCAAAATGACGCTTGAACAAGCAGACATCTCGCAGACCCGTGCCGATATTGCCCGTGACGTTCGCGCCATGCGAATGCATTGGGCGAAGTTGGCTGTTGTTCTGGGACTGGTGGTTGGGGCGTTTCAGATTTACCCTTATTTTGTGGCCAGGAGCATGCTGGCCCATGGCATCAAAACGGATGTGGTCGTTACTGAAAAGAATCAGTGGAGCCATTTTGGCCCCAAAGGGGAGTGGCTGGAGTACACCGTTGCTTACGAATTCACCGACAAGAATGGAGAAAGGGTTCAAAGTTCTGCCGGTTACGATCCCAGTGTTACACCGATCAAAGTAGGCGACTTGATCCGTATCGTCTACGATGCACACACCCCCAGCGTCAATGATCGCCTCACCACCTACGAGCTTCAGGCTGATCTTGAGAAAATCATTTTGTCGGTACTGATGACCATGGGAACTATTTCTACCATTGGCTACTTTATAGGGTACTTGTTGCGGCGCAAACTAAACTATGAAACCCGAAGAAAAACGCACACCCAGTAAATGGCTGCGTACCGGACGCGATGATTCGTTTATTCCACTGGGTTTTTGGGGCATTCCCGTTTGGTTGGGCCTGGTGGTCGCTTATCTGGCGATCTGCTTCACCCTGGTCAGTTTGGCGGACTGGTTGCCGCCCCATACTGCCGATTACTTTGCCGGAAGCGGGCCCGCATTGCTGGGCCTGATTGATCTCGTGCGCCGATTGCGTACGGTGGAGTATTGCACGGTCACATCCCTCGGCCTGGAGGTGACACACCACGCGTCATTGCTTGACCGTTTGACGTTTCGCGAGTGTGGCTGGTATCTGCCGCTGTTCAACGCTCCGCTGCCGTTGTGGTTGCTGGGTGCTGGCGTTACGTTGATTCTGGTCAAAATGTGAGGTGCATGACCGATACCTGAGCAAAAACCACGGATCGTAAAATAAACGGTTCCAGTGGCACGTTCCGATTCCAGAAGGTTCAACTGCCCTTATTGAGCGGCACCGCCGGACTCCAAGGTATTTTGGCTCCGGTTCATGTCGCTCAATAAGGTGCCTTCTCACCATTGCAGGTTTTCAGGCATTTGCTGTTTCAGCGGTGGCCGCCTTAACACGGTGATACTTCCGCGGTGTCTGCTAATTTTCCCGAAACACCGAAACCGGGTCCGACTTCCGCTGTGCAGCAGCAAACGCTTCAAAGCTGCACCCAAGCTCCTTCCATTCAGCATGAATGCTCCCCCCACCCAATTGGGCTGTGAAATCGCACCCCCCACGGTCAATTTTGGATAGTCTTGATCATCGCGTAACCCCTCCCCCAAATAGGTGGGCCAAAACACGATGCCATCCTCATCAAACGACACCTTAACCCGCGGCCACACCGAGGAGCCGCAGCCCTTTAAGGCAGGCCTCTACAACCTGGCTACCTGCTTTCCCCAGGCCGTGCTGGTGCCCGCATGGATCAACAACGTACAACATGTGCTTCCCAAAGGGGAGGTGGTTCCGGTGCCGGTGCTGTGTTCGGTGACCTTTGGTACGCCGATGCGGGTAGAAGACGGTGAAGACATGCGCATTTTTCTGGACCGCGCCCGTGCGGCCGTGATCGCCCTGCGCGATGTGTGAGTAGCCCACTGTGTATGCTTGTCCACTTTGCACGAAAGAGCGCACAGCCTTCCAGCCACCACTGAGCGTGTCGCAGCGCATGCAAAAGCGGATGTTGTTCTCTGTCAAATACGCCACCAGCCAAGCGGCTGGATAGCCGCGATCGAGCAGCAGCACATCATCAGATCCCAGTCACTGCAAGGACTCAAACAGCATCTGCCGCTCGGCAATGCTTTGGCCACCGTGACAGTTTCGACGATCCATATGGTCCAATAAAGGGCCACGTCTTCGATTTTCATGACCCTGACATGACCTACAACCACGGTATTTGGCAGGTCAACGAACAACGCACCGTGGAGATGGAGAAGGTTGTTTTTGCTCAACTGAAGGCCGATTGGAAAACAACGGCCAAGGACAAGAACGGCAATGAAATCACTGCCGATAGCCTTCTGGGGTTCTTGAGGACTTGGAATGCGATTGGGGAGATTGGGGACCTTGCATTTCTACCGCAACCCGACCGGCACGTTTGCGATTTCCACGCCCATCAATGGCGAGCCCGCAACCCACGGCAACGGCAGCACCATCGGGTTTACCGTGCAGTCGCCGGAGCAAGGTGATGCGTTCCATGCGGCTGGCATTGCCAACGGCGGCACTACCTGTGAAGATCCTCCAGGGTTTCGTGAACTCCCGGCGGGTCCGCTCTACCTGGCGTATTTGCGCGACCCCGATGGCAACAAACTTTGCGCGCTGCACAGCCCAGCTAAAGAATAGTCACTCTGTTTTTGATAGCTGCTTACGCAGTTGATACGGGGGCTGCAGGCCTATTTTGTATAAGCATCCACGCCCAGCGTTTCACGCCAGGGCTTCGATGCGGATGGCTTTGACGGCCCCCCTCACCATGGGCAACTGTTCCAGCCCGGCCAGCACGCCGCGCAAGACCCGCTCCTGGGTTGGCGCCGTCAGAAAAATGATGGCATTGAGCGCTTTGTCGCCTGGGTGCTCCAACACTTCCAGTTGCTGCACCGGCACATGGGCTTGCGCAAAATGGCTCAGAAGGGTCGGCACGGTTTGCGCCGCCAGGGAGACATCAAGTCGCAGGTAGAAGCCCGTCACCACATCGGCCATGCCCGTAACCGGCAAGGCAACGACGGCGCCGGGCTGAAACGCCAGGGATGGCACCCGGTGTCGGTGGGCCGTGCCGCAGGTGCGGCACAAGTCCACCAGGTCGGCAATCACCGCCGAGGCCGTTTGTTCGGCACCGGCACCGGCGCCGTAGTACATCGTCACACCAGCAGCATCACTTTTGACCATCACGGCGTTCATCGAGCCGTTGACCTGCGCCAGCAGGTGGTCGGCGGCCACCAGTGTGGGGTGCACGCGCAGCTCCAGGCCGTGGTCGTGACGCTTGGCAATGCCCAGTAGCTTGACGCGGTAGCCCAGCTGCTCGGCAAAGGCGATGTCGACCGAGTCCAGCGCGGTGATGCCCTGCACATACACCTTGTCAAACTGAACGGGCACGCCAAACGCATTGGCGGCCAGCAGCGTGAGCTTGTGCGCGGCATCAATGCCTTCCACGTCAAACGTGGGGTCCGCCTCGGCGTAGCCCAGTCGCTGGGCATCGGCCAGGGCGTCGGCAAAACTCACGCCCTTGGTTCGCATTTCCGAGAGGATGTAGTTGGTCGTGCCGTTGATGATGCCGGCGACCCATTCGATGCGGTTGGCGGTCAGGCCTTCGCGCAGGGTCTTGATGATGGGAATGCTGACCGCCACCGCGCCTTCGTAGGCCACCACCACACCTTGCGCCTGGGCCGCTGCAAAAATCTCGCTGCCGTGTACGGCCAGCAGGGCTTTGTTGGCGGTGACTACATGTTTGCCATTGGCGATGGCTTGCAGCACCAGATCCCGGGCTACGGTGGTGCCGCCGATGACCTCGACCACGACGTCAATGTCAGGGTGGTTGACGACCTGAAACGGATCATCGACCAGCGATACCTCGGGGCCAACGATAACGCTTGCGCGAGCCAGGTTGCGCACGGCCACCATCGCAATTTCGATGCGTCGGCCGGTTCGGGCGGCAATCACATCGGCGTTGCGTTGCAACACGGTGTAGGTGCCTGCGCCTACCGTGCCCAAGCCGAGCAGGCCCACGCGCAGCGGTGCATGGGATGGTGAAGGCACAGTGTTGCCATGGCTGCTGACAGCAAAACTGGCGTGATGATCTTGGTACATAAAACTCTCCGAACAGTTGATACCCCAGCTGCCTAGGCTGGGTTTGTTCAGGAGATACACCAGTAGGCAGCCGGAACGGCCACCTGCACGACGCTCAGGCAGCCGTGGTTGTAATGGTGGTAATCATGTGTGAGCCCTTGGCCTGCGAAATGACAGGCACCAGCGCACGCACCACATTCATGGCGTTGGTCTGGTCAAGGTCGAGGCTGCACAACATGGGTCGAGAATAACACGGTACTTTCGGGGCCTTAGCTGGCCACCGTAAAGCGTGCTTTGACGTGGCGCGGGGTTTCAATCTCGTCCACGATGGCGACTGCCAGATCGGCTACCGAGATACCGGCGGGCGCATCACCCTCGCCGGGCAGCAGGTTGTCCAGACCGGTGCGGTAGTGGCCGGTACGTGCGCCGGGGGCCAGGGCGATGGGGGGCGAGACAAAGCTCCAGTCCAGAGATGTTTCCAGCTTCAATTGGTTCAGTGCTTCACGCGCGGCCAGGGCGCCTTGTTTGTATTCGGCGGGGAACGGGGGCGTGTCCACCAGCTGCACGCCGGGGGCGACAAACAGGCTGCCCGCGCCGCCCACGACCAGCAGGCGCTTCAGACCGGCGCGTTTCACGCCTTCGACGATGGCAGCGCTGCCTTGCAAGAACAGGTCGTGGATTTGCGGCTCGCTCCAGCCCGGGTTGTAGGCGCTGACGACGGCGTCGTGGCCTTCAACCGCTTGGGCCACTTGGGCGGCGTCCAGCACATCGGCTGTCACCACGCTCAGATTGGGCTGGGCCGCCAATTTGGCCGGGTTGCGCGCCAGCGCGCTGACTTGGTGGCCCCGGCTGAGTAGTTCGGTGAGGACAGCGCTGCCGACAAAACCTGTGGCGCCAATGAGTGCAATTTTCATGTGAATCTCCGGTGGGTGTAAGAAGGCTCTAGTGTGCTGGCTTCACAAATATTTGAATAGACGGTAAATTTAGCTAATACTGTGAAGTAAAACTAAACAATTAAAGGCTTTGGTATGGATCAACTCAAGCGCATGGCGGTGTTTGCCGAGGTGGTGGCTGCCGGTTCGCTTTCCGGCGCCGCCCGCCGTTTGAACATGACGCCGTCGGCCGTGAGCCAGCATTTGCGCCAGCTCGAAGGCGCCTTGGGGCTGGCACTGCTGCACCGCTCCACCCGCAAACTCACGCTGACCGAGGCCGGTGCGCGCTACATCGACGGCTGTACCGCCATGGTGGCCGCCGCACGCGGCGCCGAACAGGCGCTGGCCCGCCACCGCGACGAGCCCGAGGGTGAGTTGCGCATCGCCGCGCCCATCGGCTTTGGCGGTTTGCTGGCGCGTGCGCTGGCCCCCTTGCGCAGCCACCCCCGGCTGACGCTGCGGCTCCTGTTGGATGACGCGCTGATTGACCTGATCGACGAGCGCGTGGACATTGCCTTGCGCGCAGGCAGCCTGCCCGACTCCAGCCTGGTGGCGCGCAAGTTGGGCAGCATGGACGCCCAGATGTGCGCCGCCCCCGCATACCTGGCCGAGCGCGGCTGGCCGGGCACACCGCAAGACCTGGCCGTGCACGACTGGCTGGGCGGGCGCCCCTTTAGCAACGGGGCCGAGACCGTGCCGCTGCACAACCAGGCGGGTGAGCAAGTCACGGTGCCGGTCACCGGCCGAGCCCACGCCAGCCAGGTGACGGCCTTGCATGCGCTGTGCGTCGAAGGCTGGGGCATCAGCGTGGTGGTGAGTGAGGATGATCGCCGCGCCTTGGCCGATGGGCGTCTGGTGCCGGTGTTGCCGGGTTGGCAGTTGCCCGATCTGCCGGTGTATGCCATCNCCCCCCGGCGCGGCGAGCAGCCCGCCAAAGTGCGCCACGGGCTGGCGCTGTTGACCACGCATTTTGAAAATCTGTCACGTTCAGTCCTGAATTGATAGCGGCTTGCGCAAGCTGGACGGGGGCTGGAGCCATATTTGGCTCAAATTACTTGCAGAGGCGACAATCTACCCCCAATCAGCGCCTCAACCTTTACCTTAAGACCCGCACCATGACCCAAGACTCCCATCCCCAAAACGAAGCGAAGAAGGAGCTTTGCGATTCGTGCGCAGGTATCCAGCGCAACTGGCGTCGCGCCCCCGGCCACGCCGAGCTGGTGCAAGGCGCCAACCGCAAAGAACCCCGCCCACACGGGCCCGTCACCGTCACCCGCTATTGCTGCGACCGCTGCGGCACGGTGTGGGATTACGAAAACGACAAAACCAACCTGCACGCCGGTTGGTCGGTGGTCGGGGGCTAAACCCTTTTTTATCCTGTCGAGCAGCCCTTGCCCCTTTGGCGGCGGCTGGGGCAGTGGTTGATACGTCAGTCATGTTTTTTAGAGATTTATGGTTGCATGGCTAACCATAATCACGTATGCTACCGACAATGTTTGACCATTGCCTATATTTCAACACCACAGCTTTGGCTCGCCGCCTTGAGCGTGAATGGACGCAAGCNTTTNCCATATTTGAGTTGTCACCGCCGCAAGCATTCATGCTGCGGGTNATACTTGCCAAGCCCGGNTTACTTCAGCGCGAGCTTGCAGTTGAACTCTCCATNGCTAGACCTACCGCGACCCGCGCACTGGATTTCCTGCAAACCAAAGGGCTAGTAGAGCGACGTGGACGCGATGGNGNTGGTGATGGACGAGAAGTTTGTATTCACCCCACAAAGGATGCCGTTGCAATCCATGCCGCACTGAATGAGGCAAGCGGCGCAGTGACCAGCAAGCTTAAAA
>JGI24142J45722_1001435_pt1 | contig 11564 bp, 13 predicted proteins | sample BarGraIncu00431A_FD_45722 | JGI IMG/M metagenome (IMG submission 45722) | reverse complement strand
CTTTCGGCTTTTCCGGTTTATCAGGTAAACACCTGCTAAAATAAAGGCCATACAAACAAGGTGAAGTATGGTCACCTTTTCGTTATAGAGCAGTCCCCAGGCGATGGCAAAGATTGGAATAACATAGGTGACTGATGAGGCCGTTACCGCCGACGAATGACGAATCAGGCTGTTCATCAGAAGCATGGCTAATGCTGTGCCGAGTATGCCTAGCGTGGCTAAGGCCAGCAAATGGAAAGGCCATTGGGGATTTGCCAGGACAGGGGTGAAATTTGTGGTGACTAGATAAATAAGTGCNATTGGTCCAATAAACAGGAAGGAGAGCGAGGTGACCTGCACACCTGTGAGATGCTGTAAATATGTCTTGATTTGATTGATACTGAATGCATAGAAAACTGTTGCCAAAACAATAAATAATGCGTAGTTATTAAAAGTGCCAAAATGGTATCCATCAGCTGCAAGAATAAGACCGATTGCTCCTGCCAATCCAAGCGACAGACCCACCACCTGCAACCACCTGAAGGCCGTCTTATGAAAAAGAAAACCGACAATCAAAGTGAATACGGGTGTTAAGGAATTGAGCATACCTGCCATTGAACTGTCGATGCGGGTTTCTGCTTTCATGAAAAATAGTTCAAATGTGCATATAAAGAATACCTTTGAGGGAATTTAAAAACAAAGGGTATGAAAAAAGTAATTGGGTATCTAAGAGTTTCACAGGCAGACCAGAACGAAGCAAGACAAAGAAAGCTTATTAAAGATTATTGCAAAGAAAACCTTTATGAATATTTAGATGATGAAGAAATACCTGAGACATTCACAGGAACAACAAGCGAAAGGGAAGGATTAAAACAGCTTAAAAGATTAACCGTTAAAGATTGTGATATGATTGCAATGTCGGAAACTTCCCGACTAAGCCGTAATGAGGATTTATTAGTATTGGCAAATGATGTAAATTTTATTACTAAATTAGGTATAGATGTTTATTTCTTAGATACCGATTACACTTATAAAGGTGGTGTTCTATTAAGTGAACGTGAAATACAAGACTTAATATCGGAAGCTTCTGCCAATAGAAAAGAAAGGGATAGAATAGTTAAAAGAACAAGTACAGGCAGAAGGGATAAAGCTGAACAGGGTTGTTTTGTTGGTAATATTGTTCCTTATGGCTTTATTAAATATGATAATCCTAAAAGATTAATAAGTAAAGAGTTTGGTAAAAACTTACTTAAAGTTGACGAAGAACAAAGAGAAACTATTGAAACAATATTTACTTTGATAGCTGAACAAGGTTATACACTTAGGGGTGTTGCAAAGCATTTAAACAAATTAGGAATAGAAAAAGGAAATATTAAATGGACTCTTTCGGGTGTTATGAATGTAGTTTATAATAGAATGTGCAAGGGTGAATATTATTATTCAAATGTGCAAGGTAAAATTCCCGCAATTGTTACAAGTGAACTATTCGACAAGGCACAATTAAAGCTTAAAACAAACCAAATTTTTAAAAACAAAGGTGCAGTTCATTTTAATATATTAAAAGGTTTATTTAAGTGTCCTTGTGGTGGTAACTTCTCACTTACTACAAGAGCAAACAATCTTACATACTATAATTGCATTAGAAAAAAGAATGAGCATTTAAAAGGTAATTGCGATAATTCTGGTATTAAAGCCGAATTAATGAATAGTATCATTTGGAATATTACACAAGCTTTTATAAATCAAAGTGATTTTGAACTACAAACAGAACAAGCAAGTAAAGCCATTAATAAAGAAATTGAGTTTAATAAAAAACAATTAACCAATGTACTTTTAAAAATTGAAAAAATTACAAAGATTATTCTGATTGCAACAAATAATCTAATGAAAATAACAGATGATACAATATTTAAAACATTAGAAGCTAATACAACCGCTCTAATAAAGGAACAAGCCGAATTGAATAAGAGCAAAGAGAATATTAACAAGGAAATATTAAAGTTAAGAACTAAATTAGAAGATTTTAAGTTCAATATTGATACTGAACTATTACAAAGCTTAACAGATGATAAAAAGAATGAAATCTATTTAAAGTATATTGATAGAATTACTTACTATTCAGTTACTTCATTTAAAGGTTTTATTTATATCAATTACAAGAACGGTTTTGAAAGTACTATTATGACAAGCACAAGAAACGGTTATATAGCTTACCTATTACCGCAAAGCTTTTCTTTTAATCCTGTTACACGCAAAGTGATTACTAAAAGTGAAAGGTTTGAATCTACTAATTACAAAGTAGACGGTTTTGTATTTCCTACAACTGAAACAAATGAATCAACATATACTGAAATATTAGAACGGTATAATGTGAATGAATGGGAAATGAGTTTGTAATACACTAAACCATTTATAAGCAAAAAACCCCAATTAAGGGGTTTTTTCTTTGGTGGTGGATTGTAGGACTGTTTTTTAATTATTTCTTTGCTGTTACCACTTTCTTTGCTTTTACTGGTTTAACTGGTGCAGGGTATAGAATCCAATATGCTTTTAAAGTTCCTTTTCTACCTGCTTCTATTTCATCAGCAAAGTATTTTGAAATTTTTGCATCATTGGCAAGTTGTAAAGCACTACGAACTTTTTTTATTGGTTTTTCAGCTTCAACAACTTCTTTTATAAGTTCTGCCTGTTCAAAACTATAAGCAATTACATTTTTTTCATCTGTTAAAGGCATTTCAAAAGCTTCAAGTTTAAAATTGTAGCTATTACCAAAGGTTAAACCGTAGTGTTTAAATATTAAATCACATTCTTTTAAAGTTAGTTTTGCGGTATGCTTTACAGTTAATTTACTTCTTTGCTTTACTGGCAATTCATCTTCTGTTAAATCAGTTGTATTATAGACTGAATAACCAAAATCAGTAAAACTAATTGCAATAGATTTTTCTTTATCGGTTTCTGATTCTGTTGGCTCTAATCCTTTTGCAAATGCAGTAGACAAATTAATAACTTTATCAATGGTTTCTGTTACGGTTTCTTTGCCCTGTAAACCCAATAATTTTAAAGCTTGTCTGTTTAAGGTAATCCAACTACCTCTTACTTTTGAATCGTCGCTTTTGTCCCTTGTGGTGATTGTCAATAATGGCTCTGCTGTATCAATGCCTTTAATGGTTTTGATACTTAGTGTTACTTTCGTTGCTACTCTCAATTTGATTTATTTTAGTTGTTGGCTGAATTACCAACGGTGTAAATTTAGTATAATTATTATATATTCAAATTATTTCATTAAACAAATCATATTATCGGAATGTCAATTTTTAATATTGCTTCAATTATTTTTAAGAAAGTGTATATCGTAACAATTAAGCCTAACAATTGAAAAATAGGATTATTTATAAATTTACTCCATATTGGATTTTTTGAAAGTAAACGATTTTTCAATGCAATACACGTCAAATCACTTTTGCGCAAAGAATAAATTATATTACTTGCTTTAGCCATATAAAGCATTTTTTCAGTAGCGAGATATGAACAGACATATACTGCTTCATCAATAGTTTTAAACATTGAATACATTTCATTAAGCTCAATAAATCCATCTTTACATAATACGTTAAGAATTTTATAAGCTTTTATTCTTTGTCTGCAAGTTAAATTATTCATATAGAGTAATTTTTAAACAATGTTGTTTCTTTATTCGCGTTGCTTCGGTCAGTTGTGTAGATGGTAAATTGTACTTTGTTCCTTTGTATTCTTTAGTCTTTAATGATAAAGTGTAAAGCGGTTTTACATTTCTATTGGTTTACTAATATTTGGTTGTCCGTCAAATTTTCCATCAATATTTTGGTAGTATTTATTTCCTTCACCATCCGTATAAATCAATTTGAATTTAATTAAACATTCTTTATAAGAATCATATGGTTGAATTGGTGAAAATTTTAGTTGAATCCCTTTGTCCTTCATTATCATTTTATTCATTAATAAAGTAGTATCATCCTTCATTGACTTATTATCAAATTCAACATTTTCTATATATGCCTTTTCACCTCTATTTATTATAGTTAATGTAGTTTCAAGTTTTCGTGGATTACCATTTGCAAATAAAGCTAATCCTTCCTTATTACTACTAATAATAAATTCAGGTCTTTTTTTCTTTTTAGCCTGTTTTATTTGGTATATTATCCAATATATAGTAAGTATCCCTACAATAGCACCAATAATCAATTCAAATATTTTTACCCCTTGCATCCAATCAGTTTTACTATTCAAAACTTGTAAACTATCGCTCACGCTTAAAAGTATCATACTGGTTTATTTTATCATTTATATAGAAACTCGTAGTAATTTATTGACATAATTTCTTTATTAAGTCATAAGCATCTGTAAACCCTAACTCACCAGCTTTGCTAAAATCCAAGCATCCGCTGTCTTTCAGTCCCAATTTAATTTTAGCCGTTCCTCTAAGGTAATAAGCCTCTGCAAACTTTGGGATAATTTCTATTGCCTTAGTACAGTCGGTAATAGCTCCCCTATAATCTTTGAGTTCTCTCTTTGCATTGCCTCTGTAAAAATATGTTTTTGCCAATTCATCAGGATACTCAGGAACAATCTCTATTGCCTTAGTATAATCAGTTATTGCACCACTAAAATCTTTTAGTTGTCCCTTTGCAAAGCCTCTACCCGCATAAGCCTCAGTATACATTGGGTTAATCTCGATAGCCTTATTATAGTTGACTATTGCTCCTGTGAAGTCATTGAGTTCTTCTTTTGCAAGACCATTCTTATAATACTCCTGTGCTGTTTGGCTATGTCCGGTGTAGGACAATGAAAGAAGAAAAATCAATATAATTGAGTATGATATTTTCATTTCTTTAAGATTGGGTTTAAATTATCCCTCAAAACTAATAAACAGATTTATTATTACCAATAGAAAGCAGGTTTTTTATCATAAATTTTCAAACAAAAATAAACCCCACCATTTACGGCAGGGTTTAGGTTCAAACAAAACGTACTAAAAAAATGGATAAATATTAAATCTGATTTGGTTTAGTGTAGTACAATCCATAAAATATAATTGAATCTCTTATCAATTGACTTATAGATTTGCGGTGGTTCGCTTTAATTTGAACAAGTAAAGAATATTCATATTCAGATAGGCAAATATTAAGCTTTTTGTTTTTAGGTTGTTTAGGTTGTGTTTCCATCTTGTAAATATTTAAATTGGTTTAGTTAGATTGTACCATTCTTGTAAATGGTTCTGTTCAATATGTTTCAGTATTGCTTTGCTTTTAATTGAAGCTTTGGCAGAACTATTAATAAGCTCTTTCATTCCCGAAAATTGCGGATTGCTGTTAATCTCATTTATTACCTTCTGATAAAGTAACCAGCTTTGAAACTGGTTACGTATATCATTTGTAATTGAATCGCTGTATTCCTGTAATTTTTTATTCATTAAATAGATTGTGTATTAATGTATTCCATTAATGATTGAAATTCATTACCCTTTTCTTTGATTACTGCCGGATTTGAATTTAAAACAAAGAAATTGATAGTCTGGAAAAGGTTCTTTGATACTATTTGTTTCTGTTCTTGGTTAAGTTCCTTAGTAAATGATTCAAAGAACTTTGAAACAGCTTTATCAATTGCAATAGTATTATCAATTAGTTTACTGTTATTAGCTTCAACCTTATAAGGGGCAAAATCAAAATCTTTATTCAGAATAAAATTAGCTGTATCAAAGTTTTTAATTGATACTGTCATTTCTTTAATCTGATTAACGGCATGGATAATGTATTTACTATTAATAGTTACATTAGTATTCAGAATTACTTTATTTAGTTTCGGATTTAAAACCTCTAAATATTTAAATATTGCTGCTGTCTTTTCATTTTCTAAACTACCGTATTGAAGGTAAGGAGTATTTTTCTTAAATTCTTTCCATTCCGCACTGGTTAAAATATCTTTCTCATATTTTTTATAGATAATATCAAAGACATTATTATAGTTAGTATTCATGTTAATATCAATCTCATAGCCATTTACTTTTAATAGTGCTTTTAAATCTGATAAGTCAGAATCATTTACCCATTCTGCCCGTTTGTTTCTTAATTCGGTTATTTGTTCACTTGTTAAGTAGTTCATTTGCTTATAGTTTTAAAGGTTATACTCTTGGTGTTCCCATTGATACATTAATAGCGTTTGTTTTTGCAACCTGTGAAGGGTCGTTACTTGCTACTAAATAAGCTGTGAAGTCAAAGTTATTATCCAAAACGAATTTTTCAGATTCAAAAACGTATTCATGCTGATACAAAAATGCTTTATCTGTTACCGCTTTAATACAAGCGTTTAAATCCATTATCTTAGCAATAGTATATACCTTTAAAATCTTTGCATCTGTGAATCCGTTAAGGTTTCTTGAACTATCAAAATTGTTAAATACTATCTTGTAAACACGTTCTGTATTGATTGCTTTATCATTGGTAAAGCTGTAACCGTATTTTTTATAAAAATCTGTTATCTCTGTAAGGTCAGCATTTACAATGTAAGTTGCTCTAATTGCTTTTAAGTCGTTAATTTCTGTTGTTGTTAAGTAATTCATTTGTTTTATTTGTTATTTGTTTGTTTGTAATTATCCATCTTATACCTTAATATTTGTATTCTGGCATTAAGGTTTATAAAGTATATCTCATCTATTATATTTATCTGTTTGCTTTTGGTTCTTTTAAATAGGTTAATTAAATGCCTCATGTTCAATTATATTTAAAGTCTTATAAACTGTTCACTATCTGTTTTAAATTGGTGTAATAAGCTTTTAAATCGTTGCTCATTTCCCTTGTATCTGTTTCGGTGTAAATACCTAAATCTATTAAGTGCTGTTTTAAATCTGTTGCTTCAAAAATGCCTCTTTCGTTTAAATACCCAAAGGTTGAATTTGTTGCCTGTTCCCTGTCTGTGATTCGCTTTTCCATGCTTTTACTGTTTCTTGTTTTATACATATAAATACCAACCAATTAAATTTTGTATGTACATTTTTAAAATTATATGTACAAATATTTCAGACGGTATAAACCAATATAAAAGCCTCAATAAATGAAGCTTTTAAATATGGTTTGTATTGGTTTGCTGTTATTTAATTGTATTCAGCTTTCTAATTAATAAAATACCTTTGTTTCTATTTTCCATCATTACTTCTTTAGTTTCAAAGTAGTTATTTATAGTTGTTGCGGTTGCCTTCTTTTTAATATTTAGGTTATCAAATATGGTTTGTATTGATTCCTTAATATCTGCTTTAGTGTAACGCTCTCCAACATTAAAGAATTTATTAATTGATGTAATCACACTGTAAGTATTAAATGAAAGTGCAGTAAATAAATGCTCTTTGATATTGGTATGATGATATTTTAATTCTTGAATCTTTTTAAAGCCTAATTTATCAAATGCCATTACAATTAATTTTTGTGTTTTCTCACAGCAACCGAATAAAGGCTCTCCCAAATAATAAGGTGCGGTTTTTGATTCATTGTAAGCAATGCAATAACTTTTAAAGTCCTGCTTTGCGATTACATTTGTAAGTGAAGATTCAGCGATTGACCAATCATTTTTGTAATAATCTAAACCCTGTTGCTGGTATGCCTTTCTAACCTCATAACCTTTTGTATAAATCAAATTTTCCAGTTTGTGGGTGTATTGGTCTGCTTTAATTCGTAAATCATTTAAAAGCATTGTATCGGTTTTTTCATCGTAGTAATGATAAACCGTATAATCGCAAATATCATCTATACTCAATTTATCAATTAATTCTTTTTTAACTCCCTTTAATTGCGAACTCCATGAATTTACAACATCTAAAGAGCCATCTATTAAGATTTGCTGTTCCTTTAAATATTCGTCAAAGCTTAAAGCGGATTTATTGATATTGTAAATATGAAATATGTAACCGTTAAAAGGATTTGTTTTAGTTCTTATTCTCCCTGAAATTTGCTGTAATATTTCCATTCCTGAAATTGTGCTTTTGATATGGCAGTTTGTTACAAATATGCTTACACCATCATTTGAATAAATATCACTACCATTAAAAGCTGTTGATGTGATAAAATGAATTGGACTTTCATTTAAAGGATTTACGTTTAATTCATCTTCTGTAATAAATTCGCCAATCTCACAACCTACACTTAAAAGCTTTCTTTCATTGGCTGGTGTATTACCGCAAATAATATTAACGTCCTTTGCTTCTAAACCTGAACTCTTAATGATATTACAGATATTAGTTACCGAATTGATAAAAAAGTAAAGGTGTTTTGATTGTTTATTATTTATAAGGACCTCACCTTTAATCTTAAAGCTTTTAATTATATCTACAACCGCGTTAAATGGTTTATCTGTTTGTTTCGGTATTGCTTTGATATGTTCAAAGTTTGTAAGTTCTAAATCAAAGTAAGGAATTTCATTTAATGGATAAGGCAAAAAATCTTCATGTATTGGTGTTGCACTTAGAAAGGTGTATTTAGTAAACTTTGTAAATTCAGATAATACCGTTAAGGCTGCTTGTTCTCTATTATTTACCATTCCCAATAATTGATGAAATTCATCTATTACCAAATGGTAGGATTCATAAACATTTGTAATCCCTGTAATTTTATAAAGGCTGTCAGGTGTTGATACAAGCTTAACAGGTTGCACACCTTTACAACGGTTTATGTATTTTAATATATCTGTTGTTGTTACTCCTGCATTAACAGCAAATAACTCATAAGAACATCTTTTATTAGGGTATTGTCTAAGCTTATTATAAATAAGGTTGTTTGTAGGACTTACTAAAATTATATCTTGTAAATTTTCTAATACTAAAGTTGTTGCCCCTGTATTAGTTACTTTCTTATTGAATATACCTGTTGGTAATTCAGTCATAAAATCAGAAAGGTAGTTTGCCGATTCCGGCATTAAAATAGTGTTTTGTTGTTTCATTGCTTAAATTGTTTTATTGTTTCTTCATATATTATCTATTTAAGGGTGTATAATCTATTGTATTTTATAACTATCTGTATATTAGGTTGCTGTTACTTTTAAGGTTTTTTCTTTATCTTATTAGGGTTGATGCCAAAAACGGACAGCAATTAAATTTTAAAAAAATACCTTAGTACTTGACGTTTTAAGGTATTCTTTGGATTTATAAGTGAACACGAAGTTTTTGTATTGTTATGATTGATTTGAATAGGTTTAGTCTTTCAATTCTTACAATTATAAATACCTGAGCATTTTAAAAATAGTATTTATAAATATTGTTTAGAATGATTCTAAGTAAATAGGCTACACCTTCCAATGTAGTCTATTCCTTATCAATTTAAGCAATTGAATTGTTTTTTACCCCTGTAAATTATTTTCATATTATTCCTTTATTCCTTTTAATACATCTGGTTAAAATACATTTAGTTTTTAATCCATACCGTATCGGGGTGTTTTACGTATGTATCAATAGAAGCGTATATACTTCATTTAAAAATTTCAAATCTGTAAATGATATTGAAAAGTCAGTAAATGATTTTTTTTATATTCTGATTATCATTCTGCAAGCTACTTAAAAAAATCGACTTTATTAACATAAACGTTATATATTTTTCTGGTAACTATTAAGGATTTACTTATTCAATTTACGAATTGATTGTATTGAAACGTTTCTATTGTAATACTGTTAGTTTGAATTAAATTGATTGAATGGTTGAACGTTTACCGCTATTAAATATTCAATACGGAATAAAAGGACCAAAAGGACAAAAAATAAATCCTTTTACAGATTTATTTTTGATTATATAATTGAAATGAAGCTTTACGACTGTTTAAGGGTGTATTGAAATTTCAAATTTTTTCTTTTATATAAATACCGCCAGTTTTGAAAAAGAGGAGGCACAAATCTAATTTAGAATGGTTCTAAATAGCAGTTTAAAGCGGTTTTAATGGCTGTTTCGTGGCTGTTTGATTCAATACCCCACCCTATGAAATTTCAAATATTTTACAATGCTGAGGGTTGCAGGTATGACAGCTTCAAATATACTTTTAAGGTATAGGGGGGCTTTCCATTGATTCAATACAATTCTTTTTGATTGACCAAACCTATTTTGAATTTCATGTGTACCTATGATGTTTTTTGCATGAAGAGGAAGGCTGGAAAAAAACTACCTATAAAACCAACAATAAGCAGGCTTTTCATGTCTTTATATTGAAGTTTCTTAATCTGCTTTAACGAGATAGGCAGTAACACCAGCGAAGCAAAAAGGATGCGCAACGCGCCCGATTGTTCCGGGCTGAAACTCTTCAGTCCGATCTTCATTAATATAAACGAACTGCCCCATATAAAGGCTAATACCATCAAAATTGCAAACTGAAACCACCTTTTTTCCCAGATCATAAATTGCCGATTTTTAAGGTGGAAAGGTAATATAAACATTCAGTTGCAGAAATGAGAAAGTCAACCTTTCAGAAAAAGGAGAGAAGTACTATCTCATTCATATCCAAACCTTACCCGGTGTTCTGCCAAACGAAGGCGCGAAGGGTAAAACTGCTCTTCTNTGGGCAACAGAATTTTTTTATTGGCATATTGTCGTATTCCAACTGCAGGATTGTAGTCTTTTAATTTGTTGGGAACCAATATTCTATAATTGTCATCAATAGCTATTAACCCGTTGTCGAAGGCGCGATGCAATGTAGGTGAAAGGGCAATTCCATTTCGGATTGAATCATCACTGGATTGTGTAAACGGGACAATATGACAGGCATCGACAAGGAGTACCTCATCTGATGATTCAATTTTCAGTCCGGTGATGGCGCATTGGTTATTATAAGATTCGAGCACCGCTTTTCTGAAAATATATTTCCTTAGTATTATCTCTTCTTCCTTCAAATCAGTCGTTTCCTCATGTTCATGTTGAATCTTATTTTCTGAATAATTTTCATTGGGATCATACAAGATTTGTTTTTCAATCTNCTTCGAATATCTTAACGCAGTCTCCCGCTGTAGGGCTGAACTNTTTGGGAAATAAGTATTCAACAATGCATACTTCAATTTGTCTCTGTTTTCCTGGCTTTTAACGGCAGTGTAAAACTCGTCAGATAATTGTGCACCTAAAAATGTTTCCTTTAATACCTTCAAACTTTTATAGAAAAACTTATGTGTGGTTATATTGCTTTTTCCCGGAATAGAAATAAGATTCCATAATCCCCTTCTCTCATTACCTAAATGGAAAAATGTAAGTGAGAAATTTGGTGCATTCCTGGTTTTTACGAGTAGATTCCACAAATCATAAAAACGAATAAGTAGGGCTTCATTTATCCCAATCCAGTTACTGTCAATCTCTCCTTTGTCGAATGACTCCAGAATTGCCAATAACATAATGGGTTTATGAGGTGCCGGCCCAAATTCAGTATTGGCGCGGCGAAGTGAAGTGACTTGTTGCAAAATTGCTTCCATAAATATTTTTAAAGAGTATACCGTTTCCGCAATATTCCGGTAATATTGTTCTCATTGTTAAGATGGTATCGAAGGCTCAAAAGGTTGCCTTTTGCCGAAAGTTTTGCCTTTTTTGAAATGGCTGACC
>JGI24142J45722_1001431_pt1 | contig 11629 bp, 5 predicted proteins | sample BarGraIncu00431A_FD_45722 | JGI IMG/M metagenome (IMG submission 45722) | reverse complement strand
GGTTGCACTGTGTAATAAAGCTACTCCATAATTTTGCTCGTTGGTGTAACTGAAAACAGCACCAAGACGGGCCGAATTATTATTTCTTGCTACTTCTTTTATAGTGAATTCCGCGGTATAATCGGTAGCAGTGGCAGACGTAAAGATAGCCTTGTGCCCACTATCTGAGGATTCATCCATTACATCCTGATACATAAGGTCCTGATTGCTAATCCCCCAATTGCCTCCATTTGGCATCGTCCAATTCGACCCAATTTCGGTTCTGTTAAAATAGTCCGAAGTTGCCAATTGTGGAGCTTGCTGATCCCAGTTCGTAGGCCCTAACATCAATAATTTATCGCCATTCCAAGCCATTCGGTCTATATTCAATCTTCTGTACGGACAGTCTTGGTAAACACCTGCAAGACTATGATACGTAAAATAATAGGTATCCAGATCCGGTCCAATAAAAGCGGCCCCGTGTCCAAGGCCTACAAAAGAGCCTTCAGTACTGATTAATATCGGATTCTGTGCAGCTTGTGGAGTGTATTTATTTATCGGACCTATGATATTTTTACCATAATCTACCCTATAGCCCTTAGATACGACATGGTTACCAGTATACAACAAGTAATAGGTCCCATTTCTTTTGATAACACAGGGCCCTTCCGTCCATTGGCCGGCCATTTGTGCATTAAGGTTGACATCGGCACCAATTGAAGTTGGAGTAGGCATTGCACATCCAAAGATACCTGATCCATCCGCATGGTAAAAATACCATTTGGCATCGTCATCAATAAACACTGAGCCATCGATTACTTTGCCCAAATTGCCTGTTACGGCTTTAAACGGGCCTGTCGGACTGGTGCTGGTCAGGACATAATGCCCTGCTCCATAAGGAGAAGTATACATGTAGAAAGTCCCGTTCCAATAGACCACTTCGGGAGCATAACCTCCATTAATCTTAGCATCCGTTGAGCAGATAATAGAATCGGACCAGGTTATTAAATCTTTAGACGACCAGCATCTTAAAATCGATTCTCCATCGTTGCTAGCGTATAAATAATATGTACCATTAAACTTCATGATATATGGGTCACCAATTCCACCTGTTGCACCTACAGGTATCTCACCTGAAAGTGTATAAGGGTTTTTCCATGTTTGGGCAAAAGATGTTGATACGATGGCAATAAATAAAATAACAAGTATTTTTTTCATGATTAGGTTTTATGTTTTATTAAAAGCCAAATTCCCCTCTCAAAATAAGAGGGGAATCGGATGAGATTAGAATACAAGAATATCGAGTTCTTTTTAACGAACTAAAACTTTCTGAATTGTATTACCGGATTTTACAATATAAGCTCCCTTAAGAAGAGAAATTACTTCTTCAGAGTTTACAATACATGACTTAACTTTTACACCAGCAATAGTATAAACAGATACAGTTACAACTTTGTCAGTCATAATTCGTATACCATTTTCAATATCAATAATTTTCAGGGTATTTGTTTCTTTTTGATTTTTTACAAATGTTACAACATAGTTGTCAAAATAAGAACCCGATGCAGTTGCGTCTGTTTCGGAGTAAGCAACGCCACCATTGTCTCTAACAACCTGTAATCTTTTCCATTGACAGAATGGGTCACCCCAGACAGTACATGCTTGATTAAAAGTAATCGTATCGCCTGCATGTAAGTTAACAAAAAAATCAGAGGCATGTGTTCTATTACTTGCAGTATAATTTGCTCCGAAATTCATATTTACAACCGATGAGCCATCATTTGCTTTAAATTGGAAAAGAGTAGATCCCTGAGTGTCTCCATTTCCACTCTGATACTCAAAATTCGTATTAACTTTGTAAATGGCAGCTACAGGTGCGACAAAGAAAAATACAGGTGAGAAACCGTTATTATGTTGGAAGGAATGTCCCTCCCAAACTATAGGAGACGTACCATCATTTAATGTTTGCCATTGTGAACCACCATTCCAATTTGCATTGGCATCCGTATAAATCATGAATTTCTGAGTTGCAGATTCATAGGTGCCAAATTTCCAGGGAGAAGCAACATCATTGTGAATGATTGCTTTTTCTGCCGTTTGGACATCACCATACGTACCTGCAGTTACCAATAAGTTTGCATCTGAACCTGTTTCATCATAAGGATACAGTTTATAATTGTTTGCTCCAATATAGCTGTTTGCAAAAGTGGTATAAGCAGTACTCAATGTCGCTAATTGGGCATTTACTTCAAGTTGTGTTGCATTAGGTTGATCTGATACAAAACTGTTAGCTGCATCAATTGCACTTTGAAATGCAGTGGTTGCGCTGGCAGGATATGTTCCGATTACGGTTGCTCCTTTCAAACTTTCCGACGCAGTAATCTTTGCATTGAGAAAAGAGAAATCAGTTGCTACAACATAGTTGTCAAAATAGAACCCCGATTCATTTGCTTCCGTTGAAGTGAAAGCAGCTCCACTATTATTTCCCAAGACCTGTAATTTCTTCCATTGACAGAATGGATCACCCCATACTGTACATGCTTGATTAAAAGTAATTGTATCGCCTGCATGTAAGTTAACAAAGAAATCAGAGGCATGAATTCTATCATTCGCCGTATAATTTGCTCCGAAATTCATATTTACCACCGAAGAACCATCCTTTGCTTTAAATTGAAAAAGAGTGGATCCCTGAGTATCTCCATTACCACTCTGATACTCAAAATTCGTATTTACCTTGTAAATAGCATCTTCTGGTGCGACAAAGAAAATAACCGGTGAGAAACCGTTATTACTTTGGAAAGTATGTCCTTCATAAACTATCGGAGTACCACCACCGTTTGATGCTAATATTTCCCATTGTGAACCTCCATTCCAAAGTGCATTATCGGCTGTGTAGACAAAGAAATTTTGAGTTGCAGATTCATAGGTTCCGAATTTCCAGGGAGAAGCTACATCGTAATGAAAAATAGCTTTTTGTGCTGTTGCCGCATCACCATACGTGCCTGCAGTTACCAATAAAGCAGCATCTGAATCTGCATCTCCATAAGCCTGAAGCTTGAAATTGTTTGCTGCCAAAACCACATTGAAATTGACAGAGATAAGCATAAAAAAGGCCAGTAAATAGTTGATGTTTCTCATAATTTTTTTTTTAAAATTAGTACTATATTAAAAAAATTGGATTCTATATCATTGACTTTCATGTTTGGAGTAGTACCATTTAACGATTCCAAGTTTTCAAACAAAGTCGTTGCATCTGCCGAAACGACAATTGGTTTTAAAAGAAAAACAGCCAGGACAAAAATGCTGTTTTGTGCGTACTTTAATAAAAGTAGAGTTTATCTAGTTTAAAGGTTCAAAAATAGACTTATTGAATAGACAATGTACACGACATTTTGATCTAACTTATAGACAAATTGATCTAATAATGAAGGAAAGTTACATAAAAGGTTTATAATCTAAAATAATAAGACAGAATCTACAACGATCAGATAAGCGGATAGCGGCATGACTGACGGCGACTTCGACGGCCGAGCGCAGTTAATGTGCCTAGTCCGACATACAAAATATTGAAGGCTCGAAGAGACTAGATTTTTGTGTCGGAGTAGGTACATTAACAAGTAAGGACTAGGGAGCCGGAAGTTATGCCGCTATCCGATGGAAGCGTTGTTGATAAAACATAAAAAGGGTGTCTCAAAATAATCAAATTGAAACGTTGATTTCAAAATCTTTTTTTTTCCTTCCTTGTTTTAATTGTCTACACTGCAAAGCTGTCATTCCAGTTTTTTTTTGAAAACTGTAAAAAAATACTCAGGATTTTCAAATCCGGTTTTAAATGCAATTTCTTTGACCGAATCTAACATTTTTTGCTCCATAAGTGTTTTTAAAGATATAAAAAAAATGAAGAAATTGGAAAAATCATTTTTTAGATAAGAAAAATCACCTGACCCAGTTGCGACTTATTTTCATTGCTTTATTTTTGATCAAATTGTAAAATACCAAAAAATGAGAACACAGAGGCTTGCTCAATTTACCCTGGAACTTTTATGTGCTTTGATTTCTCCTCAGTTTGTAAGTTCGCAAATACAGACAAGCGAAAAAATGGATGGCATACCTTCACAAAGCCATTCAATGGCTCAACAAAACTTTTCGACCATCAAGAACTTTAATAAAAAAGGGCTTCAAGTTACCAGATTTGATTCTGCGGCAGCGGCAATTGATGCTCATGATGGCGAAATAGCCCTGTTTGATAGTGTTTTCTATTTGTATGGAACAAGTTATGATTGTGGCTACGAATGGGGGAAAAAAGACGCTCCTTTTTGTGGATTTAAAACTTACACATCAAAAGATCTGGTTCACTGGACAGATAAGGGCTTTTTATTTGATGCCACAACGCCCATTTGGCAGACTCGTTGTAACGGTAGTACTTATGGTTGTTACCGACCTCATGTCATATACAATCAAAAAACAAGATTATATGTTTTGTGGATTAATGTTTACGACAATCAAGTGGGATTCCGTGTTTTTACCAGTGTGAGTCCTATTGGCCCTTTTACGGAAGTGGCAGTACCAACTTTGGCTGTTAACAACAATGCAGCTATTGCTGGTTTGAATAACGGGGATCACGATACATTTGTAGATGATGACAATGTGGCCTACATTGCTTATACTGATTGGAGAACAAATGGAACAATTGTGATAGAACAATTGAATGAAGACTATACTTCCGGCACCGGCGTACATGTTGAAGATGTCACTCCGGGAAATACAGAAGCACCAAGTTTAATAAAGCGAGATGGTATTTATTATCTACTTTATTCGGATCCAAATTGTGGCTATTGTTCCGGTACCGGAACATCTTATCGCACTGCAACATCACCAATGGGACCCTGGTCCGAGGGAAAATCCATTAGTATAAATTCCGGTGGTGGTCAGCCTTCTTTTGTCTCCATGCTAAAAACAGAAACTGAGGTCATCTATTTGTATGGGAGCGACCTATGGAACAACGGGGCGAGTAATGAAGCACTTGCAAATTACTTTTGGGTACCCTTGTCTTTTGCCCCTGATGGCACCATTAAGCCCATTATAAACCAAGATACAATAAATGTTACCATCGACCCGGATACATGTGAAATAGAGATTCCATGGGACTTAGACAACACTTCAGGAACAGAAGGGTTTACGACTTGGGCTGATATCAGCAGAAACTATCAACGTTCACAATCCTTCGTAGCGACCAGATCAGGGATTTTAAATGAAGTTGACTTTATGTCCTTTAAAACGGGCAATCCCAATGCTGGTCTTAAAATTGAGATATTTAAGGCCAATTCGTCGTATCAGCCTATAGAAAAAGCATTGTATTCCTGCTTGGTTCCAGTGAATTCTATTGGTTGGGCTCCTAAATACATCATTGTTCATCCTGAAATCAGAGTTGACTCAGCCAGTCGATACACCATTGTGGTTAAGTCTGATGCTACCATTGGCGCCTATGGACTTGAATACAATGATCTGGCTCCTTATCCGGGAGGTGGTGCTACTTATAGTTCAACAAGCGGGAGTTCTTTTACGGTAGAAAAAAACAGAACCCTCCTGTTTAGAACTTTTGTTCAAAAGGATGATTTATCTATAATAATTAATAATGAAGCAGAAAGAACGATACTTAATTACCCAAACCCAGTTTATAATTATTTAAAAGTTTCTTTGAAATGCAATACCTCTTCCTCTATCCTAAAGGTATACGAAACATCCGGTCAGGAAGTTTACGTCAAAAAGATTACAGGTATTGGGAATAAGAATTATGTCATAAACATGTCATCTTATAAAAGTGGGGTTTATTTGATGAAATTTATGGATGGAAAAAATACTCAAACGATTAAAATAATAAAAGCCTGATCCAGTCATAGTTGGATTTAAAAAGGATTCGTAAGACGAACAGGTCTAAATAAAAAACTCGTATATTTTTGAATTAAAATCAAACTTTAAAAATGGTTCACTTTACAATCAATTTGCGTCTTAAATGATTCTTTCCTTGCAAATCGAGACAATACACTCCCTTGCTTAAACCACTTACATCTATCTTCATATCAATGGATTGATTTGGAACATCAAATGATAAGACCGTTTTTCCTGTCATATTAATAATGTTGAGCTTTTTGTACAAATCATTGCCAAAATGAATAGTCAGCAGTTGATTCGCTGGATTGGGATAATATAAAAAATTTCGTTGAGTAGGGTTTTGGGTACTTGAAATAGCTACATCTTGCTTTACCACCATTTTTTTAAGTGCTGCTCCGGTAGGCGTAAAAGATATATTGGCAAAACGTTCTAATGCTGTATTGTTTAATTGATTGGCTATGACTTTAATTAATGCTGAACCTGTGCCACTTGTTGGTACTAACTTTAACCAGGAAGTCAAACTACTTAATCTCCAGGTGCAATTGGTCGAAACCTGAACATTAAGCGTATCCGGAACCTTCCCACCAAAACTCAACGCTTCAGTCGATAACGTAAAAAATGGTAATGCACCTTTTTGACTGATTGAAACAAATTGATCCGCCATCGCTGGAGCTTTAATTTGAACCATAGCATTCCTTGCATTTATAGAAGTATTTTCATCAGCCTCAATCTCAATCTCTGCATTATTGCTTGCACTTATTTTGGAAAAATGCAACCAACTGGCGCTGCTTAAAAGTTCCCAATTTGCATTTGCAGTAACAGTCACTTTCACTGATGAATCCGGGACAGCATTAAAATTAATTTTAGCCTCTGATATTTTTAATGAGCTAGGTGGCACATTTATTGAGATTTTAAAGCTATCAACGAATTGCATGGTAGAAATAGCTCCATTCGAATCAAATTTCAGGGGATCTGACCAGTATTGAAAATCATGGCCCTTGATGCCGTCTGGTCTTGAGCCCCAGAGATCGCCCATCCAAATAAAGGCAGTATCGGTGGTTGTTGTAACTTCAGCTACGTGCGTCTGCTGTGCAGGAATTATAATAGCAGTTCCATATTCTGAAGAAGCTTTCACTGAACCACCATTGCTGGCTGCCGCAATGTTAACCCCTTTTTCAAAAGCTTGCACTTCAACAATTCTCGAATATTTTTCGAGTGATTCATTCACCTTGATCCGTATTTTTTGGCAAGTAATCGTATCGAAAGATACCTTTCTCCAAACCAGATTGTTTGATTGTATACTTCCTCCGGGAACATTATTCCAGTCTGTACCTGACCAATATTGCACATCAAAATTTGTAATGCCATATTTCGAAAATGTCATGGTACTTGTTGGAGACACTGAAAGTTTTAAAGCGTCTTGCAACGTGAATACATCAATCTCATTCATTTTCTTAGGGCTGTCAAACGTAATCTCAAGCCAATCAGGGTAAAAATCTGACGTATTATCATTCCATCCTCCAAAATTTTCCCAATTTTTCCCAATTAGATCACCATCAATTGTGGCAGTTGCGGGGAAATTGCCACCCGATGACTGGCGATTGATGTTATTCATGCACAGATATGGACCCAATGGATTTGAAGCCGTGAAAACATAGGCACCTGCTCCTTCTTTACAAAAAGCACACGTATTTTCGGCCAGCAAATAGTAAATTCCTTTTCGCTTAAACATCGAACATGCTTCGCTATTTGATAAAAGAAAACCGCTATTTGATTTTGTTGAACTCAAATAGTCATCGGAAAGCAAATCAATGGATACGGAATGGGTGCCAATGGTGGTATAAGCCAGGTAAGCTTTCCCATCGTCATCGGCAAATAAATCGAGGTCACCAACACCACCACCNGCATTGGCGGTAGCGACATTTGTACTCTGGATCTCGAANGGACCTGTAGGNACATCTGAGGTCGCTACACCAAATAATCCTTGCCATAAAGTTTTATACCAATTGTACCACAATACATACTTCTTTGTTGAAGCATTGTAAATGACATGTGGTCTGTAATAAACACCAACTGGTTGATTGTCGAGAATGTGTCCTCTGAATGTCCATGTTTTAAGGTCGGGGGAACTGTAACAATGATAATGATTGGTAGTTACAAAGCCATCTGTATTTTCATAGGACGTGCCATAAATGTAATATAGGTTACCAAATTTTACCAGCCTTCCATCATGAGCATCTATCACTTTTCCGTCTGTATCATAACGCAAATGCTTATTATCTATGGAAATATCTTGCTGTGCAAAAGCCTTAAACATTCCTATTACTGCAAACAACAGTAGCATTAATACAATATATTTTGAGCCCTTACTCATTTTCATTAGAAATTTAGATTTAGTTAATTTATGTATATTAGTTACCACTTAATAACCACCTGATTATCAGAGTAAAGATTCTCTTGTAAATTAACACAATACACACTCTTGTATAAATCACTGACATCTATAACAACGGAAAATATATACAAAAGCAAATTTGAATCTAATATTCATTTCTCCAGTATAATTAATTATAGTATCTAGGACAAAAATGTTATTATGTGCGTACTTTCATATAAATAGAGTTTGTCTAGTTTTAAGGTTCAAAAATAGACTTATTGAATAGACAATGAACTCCACATTTTGATCTAACTTATAGGCAAATTGATCTAATAATGAAGAAAAGTCAAATGAAAAGTTTATAAACTAAAATAAGGCAGCTTCTAAAACGGTCAGATAAACGGACAACGGATAGCGGCATGACTGACGGTGACTTCGACGGCCGAGCGCAGTTAACGTACCGAGTCTGACATACAAAATATTGAAGGCTCGGAGAGACAAGATTTTTGTGTCAGAGTCGGTGCGTTAACAAGTAAGGACTAGGGAGCCGGAAGTTATGCCGCTATCCGATGGGAGTGCTGTTGATAAAACACAAAAAGAGATTGCCTATTTTTAGACAATCTCTTGATTATTTGAAGGAAATAAATCCTTTACTTCTTATTTAAATAGCCATTTATTGCAGCAGCAGCATCCCTGCCCGAAGCCATTGCCCGTACCACCAAGCTTGCACCAAAAGCAGCGTCACCGGCAGCAAAAATACCTTTTACAGAGCTTTCATTCTGCTTGTCAACTGAAACGTTTCCACGTGGATCGTATGAAACAGAAAGACCATCCAGCAAACCTTCATGTTCCGGATGGACAAAGCCCATTGCCAGAAAAACAAGATCAGCTTTCAATGTTTCGGTTTTGCCGGTTTCTGTCATAGTAAAGCGACCAGTCACAGCATCTTTGTTCCATTCTACTTCAGCAATTTCTACACCTGTTAAATGACCATCCTTGCCAATAAACCTTTTGGTGGTCAGGTTCCAGCGTCTGATACAGCCTTCTTCGTGCGAAGAAGATGTCTTTAGGACATTGGGCCAATTGGGCCAGGGAGTTTCAGGATTATCTCCTTCCGGAGGTTTGGGAAGAATCTCAATCTGAGTGATTTCCAAAGCACCTTGACGGTTTGATGTACCAACACAGTCTGAACCCGTATCACCGCCACCAATCACCAGTACTTTTTTACCCTTAGCATTTATGACTTCATCCTGAATAGGAAGACCTTCCAGGACACGATTCTGTTGAATCAAAAAGTCCAGGGCAAAGTGAATCCCTTTCAGTTCACGGCCGGGAGCAACCAAATCACGGGCTTTTCCGGCTCCTATGGTTATACAGACAGCATCATTGGCAGTCTGAATTCCTTTGAACGTAATATTTTTACCTACTTCTGCATTGGTCACAAAGTGGATACCTTCTGCTTTCAATAAATCCAGACGTCGATCTATGACCGACTTATTCAGTTTGAAATTTGGTATACCAAAACGAAGCAATCCTCCTATTTCAGGAGATTTTTCGAATACGGTAACCTCATGTCCCATTTGATTAAGCCTGTTGGCTGCAACCAAACCGGCAGGTCCGCCGCCAATGACAGCCACTTTTTTACCGGTACGTTTTGTAGGTGGCTTTGGCACAATCCAACCTTCATTGAATGCACGCTCCGTAACGGAAGCTTCATTTTCACGAATGGTGATGGCATTGTGCTGAATATTCAGCACACATGATTTTTCACAAAGAGCAGGACAAACACGACCTGTAAATTCAGGAAAATCGTCTGTTTCTGATAAAACTTTATAAGCCTCTCTCCATTTCCCCTTAAAAAGAAGATCCTGGTATTCAGGCATCTTGTTACCCAGTGGGCATGCCCAGTGGCAGAATGGTACTCCGCAATCCATACAGCGGGAAGCCTGCAACATTCTGTCTTCATTATTCAGGGTTTGTTCAACCTCCCCAAAATCGGTTTTGCGCTCGTGAACCGGACGATATCCGGCTTCCTTGCGATCTATAGTTAAAAATGCTTTTGGATTTCCCATCTTAGTAATCGTATTCTACTTGTGCAATTTTCTTTTTTACAGCCTCTATCTTTTCATCGTGAAGTACCTTCTTGTATTCAATTGGGATAACACGAATGAATTTTTCCACATATTCGTTCCAGTTTTCCAGAATATGTTTGGCTTTAGGGCTCTGTGTATACCGGAAGTGAGCAGCAATCAAATTGCGCAATTCGCGGTTATCGGCCATATCTTCAATCAGAGAAAGTTCAACCATCTGCATGTTGCAGAAAAAATCGAAATCACCTTCTTCATCAAGAACATAAGCCAGACCTCCTGACATACCGGCGGCAAAGTTACGACCGGTTTTACCCAGTACAACCGTGCGGCCTCCTGTCATATATTCACAGCAATGGTCTCCTGCACCTTCAACTACGGCAATGGCGCCGGAGTTACGTACACAGAAACGTTCGCCGACCTGACCGTTGATATAGACTTCACCACCTGTTGCTCCGTAAAGCAAGGTGTTGCCTGCAATAATATTGGATTCAGGGGCAAAGATGGTGCCTGTTGGAGGAACCACAACGATACGTCCGCCCGATAAACCTTTTCCCAAATAATCGTTGGAATCACCTTCGAGTCTGAATGTAACGCCTTTTGCAAGGAATGCGCCGAAACTTTGACCGGCTGAACCTTTGAACGTGCAGCTGATGGTGTTGTCCGGCAAACCGTCGTTTCCATAACGTTTGGCTATTTCTCCTGAAAGCATGGCTCCAACGGTACGATCGGTATTCTTAATATCACGTATAAACTGAACCGGGCTTTGCATTTCCAAAGCTGGCATTGATATTTTAATGATAGAACGATCCTGAACATTTTGAATATCATGAATCTGTGGCTTCACATTTCGAAGTGCCTGACCTTTTGAGGTATCAGGCATATAAAGCAACTTGGAAAAATCAAGCTTCTTCATTTTTGGATTGTCCGATCTGGGGATGAATTCCAACAAATCAGCTCTGCCGACAATATCGTCGAGTTTCTTATATCCCAGTGCAGCCAAATGTTCGCGAACATCTTCAGCCAGGAAGTTGAAGAAATTCACCAGATATTCATAGCGACCTACGAATCTTTTGCGTAAAACTTCATCTTGTGTTGCTACGCCGACAGGACACGTATTCAAGTGGCATTTACGCATCATCACACAACCGAGTACAATCAGGGCACTGGTTGCGAAACCAAATTCTTCAGCTCCAAGCAAGGCGGCAACAATAATATCATGACCAGTCTTTAACTGACCGTCCGTCTGAAGTCTAACCTGTCCTCTCAAACCATTCATCACCAATGTCTGCTG
>JGI24142J45722_1001430_pt1 | contig 11630 bp, 14 predicted proteins | sample BarGraIncu00431A_FD_45722 | JGI IMG/M metagenome (IMG submission 45722) | reverse complement strand
GGCTTGGTTTCGATGATCGGGTTGAGCGCATCCGCGACGGCCGCGTGGTCGGTCACATCGAACGCCACGGTCTCGGCACTGCCACCGCTGGCAAGAATGCTGTCAACCAGCGCTTGCGCCGTCTCCAGGCCACGATGGGCATGAACATAAACATGGCAGCCATCGGCCGCGAGTCGGCGACAGATGGCGGCACCAATGCCGCCGCTGCCGCCTGTCACCAGCGCAGTTTTCATAAAGACTCTCCCGGAATGAGCAGGGCTGCAGCATCGAGCACCACGGCGGCGCGTCCTGCCAGTAACAGGTGCCCCGCAGCGCTGACGTTGAACTCGTACAGTATGTTGTTTGGGCTGGCCGTTATGCAGCTGGCCTCAATGAATAGATCGGCGGCAATATCGTCCAGGCGCGCGGCGTGCAAAGTCGCGCTGCGAACACTGACCAGATAGCCGACGCGGGGGGAAGTGAGCCCTGGCGCGGCAATTAATGCGCCATGGATGGCCATGGCCTGTGCCGCATATTCGATACCACACACAGACCCTAGTCGGCCATGGGCGCGCAAAGGATTAGTCAAGTCGCGGTGACTGATGGCGTCACACTGAACCTTGCTTTGATCCCANGCCAGCACGCTATNGAGCAGGCACATGTTGCCATGGTGTGGAATATGGGCGGCAATCCAGGCGTGGTCACGTGGGGTGAAATTCAACACGGGGTAATGGTCACAGCGAGACGACTGCTGTCAAGGTAATCAAGCACGATGTGTTCTTTTGTCCGCAGGGCAAGGGCACGCAATAATGGCAGACCGCGTGCCGCAGGTATGCCTGAACGCAGATTCTCAAGTGCACTGTGATCAAGGGTGTGCGCGGCTGCGTCGGTAAGTTCAACGCTGATGTGTGCCAGACTATGTTTGCTGGGCTCTGGCGCCAATACCAGAGCAATACCAATGGCATCACTCATCGGTCGGGTGCTGTTCAAAGGTTCCGGATAGGGTGTGTCATAGGCCAGCAGTAAAGATCGCGTGTGATCTACAACGACCTGGGTCATGGCTTCGAGCAGACCCGCACCAAAACTCGCATCGAACGCACTTAATACCGATGCGCTGGTCATCGCACCCGTGGCGATACCCCAATAACCGGCGGCGGCATTGTGGGTTGAATTATGAAATCGTGTGGGTGAAATTGCCCGGTCATCCGAGGCCAGTACTTCACAGATGGCATGGCAGTTTTCACCATCCCCACTGGACGCGGAAAAGACGCAGCTCAGTTTGGCGGCTTCTTGCTCCGCCATGGCAATAGCTTCCAGGCCGACCGCCAGAGTGAGCCTGACAATCGCACCGCTGCGGCGGCGCTCTGCGGGTGGCAACAAGGTCGGTGTTGGCAAAACGGTCCTGCTGGACTCATAAGTTTGCTGACCCAAGAAAATGGCTTGTGCGCTCGGCCAGTTATTTAAACCAGGCCCAAGCAGACCAATACCTTCAATGTAGGCGGTGAGTGTCATGGCTTAATTGGCTCTTCCAAAAACCAGACTGCAGTTGGTACCACCAAACCCGAATGAGTTGCTCAGTACACGTGCAACGGGTTGTTCGCGATTGTTCATCAGATAATTGAGGTCCAGCCTGGGGTCGGTATGCACGGTATTCAAGCCCGCTGGTAGCAAGTCGTTTTGCAGTGCAAGTGCACAAATCACAGCCTCGAGACCGCCAGCAGCCCCGAGCGTGTGGCCCGTCGCGCCTTTGGTCGAACTGCACGGGGTATCCGACCCAAACAGGGCCAGAACGGCTTTGCCTTCTGCGTCGTCATTGCTCTGGGTCGCTGTTCCGTGAAGATTGATATAGTCAATCTCAGACGGGGGCAGGCCCGCCATGTCCAGCGCATCCTGCATCGCCATTCGTGCGCCCAGACCCTCCGGATGCGGCGAGGAGATGTGATACGCATCGCTTGATTCGCCGACACCGAGTAACAGCACGGCATCTGCGTCAAGATGATCGGGCAGGCGTTCCAATAAGGCAAAGGCGGCGGCTTCGCCAATCGAAATGCCATTNCGATTTTCATCAAATGGGCGGCAGGCCTGCTCGGATAGCAGGCCCAGGGAGTTGAACCCATACAAGGTGGTCAGNCACAAGGAGTCGACGCCACCGACGACCGCCGCATCAATAAAACCGGCGGCCAGCATTCGGCGCGCCGAACTGAACACTTTGGCGCTGGAAGAGCAGGCCGAAGAAACCACGACGGCCGGTCCGGTCAGGTTGAAATAGTTACGCGTGAAGTCGGCGACAGAAAAAGTGCTGTGCGTGCCGCGGTAGTTGAAATCCGCTGGCAAGGTGCCCGTCACGGGGTCGCGCCGACGGTAGGCTAACTCGGTTTGCAGGATACCCGCCGTACTGGTTCCGATAAATACGCCGACACGCGCTGCCCCGTACCGCTCGACCGCGGTCCTGACTGCCGTGGCAAAGCCGTCTTGTTCCAGTGCCAGTTGTGCAAGCCGATTGTTGCGGCAGTCAAATGCGGCCAACNGAGGGCGGATGTTGACGGCATCAACGTCGGCAACTTCGCCGATGTAAGTCTTTAAATCGACACTGTCGAAGGCGCAGGGCAAAAGACCGCTGCGGCGCTGGCGCAACGCCTCTAGCGTTTCAGCCAGCCCACGCCCCATGGCACTGGTAGCCGTAAAACAGGAGAGGTGCAGCGTTTTCAGCATGAAATTAAACCAAAATCAAACAGGAATTTGAACACAATTACGACGCCATAATGACAGGTAAGCAGCCGATAAGCCTAAAACCAGACCCGCGATGACATCCACCACGACATGTTGCCGTATCGCTACTGTCGAATAAACAATGCCAGCGCACCAGGCCCAATTCAAGCCCAATACCCAACGCGGGGCTCCAAAACGGCTCAAAATAAAATTGAGCCAGACGGCTGAAAAAGCCGCAGTGGCCACATGCAGTGACGGGCAGGCATTCCCCGCAGCATCCATGCTTTTGAGGTAGCCCATACTGGGATACAGAGCCCAATCAACCTGGGCTGCGGGAACCGCTGTGGGCCAGAAATAGAAAATCAGCAGNCCAATCAGNCAGGTTGCAGTCATCGCGGTTGCATAGTCAAAGAGTTCTCGCTGCGTGGCGAGTATCGCCGGAGGCAACGAAACGTAGACCCAGAGCGAAAGATACAGNGGTATGGCCATCGGCTGGAAACCGATTAAATGATCCAGCGTCGTGAAAGGCATCACGGTTGTTGGAAACATGGGGCTTTTAAGCAGATATAAGTAAGCCCAAAAAAATAGGGCGATGTACAGTGGCGTGCCGATCGCTTTGAGCCAAACGTGCCGCATGAAGCCGGCTGCAAGCTGGCGATACCAGGCTAACGGATGATGGGACTTATTCATAAGTCAGTAATTTGGCAGACAATTTAACAAACTGCAAATTGCCCGCANCTGCGGCGTCAAATAATGCNGGTAGCACTTCCAATATAACCGGGTTGCCGGCACGCGTGCGTGCGGCATTNCCATCGTGCAGCAGTACGATGGCACCNGGGCGNAGNCCNGCCAACAACTTGCGTTTNACTTTCTCGGAATTGCTCACGCGCGTGTCGAACCCGCGCACGGACCAACTGACAAGCTGCAATCCNANNCGTGTCAGTACCGGGTCAAGGAACGGGTTACGAAAACCTGCCGGTGCCCGAAAGAACAGGGGGCGTTGCCCCGTGAGCGCGGTCAACGTCGCTTGCGCAGCCTGCAGTTCTCTGGTGATCCCCCTCATTCCCAAAAAAGAGAAATTATGGCGATGACGTTGACTATGATTTTCAATAGCGTGACCACGTCGCACGATTTCCCGGCACACATCGGGATAGCGTTCAGCCCGCGCACCAATGACAAAAAAAGTAGCCTGGACACCATAACGCGCAAGCAATTCAAGTACCTGTGGCGTCACAACAGGATCGGGGCCGTCATCAATCGTCAGCGCAATTTCATTGCGCGCAGTGGCTGCTGCGGGCAGTTGCGTCCAGTTCGGACCGATCCAGTGGCTACGCGGCGCTAATCCAACCAAGGCGAGAACGAAGTGATTGGCGACCAATCCCGCTAGCACCCAACGCCAGTGCATGGGCGATACAAGCAAAACAAGCACCGCCACACCATGCAGCAACAGCGTGGCGCGTATCAGCCAAGTAGGGCGCCAATGTGATTCAAACACGTGAAGTGCGGGCAAAAATCGCTGCGTAGAACAGCGCCAGAATCACACCAGGCGCCACCGTGACACCCATCGCCTGCAAAATGGATACGTTGGAAAACGCCAGCAGCCCAAAACCGGCAACGGTCGTGAGATTGGCAAACAACATGGAAGCCAACGTACTGGAGCTGATTTTTGAATCGTTATCCGTCGGGTCGAAAAAGAGAGCGTAATTTGACCCCACCGCAACCACCAGCAATAAACCAATCAGGTGCAAAATCATCAGTTGCTGGCCAAATAGCGTCAAGCCAGCGGTGACCGTTATAACNGCAGCNGCCANCGGGGCAATGATGCGCGCGACGCGCGAGACNGACCGGAAAACAACGAACAACAAACCGACAATCGCTAGCAGCCCGCCCAGTGACAACACAATGGCTTCGTTCAGATAGCCGGAGTACAGGCGATCAGATTCCACTTTCATATCCATAAACAACACGCTGGGCAGCCTGGCTGAATTCAGTGCCGAGCGAATGCTTTCGGCATTGATCTCTTTGTCTGCCAGCGCAGTCAATGGCAACAAGGCGCTCCAGTGGCTATCTTGCTGAACCAGTAGGGCGTCAACGGCCATCGCCATGGACGTTTTTTCAAGATCAGCCGCTTGTAACAGCGGTTGTTTGCTGGCAACTTCGACATCCGCCAGAAAAGCTGTAAACAGGGTGGACTTGACGGGCAAGCCCTGCACCGCTTGCGCCAGATTTGTTTGTAGTACGGTGGTTGCGGGCAGGCTGGCCTGACGTAGACGTTGGCTGGCGAGGCTGGGCAAATAGCGGCTGGGACTTTCAAATCCGGCCAGATGCCCTTGATCGACCTGGGTTTGCAGCACGGTGGAGACCTGCTCGCTGGCCTGCAACACGTCTTCACGGCTAGCGCCCGAAACCACCACCAGATAACGCACATCGGGTGCGCCGGTGTCAGAGCGCAAGCGGGTATCGAGCTGTACATCAGATTGCGAAACCGGACTTAAGGAAGAGATGTTGCTGCTCCACAAGTTGTCCCGGTGTTGAATAAGAATCGCCAGCGCCAACACCAGCACCATGAGCGCGGGCCAGCGCAGTGCAGCAGCGCGCTGCACCAGACGCGACAGGCGATGGCCAACGGCCGATACATCGCGAATTCGGAAATGGGTTGGCAGCAGGTGTGGCAACACATAGCGCGTCACACCTGCTGCGGTAATCAGACCCACAATGGAATACAGGCCGAGTTGTGCCAGTCCAGGAAAGCCCGACCAGAGCAACGAGGCGAAGCCGACCATGGAGGTCAAAACGCCCAAACGGATGGTGGGCCAAAACTTCTTGATCCAGTGTTGCCGATCTTCGATATTTTGTTCAGATTGCACAAACAGGTAGATGGAATAATCCACCGCCTCGCCAATCAGCGCGGTGCCAAACCCAAGCGTGATGCCGTGGACGGCACCAAAGCCCAGGCTGACGGCTGCGATCCCCGCCAGCGCACCGCTGATGACCGGTAAAAAGCCCAAGACCAGCGCGAGCAATGAGCGGTAAACCAGCAGCAACAGCGTCGCAATCAAAACGATGCTGATGAGGGACAACCACGAAACCTGTTCTTTGATGGTGTCACGCGATTTCACGGAAAACACCCCGGGGCCCGTCATTTCGAGCTTGGCGCCTGGGCTCACGCCTGCGACGGTATTGAAGGCCTGCCGAATGGCCGTCATGGCTCAATAGCTGGGCGTCCGTATCGGCGCCCGAGGCGCGGGTTTGGATCAACAGCAGGGCGCGCATCCCGTCGGGCGAGGCCCACGCACCCTCGATCATTGCGGGTTGCCGATTGCCATTGAGTTGGCCAAGCAACTGCATCATTTCGCCGGTGGGATCGCGCGGCAGCATGGACTTGACCAATAGTCCGGCCGGCGATGCGAGCAGATCAATGCTCTCGCTCAAAGCAGCATGGAGTCCGGCAGCGCTGAAGCGCTCCGGTGTCACGGCCGGACTCAGCAAGTAACGATTATTGAAAAGATAAGCCTGGTCACGCTCGGCCGTCACGGGCTCGCCGTTACTGACGCTGACAAACGCAGGGTTTAGTCGCAGATTTTTCGCCAATTGTTTGGACTGGCTGGCGCGTGTGGCTGCATCGGTACCTTCAATGCTCACCAAGATCAGCCGTGAGGCCAGACCATCGCGGATTTGCTCCAGCAGCAGTTGCTGCTCCGGTGTGGGGCTGCGCGGCAAGAACGCGGATAAGTCATTGGTGAATTGACTGCGGCTGATGATGACGCCGCAAGTCAGGATAAACGCCAGCCATGCCAGGATGGCAAGACGGCCATGACGCCCAAGTGCCGCCCTCATGGCGTGGCTACTTTTTCGATCAGCATGACGGAACTGTCGCCATCTACTTGCGTGATATCGATGCTGCGTATTTCATCGCGCACGCCCGTTATGCGGATCAGTGCGACCACTTGCTTCATCTTGCTGCTCACCGGCACCAATCTCAAAGTCCAGCTTTGTGCCGAGCCTTCCAGGCTGAGCTGGTAGCTGCGCTCCAGCGCCTTGCGATCGCCGGCGAGCGTGCCTCGAATGCTGTCAATGAAGGCGGCCAGTTCGGGATAGGTCTGCAACTGCAATTGAATTTTTTGCCGACCGCGTTCAATTTGCAGGTTGTCGCCCTGAACCACCATGGTTTCGGGTTTGGGTTTGAGGGTGCGCTTTTCAAGTCGGTCCGGTGCGGTGTAGAGCAGGTCCCCCGACGATTCAACCGGCTGGTCGAGGATGGCGATGGATTTTTTTTCAACGAAGCGGGCATGACCCGAACGAGTTTGCGCCAGACTGTTCATCAGCTGGTCAATATCCCAATCGGCCGCATAGCTGGGCGCTGTTATCGCCGCAACGAGCAGCGCGGCGAATGCCAAAAAAAATGGGCGAATAGGGGAACGGGTACGAATCATTTTATTTTGTGTCGGAAACGGCTGTGGGTGGCTGCCAGAAATCAAAAAAATTAAACCAGTTATAGGGCGCCTGCCGAGAATATTGATCAAGCAGCGCGGTATAGCGCTCGACCGCGGCCGCTACTGCCGCTACCCGCTGATCAGTCGGGGTGTTGGTGAAATCAGCCAGGGGTTCGAAGTTGATCTGGTAGCGATTGCCGCCCAAATACAAGCCCACCATAAACACCACGCGACGTCGCAGCAACGCAGCCATCCGAAATGGGCCGGTTGGGAGGTAGGCCACACTGCCGAGCAAGTTATTCGGCAACATCGTGTCTTCACCCAGTGAACGGTCCGCCAATATGCCGACCACTGCGCCTTCATTGAGCTTCTCACGAACCCGGAGCATGGAATCGATGCGACCCAGACTGATGATGTCAGTCGACGCCTTTGGATTGATGGCCGTGAGCATGGCATTGATTTTCAAGGCGTTGTCTTCGTGCATGACCATGCTCACGCGCAGGTCTGGTATTTGTCTGCCCATGGCGCGAATAACTTCAAAGCTGCCCATGTGGGCGCCAATTAAAAACAGCCCATCCTCCCCGGCCGTCGGGTCATGAAGCGCCGCCAGCCCCCGAACTTCAATATCGAATAAATCAAATCGCTGGTTGATCAGGTAGATGCGGTCGTGAATGGTGGCGGCAAAACAGAAAAAATGCCGGTACATATCAGACCATTTGACGCGCCGACCCAGCGCGCGTCGTAAATACGCTTTTGAGGCGCGTCGGCTGGCGGGCGCAAACAAAAGAAAATACGCCGCTATTAAATGCAACACCACTCGCCCGGCCGATCGACCAAGTCGCAGTGATATCCAGGTCATGATGCGCAGCATGAACATATTGCTGCGCTCGGGTGTCTTCGCCCAAGCGGATGAACTGGGACGGGATGGCGTTGATGTCATGCGGCCTTACCCATCAGCACGCTACCCGTGGCGATTTTTCGCTCACCCGCCAGAATATCGAAGCGTATTGAGCCATTGGCTTGAACCTCGCTCAACAGCATGACTGCCACGCCAGGGGTCAAGGGATGCAAAAATTTGATGGACCGCAATTCGCATGCGGCCAAAGACAAGCCCGTGGCGCAAGCAATTGCATGCAACGCTTCGTCCAGCAATACCACGCCGGGCACGATGGGGCTGCCCGGGAAGTGCCCGGCGAAAGCCGGGTGTTGGGGGTCGATAGACAAGGGCGTTTGTGAGATCACGAGCGATCGCCGAGGTGTGTCTGGATCAGGTTTTTTAGCGCCTCGTGCGGCAGCTTTCCCGTGCTGTTGCGCGGTAAGGCTTCCACAAATATCAGGGGGCGCGGAAAAAACACCGGGTCGATATGCTCACGCAGGGCGCTTAGTACTTGTGGCGCTGTCAACGTAGGTGCAACAACGCAGGCCGCCAGCCGCACGACGTGATCGTGTGACATACCGTCGGGCATATAGAACGCGCCGTCGACTACACCTGCAATCGCGTTTAGCAAATGATTCAGGTGGGCCAGCGAACTGCGTTTTCCGGCAATATTGATCATCTCCGCGGTGCGACCATGCAGCAAAAAACAGTCATCATGCGTGGGTTCAATCACGTCATTTAACACGATAGGTCGAGCCACATGCCCCCCCGATGCGGTGACCAGTTCTTCTTGTCGACATAATTTCACCCCTGCGAATAAGCGCCACTCTGCTGTTTGTGTCGGTCGACGTGTGGCGAGCGTGCCGGTTTCAGTACAACCGTAAATTTCCTGTAATGGTGCGCCAAAACGTGCTTCAACCTCTTGGGCCAGGTGCAGCGACAAGGGCGCAGTGGCCGATAGTATCTGTGCGACTTCAGGCAATTTGAGGCCGGAATCGAGCAACATGCGCAGGTGCACTGGCGTGGAGACCAGGATGCGTGGTACGGGCATCTCCTCTAACGCCGCCACAATGTCGGCCGGATAAAACGGATGGGCACTACTCAGCGCATGGCCGCTTAGAAGGGCAATCAATACCGTTGATTCGAAGCCATACATGTGTTGTGGCGGCACCGTCCCGACGACAGTATGTGCGGGTGCCCTATCAGACAAACCAATCCGCTCGGCTTCAGCCAGGACGCTTTGCACCAGCGCACCCCAGTATTTTTGATGCGGTACGGGGGTGCCGGTTGAGCCGGAGGTGAATACAACGGCAATCAACTGCTCGCTGTCAATCATGGGGACGACAGCGTCGACGCCAACCGCAGCCGAGGGTTCTGGATAACAAAACTGCGGCAGCGCAATGCTGCAATTTGGCGTGTCATGCAGGCAAAAGACATCGGGCGCAAAAGCCTGCATTTGCCGTACCATTTCTGGTGTATGCGTGGAAGGCAGCAGGCTTACTTTGCCACTCACAATGGCGGCGGCCAGTCCCACCGCAAAGCGATAGCGGTCAACGCACATATTAAGCAGGTATTGCCGTGGCGGAAGCTGGTTTGCCAGATCGTAGATATCAGATAAAAAACGAGCGACGGTAATCGCCCTTCCTTGATGCCAGGCAACGATCTGGTCTGGACGCGTGTGGCCCACAAGCGGCAAGCGAATCATATTTTTCACTCGGCGTGCTGCGCTCTATGAGTTGGATTGTTTTGGTTTTTCCAGATCCGGAACGTATCAAAAATATGACTTTTGTTCCTCTCGGGCAACAACTTCCTGCGTACCAAATGTTCCAGAATGAACACCAACGCAACCAGCGGCAAAGTCAGGAAATTGGCAAATACGGACCAAACCGGTAAGGGGGCGAGGAAAAAGAGCAGCGTGGAAACAATGGCCATGAGCCCGAAAAAAAACGCCCAGGCCCACGTGACCTGCCGAGAATAATGCGCGTGTTGCGGCGTGATTTCCCCATGCATCATTTCTGCAAAATGCGTACACAGCGGTTTACGACCTGCAATCAGCGTTCTGGTAAATGTAATGAACAGAACGCACTGCATTCCGGCATCTTGTAGCCAGTACAACACGCCAAAATGATGTTCAAGCAAAGTCCAGCTGACGGCTCCTGCCACGCCAGCCAGTGCGAACAAAGAGAGCCAAACCCAGCGGGGGGACGATTTAAAGGCATACAGCAGACCGATGACAAACACCGGGGCCACCGCCACGACCGCGCCAAGTTTGCCGTTTTGCGCATTCACATTGGTGTAGTGCGCCAAAGCAGGATAGCCAATCAGCAATAAGGCAATACCCAACCAGCGTGCCATGCGGGCGCTTTGGAACATCAGCGTGTTCTCTGGGCGGCGATGTAAGCAGTCAGACTGCCAAGTGAGCTAAAAAACTTCTCGTTGTCCTGATTGTCTGCGGTCAGCTGCAAGCCGTAGCGCTTGGAAATCACCAGTGAAATTTCCAGCACATCGATTGAATCCAATCCAAGTCCGTCGCCATACAAGGGCGCATCCGGTGCAATTTCCGTCGCTTTGATATCCAGGTTCAAAGCCTCAACGATCAACTGAGCTACTTCAAGTTGCAGTGCCTGATTATTTTCAGATGGCGGGGATGTTTGTTCTGTCATAAATACCGATTTACTAGTTATTTATACATTTTATCTGCCAAACCCCGTGAATACCCAGCGTGAGTAGCTTGCGCCCGGTCACGTTCCAGCCTCTTGTGGAGGAGAGCGCGCTGCACGCGCGCTTTTTTGCCTCAAGGTTGATTTAATAACGGACGGTGAAACCAGAATTTGTCAAAGTTAACGGTAACCGCTGTCCTTTGGATCATGGATAATTTTGATCAGACTCCCGGTTGAGCCCATCCCATTCCACGCCGAGTCGCCAGCAAAAATCAATCGACCTTGACCCTTGTACGCCAATTCAAAACGATGTTTATCACCACCAAAATAGAAGGGAATGAATGCTTTGCCAGTGATGTAAGCGCCTTGGTCGGTGGGCTGCCCCGCGATGTCGGTGGCCTGCCTCATCGACATGCCGATTTGTAGCGATTTGAATTTGCTATTACCTGCTGGTCTGCCAATAATTTCGCCTTCCCGACCGTTAATACCCACAACCTGGCTGCCTTTTTCAGCGTCTGCCTTGCTTGAGTCTTTGACTTCGGCTTTTTTGTTGGCATTTGTCGAAGTCGAAGCGGCATCCCCCGCCTTTTCAGCTTGAGGCGAGTTGGATGCACAACCGGTCATCAGTAGAGCCGCAAGCGCAGCACTTAGTGCACTTGTTATCAAAAAGGAAATTTTCATGGTGGTTTTGTAGATGGATTGGGTTGATGAAAATGGGTAAATTGAAACGGCATTAATGCCGAATTCAGTGTAATTCATCCCCTTGCGTGAAAAGAGAATGGGATATTCATGACTGATTCGGGTAACGGCGTGATGATTTATTCAAAGTTTGCATGGCCGGGGAGGTAAACTGATCGACGCGCTGAATTGAAGCCATAGGGATCATCAGGTCAGCAAGCGCACAAGAAAAGAAAAAAGTTGAAGCAATTGATGGTCACCTCGATATGACGGGCGTTCTTAATCCCATGAGCG
>JGI24142J45722_1001426_pt1 | contig 11651 bp, 10 predicted proteins | sample BarGraIncu00431A_FD_45722 | JGI IMG/M metagenome (IMG submission 45722) | reverse complement strand
ATCTTTGCCATAAAGGGGCGCGTAGTATCTCCATCGGCTCGAATCACGTTAATAGCATAGAAACGGGGCATTTTCGTAACATCTTCTAATGTATATGGCTCCAGAAAGTGCCTTAAGGCTTGGTATGTCTTGGCGCTACTACGGTAAATGTGATAGTGAGGGCTGGCGCTTAGTAATATTTCTGCTAGATCTGAGGGCAATTGCTCCCAGCTGTGGAAATACCAGCAATATTTTACCCTAAACTTGCGGGCCTCGACGGCGGCTGCTTTCCAGATATTTGCTGATCTCAAATATTGGTGAGGCTCATCCATAATAATGAAATAGGGAAATGTCTTTTCATCCGGTCGAAGTCTCATAGCCATGTCCAACTTTGTGCTAATCAGATTAACAAGTAGGTTTCGACTTTGGGGGTCAAATGAATCCGCTGGTATATCTATGATGGTGACTTTTCCGGGCTGTTGCATAATCTCGAAAAAGTCTATTCCATCGTCAACATCCAGACATTCGGCTAGGTATGGATCTCGTAGTAAGATACTCATGCGATTATAGATCGGAGCTAATATTGCGCGGCGACGGGAGAAGACGGACTGATGGCTGAGCCTTTTAGAAAACCAGTTAGTGTAAAAGAGGGCAAATAAAATCAGAAATAAACAAGGAAGCCCGCACACCCCTTGACAAGAGTAACGGACTTCCTGCATATAACCCCCCTCACTAAAGGGAATATATGTAATTTTATTATACTCGAAAAGAGCCGGTTAATGCAAGAGGCAGCTATTGGAAATGTTGCGTTTTGTGCAACAGAGTTAAGCAGATGGGAGATGGTAATATGGCAGATATTGAAACCGCCGATGAGCTATATTCGTCTTATATAACCCTTGATAACAACCTACTTATTTTGAAAGAAAGAATAAGGAGAATAGAAGATATAAGCGATAAAGGCGAATTAATTAAAGAGTGTGAAGGACTATATGAGGTCCATGGTCGTATTGAGTTTGTAGCTAAAAAAATATTATCGATTAGTAATAACCGTGTTGCGCCAACGAATTGCCAACGGAAGCTAGGTAAAGATACTTCTTGCAAATAAAGATAGGTCAATCAGAATATGAAAAGTACTGATTTCAAGCCATATGAGCCCTTCCTATTTTTGTGTATAATTAGGAAGGAAGATGTTACAGATTGCTAAAGGCATGGGCGGCATGATGTAAGGGAAACCTTACAACTAACTTATACCAAGGGTTTGAATTTGAAAAAACCTCTAATTACCTCCAGGGGTAACGAACGGGTAATGCAATAGAATAAAAGATAATCCATACCATTGAGAGGTATGGATTATCTCAGAGGCTTTTCATTAGTTCGCTGAACTTTTGGGAGGCCTCTTTTTATTCTTGTTGAAATAACATTCCCAGAGATTACACTGACGAATTGCATAACTGGAATAGTGCAAGCTAACTACACATATAAGTATGGTAAGAACTCCGCCAGGGGGGCATGAGATGAAGAAAAGAGGATATTGGTTACTTATCGGAATCGGTATCGTGTTGATCGGGGGACTTCTCGGAAGCCATATTTGGCAACCGGACCCTACAAATTTAGTCACACACGGCTTAGAACGATTGAACGCAGCGACCTCTTTTCGCTACAGCTTAACCCAGCATCAATCGGTTGAGGGAAAGGATCGCGTACTCACTCAGATTCTAGGAGAAAAGGACGGTGGAAACACTCGGATTTTGGGTCAACTGGTCGGTAGTGAAGTAGAAATTATCCAAATCGGAGATTCTATCTATAACAAAGATCCCTTTAGCAAGAAGTGGATCCGGTTTGCTAATGCTACTGCAACTCAGGAAGTCTTTCTGGCGGAGCTCAACCCCTTATCTTCGCTTAAACTGAAAGAGCTTGGGGAGGTGATGCTTAGCGGTCAGGAGAAAGTAAATGGAGAGAAAGTATGGGTATGTCATTTGATGCCCAGTGTGCAGAATCAAATGATGGAAGCATTTTGGACCGATTTCCAGTATACGCTTTATATTCGTAAGTCCGATGAAATGCTCGTAAGAGCGACAATTGAAGCGAAAAATAAAGCCAAGTCTGACTCCATGACGATGATACTTGAGTTTAAGGATATTGGAAAGAAGATAAATATACAGGCGCCAGACATTTAAGAAACTGTGGTTCACGCATGCATAAGAGGCAGGATATATCCAGGAATGGGTAATATCCTGCTTTTTTATTTGCACAATAGACACGCCTCTGATATAGTTTTGACATATGTTTTTAAAAATGTACCGATGGAGGTGTCCTTAATGGAAGAAAATATTGCAAAAGTTTTAATATCCAAGGAAGAGTTGGGAAAGCGCGTTGCTGAATTAGGGGCAGAGCTTACTCGGGATTACGAAGGAAAGAAAATCTTGGTTCTTGGGATCCTGAAAGGTGCTGTTCCTTTCATGTCAGATCTCATCCGAGAGATCAAATTGCCCCTAACCTATGATTTTATGGCTTTATCTAGCTATGGGGCGTCAACACAGTCTTCGGGTGTCGTACGAATCCTTAAAGACTTAGAACGCAGTGTCGAAGATGTCCATATTTTAGTTATTGAAGATATCGTGGATACGGGGCTTACGTTAAAGTACTTAAAAGCGAACTTAATAGCACGGAATCCTCTCAGTGTTAAGGTGGTTACGTTGCTTGACAAATCCACCCGACGACAGGTAGAAGTCTTTCCGGATTACAATGGATTTTCGATCCCGGATGAATTTGTGGTAGGGTATGGCCTTGACTTTAACCAAGAGTACCGCAATTTGCCCTATGTTGGTGTTTTAAAACTGGAAGCCTATGAGGTTAACTAATAAAGAATGGTGATGATAAACGTGCCAAAAGAAGTTGTCTTGGTTTTGGATTTTGGTGGACAGTACAATCAGCTTATTGCTCGTCGTGTACGCGAGGCACATGTGTATTCTGAAATGGTTTCCTATAAAACCTCCATTGAGGAAATTCGGGCTCGCAAGCCAAAGGGTATTATCTTTTCGGGAGGACCGGCAAGTGTCAATCAGCCGAATGCTCCCAAAGTGGATCCTGAAATTTATAACTTAGGGATTCCCATATTAGGGATTTGCTATGGGATGCAGTTGATGACTGTACAATTAGGAGGAAGCGTAGAACATCCTGAATCCAGCGAATATGGGAAAGCAATGCTGACGGTTGATATTACGACGGACCTTTGGAAAGACTTGGGCGGAGAGCGCCCATGTTGGATGAGTCACGGTGATTCTGTACACAAATTACCTGAGGGTTTTTTGGTTGCTGCCCATACTTGGAATACTCCGATTGCAGCCATAATTGATGAAGAACGGCGTTTTTATGGTGTTCAGTTTCATCCTGAGGTGAAACATACCCCGGATGGACAAGCGATGCTAGAAAAGTTCCTCTTCGATATTTGTACGTGTGTTGGTGATTGGACTATGGAGTCTTTTATCGATTTGCAAGTCGCAGAAATTCGGGCTAAGGTTGGAAATAAGCGGGTGCTATGTGCTTTGAGTGGTGGGGTGGATTCATCGGTGGCTGCGGCTCTGGTGCACAGGGCAGTAGGGGATCAATTGACCTGCGTTTTTGTGGATCATGGATTCATGCGTAAAAATGAGGCAGAGCAGGTTAGGAAGATCTTTGAGGAGCAGTTCCAACTAAACCTCGTGTTTGTGGATGTACGCGAACGTTTTATGCAAAAGCTTGAAGGTGTATCCGATCCTGAAGCAAAACGCAAAGCAATTGGTAATGAGTTTATCCGCGTCTTTGAAGTTGAGGCCTTGAAGCTCGGTCAGGTTGATTTTTTGGTACAAGGGACGCTTTATCCGGATATAGTGGAGAGCGGGACGGATACAGCCGAAACGATTAAGAGTCATCACAATGTCGGTGGTTTGCCTGAGGACATGCAATTTGAACTGATCGAGCCATTGCGGATGCTCTTTAAAGATGAAGTACGCGAACTAGGTATCGAACTGGGGATGAGTGAAGAGATCGTTTGGCGTCAACCGTTCCCAGGACCGGGGCTGGCAATTCGAATTCTCGGTGAAATAACCCGTGAAAAGCTGGATATGTTACGGGAAGCGGATGCGATCATTTTAGAAGAAGTCCGTCGTTCAGGAATGTATCGTGATTTGTGGCAAAGTTTTGCCGTACTCCCTTCAATTAAAAGTGTTGGCGTGATGGGGGATTCCCGTACCTATGAATATCCTATTATCCTGAGGGCTGTAACGAGCGAAGATGCCATGACGGCAGATTGGGCAAGGCTACCGTATGAACTCCTTCATAGCATATCCTCGCGGATCGTGAACGAAGTACACGGGGTTAACCGTGTCGTTTATGATATCACCTCGAAGCCTCCTGGAACGATTGAGTGGGAGTAGGGTAGAAGTGGCATGAACGCAGGGTTGTAAGGATTTAAAGGGTATTTGAGTATTTGTAGGGTGGTTATGATTTTCGCTACTTTTTAGCGTCATCATAACCACCTTGTTGTGTCTTTATTGGCTACTAATTTGGGATTAGGAGTTGGTAATATGAAGACAAAGAACGGATTAAAAAGGATGACAATGACCAAAGGAGAGGACATAACATTTCCAGAATTGCAGAAACGATATCTGAAAAAATGTATGGTTAATAACTTATCGGAATACACCATGAAGTGACAATCGCATGTTTGCTTATTGCTAAACAAACTCTAAAAAGAAATTCATTCTATTGGTCTAAATGCTTATTACAATGCCACCCCTGTGATGGATCATAGAAGAACAACTCTATATTTAATTATAAAAATTAGTTAATAGTATGGACGTTCTGGCTTTTTTTACAAGATAAAATACTGACAACCAATTGAGAAGGAATGTTTAGGAAACATGTAGAAGTTTATAGGAAATATTAACTAAGGAGTTTAGAGAACAATATATAGAATTTTCTTGTCCTTAATGCCAATAAAAAACTAAAAAAATATTTTATATCAAAATAAAATGGGGGTGACATTAAGTAAATGGAAGATATTGGAACAAAATTTTTAAAAAAATATGATGCAGTTATTTGGAGCAAACTTAATCTTATTAATAGTAATCGAGCTAAAAATATTTCGTTAATAATAATAACAATAAACCTATTACTCCTTGTTTTTGATTTTCTGGATAAAAATAAGGGACTTTGGCAAATCAATTCGGGATATGGTTTACTGTTCTACACCCACGTAATATTTGTTTTAGTATTGTCTCTTCTAATATTGGTTTACATCCTTAATAAAAACAACCTAATTATTCATAGTTATTTCAGTAAAGTTTTCTCGTTTTTTATTCTGAATCTTAGTGCTTACATTTCAGGTTGGGTTGATCAAATGTTACATGGTCAAATTACAGTTTATTCTATTGCATGTTTTGGTATTGCCATCGCATTTTATTTTGAACGTAAATATATAATCTTAGTTTATTTACAATCATATTTGTGTTTTATCTTATATTTAAGTCTGGTTCAAAAAAATGGTTCTATTTTACAAGCTCATTATTTTAATTCACTTATTATAGTTTTAATATCAATTTTCATGTCAATTTCAGTTTCAGAGCTAATGAAAAGTGATTATATATATAAGCATAAGCTTGAAGAATTGGTTAAAACACGATCCAATGCCTTGATGATGCAACAACAAGCGATTAATCGTCTTCAACAATTAAATTTAGTCGGTGAATTATCAGCAGGAATTGCTCACGAAATAAGAAATCCGATGACATCAGTACGCGGTTTTTTACAATTACTTGGAAATAGAGACTATTATAAAAAGGATAAGGTATACTTTGATTTAATGATAGATGAAATCGATAGAGCGAATTCAATTCTTACAGACTTCCTTGGGTTTTCAAAAGATAAAAAGGTAAATTATGAAGATAAAGACCTTAATCACATAATCCTAAAATTAGTTCCATTATTAGATACAAATATTATGTATGAAATAATAACTGATTTAGGAGAGATACCAACATTATCTTTAGACGAGAAGGAGATAAGTCAAGTTTTACTTAATTTGGCAAACAACGGTTGTGAGTCTATGCCTAAGGGTGGATGTTTGACAATAAGAACATTTAAAGTAGATGACAAAGTGATATTGGAAATTCAAGATCAGGGTGAGGGAATAAAACCTGAAATCCTGGAAAAGTTAGGGACTCCTTTTTTTACAACTAAAGAGAAGGGAACAGGGTTAGGATTAGCTGTTTGTTCTAGTATTATCGAGAAACATAAGGCTAAATTGGATATTAAATCCGACTCAAATGGGTCTAATTTTCGAGTTATTTTCAATATTGCATCATAACATTCATTTAGTTGTATGAAACATTTATGATGATAAAGCACTTAGCCAGAACGTGTGAACGCTCTGGACTTTTGCTTATAGCCCCAATTATTCAAGCTAGTCTTTATCCTTTGAGAATACAAAATTGAGGTAGACTTCAATCTATTTTTCCTATATTATATAGAGTGTGTCTTGCACTACCACGTCCGTTTATGCTTTTCTGAATGATATTTAAATGTTGAGACAATGGGATTAAATGGATGTATTAGTTAGTATGTGCTATAAATTAATGATTAAATTACCTAGAATGACTATAAATAGATGGAAATTAATGAATTTAAGAGAATGAGTTATTGAGGTTAGAGTGTATCAGGGTGTTTAATGAGACAACTGTGGGAACATAGCAAATAACCTTCCAGAACAAACTCATTACAGAGCAAATGTGAGGTTTTGATGGGTACTGGTCATTGCTCAAGAATTAATATAACGCTCTACCTTTTCTGGTGGAGCGTTTCTAGTTGATTATAAGGAGATAGTTGGAATCAATAATATTGTTAGGTCTGATAGTACGCCCACAGCATTATTAAGAAGACTTTAAGAGAACTAAATATCAAAGGTAACTATGGAACTCATAGTCTTAGGAAGACATTTTCGTATCATACTTATACCAACAATATAAGGAGTAATCCTGCCATTGTGGAGACATTGCAGAAGATGCTTAACCATTCATCTAGTTCTGTCACTCTCAGGTATATTGGCATAACGAAGGAAGTAATAAGTGACGTATACACGAGTCTGAATTTGTAAAAGTAATACTTTAGAAAGAAACTAGATTTATAACTCCCCAAGGGGTGATTGACTAACGAGACAACTAGTCAACTACAGAGTTAATTAGACAGCTAATCAAATAACACAGTACAGGCGATGAAAGATCTGCACTTAAAGAAGAGTATGTTTTATAAATTCATTAAGAAGTTCGAAAAGAGCAATGGATAACTTCAAGTTGTGAATAGAAAGAAGAGACAAGCAATTGAGCTTGTCTCTCTTTCTATATTGGTGGCTAAAATTCCCTGATGTGCAATCCATACATATAGAACCAGATCGATTTGGAACTCTTGTAAGGTCAGGGGGGGTCATAAACAAATACTTGAAGTCAGCAAGCTAAACAGGCAAGGGGTATCAGTTGAAATACCACATGTTCACGAAGATCGAGGACGAACGGTGCTTGATGAAAATCTTTGGAATAAATATTCACAAACGGGAATCACATTTGGAGTTATCTCAAAATGCTAAATGGGATGTTAAATATGCAAACATTACAGAAAATGCTGAGACAACAGATATAGTCCAAGCAAACAGCAATTTTTTATAATGTAAATAAATAACAATGGAAATGTTGCAAAAAAAACATAATTGTTCATCCTATCCTATGGGGATAATGCTATACTAGTAATATATAATATTATTCTAAATGCTAATATAGAATATTGGGATAGAAGTTAGGCCTTACAAGGCGTTTATTTCGAAAAAATTTTAAAGTGAAGGAGATTTTTATGAATTTACGACAATGGTGTAAAGAGAATGATGCTAGTTGTTTAACTTGTTCCAATAGTTATAAAAAATATAGATCTAAACTTGTATGTATCTTACATTGTAGTATTAGTGAAAGATCAATCTCCGAAGAATTTGTTTGTTTAAATTGGACAAATGATTAAAGTTAAAAGGTGCTAAATACTTGAATATAAAGTGATACTAGTTTAAATACAAAGTCAATAGTTTGAAGGAAGCATTAATTCGGTGTGGAATATTGAACATCATGAATCTTAGGTTGTGGGGAACAGTATACAAGAGTATCAGATTTAAAATCAAGAAGAGGGGTGTATATTGTGGGAAAAGATAAACTCGTGGATCTTATCGAATGGGAAAAAGAAAGATGTGAAAATATCAAAAGAGAATATTTCAAAAAATATCTACTAAAAAACGGCTTAGAAGTTACTGAGGAAAATATTAAACAGGCTGAACATGATTTTGATCCTAATTCTGATGAATTAGAACACGAAATAAACGAAAGTAATATGCATAGCTTGATCACAGATGGAAATGAAGTTGTCGCTTACAGGTTAAATGATAACACTATTCAGCTACATTTTTTGAAGGCGATTCTATTGAGTTTTTTGTAGACACAAAAAGTCATATTCAAACCAAACTTATAAAACGAAATTGAAGGTGTGCAACGGTACAAACTTATGCGATGACACCTGAAATTTAAAAACCTGTAAGGTTACAGATTAGAAACTATAGAAGGGAAAGATAACCCCTTCTTTTCTGTTTGGCTGTAAACTGCCTTGAATTATAGAGCGTTTTGTCAAATGCACAAACGGACAATAAAGATGTCGCATTACACGAAAACATCTTAACCGCCTGGACATGTTACGGGAAGCGGATGCGATCATTTTAGAAGAAGTCCGTCGTTCAGGAATGTATCGCGATTTGTGGCAAAGTTTTGCCGTACTCCCTTCAATTAAAAGCGTTGGCGTGATGGGAGATTCACGTACCTATGAATATCCTATTATTCTGAGGGCTGTAACGAGCGAAGATGCCATGACGGCAGATTGGGCAAGGCTACCGTATGAACTCCTTCACAGCATATCCTCGCGGATCGTGAACGAAGTACACGGGGTTAACCGTGTCGTTTATGATATCACCTCGAAACCTCCTGGAACGATTGAGTGGGAGTAGGGTAGAAGTGTGGCATGAACGCAGGGTTTGTAAGGGTTTAAAAGGTGTTTGTTAAACAAGGTGGCGGTTTAGAATTCACTCAGTTTTGAGTGTCTTTTAAACCGCCATTTTTGATGCTCAACTTGCATAAATATCGGAATGAATAATATTTTATGCAAACGAAATCTGGGTTAAAACGGATGACCATGAACAAAGGGAGTAAAAGTTAGCTAAAATAACACACAACAGATATAGACTCGTTTTGTTTACTTCCGAGCATAAGGCTAAAGGAATGGTTAATATTTCTTAAAATAACCTTTAGCGAATTATGCACATATCCCTGTTTAGGGTTTGATTATAATGAATGATTGATGTAAAGTCTCATGACAATGCTCGAAGATCGGTGCGTAAACATGTCTTCTGTTGCCTTACAGATGTTTCTGAACGAGCAGAGAAATTGATAAGGTTACGATCTTAGAAAGGTTTTATAATTTTACTAAAGTATTTTGGTCTGTCCTAGGCTTTTGAAGTGCAGGACATTTTTTGTCCTCAATTCATTTTTTCGACATGTTTCACCATCGACTTGGAATATAATAGCTTTCATGATTAATTCGGCTGAAAGGTTGAGCTTAGAATATTTTTTAAGAAGGATTAAGTGAGGAGAAATATAATGTCGGAAAGCAGTGAGTACAGTGAAGAGCAATTGATAGTATTTAAGGAGAGAGATCATAGAGAAGACATTTTCAACATGTTAGGAACTATTAGTGCCGCGATTATTGTCATCATTTTTGTGATTGCCAAATGGCAAAGCTAATCCCCTTTAATACTTTGATTTTAATTCTAGGATTCTGTTGACTTGAAGAGGAGCCTGAACGTGCTGAAAATCGAAAGAGCAAAGAACTTCCGAAATAATAAAACGCTTAACACATATGGTTGAGCGTTTTTGGTAACCCCATAGAGGGTTGCTTGTTGACCTTTCCCACAGAAAAACAGACCACCTTATGGTCTGTTTTTTTATCCGTTTTTTGATTTGCATGGGATACACTAGCTGTAATTAATATTTTTATGGAATTTCCATATACGACATATAATTCAAAAAGAGTATGATATCATCAAAATGTCAAATATTGTGTCCGAAATTTTTCCCACGGACACAGTGAATTTTTGACTGATTAAGCAAAATATAAAAGAGGGGTATCATGAGAATAATTAAAATTAGTAAAGTAAATACACTTCTTGTAGGAATCACGATGATAGTTATTTTATTGTGTTGTAGTAATCAAGTACAAGCCGCACTGGACGGGGATTATGGTTACACTGTGTCTAATGGCAATGCAGAAATCACAAGATACAGTGGAGCAGGGACTAAAAATAGTAAAACTAAAGCGTCTATCACAATTCCAAGCACATTAGGGAAATATCCTGTAACGGGCATTGACGGTTATTCATTTTACGCTTGTACAGGTATAGAAAGTATTACCTTTCCAGAAAGCTTAACTAACATTGAAAGCTATGCGTTTTTTGGTTGTTCAGGTTTAAAAAGTATTACATTTAACTCGGCAACAACGAAAATATATGATGATCCAAGCACCATTTCAGACACAGCAAAGATTACAGGATATGACCCATCTACTGCAAAAGATTACGCATCAAAATATAACAGAACGTTCGAAGCTATAAACACAACAAGTACCCTGCAAAGTATAGCCATAACTNCCCCTGCCACAAAACTAAGTTATACATTAGGTGATTCTTTAGACATAAGTGGTTTAATAGTCACTGGGACTTATTGTAATGGTAGCACTAAGGCTGAGCCTATAACTACTGCGAATGTAACTGGTTTTAACAGTGCAGTAGCGAAAACTAATGAGGTTCTAACTCTCACAGTTGGTGCTATGACAACGACTTACAAAGTACAGAGCGTGGCTACCATACCAGTAATAGAAGTAAGCTTAAATAAAAATGTCACGACCATAAACGTAGGAGCTAATGAAACCATAACGGCTACAATTGATCCCACAACTGCTACGAATCAAAACGTCACTTGGAAATCAAGTAACACTGCAGTGGCGACAGTCGATTCAAACGGCAAAGTAGTGGGTGTCAGTGCAGGAACAGCAGTTATTAACGTAACCACGATAGATGGAAGTAAGACAGCCAGTTGTACTGTAACGGTGAGTAATCCGATAAAGGTAACAAGTGTGAAACTAAATAAAACTGCTACGAATGTTGTTGTAGGTGCAAATGAAACTCTAAGTGCAATCATAACTGCAACTTTAGCCCCAACTAACAACATAAGTATAAAGGTAACATGGAAATCAAGTAATACAGCAGTAGCGACTGTGGATTCAAGTGGCAATATGGTCGGAATAAAAGCAGGAACAGCTGTTATTACCGTTACAACGGTTGACGGAAGTAAGACAGCTACTTGTGCGGTAAAAGTGAGTGATCTAGTAAATGTAACTGGAATAAGCCTGAATAAAAGTAGTGCTGAGCTTAATGTAGGTGCAAATTATACATTAATACCTACAATCGCCCCCAAAACTGCTACAACCAAGGGTGTTGCATGGAAATCGAGTGACACGACAATAGCGACAGTAGATGCAAATGGCAAAATAGTAGGAGCAAG
>JGI24142J45722_1001413_pt1 | contig 11701 bp, 9 predicted proteins | sample BarGraIncu00431A_FD_45722 | JGI IMG/M metagenome (IMG submission 45722) | reverse complement strand
TAAGGTAAACCTGTTGCACAAAAATTTAGACCGGCAGGAATTTGATTTTTAAGTGTAGACCATTTAGCAGAAATATCACCGGACCACATTATTGCACCATACCTTTGTTGACCTGTATAAGATGCACGGGTTAAATTTACAACTCTTTTTTTATCTGTTGTACCTCTTTGGCCCTCATATACTCCTTTTGCATGCATTAAAGGGTAAGCGTTTACAAACTCATCATCAATGTATTTTTTTGCAGTTTCTAAGAATAAATTGAATTTTTTCCAAGGTTCATCATTTATACCACCCTGCCATTCAGGTGTAAATGGTTCACAACTATCACACCACCAAGCATCTATTCCTTTAGAAAAGAGACCATCATTTGCCTGTTTCCAATATAGTTTTCGTGCATCCTCTAAAAAAGCATCGTATAAATCAGATCCTTTTAAAAGTAAACCATTCTTTTTCATTTCTATATAGTTTTCACTTTCCTTATGCATATTTGGCCATATTGAAATCATAAATTTTGCGCCTAGGCTGTGAAGTTCATCTGTCATAGCTTTTGCATTTTGGAAACGGGATTCGTCAAAGGTTTTTTGTCCCCAAAGTTCGCCTTCCCAAGATAACCAATCAAGTACAATTGAATCAATTGGAATTTCACGTTTGCGGTATTCATTTAATGTTTCTAATATTTCTTTTTGAGTTTCATATCTCTCTTGTGATTGCATGTAGCCAAAAGCCCATTTTGGTAGCATAACAGCTTTACCGGTAAGCTGCCTGTACCCTTTTATTACATTATCAAAATTCGGTCCATACATAAAATAAAAATCCATCTCATCATCTGCATCAGTCCATATATATGAACCATACTGATCGTCATGGAAAACTAGACCAGAATATGTATCCACTAGAATTCCATACCCTTTTGTTGATAATAGAACTGGCATTGCTATTTTCATATTAGCTTGATGAACATATTGGCATGTACCTCTTAGATTCATAACGCCTTCTTCATGCTGCCCAAGACCATACAGGGATTCATCGTCTGCCCACTCAAATTCTAACTTAGTATGATAGGAAGTTCTTTCAAAGACTTTCTCACCACCAACTACTTCGTCTTTTTCACCGTCGGGAGTTTGAATTTTCCTTATTTCAGTGTTTTCATCAATAATAGTTTTATAAATATCAAATTTATCTAATGATTTTCCACCGCGGCTTGGCTCTTTCATGAGTAAATTCCCTAGATTATCAAAATATGAAATAGCACAAGTATCTTTAGCTACAGATACTGTAATTAATTTAGTGCTTAAGTTTATGTGCTATTTGTTTCAGCATAACTCCACGAGCAAATAAAATCTGTTTTTGTAATGCCAAGACTTTGCAACTTGGAAAATTCATTTTCTTGGGTATAAACAACATGAATTATACTATCTGAACATGGTTCTAATTTTATTTTACCGTTGCTTGTTTCTAGAACAAGAAAATTCTCACTCTTTATTGTGTTTGTAATCATAAATTTTTTTCTGGAAACTACTTTTAACATTTATTAATCCTCCTATTTCATTGACTCTTATTTAGTTTAATTATATACTGTTGCTAATATAAAAAAAGATATATTCTTCGCAATAACTTATCTTATTTGAACTTAGGAGGGGCATTTATGAATAGCTTAATAAATAAAAATAACTATGAGCACACAAAATTAGAAAATGTAGATTTTCCATTTAAAATATTTTTCATAAATGAGATAATAACACCATCACATTGGCATAAACATACAGAACTTATATTTATGATTAGAGGAAGTGCCTCAATTTATATCAATGGAGATTTATTTAGATGTTGTGAGGGCGAAATTGCCTATATTCCTAATAGTAGTCTCCACACTATTATACCTGATGGCAATTCAAAATATTGTGCCATCTTAATAGGGGATACTTTGTTTAATAATGTTATTTCAGATATTCATTACAAAGAATACGTTTATTTATTTCTAAACAATTATGATATTATGCCGTTTATTATTTATAAAAATTTAGAGCATTATATAAATTTTAAATTTATAATTGATGAAATAATTGCTGAAACAAATAGCAAAGATGAAGCCTATCAACTTCTTATAAAAGCTAATATATTTAGATTTTTTGTATTTGTAATTCGTTTTGCCCCTTATAGCAAAATACCATTTGATGATATTAAAAACAAAAATATAAACAACTTTAAAAAAATTTTTGATTTTATAGATAATAATTATCAAAATAAAATAACTATTTCAGATATGACAAAGTTAACTAATTTCTCCCCACAGCATTTTTGCCGTCTTTTCAAATCCTATACAGGAAAGACTTTTGTTGAATATGTTACCCTCATAAGACTTGAAAACGCAAAAGATTTAATAGTAAAAACTAATCTACCTATAACACAAATATCCTCAATAACTGGTTTTTGTAATGCAAATTATTTTGATCGNATTTTTAAAAAATATTTTGGGGCTAAACCTTCGGACATAAGAAAAAATACTTTAAATGTTAGCAAACNCTTCTCTACTGAAAATTCATAAAGAGCTCCTTTATTTTGTCTTTATTTAAATTCATACCTATTATGCATATNTTGCCAAGTGACTGTGGATTTAATAGTTCAAAGGTTAAATCTCCTGGCACATAATCAAACTTAAGACCTTTGGATCCATTCACTGGAACTAAACCTTTACCTCTAATTATAGTTCCATACAATGAGACTTTTTCTAGCTTAAAGAATATATTTTTAATCTTTTCTTTGGTGAATTTTCTAGTAGTTTCTATTGCACACTCTTCGATTCGTAATCTTTGTTTTCCACTTACGATTTTTAACTTTTCATTTTTAATATCTGTTTTTTCAATAGGGGTGTATTGAACTGAATAAAGTAATTCAGCTGCAGTTACTTTATCCCAAGGTAAATTAATTATAGTGGCATTTCTATTTATTTCACGAAGTTTATCAATGGTTTCTTGAACTATATTATAATCGACTTCTCGGTTTTACTTAGTATAATGCTTTGAGTTGCTCTGATTTGGTTTTCTAAAAATCCTTTTGAGTATGAATAGCTTAATTTAAAACGCTTTACATCCACCACTGTAATTACCATGTTTAGCTGGATTAAATTGAAACATTTGTTTGAGGTACAACTATTTATAACCTGACTTAATAGTGCTATTCCTGTTGGCTCAACAATGATTCTATAAGGCTTAAATGTCTCTAATATTTCAATTACAGCATCATCAAAATTACCAGAGAGATTACAACAAATGCAACCAGCTGTCAATTCTTTTACTATAAACCCACTATTTTTTAATATTTGTCCATCAATGTTTATTTTACCAAGTTCATTTTCTAGCACCACAACTTTTTCATCCTTGTATTTTTCTGAAATCAACTTTCGTATAAGTGTAGTTTTTCCTGACCCTAAAAAACCCGAAACAATATCAATTTTTGTTTTCATATCAATTACCTCTTTAATTATATTTTATAGTAAAAAACAAGAAGCAATGATATAAAATCAATGCTTCACATTATTAATATAGTTTAATAAACATTACTATTCTAATCCATACTCTGATGGTAAAAATTTAGTCATATCTAATTCACCTTTTATTTGGTTATAGAATTCTAGTTCATTATCTGGAATATCATCTAATTCACTTTCCATAATNTCAAGCCATGCAAGTTCNCTTTCTTCAACAAAAACCTCTTTATTTTCAATCCCTCTCTTTATGAGTTTCACTGCAAGTTGAGCTCCTAGTTTAGTCCTTAAGAAGTTATCTTGGATTTTTACAAGTTCTTTACTTATTTCAAACACTATGTCNGGTCTTAAAACGTAGGCCTGTGGATCAAGGCTTGCATCTGAGTCTACAAGTAAATCTCTAAACTCAAGAGCAAGTCCCTTTTTTGTTGCTACGTTCATTAGTCTACAATCGTATATTAACTGTTCCATAGAAACTATTGGGGCCATTTCTCCAAGTAATTTAACCTGTTGTACAGATTCATTGCTCCATAGATCAGCAACGGATGCAGCAATATTCCCAATGGGACTTAAGTGAGCACAAGATGCTGATTTTCCTTCCATAGAAATTGGAATACCTGCAATAGCTTTTAAATATTGTCCTTCATAAGCACAATCTTTGCTTGGACCTACTGCTCCCATCTCAAAAGCTACCAGCGCCCTTGGTACAGTTGCTACTCTAACTACCGCTGCGAATACTTTTGGTATATATCCTTTTTCAGCAAGTACCATAGCAGTATTGCCAAAACCACAAGCCGAATCACCTGCAGCATGAACTCCATATTTATCAGCAATTTCAACTAGGTTTTTCCACAGGAACTTCATATCGCGACAACCTAGAACTCCAAGAGAAAATATAACTTTTTTAATATCAGCATTCATAAGGGCATCATCATTAAGTTCTTTCCCACCTGTAGATTCTATTGAAATGAAGTCTGCNCCATCTCTGGCACAACCCTCAAAAGTTTTAAGCATATTTTCCCATATTTCACCGCTTCTCATTATTGGTGGACGGTTCATTTCACGAAGGTCATTGGGGGTAGCTCTAAGAGCAGATTTAAGACTATATTTCTCTTTATACTCTTTCATGGCATCGAGAATTATTTTATTGATCTTAATTCCCCATTCTGGGTGTTCTGTAAAAGGAGGAAGTGTTTCGAATTCTATTACTACTCCAGGTGCATGTAATTCTTTTGCCCTTTTTAAAACACCATCGATCATCTCTCTATATATTTCATACGCATCCTCTACTGTGGATTCGTTTACAGTCATTGCGGGTAAGGTAAAGTTAAGTTCTGGATATATTTCACCACCACCAATTACTAAACCGCCTTTAGTTTTTACTGGGAGTGGACAAGAGCCGTATACAAAATCATCTATTGAATCATAAGCTAATTTATTATAAACATTTATCATTATTAATTCCTCCTTTATAAAATTAATATTAAACGGATAATTTTTTTACTAATAATTCTTTAGCAACTTCACCTGCTGTAGCTGCATCAGGAGTATAAATATCTGCATTAACTTGTTTGGCAAAATTACTTGTTACAGGTGCTCCACCTATCATAAATACATATTTATCTTTTACCCCAGCATCCTCAAAAGCTTTTATTACATCTCCAATAGCAGGCATTGTTGTAGTCAAAAGTGCTGATAGGCAAACTATATCTACATTAAATTCTGCTGCTTTTTCCACAAATTTTTGGTCAGGAACATCAACGCCTAAATCGATTACTTCTATACCTGCACCTTTCATCATCATTTTCACAAGATTTTTACCTATATCATGTAAATCTCCTTTAACGGTTCCAATTATAGCTTTTCCAATTGGTTTAACTCCTGTTTCTGCAAGAATAGGTTCAAGTATAGACATACCCGCACTCATTGCTCTTGCGGCTATTAGCATTTCTGGAACGTAAATTTCGTTGTTTTTAAACTTTACTCCAACTCTGCCCATTGCCTCTATTAAGCCCTCGTTAAGTATTGTAGCTGGGCTCATTTTTTCGTCTAGACCTAGCTGTACTAGCTCTTTTGCTTTTTTAGCATTTCCCTTTTCAACAAATGATGAAAGTTCTTTTAAATCCATTATTAATTCCCCCCTGAGTTTTCGTGTGTATTTGTATTTATTATATAATATCTATTAAATTACATATTGTATCTTTTAGGGTTTTTTAGAATTTTTATTGGCATTATAAAATTAAATATAAAAAAACATTACAACAGCGATTTACCAAGGTTTTTTTCAAACTATTTATTTGATTTAATTGTAATTTTTATAATGATAACAACCTGAAGTTTTTATTTTTAGTAATATTATTTGATTTTGTAATTATTTCTAGATATACGGTGTTGATTACATTGATAATGGGTGTAAGAGTTTCACTCGAGTTATATTTTTAATGAAAAGTATAAAAATAAACTTATTTAACAATACAAATTTATAAAATTTGATATAATGGTCATATTATGTTTATTATGATGATACTATTGTGAACAAAATAAAGTTGGAAGGAATTGCTTATGGAATTTTCGACAAAACTTCAGGATGTTTTGAATACATATGTTTATTCAACAGATATTCCAATAAAAGTTTTAAACCAAATAGGTAATGAGGTTCTTTCTATTGGGAATATAGCTAGTTTTTGTGAGTTTTTTCGTGAATGTACTGAGGAATTATGCCCTTGCTCACAGACTCATTTATATGCGAGCAAGCAAGCTGTCACTATCGGAGATGCTTATATATTTTTATGTCCAGCAGGTCTNGTACATTTTACAGTTCCACTTATGCTCAATGAGTCATTTAAAGGTGCGGTTTTAGCTGGGCCAGTTTTATTAGAGTTTCCTGATATCTTAATGGTTGATGAAATATTACAAAAGTTTAGTCTTCCAGTAAGTTTTAGAGGGAAAATGAGCAACTACTTAAAAGCAATTCCTGTTATTGAGCCATCAAAATTAAGACATCTTAGCAATCTACTATTTATTGTCGTTTTAAGTGTTATGGGAGAAGAAAAAAATATATTAAGTGAAAGAAATAAAAGATATGAACATCAATCTCTTTTAAGCGAAAGTATCCAAGATTTTAAGAAAGAAAATACAGAACCATTTTATCCATATGAAGCAGAAAAAGAGCTATTGTTAAAAGTTAAAAATGGAGATATAATTGGTGCTAAAAATGTTTTAAATGATTTACTTGCACATATGCTTTTTTCATCTGGAGGAAATATAGAAATTATAAAATCTAGAACCTTAGAGTTGTGTACACTTCTTTCAAGAGCATCTATGGANGGTGGCGCTGATTTTAATAAATTATTTGGTTTAAATTATAATTTTTTCGGTGAGATTAATAAAATTGATAATATTGAGGACTTGACCTACTGGCTTGTTAATATATTAGATAAATTTACAGAAAATGCATTTAAAATCAATGATTCAAAAAATGCTATCATAATACAGCGGGCAATTTCTTTTATTAACGAAAACTACAAAAATGATTTAACGCTAGGGACAGTGGCTAACTTGGTACATTTAAATGCGTCATATTTTTCAAGTGTTTTTAAAAAAGAGACCAGTTTGAATTTTTCAAGTTATTTAAATAAGGTTAGAATAGAAAAAAGTAAGCTTTTACTTAAAAACTATGAGGAATCAATTTTAAGTATTGCTCTTGAGGTTGGGTTTGAAGACCAAAGTTATTTTACAAAGGTGTTTAAGTCATTAACAAAGATGACACCTAAAGAATATCAACAAAAACTTCTTTAATTTATGATCACATGATTTTGAGTTATTTCGCACGCAATTATTTTGATAGGTCCCAATTATTTTATTCCTACGTAATATTTTAATTATTTACTTGAATATAATATAAATAGTATATATAATCTATTTATATTATAGAGAGACTATTTTGGGGAGGAAATGTAATGGATTTCAATTTGGATATTGATTTTAATGGTTACGAAGATGAGGTAATAAGGCTACTTGGCTATAATGGTTCAGACCCTGGAGAAGAAATTTTAGGCTCCGTAAGAAATGAAATAGAAGATTGTAAAAATTATATAAGGCCACAAGTATGGTCTAAAAAAATATTTATAAAGAATATAGGAAATGATAAGGTTGTACTAGAAAATTCAATTGTTTTAGAAGGAGAGTTTATAGCAAAAAAATTAAAGGGTTGTAGTTACATAGTTGCCGTAATTTCAACATTAGGATTAGAAATAGATAAAATTATTAAAACAGCGTTTGATGACGAAGATTATTTAAAAGGGATGATTATAGATACCATAGGGACAACCTCTGTAAGTTACGCAAACAAAATATTTTGGAACAAACTTGTTGATGACTTAAAAAACACAAATATTGGAATTACCCAAAGATTATCACCAGGAGACACAGCTTGGCCAGTTTCACAGCAAAACAAATTATTCGATTGTTTTGAAAATATAGAAATTGGTGTAGAATTATTAGAATCCTCATTGATGGTACCGTTTAAATCAACTTCTGCAATATTTGGTTTTGGTGAAGGTATAGGAATAACTAAACTAGAACACATTTGTAGCGAATGTAGCATGCAAAAGTGTAGTTATAGAATGGATAAAAACATTGATGTTATAGTTAAAACGCAGGAGAAACAAGTTACAATAAAGGCTTATAAGGGACAAAACTTACTAAGTGCACTAGTTGAAAATAATATACTTGTTCAAAATCCGTGTAATGGTAACGGAACATGTGGCAAGTGTGGGGTGTTAATAACTAAAGGGATAGGAAAGGGATTACGATTAGCTTGCAAATTCAAAATAATTAGTGACATTCAATTAAGTGTTTTATCCACAGAGGATAGTATTGAAGTATTAACAAAGGGGAAAGAACTTAATATAAATATAGAACCTTCGTTGCAAAAAAACTTTATTAAACTTGCAGTTCCAAATATTAATGATCAAAGAGATGATCTTTCTAGGTTAAAAGATGGATTGAATAAATCAGGAGATGGTTTACAATTTAATGACATCAAAATAAGCTATAAAATTCTTTCTAATTTAAGTCAAACTATAAGAAAATATGATTTTAATGTTACTGCTTGTACATATAAAAACAATTTAGTGGGGCTTGAAAGTGGCGATACTTCTAATGTTTTTTATGGAATTGCAATGGATATAGGAACAACAACTATAGCCTGTTATTTAATAAATATGATAAATGGAGAGACCATAGATATTAATTCTCAAGTTAATAAGCAAAGAAAATATGGCGCGGATGTTATTTCGAGAATTAACTATACCATTGAAAATGCAGAGGGTACAGATATTCTAAGGAAATCTGTTATAGATCAAATAAATGAGATGGTAGAAAAATTATGCTCTAAAAATAACATTGCAAAGGAATTCATATATAATATGGCTATAGCTGGGAACACTGTAATGATCCAAATGATTCTGGGCATTTCATGCAAAAATATATCTATGGCTCCATACATTGCTGCATTTACAGATAATATAGATTTTAATGGTGAAGAGATTGGGATTAATATAGGAGGGATAGTAAGTATTTTACCTGGAATTTCAAGTTATGTTGGAAATGATATCACAGCAGGAATATTAGCCAGTGGAATGACAGAATCTGAAAAATATTCTATTCTCTTAGATCTTGGTACAAATGGTGAAATTGCTCTTGGAAATAATGAAGGAGTTACTGCTTGTTCAACAGCTGCAGGCCCTGCATTTGAAGGCGCTAACATTAAATATGGTATAGGAGGAGTTAAAGGTGCAATTTCTAAAATAGATATTTCAGCATCACTTAATTTTCCTCAAGAGAAAATATATAAAACTATAGATGATAAATCACCTATAGGAATATGCGGTTCTGGAGTACTTGATGCAGTTTCTGAGTTACTAAAGTATGGAGTCATTGATGAGACTGGTAGAATGTTAGATGCTGATGAAATAGAAAATGATGTTATAAGTAGCAGAGTAGTTGTAATAGGTGGAATGAAACAATTTATTCTAGAAAAAGGTGATAAGGACGACAATCCGATTTATTTCACTCAAAAGGATGTTCGAGAGGTGCAACTTGCAAAGGCTGCCATAAGTGCGGGCATAAAAATATTGATAGCTGAAAAGGGTATAAGCTATGAAGAAATAGAAAAAATATATATAGCCGGTGGCTTTGGAAACTTTATGGATGTTAGTAGTGCAATCAATATTGGGATGTTGCCTAAAGAGCTAGAAGACAAAGTATATTCTATAGGTAATAGTGCTGGGAGTGGTGCCAAAATGTATTTATTGTCACAACAGCAAAGAGNAAAAACATTGTCGATAAAAAGAAGTGCCACATATATAGAATTATCTAATAGGGCAGATTTCCAAGATTATTTTATGGACTCAATAATGTTTTAACAGGGGGACAATAAATGTACCTACAAAAGAATAGTCTAGATGAAGAAATTTTAATAGATAATCTTAAAACTTATAATAAGGCTACAGGTGTATTATGTTTTAATATTAATGAATTTGGAGAAACAATTCATTCAGAGGGAGAGCCTTGTCAGTTTTGTGTTAAATTCAAACAATTAAGTGGGGAGAGATGTACGTGTAATCAGTCACACCTTTATGCCAGCAAGCAATCAGAGGAAACTGGTGAGCCATATGTATATCTTTGCCCAACTGGATTAGTCCACTTTGCAACTTCTATAGTTAGTGGCGGGATTTTTAAAGGAGCATTAATTGGGGGACCTGTAAGAATGAATAATTCTGATGATTTTATGGTAGAAGATCTAATTGGAACTCATAATTTTTTCATGGATAGTAGGGAAACGTTGCAGAATTACATTAAGAAAGTGCCTATTGTTGAACCAAAAAGAGTTAGATATCTTGCAAAATTACTAGATATAATTTCAAAGGATATAATGGCTGGAGAAGGTATTATACTTTCAGAAAGAAGAAGGTTTTATACAGAACAAGCAGCGATTAATGAAGAAATACAAAATGTAAAACGAACAGAATATTCTGAGCATATATCAAATTACTACCCTGTAGAGCTTGAAAAGGAACTGCTATCAAGAGTGAAAATAGGAGATAAAAAGGGAGCAAAGATTATATTAAATGAGCTTCTAGGACATGTTTTGTTTAATAGTGGTAATAATATCGAAATAACAAGAGCGAGAGTGCTTGAACTTATGATTGTACTTTCTAGAGCAGCAGTTGAGGGTGGAGGAAATCTAGAAATGATTTTTGGACTGAATTTTATATATTTAAATGAAGTTGCCACATTAAACAATGTTGAGAGGCTTTGCCAGTGGATAATAAAGGTTTTAGATAGATTTACTGAATGTATGTACAATATTGAAAATATTGATAACTTTCATATTATACAAAAAGCTATGGAGTACATTAATGATAATATCAGGAGCAATATATCACTAGATAGTGTCGCTGATTATGTTTTTTTAAGTCCATCTTATTTTAGCAGATTATTTAAAAAAGAAATGGGCATAAATTTAATTGACTACCTAAATAAGGTAAGAATTGAAGAAAGTAAAAAATATTTGACAAATTTGAAAATCTCATTAAGCGATATAGCTCATAACGTTGGATTTACAGATCAGAGTTATTATACAAAAGTATTTAAAAAAATTGAAGGTATTTCTCCTGGTCAATATAGAAAGATGACTTAAATGATAATATTATGAAAAGTAGATATTGAATAAAAAATCAGAATCACTAGTAAAATCGGTGGTTCTGATTTTTTATTAGGAAAATTAAAAACAGAAAATAGTACAAAAAAAGCAGAAGATGTGTACATTTAATATATAAATATTGACCTATAATAAAATTATAAATTAACAGTGGAACACAAAATAGGGAGATAATCATTATGGAAAAGAAAAAATATAGATTGGGTGTTTTAGGTTTAGGTGAAGGAAGAAGTATTATATCCGCTGTATATCACAATAAAATATTACCAAAAATTATCGGTTTTGTACAATACAGAAGTTATGAAAAGGTTTATATTTGTATTATAGTAATAAAATATAATGTTTTAGGAGGAATTAATTATGGATTTGAAAGAGCTTTCACTATTTGTAGAAAAGGGTAATGCTAAAAAAGTTAAGGAATTAGTAAATTTAGCCCTTGAAGAAAAAATTGATCCTGAGCAAATACTAAATGAAGGTCTAATTTCAGCTAT
>JGI24142J45722_1001410_pt1 | contig 11731 bp, 8 predicted proteins | sample BarGraIncu00431A_FD_45722 | JGI IMG/M metagenome (IMG submission 45722) | reverse complement strand
TTAGCCCAGGCAAAACCCCCCCCTGCCTCTCTCACGTTCGGCTTCCCCCCTATTTTCATAGGGGGGACAAAACACGACTAATCGCCGGTGAAGATGGGCGCGCGCTTTTCCAGAAAGGCCTTGATCCCCTCCCCGTAATCCTTGCTGTCGTAGACGGCACGGCGTAGCCCCTGGATTCTCTCGAAGGTAAGGGGGCTTAAGGGGTGGGCGCTCGCCAAAAGCCGAATCTGCTCCTTCATGACCCCGATACTGAGCGGGCTGTTCCTGGTGATCTTGGCGGCCATCGCGTAGGTGAAATCTTCCAGTTCACTCTCCTCGACCAGGTGGTTCAGCAGTCCCGCCTTGCTGGCCTGCTCGGCCGAGAGCGGCTCTGCGGTGAAAAACATCTCCTTGGCGAAGTTCACCCCCATGATGTTCATGAAGTGGAGGATCCCCGAGACGTTGTACGGCACACCGATCTTCGCCGGGGTCATGCAGAAGGAAGCCGTCGGACAACCGATCAGGATGTCGCAGGAAAGTGCCAGGTCGCACGCTCCACCCCAAACACTCCCCTCAACCATGGCGATAACCGGAATCGGCAGGCTCTGGATCGACCTTAAAATGGTTACCAGCGGGTCGTTATAGGAGAGCGGATCGCGACCCGGCATCGGGAGCTCGTGCACGTCGTGTCCGGCGGACCAGACCTTGGAACCTTTGAGCGCGCGCAGGATCAGCACCCGCATCCTCCCCTTCTGCAGTGCTCCGATCGACTGGATCATCTCGGTAATGAGCGTCGTGCTCAGCACGTTTCTGTGCTCGGGATTGGTAAAGGTTATGGTCCCTATGTTGTCTTCCAGTTTGGTGTTGATAACCGGCATGTGACTCTCCTTGCTAAAAAATGGCCGGTAAGGCCCCCGCAGCCGCCGCTCGGAGGTTTTGCCGACCAGCTCATGAAAGAGCCGCGTTTATTGTACCAGATTTTCTGCGCCGGTCCGGCGCGCGGCGGATATTTCTCCACGGGGGAAAACGCCCTTCCCGGAGGCTTGGGTCCGGGGCTCGCTGCGGAAAAGCGTGCGCCCCCTACCAGGGAGAACTCACGATGACATGCACCAGGATGATCTTTCCTATGGTCGCCACCGGGTAGACCGAGGCGTACCCCTGGTCGGGGAGATCGTTGCCGGTCTGCTCCTTGGCGAAACCGAGCACGGCTATCTGGGTGTGCATGCCGGCCACCATCCCGGAGAGAAAACTCATCGGTATCTTCAGCAAGCGATACCCGATCCAGAGGACCGAGAAGGAGGCGAAGAAGGTGATCGCGGCGCCGGCGAGGAAGATCGCCGCGCCACCGCCCTGGCTCAGGGTCTGCACGAAGGTGTATCCGGCCCTGGTGCCGATGGCTGCCAGGAAGAGCACCAGGCCGATCTGGCGCACCGTCATGTTGGCGCTATAGGGAAGGCTCCAGACCATCCCGCCGATGCGGCCGTAGGTCCCGAGGATCAGCGCCACGATGAGCGGGCCCCCCGCGAAGCCGAGTCTGAGGACGCCGCCGCCGGGAAACGGAATCGGGATCAGGCCGACGCAGAGGCCGAGGACCAGCCCGAAACTGAAGGTCATGATATCGACCTCGCTCACCTTCCGGTAGGAGTCGCCGAAGAAGGCGGAGACCTCGTCCAGATGGTCACGGTGGGTCAGCACCCGGACGATATCGCCCAATTCGAGCACCATCTCGGCGTGCGGCTGGAACTCATCGTCCCCGCGCCGCACCTCGGTAACCACCTCGCCAAAGCGCTCTCGCAGGTTGAGCTGCCCGATGGTCCGCCCCACCACCCCCGGGTTGGAGACGAAAATGCGCCGGTACTCGTACTCGGTCCGGTCGATACGGATGCCGCGCTCCTCTCTCCAAAAGCGATTGCCACCTGGGCGAGTTCGTCGGGATCCCCGACCGCCATGACCAGGTCGCCATTTTCCAGCTTGGTATGCGGAGTCGCCATGAAGAACTCGTCGCCGCGCTTGATGCGCCCCAAAAGTACGCTCCAGCCGTGCAGCTTTCCCAGTTCGGCGATGGTGGATCCGGGAGGCTGCAGATTGTGAATCTTGAGGGTGCAGGTAACGTTCTTGCTGGTGTCGTCCTCGGGGCCCCGGTGCTTTGCCGCCTCANCCGGGTAATCTACCTTCCAGAGCCGCTGCGCCAGGCTGATCGCGAGTACCACCCCGATGACCCCGATCGGGTAGGTTACGGAAAACCCGATCACCGGTTCGGCCAGCAGGTGTTCCATGAGCTCGGGCGCGGCGGTCTGTTTTATGGTATCGAGCACCGCGGCGAGCGCGGGGGAGGTGGTCAAACTCCCGGCGAACATCCCGGCGGCCACGCCCGNNTGCAGATGNAGTGTGTGTTGCAGCAGCACGCAGAGTACGCCGGCACCGAAGAGCGNCCCCGCCACCAGCAGGTTGTTCCTCAGTCCGTCACGCCTGAGCGAAGTGACAAAGGCGGGNCCTGCGGCGAGGCCGACCGTGTAGACGAAAAGCGCCTGTCCCAGGACATACACGATCTCGGGGGCCTTGAGATCGGGATGCAGGGAACCGACGGCGATCCCCACGAAGAGGACCGCGCCCACACCGAGGCTCATGCCGCCGATCTTGAGGCGCCCCAGGGGATACCCAATGGCGGCGACAAGAAATACCAGCAACAGGGGGTTTTCAATGAGGGTTTTAATCATGGTGCTCACCACTTTGCTCTTTTTGATGTTGTCGGACTGAGATATGCGACCCAGAAAGGAGTGCCTCCGGAGCGGGGTGCAGCGGACGCAAGCTAACATTAGTTAACACTAATCTGGTCTAGTATAGCAACTGAGCCCGAACAAGCAACGCCGCGGGTCGAGATTAATCAGGCAAATGGGTGTTGCAGGGTGAGGAAAGTGGAGAGCCTTAGGGGTGCCAGANGGAGTGCGGAGGAGGGGAAAACGTCGGGGGAACGGGCANNTGCCCGCCCCCCCTGGGCTGCTTTTCTTTTAGGGTTTTTCCAGGATCTTCAGCAGATGGTCCAGTCGATAGCCGGCGGCNTCGGCGCTGTCCAGGAGCAGCGCGCAACTTCCCGCCAGCACCGCCTGTGGCTGGGGCATCCCGAGGACCGCAAAGGGGGCGATCCGGGAGAACCAGTCCAGCAGTAACTCGAAGCGCTCTTTGTTGAACCAGCGCACCCCGCCGCTTTCGTGCAACTGCAGGAAGTCGGCAGCCGCCGGATCGGCACAGAGCGTGGTGCAACTCTGCAGCGCCCCTTTCTCGGCGAACTCGGCGAGGAACGCTTCCTGCCGCAGCAGTACCCGCAGCAGGTCGCCCCAGACCTGGGGCGGCAGGGAGTCTTTGATAACCTCCGCAGCGGGCAAGAGTCCGAAGGCCTCCACGATCGGCCGTACCAGTCCAAAGGCGTCCAGCACTTGCGCCGACTCGGCTCCGGTCAGTTCCCCGATCCGGTGCAGGGCGAGATACGCGCAGAGCAGCAGCTGGTTCTGGGGGGTTGCGGCAAGTTTTGCCGTGGAGGACTTCAGCGCCTGGGTCATTTCAGTCCCAAAGGATACCAGCAGCGAGCGCTGGGCTGACTCCTTCGCCTGGGGAGCGAGCGTTTTCAGGAAGGCGGCCAGCAGCGGCTCCAGCAGGGGTACCGTCAGCAGCGCGTCGCTTTCGGGATCGTCGCTGGCGGCGATGGCTTTGGCCAGGAGGGCCCGCAGCGACTCGTTGGCCGAGGCGAAACGGACCTGCTTCACCTCCTCCTCGATGCTTTCCACGCCGGCTCCGTTGAGCTTGTAGCAGAGTCCTCCCCAGGTGCCGAACTCGTCGTCGCGGATTTCCTGGAAATCGAGGAAGGCGTGGTACTCATAGCCGCCCATCTTGACGTAGAGCCCCTGATCGCAGAGGTCCCGGCCGTTTCTCAGGTAGCTCAGCCCCGAGGCGAAGTCCTTGAAACTGTAGTAATGGCGGCCGTCGCCGTTAAAGTCGAGTGCGTCGCCGAGGCTTCTTTGCACCAGGGCGCTGCCCCCCGCCTCGTCCTTCTGCGCGCTGGCGCAGGAGAACTTGATCCAGCCGGCGGTGTCGGCAAAGCAGTTGTGGAACAGGATGAGCCCGCGGTCTCCGCCGGAGCGGTTGGAGTAGGCAAAAACGTTTTCGTCGACCTGCGAGCCCGAGAAGAAGTCGTAGAGCACGAACTGCTCCGAGCCCGAGAAGATGTGGCGCCTGCGCATGAGCGGGAAGATGCTCGCCTCGTGGCGCGCCACCAGGGCCCCGTCCACCGGTTCGTCCCAGCAGGCGCGGCGGTATTCCATGCCGTACTTCTCGTGGAACCCCTCGATCTGGCCGTGCCCGAACATCGGGAGCCCCGGCATGGTGACCAGCAGCACCGTGGCGCCGAAGTATTTCCCTTCCTTGCCGAACTGCTCGACGGCGGTGCGCTCGTCGGGGTTGTTCATGAAATTGACGAAGCGCTTCAGGATTTCCGGCTCGAACTCCAGCACGTTCTTCAGGGTCTGGCGGTACTTGGCGTTTTCCTGCATCTTCAGCATGTTCATGAAGGCGCTGTTGTAGACCCGGTGCATGCCGAGGGTCCTGACAAAATACCCTTCCATGAGCCAGAACGCCTCGGCGAGCAGCAGGGTGTCGGGCGCCTCGGCAGCCACCCGGTCCACCACGTCGCGCCAGAACTCGGTGGGGAACACCTCGTCGAAGGAGGGGCGGTCCATGCCGTGCTCGGCCCGGGACGGGACCCCGCTGCCGTGCCCGGGGAGCGGATACCAGAGCCTTTGGTAGTGCTTCTTGGCCAGGGTCATGGCGGCATCGAAGCGGATGATCGGGAATTGGCGCGCCACGTGAAGAATGGTTCCGATGACCGCCTCGCGCACCTCGGGTATCAGGTAGTTGAGCTGCGCGGTGTCGTTCCAGGGGGTGCTGGTGCCGTCATTGCCGTGATAGATGTAGCGCACGCGGCCGGTCTCGCGGTCCAGATGCTTGAAAACGACCGCGGCGTCGCTCTTGTCCCAGTAGCCGTCCTCGATGTAGAGGCCGATGCGTCCGTCGCTGGAGAGGTCGGGCCCGTTAAACTGGTAATCGGGATACGGGGGGTAGTCGAGCTGGATGAACCAGTCCGGGTGCTCCAGTATCCACTTGGAGTAGAGCCCGGTGTGGTTGGGNACCATGTCGCTGGCAAGCCGGATGCCCCGCTCGGAGCAGCGNTTTTTCAGGTTCGCGAGCGCCCACTCCCCGCCGAGGTCGGCGGCGATGACGTAGTCATACAGGGAATAGGCGGAAGAGATTGCTTCCTGATTCCCCCCGATGTGCTTGATGCGCTGGGAGGCGGGCGACCTCTCCCAGATGCCGATCAGCCAAAGTCCCGAGAAGCCCCAGCGCGCCAACCGGTCCAGTTCGGCGTCCGGTATCTGGTCCAGGGTGNGCACCTCGGTCTGGTAGGTCTTGGAGAGCTGCCCGAGCCAGACGTAGACCATCTTGGCGATCATGACTACGTTCGCCATCCAGTCGGCATCACGGGAAAAGCGCTCGTACTCGGGGTACTCATAGCCCCCCACCGAACGTCTGGCAGCCGAGCCCAGGCCAAAGCCCAGCACCTGAGCCTCGCCCGGCCCGCCGCCGGCGGCGAAGGAGCGCTCCTCCTGGGCCACGATATCCATTGCGGTCANCAGCTCGGTAAGAAGCTCGCTCGGCAGGATAGCGGCCCAGTGCTCCTTGATGTAGGCGATCTGTCCCGCCAGGGAATCGGGCGAGGCCTTCACCGGGGCGCGCAGCAGTTCCGGCAGCGAAAGCCCCAGCGGCTCGAANCGGGGCGCCTTGGCGAGGAGATGATCCAGTTCGCCGGAAACGATCAGGTAGGGCGAGGTGGCGGCCAATTCAGCGGAGTCGAAGATCTGGCGGAAACTGTCCAGCGCGCGGTTTTCATCGTTCAACTTCAAAAGGAAGAGCTCGGCCGCCAGTGCCCCTCTCCTGCTGAGAGCATCGTCATCGCCGGCCAGGTAACCCTGGGCCGTCTGCCTGCCGCCCACGATCTCCTGCGAGGGGAAAAGCTCCAGGAAGCGTGACAGGGCGGCCGCCGCGTCGCCGCTAAAGCGGGGGTAGCCGGCCTGCGCGGCCAGCGTTGCCAGCACTCCGGGCTGCTGCTTTTCGCAGTACTCCCCCATCAGATAGCGGAACACCCGGTTCAGGACGGAGTAGAGGTGGAGTAGCCCCGGCTGAACGGCGGCCTCCGAGGGTCCCAGCTGGCGATTCAGGCTGGCGGCGATGCGCCGTGCGTAGATTATGCCGGGTGCTCCGCCCAGTTCCTCCAGCAGGGTACGCAAAGCGACCCTCGTGCCGCACTGTGCGGAAATCGGTATATCGAACGGGAAATAGTCGGAGTTAAGCAGCCGCTGCTTCATGAAAGCACCTCGTCTTGAAAAATGCACTAGCCTTAATCCTCCACTATTGTGGGAGGCAACGGCGGGTATGATACAATGGATTGCCCCGGCTGTCTTTAAAAAAAATGTTATTAAGCGTTTGGCATCTCAGCTTTCCTTCCGGCGCAAGTGGGGCATTTAGCCTTGACATGATTTGAGATTTGCCCTAAACCTAAGCGTACCATCACCTAAAGCATCGTTTTTAAACAGGGTCACTGCCATCGCACCTTACACCTTCATAAACGTCCTTCGCAAGCGGCGCGCCACCCTCCTGCTGGCGCTCTTTTTTCTCATTATCGTTCCTCTGGGTCGCTTCTTTTTTTTCCTGCGCGTCCCGGCCGGAAGCGGTAAGCGGGTGGAGCTGGTAGAGCTCGGCCGGGGCCGCACCCTGCGGGCCTTTGCCGGCGGACTCGAGTCGCGCGGCATCGTCTCCAGCGCCCGGCTCTTTGCCCTGTATGCCCGCCTCAAGGGGGGCGACGCCAAGGTGAAGGCCGGGGTCTACCAGTTAAACGACGGCATGCGCCCCGGGGAGATTCTTGACAAGATGCTGGCTGGCGACGTTTATCAGCGGCTCTTCGCCCTCCCCCCCGGCTATTCTATATACCAGGTAGCCGAGATGCTCGACAAGCGCGGCATCTTCAGTAAGGATTCCTTCCTGCAGTCCTGCCGCGACCGTGCGCTCCTGGCGCGGCTCGGGGTGAGCGCACCGAGTGCCGAAGGGTACCTGCTGCCGGGGAGCTACAACATCCTGCCAGGCAGAACCGCGCCGGACGTGGTGCGGGAGATGGTGCAGCGCCAGCGTGAGCTTTTGGGAGCCGGCCCCGCCCTGCAGGCGAAAAAGGCCGGTCTCTCCACGGACGCGCTTTTGACCCTCGCCTCCATGGTCGAGAAGGAGGCGGTCCTGCCGACGGAAGAGCCGCTCATCGCCGCGGTCTTTCAAAACCGGCTCAGGAAAGGGATGCGGCTGCAGAGCGACCCCACCGCGCTTTACGGGGTGCGCGCCTTTTCCGGCAAGGTTTCCCGCGAGGACATCCTGCGGGTCACCCCCTACAACACCTATCTGATTGGGGGGCTCCCGCCCGGACCAATCGGGAACCCGGGAAGCGCAGCCATCCAGGCGGTGCTGAACCACCCGGCAGTCCCCTACCTCTACTTCGTGGCGCGGGGCGACGGCAGCCACCAGTTCAGTAACGACCTTGCCGCGCACAACGCCGCGGTGCGCAGATTCCTCAGATCCCCCGGCGCTTCCCAGGGGAGACCAGAGTGACCACCCGGATTCTGCTGGCGGAAGACCACCAGCCGCTCGCCGCAATGCTGGAAAGCTTCCTGGTGTCACTCGGGCACCAGGTGGTCCGGGCCGGTGACGGTGGCGCGGCTCTGGCGGCCATCGAGGCCGGCGGCATCGATCTGGCGCTCCTCGACCTGAAGCTCCCGGGGCTGAGCGGGGTCGAAGTGCTGCAGAGGGTGCGCAGAAGTGCGTCCTGGCGGGAACTCCCCGTCATCATCATGACCGGCGTCTACCGCGGGGCAAGTTACGCGGCGGCGGCTGAAAAGCTCGGGGTGAAGGCCTACCTGGAAAAGCCTTTCAGCAAGGAGGCCTTCCTGCAGGCGGTGCGCTCCGGCATCGACGCCCTCCCCCCGCGCCGGGAACTGGTCGACCTCCTCCTGGAGTTGCACGGCACCCGGGCCAGCGGCACCCTGCAACTCTCCCCCGCCACCCGGATCAGTTTTCTGCAGGGAGATCCGGTCTCCTTTTGCTCCGAAGAGTTCGTCCCCTTTCTCCTTTCCAACGGACATCTTGATCCCGCCGATCTACTGCAGTTCTTCCCGCACGGATCGAGCCGGCTGCAGCTCGTCGAAGCCGGGCTGTTGAGCCTCGACGAACTGCTCGAGCAGTCCCGCCGGTTTCTGACCCTGCGGCTCATCGAGGCTGTCAATACCCGGCTCCACCCGGCGAGCTTCGGCCCGGAGCAGCGCGAGATCCCGCTCCCCTTGAGCCCCGTTTCCCTGCCGCGCCTGGCGCACCAGGCGGCCCGGAGCCGGGCGCCGGGGTTTGCGGCGGCCGGTTTCCTCGCCAGGTACGGGGAACTCTACCCTGCCAGAACGCGCCAGTACTTCCGCAAGGCTAACCTGCTCAGCATGGGACGCGATGAGATCGAGCTGCTGGAAAGTCTGGTGCCGGGCCGCTCGGTGGCAGAGATCGTTGCGGCGGGTGCGGAACCCGACGCCGCCGCCTCGTTCCTCGATTTTCTGGTCCGCATGGAGATGCTCGCGCTGCACCCCTGCGCCTTACCGGGCCAGGCCGCCGATTTCCCGCAGAAGAGACTCTTCAACCGCCCCGTCGAGGAAGTGGCAGACACGGATTTTGGGACCATGAGCTTCGAGGATCTGGTGGAAGAGGTTTCCGACTCGATAGAACTGGTGGTCGGCGAAGAGGGAATGGCCGCCCCGCTCTCCTCTAGTGAGATCGACTTCGAACAGGAGGTCCAGCGCGACTACGCAGCCATTCAGGACAAGAGCTATTACGAGATATTCTCCCTCACCCAGGGAAGCTTCAGCTTTGCGGCCCTCAAGGAAGCCTACTTTTCCAGGACGCGCCACTATTCCGCCGAAAAGTTCATGGAACTTTCGGGAGCGACCCTCACCCGAGCCCAGGACGTGCTTTCCCATTACGCCAACGCCTACAACACCCTTTCCAACGTCGTCGCCAAGGAGCGCTACGACGAAATGCTCAACGCGAACAGCATCGGAGTTGGTGGACGGCAGGACGACGAGCTGCAAGCCCGCATCCAGTTCCAGTCGGGGAAGGTCTTCATCGAAATGGAAGATTTCCAGAGTGCGGAGCGCGCCCTGCAGGATGCTTATACCCTCGACCCGCAAGACGCGCGGACCTGTGCCTTTCTTGCCTGGTCCATCTATAAGAATCCCGCCAATGCCGGCTCCCGCGCCAGCCTGGACAAGTGCCGCATGCTCCTTTCCAAAAGTCTCCAGATGGGCCGCTGTGCCGAGGCCTTTTCCTTTCGCGGCTGGATGCTGCTCGACGAGGGAAGGGACGGGCTGGCCGAGGGGGAGTTTATCAAGGCCCTCAAGTTCAACCCGCGGGAGCAGTTGTCCCAGGTCGGCATGCGGCTCATCACCGAGCGTCGCGAGGCAGAAAAAAAAGGACTCTTCAGGCGGATTTTTGGCTAAGCGGCACCAGCAGCGCTCAGACCCGCAACCGTCACCATGATGCGAACCTCCCGATGACCGTATCCCCAATCCTCGGCGATCCCCTGGCAATCTCCTTTCAGGCTCCCTTTCCGCTCAGCTTCAATCCTTTCCCCCCCCGGCCGGCGCATTGCGCCCCGCCTCCTCCTTAATCCGTCCACTTTGCTCTTTTAATGACAACTTGTGCCTCAAGTGCTTGCCAGACATGCATTAGTTTGCTTTACTTAAAACGCATTAAACTTTTCCCACTTGAAGCCGATTAGTGAATCTAGGCACGGAACACGGTATCTGGGGGTAGGCACGGTCCGAGCTCGAACGGCAGCGGGTCCCTGACGCTCAAAACGAGCTCGAAAAAGGAGTCGAGTATGAAAAAAACCATTTTTCTCATGGGGTTTTTGATCCTCGCAGCCGGCTTGGGACACGCTGCAGAACCGGCGGGGGAGGTCATCAAAATTGGCATGGTCAACGACCAGAGCGGTCCCAACAAGGGTGCTGGAAGAGCGATGAAGGTGGGAGTGCACGCCTACTTCAAGGCGGTCAATGAAAGGGGCGGGGTGAACGGCAGGAAGATTGAACTGGTCAATACCGACGACCAGTACGTGCCCGACAAAACCGTCGACGGCCTGCAAAAGCTGGTGGACGAGCAGAAGATATTTGCCGTGGTCGGCACCATCGGCACCTCCAACGGCGTCTCCATACTTGACATGGTCAAGGAATTCAAACTTCCCTTCGTGGCACCGCGCTCCGGAGCCTCGAACTTCCGCACCCCGGTCATTCACGAAGTGATCAACATCCGGGCCAGCCACCAGGAGGAGCTCGATAAGCTGGTCGACCTGCTGGTGCGGGAAGCTGGGGCCAAGCGTTTCGCAATCTTCTACCAAAACGACACCTTCGGCACGGACGTTTTGGCCTGCACCGAAAGCGCGCTGAAGCGCCACGGTCTGGCGCTGGTCGCCAAGGGGGCCTTCGAACGGGGAACCCAGGCTGTCACCTCCGCCCTGGCCTCCATCATCGCCGCAACTCCGGACGTCATCATTCTCGGCTCGATCTACAAGCCGGGCGCCGAATTCGCCAAGGCTGCCCGCAAGGAGGGGTTGCGGAGCTATCTCGCCACCGGTTCCTTTGCCGGCGGATCCAACCTGGTCCAGGCCGCCGGGGGCGCTGCCGAAGGGCTTCTCATGTCGCAGGTCGTGCCCCATCTGGAGGACCTCAGTCTGCCTCTCACGAAGGAGTGCAAGGAGGCGATAGAGAAAAACCCCGAAGAGATCGGCTTCAACGCGGTCACCATGGAGGGGTGCATGACTGCCAAATCGATGGTCATGGCGCTGGAGAAAGCCGGAAGCCCACCGACGCGAGAAGGCTTCCTCAAGGCCTATGAAGCGATGAAGGATGCCGACATGGGGGGGATCAAGCTTAGCTTCTCACCACAAAACCACCAGGGGCAGAGCAACGTTTATCTGGAAATAGTCCGCGCCGGCAGGCTGGTGCCGTTCAAATCGCTCAAAAATTAACGCCGGGGAGAAGCACCATGACCGTCAAAAGCAAGCTGCTCAGTAACGTCGCCCTGACCATCATCGGCATTGCAGTCATCGCCGGCATCGGTCTTTTTTCCATCGGCAAGGTCAAGTCGAGTATCGAAATCCTTACCGGGAAGTCAACCCCTTTGCACCTGAAAATGCTGGAACTGCAGCAGACGGTGGAGAAGGTCTCGGCCGACTTCATGCGCCTGGAGATGTCGAACGAGCCAGCCGAGGTGGCCCGGCTTTCCGAATCGATCACCGGACATATTCAGCGCATGGAAACCCTTAACGAGGAGATCAGAAAGGGGGGGGCGGACTCGACGGGGGTGGATACCGCGGTACTGCGCGGCATCGAGAAGACCGTGGTGCAGGTGGCTTCCCAGCGGCTCAAGGATATGGCCCTCTTCAGAAACGAGATCACCACGGTCAATACGGAATTGCAGCGCGCGGAGGCCGGCGTCAGCGGCATGCGCAAAAGCATCAGCCAACTCGGCTCCAACGCACTGGTCGCCATCAACTCGTCCCAGTCGGCCAACCTGCAGGTGAACTCCAGCATCAAGAAGCTGCTCACCCTGCAAAGCCGGCTCAAGGACA
>JGI24142J45722_1001409_pt1 | contig 11742 bp, 13 predicted proteins | sample BarGraIncu00431A_FD_45722 | JGI IMG/M metagenome (IMG submission 45722) | reverse complement strand
GTGTCCTCCCCCATCAAAATCGGAAAGCTCGATCTTATCGTGCGGCCCAGCATCGGTATTGCGATGTATCCCTCTGATGGCACTACCGCCGAAGCGCTGCTCGGAAATTCCGATGCGGCGATGTACAGCGCCAAGCGGAACCAGACTGGCTATGCGTTTTTCGATGAATGCGCCGACATACGACTCGGACTAAGGGGCTGATCCGGCAGCGCGGTGTCCGCATTAACTGCGATACGGCAATGGCGGCGCTTTAATCGCGATCACGGGAGCGGCTCATCAGACCAACCAGCGCCATCAACGCAGCGCCGGCAGCGGCGGCGATCAGCAGCGCCTTGACCGGCTCGTCCTTGACATAGTTCACCGTGCTGGCTGAGGCGCGCGCTGCCTTGTTGTGCAGTTGCCGTGAGCTGTCATGAATAGCATCCATACCATGCCGCCTCAGCGCGCTGGCTTGCTCGGTGGCGCGATTCAACAGCGGCGCGGCTTGGTGACGCATGTCCTGCATAGCGTCGGCCAGACTGTCAAGCGCTTCGCTGGCTACACGCTGAGTTGACTTGATGGCCTGGTCTGCGAGGCTATTGGATTGTTCTAAAGCCTTTTTGGTAAACATAAGTGCTCCTTTGAGGTGGAATGAGATTGAGTGCAGCTCACGGCGCCCAAGCGCCGATCACGTTCAGTCAGGCCCAGACGTCAGCGCTTCCTGATGAGCCCAAACAAAAAACTGGCTATAGCCAGGATCGCGAACACGATGAAAAGAATCTTTCCAATTTCCACGGCGCTGGCGGCAATACCACCGAAGCCGAACAAGGCGGCGATCAATGCAATAACAAAGAATACAACGGCATAGTGCAGCATGACAGAACTCCTGATGGGACGAGCGGTAAGCCGGTCGGGTTGAAACCTTCGCAACCTATATCGCTACGATAAATTGAGTATGACCCTTCGCGAAGGCGGCGGCGATAGGCTGCCCTGCCGCGAAACTGTCGGGGGAGTNCGTGAGCTCGCGTAGGACTTTGCTGACAGACTTTTNAACGAGGGGCTCAATNCGCCCTATTGGCCTTAGGTTCCTGGGCTCTACCGAGCGTCAATTCCGGCAGTTTTGCTTGGATCAGCGTGCCTTGTCCCGGCGCGGACACAACAACCAGGGTCCCACCTTGGGCCTTGACGCGAAAACGCATGCCCACCAGCCCGTACGCAGAACTTGGCTTCGTGATGGTGTCGAAGCCGACGCCATCATCGCGAACCGAGACTTCCACCTGACCGTCTCGTGCGCCCAAACTCACCCAGACATGGCTCGCCTGGGCGTACTTGGTGATGTTGGTAATGGCTTCCTGTACCAGACGATAGACCATCAATTCGGCGGTCGCCTCCAGCTTGACAGGTTCCAGCGCGCAATGAACCTCGACGCCTGAGTGCTCGGCGAACTCGCGCGCCAGAATTTCGAGTGTTGCCACCAGTCCCAAGTTGCTCAGTGCCGACGGCCGCAGGTCCTCGATGATGCGGCGTCCCAGCGCAATGCCGCTGTTGAGCGTGCCAACCAAATGTGCAAGTAGATCCAGGGCCTCGGGTGCCGTGCCGGCCAACCGTGACTTGATGCGAGCCGCGTCGAGCTTGGCCGATGTGAGCAGCGCACCCAGGTCGTCGTGCAAGTTACGCGCCAGGCGGTTGCGCTCGTCTTCGCGCGCGGTTTGCAGGTGGTGGGTCAGTTCGGTCAGTTGGGCCGTGCGCTGAATAACCTCGATTTCCAGCCGGTCGCGTTCGCTCTGCACGATGCGTTGCAGTTCCTGTTGCTGTTTTTTGAGCGCGAGGGTCTGTCGAAGGACCATGAAAAGGGCCAGCAGGCTGATGGCGCTCAACACCGCCATGCCGATACGNCTGAGCATCAGCGTGCGGTAAATATCGCTTCGGCCTTGCACAACGTTCGCCGTCTGAAGTTCCAGTAGTTGCACGCTAAACATCCGGACGGCATCCATCTTCTCCTTGCCAATATCGCTCAACACGAGTTCCGTCACCGCTTTGCCCTTGCCTTCGTCGTACAGACGGATCGTCATCGCAAGTTCCGACAGCTTGGCTTCCGTCAAGGTGTGCAACTTCCTGAGCACCTCCCTGGACTTTGGTTCTTCGCCGTAGTACAAATCCAGCAACTGGAACGATTCACCGATTTTCTTGAGCGCCTTGTCATAAGATTGAAGGTACTCTTTGCGGCGGGTCAGCAAATAACCGCGCTGCCCGGTCTCGGCGTCCATGAGGCTCAGTTGCAAGTCCTGGATGCTCGTGCCTGCTGCCCCCATCGTGCCAAGTTCGTTGAGCGTACCGACCGACTGCCAGTATGAGCCTTCACTAATGACTACCATCGCCACAACCGCAAGACAGGCCAGAGGAAAAACAACCCGGCTGGGTTTGACGACCTTGAAAAAATCCATCTTCAATCCTTACCCAAAAATGTGGGATCATGCAGCATGGAACACTGCCACATACCATGATTCGAATTGCCATCGTTGACGACCATGCCATGGTNCGCGCCGGGTTGCGCCAATTTTTTGCNGACCAGNCGGACTTCGCCGTTGTCGCCGAAGCGGCCAACGGTCGTGAGGCGCTCGACATCGTGCGCAAGGGCGAGGTCGATGTGATCGTGATGGACATCGCCATGCCGGACCACAGCGGCGTCGATGCACTGGCAGCAATCAAGGCACGCGCACCCGACCTGCCGGTGCTGATCCTGAGCGGGTTTCCGGAAGAACATTACGCCACCACCCTGCTGCGGCAGGGCGCCAGCGGCTATTTGAACAAAGACTGCGACCCGGAAGAAATCGTCAAGGCGATCCGCACGGTGTACCGAGGGCGCAAGTACATCACCGCGGGTGTGGCCGAGCGCCTCGCAGAGGGCTTGAGCGGTGATGGCAACACGCTGCTTCATGAACANCTATCGGAACGCGAGTTGCAAGTGTTTCTGCGNTTGGCCAAGGGTGAGGCCGTCGGCCACATGGCGGTCAGTTTGTCGCTCAGTGTCAAAACGGTCAGCACCTATCGCACCCGGGTGATGGAGAAAATGAAACTCGAATCCAACAGTGACCTGACCTATTACGCGCTGAAAAATGGCTTGATTCAGTAGGCACTNATCATGCCAGTGCTCTGTTACCGATCTCGCCGGCGGCCAGTTGACCACAGTACAGGATCAGGGCATCGATTTCGGTCGACTTGTCAAACACCCTGTCCGCACCGAGTTCCAGGCATTTCCACCGAATGTCCTGGGTGGCGTAGTTGCTCAGCACAACCAGCTTGTGCCGTTTCGGCAGCCTGTTCACAGCCCTGAGCACGCCCAAACCAGAGCCCCCCTTCAAGAAGATGTCGACGATCACCAGGCCAACATGNTTGCTCGGTTGCGTGAGCCANTGAACCGCNGTCAATTCGTCCTCGGCCGTGCCAACCACCTCGACCGGCACGAGTTCTTCCAACGTTGCGATCAGACTCTCACGAATGACCGGGCTGTCTTCGACGATATAGGTCTTGAGCTGGTGCATGGACTGTGGCGCTACTTCCTTGAAATCCAGAGCCGATGGGTTGCGCCCTGCGTCACCGTGATGCTTATTGTCGAGGCAATTCTCTGCCGGTGAAATGTGAAACATAAAAAATCTGCTCGAGTATGCCTTCTAAATCATAACGAGACCATCGGGCGCAAGCGCACTTCGTTGTCGGAAGATTCCTACACCACTTGATCTTCATGCGGACTCAGCCGCGTGGCGCGACCATCAACGTAGGACATTCACTACTGCGATTGGCGATGCAGTCCGCTGTTCAAGGTGCCGTACGCATCCCATACTTCACTGTCCATAACTTTTTGCAGGAACATCAATGAATGTAATTTTCAAAAGTGCTTTAGCGGTGGCCGCAGTGGCTATTGCCACGCAAGCAGCCGCCCAGGTCACATTTTACGAACATGACGACTTTCAAGGCCGGTCCTTCAGCACGGAGAAACCAGTCAGCAACTTCGATCGCTNTGGCTTCAATGACCGCGCCTCGTNGGTTGTGGTTCTCCGCGATCGTTGGGAGGTTTGCGAAGACGTCCGGTTCAGCGGTCGATGCGTTATCTTGCGTCCGGGCAGGTATCCGTCGCTGGCCGCGATCGGCTTGAACGGCCGCGTTTCATCGGTGCGGACCGTGAGCAGGAACGCGCGCATCGATGACAATCGTTATGCGCCCGCACCTGCTCCGGTTTACGACAACCGTCGGCGCAACGGCGAGCGGCTGTACGAGGCAAACGTCACTTCCGTCCGTGCGGTGGTAGGACCACCCGAGCAGCGATGCTGGGTCGAGCGCGAGCAAGTTGTACAGAATCAAGGAAACTCCAACGTTCCCGCAGCGATTGCCGGCGCCGTCATTGGCGGCATTCTCGGTCACCAGATCGGTGCCGGTACCGGTAAGGATCTTGCTACTGCCGGTGGCGCTGTCGCGGGAGCCGCAGTGGGCGCCAACATGGGTCGCAACGACGGCGGTCAGCAAGCATCGACCCAGAACGTCCAGCGTTGCGAAAGTGTACCCAACCAAGCCCGCCCCCAATATTGGGATGTCACCTACAACTTCCGGGGCCAAGAGCATCGCATACAGATGACCACCCCGCCCGGACCCACGATGACCGTCAATGATCGGGGTGAGCCCCGGACATAATGCCTGACGCATTGCGCGGAGCAAAGCGGCCCTCCAGGGTCGTCTTGCCTCGCATGCTCAGGTGAGATCCACTGTCCGCAAGCCAGAGTGGCTGTGACGGGAACTCTCGCTACGGGATCAGGGCAATGAGCAACCGCGACGCGCCGGGCGGCCAAGCCAAGTGCACCGCGCGTCGATCATCATCAGGGTTTGCTGACTTCGTGGCCGATAACACCGCCGATGGCTGCACCGCCGATGGTTCCGCCTGCGCTACCGCCCGTAAGAATGGAGCCTCCGACGGCACCGGCGCCAGCGCCGATGGCGGTGTTCCTATCCTGCGTCGACATGCCGGAACAAGCACCCAAGCCGACCAGCATTGCGGCGGCAACGGCACTAAGCGCGAATTTCTGTATCGTTTTCATGGGATTACCTCTTTTTCAAACATTGATTGAGTTTCCGGTGCTTCTTACACCATCGAGTGCAACTGGCTATTTGCCAAAGCGCGCCTTGACTTGAGCCAGGCAATAATCTTTGGCCCCACCCGCGTACAGGTCGCACTTCTCCTTCTCCACCTTGTACTGGGCATCAAGCTTTTCTCCGGCGGCGTCCTTACGGGCATCGGTGGATTTCTCGTTAGCTGTAGCATTCGCATCCGAGGTTTTCATCTGAACCGTAGCGTCGGCTTTGGCGGCGATTTCTGCCGCCTTCGCTTCCTTCACGCAAACATCCTTTGCGTTGCCTGTCAGTTCATTGCATCGTTCTTTCGCCACGGCATAGTCGGCCTCCGCCTTGGCGACGCGCACCTGATAGTGGGTCTTCCGGGTGGGCTTGTAGCTGGCTTCGAGTTCGGATTTTGCGATCTTCTCCTTGCCCTTGGCCTCGGTTACGCAGATATCCTTCGGGTTACCGGACAATGAAGCGCAGCCCGCCTTGGCCGACTTGTACTCGGCCGCAATCTTGTCCTTGCCGACCTTATAGTCGTTCTTTGACATGCTTTGCGCCATCGCGCCAGCGCTGAATGCGAGGCTGACCGCAAGCGCGATCACGTTAATGTTGAGTTTGTTCACTGTCGGTCCTTCATGTGGTGAGTTTGGAATCTATACATTGGCAAGCAATGCCATGCATATACGTCTCGTCGCCAAAACCGCGCTGCTTCCAACCGCTACGTATGGCCACGGTGAAAACATCGCAAGCATGCTGGCTTGGATGAATTAAGGTTAGGGCGAACGCTCCTCGCCGTCTGTTCGCTGACGCACATAATTGACCATCAAGGAGAGGAATTTCAACTCAAGGGTCCGGTACTATGCAGCATGACCCGACATCTCTACCTACTTACCGGCGCATCACGTGGCATGGGGTTGGCCATTGCAGAGCAGCTGCTTTCAGCCAATCACTTTGTTCTTTGCATTTCCCGCAACACCAACGAAGCGTTGGCATCCCATGCTGCCAAACTGGGTAGCCAGCTTGAACAATGGCCGCTGGATCTGGAACACAGCGTTGAAGCTGCCGCCATGCTGGCGCAATGGCTGGACAGTCGCAAGACAGGATCATTTGCCAGCGCAACACTCATCAACAATGCGGGCGTGATGCCCCGCATTGCGCCCCTGAGTGAGTCCGATCCGATCGATCTGGTCCGGGCTCTGCGAGTGGACCTGGAAACACCCCTGCTGCTCACCGCTGCATTTTTACGCTCGACAGAACTTTGGGACATACCACGCAAGGTGCTCAACATTTCGTCCGGACTGGGACGCCGGGCGATGGCATCCCAAGCAGGCTATTGCGCCGCCAAAGCTGGCATGGACCACTTCACACGTTGCCTCGCACTGGATGAAGCACTCAAACCCCATGGCGCACAAGTCTGCTCGCTGGCACCCGGTGTGATTGATACCGACATGCAATTACAACTGCGCGGGGCTGACGCGTCGGCATTTCCGGATCAGAAAAATTTTATCGACCTCAAAATTAACGACCAACTCACATCCCCAACTGACGCCGCAACCCAGGTACTGGCCTACCTTGCGCGCCCCGATTTTGGTCGCAATCCAATTGGCGATGTACGCGACTGCCACCCGGGCAAGAAGTCAATAGATCAGTAAGATGTCGACAAACGTTTTATCGCAAACTGCGACGTTTTTTCACCTTTCCCAATTTTGGAGATTCCCATGAGCCGTGAAGTTGTTGTTGTCAGCGGTGTGCGCACCGCAATTGGTACTTATGGTGGCAGTTTGAAGGATATCCCCCCCACCGAGCTGGCAGCGCAGGTGGTGCGTGAATCGCTGGCGCGGGCCAACGTGGATGGCAAAGACGTCGGCCATGTGGTGTTTGGCCATGTGGTCAATACCGAGCCGAAGGATATGTACCTCTCCCGTGTGGCGGCTGTCAACGGCGGCTGCGCCGAGGGTACACCGGCGTTCAACGTCAACCGGCTGTGCGGCTCGGGCTTGCAGGCCATCATTTCGGCCAGCCAGTCAATTTTATTGGGTGACACCGACATCGCCATTGGTGGCGGCGCCGAGAACATGAGCCGCGGTCCCTATGTCAGCCTCACGGCCCGCTGGGGTGCCCGCATGGGCGATACCAAAATGGTCGACATGGTGGTGGGCGCGCTGCACGACCCCTTCCACACCATTCACATGGGCGTAACCGCCGAAAACATCGCCGCCAAGTGGGGCATCAGCCGGGACGAGCAGGACGCACTGGCCGTCGAGAGCCACAACCGGGCACAACGCGCGACCGAAGCCGGTTACTTCAAGGAGCAGATCATGCCGGTCATGCTCAAGAGCAAGAAGGGCGACGTGGCCTACGCGACGGACGAGCATTTCCGTCCCAATTGCACCCTGGCTGACATGGCCAGGCTCAAGCCTGTGTTCATCAAGGAAAACGGCACCGTTACCGCTGGCAACGCCTCGGGCATCAACGACGCCGCCGCTGCCGTGGTGCTGATGGAAGCCGGTACCGCCAAGGCGCGCGGCCTGAAGCCGCTGGCGCGTCTGGTGGCCTACGCACACGCTGGCGTCGACCCCAAGTACATGGGTATTGGCCCCGTACCGGCTACGCAGTTGGCACTGAAGAAAGCCGGACTGACGGTGAAGGACCTTGACGTGATTGAGGCCAACGAAGCCTTTGCCGCGCAAGCCTGCGCCGTCTCGCGCGACTTGGGGCTGGACCCCGCCAAGGTCAACCCCAATGGCTCAGGCATCTCGCTGGGTCATCCCATTGGAGCGACCGGCGCGCTGATCACGGTCAAGGCCCTGTACGAATTGGAGCGAATCGGTGGTCGGTACGCACTAGTCACCATGTGCATCGGTGGCGGTCAGGGTATCGCCGCCATCTTTGAGCGCGTGTCCTGATCTTGATAACGGCAGGCGGAACGGGCTATGACAACTCACAAGCACTGGAGTCTGGGAGTCAAGCTGGCTCTGGTGGCTCTGCGCCAAAAGACCTATGTCACCGCCTTGCGCCAGTATTTGAGCCTGTTGGCTGGCGAAGCCGCATTGTGGGGGTTGATCTCGAAGCCGCTGACTCGCCTTTGGTTCAGTAGAGCCCCTTCAACGAGCAGCGCTTAAATAGCAATTAACAGCACTCATGCTGTTAATTGCTATGCTTATAGTAGCTGCTTACGCAAGTAGCACGGGGGCTACAGGCAGATTTAGCATCAACCAAGCAGCACCGGCAGCCCCTGCCGGTCAAACGGGATAAACGCTCCCAACGTGCCGGCCTTGATGGCTTCGACCATGCGCTCCAACGGTTTTTCCGCCGCCTCGCTGGTCGGCGCGAGCCCGTCACATCCAGATAGAGCGGCGGCGAACACGATGCTCCACTCTTGACCAAACTGGGTCGACTCTTGCACCAGGTCGGAAAAATTGAGCAGTTCTTCAGCGGATTTATCCACGCACATGGTAGGCACCAGCGCGCCGCCTTGGCCTGAGGCAATTCTTCGAATCCACCCACGCAGCATGCGTTTTGTCCTGTTTCAACCGCAAACGATGGGAATTTTCAGAATTTTCCTGCCTACCATTTTCACTACCAGTAGCGTTCAGATACACATCTGACCACTACCTATAGTGCTGGCACAGCTAAAATCGTTCAACCAAGCTTGCTTTATATCAATGACACCGCCAAAGCTCGGCCCTAGTATTCCACAGTCTTTTTCAGGAAATACGTCATGTCTCAAAAAACCCCCGAACGAACAAAACCAGCCACAGCGCTCGCACCTCAGCAAATCAGCGAAGAAGTGCTTCTTGAAAAATACAGCAAGGGATCCGAAAAAACCATATTTGACGTCAATCAGCGCGTTGCGCGTGCTTTGGCTGAAGTCGAAGCACCGGAGCACCAAAAGCAGTGGGAAGCCAAATTCCTGCAAGCACTGCAAAATGGATTCCTGCCAGCCGGACGCATTCAATCTGCCGCTGGCACGGATCTGGCCGCCACGCTGATCAACTGTTTTGTGCAACCTGTCGGCGACTCCATCGCCCACGTGGAAGATGGACACCCCGGCATCTACACCGCCCTGACCGAGGCCGCCGAAACCATGCGTCGCGGCGGTGGCGTGGGTTATGACTTCTCACGTATTCGACCGCGTGGCGCTTGGGTTGGCAGCACGCAAAGCAGCGCGTCAGGGCCTGTCAGTTACATGCGCGTATTTGACCGCTCATGCGAAACCGTCGAATCCGCTGGCTCCCGACGTGGCGCGCAAATGGGTGTTTTGCGTTGCGACCATCCTGATATTGAAGAGTTCATTCACGCCAAGGACACGGGCGACTTGAAAAACTTCAATATTTCGGTGGGTGTCAGCGACGCCTTCATGGAAGCGGTGCAACAGAACAGCGAGTTCGCCCTGATCCATCGCGCCGAACCTGGCACCGCCCAAAAAGCGGCGGGCGCCTACCAGGCCAAGGACAGTGGCTTGTGGGTCTACCGTAAATTGCAGGCGCGCGAGTTGTGGGATCAAATCATGCGCTCCACCTACGATCATGCAGAGCCTGGCGTATTGTTCCTGGACCACATCAATCGGGACAACAACCTGTCCTATTGCGAAACCATTGCCACCACCAACCCTTGCGCAGAACAACCCCTGCCCCCTTACGGCTGCTGCTGCCTCGGCTCCATCGACCTAACCCGGTTCATCGATCATCCCTTTGAAGAAAATGCCCACTTTGACAGCGTGGCATTTGCCGAAGTGGCGCGTGTTGCCACACGCATGCTGGACAACGTGCTGGACGTGACGGTGTGGCCGCTACCGCAACAACAGGAAGAAGCTCGCAGCAAGCGTCGCGTGGGTCTGGGCTTTACCGGAATGGGCGATGCACTGGTGATGCTCAACCTGCGCTACGACACGCAGGAAGCGCGTGACATGGCCAGGCAAATCGCCGAGTTGATGCGCGACACCGCCTACGATGCATCGGTTGAACTGGCGCGCGAGCGCGGGGCCTTCCCGCTGTTCAATGCCGACCTGTACCTTAGCGGCCAGACATTTGCATCGCGCTTATCCCCTGCCATGAAAGAACGCGTTCGTGCCCACGGTCTTCGCAATTCGCACCTGCTCTCCATTGCGCCTACCGGCACCATCAGTCTCGCATTTGCGGATAACGCCAGCAACGGAATCGAACCGGCATTCAGCTGGAGCTACACCCGCAAAAAACGCATGCCTGACGGCAGCTTCAAAGAATATGCGGTGGAAGATCACGCCTGGCGTCTTTATCGCCACCTGTATGGTGAGAATACGGCACTCACCCCCGCCTTTGTCACGGCACTGGAAATGAGCGCACAAGCCCATGAAGCCATGGTGGCAGCCGTAGCGCCTTTCATCGACACCGCCATCTCCAAAACCGTCAACGTACCGGCTGACTACCCCTATGCCGACTTNCAGCACCTGTATATGGAAGCATGGCTGTCTGGTTTGAAGGGACTGGCCACGTACCGGCCGAACTCGGTACTGGGGTCAGTGNTGAGCGTCACACCAAGCTCTGCACCGACCACNGCGACACCCTTGCAGATCGACGGCGCCAATTACCGTTTGTCACTGGAACGCCTGCCTGCCCCGGTGCTGTCCTCCCTGCGCTGGCCGAGCCGGCCCAATCTGCCTGCGGGCAACCCGGCGTGGACTTTCATGGTGCATCATCCCTTTGGGGACTTCGCGCTGTTCGTAGGTGAACTGGCGGCAGAAGAAGGCGGCGCACCCAAACCTTTCGAGGNGTGGGTCAATGGCACCGACCAGCCGCGCGGTTTAGGCGCACTCTCCAAGACGCTTTCAATGGACTTGCGTGCCAATGACCCCGCGTGGCTGCAACTGAAACTGGACGCCTTGGCCACAGTGGCAGAAGAGCACTCATTTGANATGCCATTTCCNCCGCACGGTGAACTCCGTTTATTCCCNGGCGTAGTGGCCGCCACGGCAGCAGTCATCCGCTGGCGTTGCGANCAGCTCAAGGCTTTGGCCGGCACGGACACCACGGTGCCAACACCCGTGATGGATGCCATGTTCAGCCGGGGTGAGCCGCAAACAGGCCCTTCCGGCACGCTGGCGTGGTCGGTGGATGTGGACAATCCCGCCACGGGCGAAGACTTCACGGTCACCCTCAAAGAGGTGAACCTGCCCGGCCATGACGGCGCCATCGTCACCCGGCCTTGCGCCGTGGGCTTTTCAGGCAACTATCCCAGAGCACTGGATGGACTGGCCAGACTGCTGTCACTGGACATGCGGGTGATTGATCCGGCCTGGATCGGCATGAAGTTGCGCAAGCTGCTCAACTACGCCGAACCACTGGGCCACTTCATGGCCTTCGTGCCAGGTTTGCCGCATGGTGAGCGTCGCCAGCAGACCTGGCCTTCTACTGTGGCGTATATCGCGCGCCTCATCATTCACCGCTATGCCATGCTGGGCGTACTGGACGAAGAAGGCTTTCCATTACGTGACATGGGTGTGCTCGACGCGCCCAATCATCAGGAGGCACCGAGCACCATGGCCGGCAAAGTTTGCCCGGAGTGCGGCAACCCCACCGTCATTCACAAAGACGGTTGTGATTTTTGTACCGCTTGCGGCTATGTCGGGCAGTGCGGTTGAGGTAGAAAACCCTGCGGTTTAGTCGCGCACCACCA
>JGI24142J45722_1001406_pt1 | contig 11760 bp, 10 predicted proteins | sample BarGraIncu00431A_FD_45722 | JGI IMG/M metagenome (IMG submission 45722) | reverse complement strand
GCCTTCTGCAAAAGCTCCCGCGGCTCCTCGAACACGTTCAGGGTCCGCTTCAGGTGGCAGGAGTCGTGGTAGGTGACCTTGCCGACCTGCTCCCCTTCCTTGAAGCTCAAGCGCCCCTCGTCAACCAGTTGCTTCACGAGGGTTGAGAAATCGACCGTCTTCTCCGCAAGTTTTATCGCCTGCGGNAGCCATTCGCTCTGCCCGAGGGTGTCGAGGGTCTTGACGAATTCATGGGTAAGCGCCACCGTGCAGGTGGGACAGGCTGAGACGACGTGGGTCACCTCGTCTTTCATGAGCGCCTGGATGTTGTCGGTCGCGTTTTGCGCCGCAACCTCGTAGGCGCCATTGTACAGGGCGGGCGCGCCGCAGCAGGTCTGCTCCAGCGGGAAGGTCACCTCTATCCCAGCCTTATTCAGCAGCTTGACCAGCGCGATCCCCATTTCGGGATAGGCGAAGTCGATCAGGCAGCCGGCGTAGAGGGCGATCTTTTGCTGGCACTTCGGCTGTTTGATCTTGGCGAAGCTGTCCCGAAACGGCTCGGCCGCGATGGCCGGGAGGCTGCGGCCGTCGGTGAGGTCCGACAGGAAAAGCGGCAGGTGGCGGATGAATTTGCCCGAGGTGAACGGTTTCCCCGCGAGCGAGGCGGCGCGCAGCATGGAGTGGAACAGCTTCCGGTTGTTCACCACCCCGAAGATCGCCTTCTGGACCAGGGTTTGCCCCTTTTCCAGCACCAGGCGCCTCCTTATTTCCATGATCATTTCCGGTATGTCGAGTTTTCCCGGGCAGACCGGGGTACAGTTGCCGCACTGGATGCACAAACCCTGGATGTCCTCGGACTTCTTCAGCTCGTCGAACCACGCGGTGAGGATGGTGCCGATCCCGCCGGTGTAGATGCCGCCGAAGACGTGCCCGCCGACCAGGCGGAAGATGGGGCAGACGTTCAGGCAGGAGCCGCACCTGATGCACTGCAGCGCCTGCTTGAACTTGGGGTCCCGCGCCATTTCGCTTCGGCGGTTATCCATCAGGATGATGTGCAACTCCTTGAGGGAGCCGTCGTCATTCGGGGTGGGGCCCGAGATGATGGAGACGTAGCTGGTCAAAAGCTGCCCGGTGGCGCTTCTGGGAAGGGCATCCAGGATCGGAACGACGGAGTCGAACTCCTGCACCAGCTTCTCGATCCCGATCAGGGCGACGTGCACCTTGGGGAGCGTCGTGACCAGGCGGGCGTTTCCCTCATTGGTGACCAGCACGATGCTCCCGGTATCGGCGACCGCGATGTTGGCACCCGAAATCCCCATGTCGGCCGCCAGGAACTTGGGACGCAATTCGCCCCGCGCCACCTTGACGAGCCTCGGAATGTCGGAGGAGATCCGCTCGTCCAGCTCCTTGCTGAAAAGGTCGGCCACCTCCTCCTTGGTCATGTGGATCGCGGGCATGACCATGTGCGAGGGGGTCTGTCCGGCGAGCTGGATGATCCACTCCCCGAGATCGGTCTCCGCGACCGAGATGCCGGCCTCCATCAGGTAGCGGTTCAGGTGGATCTCTTCGGTCGCCATCGACTTCGACTTGACGACGCTCTGCACCCCGTTGTCCCGGGCCACCTTCAGGATGTACTTTTTTACCTCATCAGGGTCGCTGGTCCGGTAGACCTTGGCGCCCAGCGCCTCGGCGTTCTTCATGAAGGTCTCGGCGAGCCCGTCGAGGTCGCAGGCGGCCTGCGATTTTATCTGGGCGATGCGGCCCCGCAGCTCCTCGAAGTCGATCCCCTCGTAGGCCTTGGCCCGGTTAACCTTGTACGCCTCGGAAAATTTGCCCAGTGCGCCGGTCAGCGTGGCGTCGTTGACCGCCCGGGTGATGGATGCCTTGAAATCCTTGTTCATTGGTTTTCCCCTCCCAACTCATCGACGAAGATGATGATCAGCCTTTCCGGTCCGTGCACCCCGATGGTGAGCACGCGCTCGATATCCGCAGTGCGGCTCGGCCCGGTGATGAAGGCGATGTACCGGCTGGTGGACGGGTTGATCCTTTTGAAGAGTGCCTGCTTTCCCTCCAGGATATTACCGGACGGCACCAGTGCGATGTGGATGGAGGTGAGGGAGGAGACCAGCCTCTGCTCGGCAGCGCCCTGGTCCTGCACCAGCGAGCCGGTGTCGGCGAGCGCCCACTCCATCTGGCTGATGCCGATCTTCGCCTGGGCTGCCAGTTCGCGGGTCACCTGGAAGCTGAGCCCGGGGCAGTTCGGCCGCTGCGCCTGGTCCAGACCGGCGAGAAAGGGACACTCGGCCCAGACGGCATGGCTGCCGGGAGCGTCAGCGGTCCCCTCTCTCTGCAGGAACGGGAGGATGAAATCCAGCGCGTTCTGCTTCGTCTCGAAGCGATACACCTCGGCGCCGACCCCGACCGCCCTGGCTTTGAATTGCTCGAACATGTTTATTCCTCCATCTTAAGTATGGTCAAAGAGTGGGAAACCGTTTATATTTGCCTCGACGAGCGAATAGGTGGGAAACTGTTTTATATCTGCCGCAAGTCGGGGGACCGTTCCCGTCGCACAATGCGTCTTGTTTTGCCGTAACAGGTAAGAAAATATTACCAATTTTCGTGCTGCATGGTACCTGATAACTGCTCTGCTGTAAAGCGTCTAAGCACTGTATACAAAAAACTTGACACCGTTATGGATTGATGATTAATTGGTCAGACCAAAAATGTATAACCAGGTTTTATTGAATTGAGACCAGTGGGGCGCCGCACGGGCTGCGCCAGCCAGCTAAATCCAGCGTCGGGGGAGTGTTTACATGAATATTCACGAGTACCAGGCAAAAGCGATATTGCGGGAGTTCGGGGTGCCGGTTCCTGACGGCCACGTCTGTTACAACGGCGCCAGCGCCCGCGAATGGGCCAAGCGGTTGGGGGAGGGGCCCTGGGTGGTCAAGGCGCAGATTCATGCCGGCGGCCGCGGCAAGGGGGGCGGCGTGAAGCTCGCCCGTTCGGCCGACGAGGTCCGGGACGTCGCGCGCGCGATGCTCGGCATGACCCTGGTGACGCACCAGACCGGCTCCATCGGGAAACTGGTGACGCGGGTGCTGGTGGAAGACGGCTGTAACATCGCCAACGAACTGTACGTGAGCCTGGTGGTCGACCGCGGCTGCTCCAAGGTCGTCGTCATGGCCTCCACCGAGGGAGGGATGGATATCGAGGAGGTCGCCGCCAACACCCCGGAGAAGCTCTTCACCGAGACGGTCGATCCCCTGGTGGGGCTCACCGCTTTCCAGTGCCGCAAGATTGCCTTTAGTCTGGGCTTAAGCGGGAAGCTGGTGGGGAAGGCGGTTTCCGTGCTGCAGGGGCTTTACAAGACTTTCATCGCCTGCGACTGCTCCCTTTTGGAGATTAACCCCCTGGTAATCACGGCCGAAGGAAACCTGATCGCTCTGGACGCCAAGTTCGGCTTCGACGACAACGCCGTTTTCCGGCACCCGAAGCTCTCCGACATGCGCGACTACGACGAAGAGGACGCCAACGAGGTCGAGGCCTCGCAGCACGACCTTTCCTACATCTCGCTCTCCGGCAACATCGGCTGCCTGGTGAACGGCGCGGGTCTCGCCATGGCCACCATGGACATCATCAAGCACTACGGCGGGGACCCCGCCAACTTCCTGGACGTCGGGGGCGGGGCGACCATCGAGCGCGTCACCGAGGCCTTCAAGATCATCCTCTCCGACAAGAACGTGAAGGGGATCCTGGTCAACATCTTCGGCGGCATCATGAAATGCGACATCATCGCGACCGGCGTCGTGGAAGCCGCCAAGCAGGTATCCCTCGACGTGCCGCTGGTCGTGCGGCTGGAAGGGACCAACGTAGCCAGGGGAAAGGAAATCCTGGCGGAGAGCGGTCTGAACATCGTTGCCGCCGACGGCATGGCTGACGCAGCCCAGAAAATCGTCCGCGCCGTGCAAGGAGGCAACTAATGAGCATTCTCATCCATAAGGACACCAAGGTCATCACCCAGGGGATCACCGGCGCGACCGGCCTCTTCCATGCACAGGGCGCCCGCGAATACGGCACCCAGATGGTGGGTGGTGTGACGCCCGGAAAGGGGGGGACCGTCATCGACGGGTTCCCGGTTTTCGACACGGTCACCGACGCGATCAGGCACACGGGAGCTACCGCCTCGGTCATCTACGTCCCGCCCCCCTTCGCGGCCGACTCCATCATGGAGGCGGTGGACGCCGGCCTCGAACTGGTCTGCTGCATCACCGAGGGGATACCGGTTCTGGACATGGTGAAGGTGAAGCAGTACATGAAGGGGAAGAGGACCCGTCTCATTGGACCCAACTGCCCCGGCGTCATCACCCCGGGCGCCTGCAAGATCGGGATCATGCCCGGCTACATTCACAAGCCCGGCAAGATTGGCGTGGTCTCCCGAAGCGGCACCCTCACCTACGAGGCGGTCTGGCAGCTCACCTCCCTGGGTCTTGGCCAGTCCACCTGCGTCGGAATCGGTGGCGATCCGGTCAACGGCACCAACCACCTCGATGTCCTGNGGCTTTTCGAGGCCGATCCCGACACCGAGGCAGTCATCATGATCGGTGAGATCGGCGGCACCTCGGAAGAAGATGCTGCCTATTTCGTCAAGGAGCACATGACCAAGCCGGTGGCCGCCTACATCGCGGGTCGCACCGCGCCGCCGGGGAAACGGATGGGGCACGCCGGAGCTATCATCTCCGGGGGGAAAGGGACGGCCGCGGAAAAGATCGCGGTGCTGGAGGAGTGCGGCATTTCGGTGGCGGCGAGTCCCGCCGAAATGGCGCAGGCCCTGTTGAAGATCTACAAGCCCTAAGGCTTCCGGTTTCGGGAGGGATCATGCGAAGACCGAAGGAGCATCCGCGACGCTATGTCGTCTCCATCCGGNTAAGCGATGANGAGATGTCAGATCTCGAGGAGATGACGCGCGGCAGCAGCATGTCCATCTCCAGCTTCCTGCGTGAGGCGCTGGTGAGCTACTTACCGCTGCTGCAGGACGAGGTGAACCAGAGGTAGGGAGAGTATACCGGTCGCGGGACGAACTTGATACATGCCGAATGTTTTATCCAGAGCCGGGGGGAGGTGTCCCCCGGCTCTCTTTTTGTCCGCTGAACCCGGTATGAAGTGGGTGGCAATAAAACAAACCGGGGAGCCATGACACCAGTAAATTAAGCGATGCAGCTCATTGGAACGGGGTACTCGTGCTCAATATTGTAATGCTGTTTTATAGCTTCTTGCAGAAGGCAGGCGGTTGCCGGAAAAGCCGTACCCGTCTCCCTGGTCGTATGGTATACAGAAAATGATATTACCAAATGACCAATGCGCACTAGTTTGCAACAGCGCCAAAATAGACGGCTTAAAGGAGGAAGCAAAAAAACTTGACACTGTTTTAAAAAGATGGTTAATTGGTCTTACCAAGCTTATAACTTGGTTTGATTGACCTCGTTCTCCTGGTGCCGCTGGCGCTCCGGGGCATCCAAGGTCGCAGAAAACGCCCTGCCGGACCGGGCGTTTTCGGTGTACACAGTTTCTATACCTGCCGCTGCCCATACCGCCGCTCATATCAAGCATCAAAAAGGAGAGAGAGTCATGCCATGGATTCAGAGCTACACCCCCGTCGGAGGAAGCCTCGGGATTTCGGCCCTGGTTGCCGCCATACCTCTGGCAGTCATCTTTGTCTGCCTTGCCGTCTTCAAGATGAAGGCGCATAAGGCCGGTCCCCTGGCAGTCGCGTCTGCCATCGCCATCGCGGTACTTTGCTGGCAGATGCCGGTGAAACTCGCCGGGCTCGCCACCCTGCACGGTGCCGCTTTCGGACTCTTTCCGGTATTCTACATCGTGGTCACCACCATCCTGCTCTACAACATCACCGTCAAGGGCGGGCAGTTCGAGATCATCAGGGCCTCGCTGGCCGGGCTGACCGCCGACCGGCGCCTGCAGGCCCTACTGATCGCCTTTTGTTTCGGCGCCTTCATCGAGGGAGCCGCGGGCTTCGGAACCCCGGTCGCCATCGCCGGCGCCACCCTGGTCGGCCTCGGCTTCCGTCCCTTCTACGCGGCGAGCGTCTGCCTGATTGCCAACACCGCGCCGGTCGCCTTCGGCGCCATCGGGATACCAGTTGTGGCGCTCGCCGGAGTCGTCGGGTACGACGACGCAGGGCTCATGAAACTCTCCACCATGATCGGCAGGCAGCTCCCCTTCGTCTCCGTCTTCATCCCCTTCTACGTGATCATGATCATGGTGGGGTGGAAGAAGACCATCGAGGTGCTCCCGGCGATCATCGTCTGCGGCGGCACCTTCGCCATCGCCCAGTGGGGCTGCGCGAGCTACTTGGGTCCCTACCTCCCGGACATCATCGCATCCCTGGCGACCCTGGCCGCCCTCGTCATCCTGCTCAAGTTCTGGTCTCCCAAAACCATCTGGACCTTCGACCACGAGCCGGAGTCCAAGGGTAAAGAGACCCATGATTACACAGGCGGGCAGGTGTTCCGCGCCTGGGCTCCCTACCTGGTGCTGACCATCATGGTCCTCATCTGGGGCATCCCCTCCCTGAAAGTTGAGCTCGACAAGAGCAAGATCGTCATCCCGGTCACCGGGCTCGATAACGCCATTGCCAAGAGTGTTTCCAAGCCGGAAGACGGCATCAAGAAGATTGCCGCGGTCAAGGACGAGCTTGCCAAGCAGACGGCGCAGCTCAACCCCGCCGACCCGAATCAGGCTGCGCTGGCCCTCGGTTTCACCGACCTGCTGGGCCTTGAAGAGAAGCTGGCCGCCGTCGAAGCCACCCTTCCAGGCCAGGCTCCAGTGCTGACCGCCGAGCGGATGGCCGCCTTCGGTGCCATCGAGAAGAAACAGAAGGATCTGCAGAAGCTGGAAAAGGAACTGGTAACCTCCAACGCCGTTGAGAAGGGGCGTTTCAAGGTGCTCGACAAGGCTGTCGGCTCCCAGCTTCCGGTGAAGGTCGCTGCCAAGTTCGTCTTCAACTTCATGACCGCCGCCGGCACCGCGATCCTGATTGCCGCCATCCTCTCCGCGCTGATCTGTGGCGTCGGGATCGCCGACTTCTTCCGGGTCTTCGGCAAAACCCTTTACGACATGCGCTTCCCGGCGATAACGTCGCCTCCGTCGTCGGCCTCGCCTTCGTCATGAACGCCTCGGGGATGACCACCAGCATGGGGATGGCCTTCACCAAGACCGGGGCGCTCTTCCCGTTCCTCTCGCCGTTTCTCGGCATGCTCGGCGTTTTCCTGACCGGCTCCGACACCTCCAGCAACGTCCTTTTCGGCGGGCTGCAGAAGGTGACCGCCGAACAGCTCGGCATGAATCCGCTACTTACCTGCGCCGCCAACACGAGCGGCGGGGTCATGGGCAAGATGATCTCCCCGCAGTCGATCGCGGTCGCCTGCGCGGCAACCGGCCTGGTCGGCGAGGAGGGGAACCTGTTCCGCTTCACCTTGAAGCATGCACTGTTCCTGACCACGGTCATGGGGGTCATCGTAGCGCTGCAGGCCTACGTCTTCCCGTGGATGATTCCCTGATAGTTTTCGCAGCACAAGCGGTACCAAGGCCCCGGGAGGTTGATTCCTTCCGGGGCTAAAACAGTAGGTAGTGTTGCAGCATGAAATGCGACGAACGACTTTCTGCGTAACTTCCCCCCATGCCGCCCTTCGACTCCGCTCAGGGAGCGGGCGTTCGCTGAGCGGAGTCGAAGCGCAAAGTACGATATTTTAAGTTTGGACTGGGTTCGAGATCGGTACCAATACGGTTGTATTTGAAGTCATCACCACCAGTCGAGGTTGAGGGCACATGGCAATGTTTAAGCAACTCCCCAAAATTGCCTTCCAAATCCTGCTGCTCTGGCTGGTCTTTCGCTGCGGCACCTATCTGGTGGCTTTCCTGCACCTGGCTTTGCCGGGTAATGTCGCAGGGATGCTGCTGATGTTCGCCCTGCTTGCCACCGGGGTCGTCAAGCCCGNCCTGATAGAGGCCGGCGGCGGATTCCTGCTGAAACACTTTGCCTTCTTTTTCATTCCGATCTCGGTAGGGCTCATGGCCTTCGGGCCTTTGATGCGCCAAAGCGGCCTGACGCTCCTGGCAGTTCTTATGGCGAGCGCCGGCGTCGGGGTACTGGTGACCGGATTAGCGGTCCAACTGCTGCACGGGAGGTCCTCCCGATGAAGCTATTCCTTTTTGCCGGNTATCTGCTGGTCACGATCGGTGCCTATCTGGTCACACGCCGGATTTTTCTGCGCTTCAAGTATCCGCTTTTGAACCCCGTCTTTTTGAGCACGCTAGTCATCATAGCGCTGCTGCAGGCGACCGGCGGGACCCTGGCCGACTATCAGCCGGCTAAAGATGCCATGACNTTTCTGCTCGGTCCTGCCACCGTGGCGCTGGCCCTGCCGCTCTACCACAACCGGGGCGTATTGCGCAGGCACGCGCTTCCGGTCTTNGCCGGTGTCGTCGCCGGAAGTCTCGCGACGATCGCCACGGTGCTGATCGCCGGAAGGATCGCGGGGCTGGGGAGGGGGGTGCTGATCTCCCTCGGCCCCAAGTCGGTCACCGTGCCGATCGCGGTGGAGATCTCGCGCATCGCCGGCGGGGAGCCAACCCTCACGGCTGCCTTCGTGGTGGCAACCGGCATGATCGGATCCATTCTCGGTCCGACGCTGCTTTCCGCGGCGCGGGTGAAAAATCCCGTGGCCCGCGGGCTCGCACTGGGAACCGTGTCTCACGGGCAGGGAACCGCCGTGGCCCTCATGGAGGGGGAAACGGCGGGCGCCATGGGCGGGGTGGCGATGGCGATAGCGGCCGTCTGCACCGCACTGATCGCGCCCTACTATTTTCCGCTGTTTCTTCGGTGAGGTTTGCCCGAGGATGCCCGCAAAGGGTGTCCCCAGGCAGGATTAATCTTCGGGGGCGCCTCCAGTTGGGGGCCAATGACTGAATTGTCACATTACATTTTTCCGCAAAGAGGGTGCCAAGCCATGGAAAAGAACTTCATCAAGGCGTTAACAGAGATCGTGGGGGAAGCCCACACCCTGACTGACAAGGAGTCGCTTGCCTGTTACGGTTACGACTCGACTCCGGAACTTGAGAGTAAGCCCGGTGTCGTCGTGCTGCCGGGAAGCGCGGCGGAAATTTCACGCATCATGGTGCTTTGCGACGGGGCGGGGGTGCGCGTCACCCCGCGCGGTTCCGGGACCAACCTCTCGGGCGGTTCCATTTCCTTTGATTCCGGAGTCGTGCTGCAGACCAGCCGCATGAACCAGATCCTCGAAGTGGATGAGGAAAACCTGACCGCGACGGTGCAAACCGGCGTCATCACCAGCGCCCTGCACCGCGAGGTGGAGGCGAAGGGACTTTTCTATCCGCCGGACCCGGGCTCCATGAACATCTCCACCATGGGCGGCAACGTCGCCGAGAACTCAGGCGGCCTGCGGGGCCTCAAGTACGGCGTCACCGACGATTACGTCATGGGGCTCAGGACGATCCTCGCCAACGGCGAACTGCTGAAGACCGGCGGCAAGGTGGTGAAGGACGTCGCCGGCTACAACCTGAACCAGCTCCTGGTCTCCTCGGAAGGGACGCTCGGCATCTTCACCGAGATCATCGTGAAGCTGATCCCCAAGCCCCAGGCCAAGAAGACCATGCTGGTTCATTTCCCCCAGCTGGAGCAGGCGGCCCTGACCGTTTCCCACATCATCGCGGCGCGCATCATTCCGGCGACCCTCGAGTTCCTGGACCGGGTGACCATCAAGTGCGTCGAGGATTACGCCCATGTGGGACTGCCGCTCGATGTCGATGCGGTGCTCCTCATCGAGGTGGACGGGCACCCGGCGCAGGTAGCCGAGGATGCCGATGCGATCCGCGGCATCTGCGAGCGCCACGGCTGCTCCTTCTTCCAGACCGCCGCCACCCCCGAGGAGGGGCTCAAGCTGGCGACCGCTCGGCGGGTGGCCCTCTCGGCGCTGGCGCGCATGAAGCCGACCACCATCCTGGAGGACGCGACGGTACCCCGCTCCTGCATCGCCGCCATGGTGAAGCTGATTCAGGAAACGGCGAAGAAGTACGACCTGGTCATCGGCACCTTCGGGCACGCAGGCGACGGCAACCTGCACCCGACCTGCCTCACCGACGAGCGGAACAAGGACGAGATCGCCCGGGCGCACCGCGCTTTCGGCGAGATCTTCGATGCGACCATCGCGATGGGGGGCACCATCACCGGCGAGCATGGGGTAGGGGTGGCGAAGAAGCAGTACCTCCCGAAGCTGGTGGGCGAGAGCGGGCTGCGCGTCATGCGCGGCATCAAGGGCGCCTTCGACCCCAAGGGGATTCTCAACCCGGGGAAAATCTTTTGATGAATCGGTCCGATCCGACCGATCCGACTGATCAAAAATCGGACCGATCAGTCGGATCAGACCGATCACCCACGAAGAAGTGCAGAACTTTGAGGTTACCACCATGGACTACGTAAAACTGATCAACTGCATGCGCTGCGGCATGTGCCTGCCGCACTGCCCGACCTATAAAGAGACCTTCCTGGAGACCGCTTCGCCGCGCGGCCGCGTGGCGCTGGTGCGCAAGTTCCAGGAGGGCGAACTGGAGCAAAGCGATAAGTTCCTGGAGTACGTCTCCCTTTGCCTGGACTGCCAGGCCTGCGCCTCGGCCTGCCCCTGCGGCGTGAACGCCGGGGAACTGGTCGCCGAGTTCCGCTGCGAAAGGAAACAGGAGGCGGGGCTCTCCATGATGGAGGACCTGATCCTCAGGAAGCTGGTGCCGCACCCGGACCTCCTTGAAATTGCCACCGCACCGATGCGGATCTATCAGCGCACCGGGATGCAGAAGGTGGTCCGCTCGCTCGGACTCCTCAAGATGTTCCCCGCGGCGCTCGGCAGGATGGAGGGGCTCCTGCCGACGCTCCCCGGAGCTCCCCTGCGCCAGACGATCCACGAAATAACCCCGGCGCAGGGTCCCGAGAAGGGTACGGTCGGTTTTTTCCTCGGCTGCGTCATGAGCCTTATCTTCAGCGAGGCGAGCCTGGCAACGGTGGAGATTCTCTCCGCGCTCGGCTACAAGGTGATCACGCCCAAGTCGCAGAAGTGCTGCGGAGCGCCCAACATGCTCGGCCACGACAAGGAGGGGGTGGCACAGGCGGCACGCTTCAACACCGACCTGTTCCAGTCCTACGAGATGGACTTCGTGGTGACGGACTGCGGGGGCTGTGGCGCCGAATTGAAGAAGTACGACGCCCATCTGGGCGGGGAGGGTCCCGCAACCGCGTTCAGCGCCAAGGTACGCGACATCTCCGAGATTCTCGCCAACGAGGGCCCCGCCCTGAANGGTATGCTCAAGCCGCTGCCGCTCAAGGTGACCTATCACGACCCCTGCCACATCGCCCATTGCCAGGGGATACGGAGCCAGCCGCGCGCGCTCATCAACATGATTCCCGGTATCGACTACCGTGAGCTTGCCGAGGCGGACGCCTGCTGCGGCTCCGCCGGCACCTACAACATCGAGAAGCCCGAGATGTCCGACCTGGTGCTTTCCCGCAAGGTTGCCAACATCCAGAAAAGCGGNGCGGAATACCTGATCACCAGCAATCCCGGCTGCCTGTTGCAGCTGAAAAAGGCACTTGCCGAAAGCTCCCCGCAGGTAAAGGTTATTCACCTGACGGAACTTCTGCAGATGAGTCTGCAAGGTGGAGCCTAGCGCAGGGACGAACAGAGGAGCTGGGCAGAG
>JGI24142J45722_1001401_pt1 | contig 11800 bp, 9 predicted proteins | sample BarGraIncu00431A_FD_45722 | JGI IMG/M metagenome (IMG submission 45722) | reverse complement strand
TGGGATGTAGCCGACGTTCCAAAGCAGGTCAAAGCAGGTCAAAGCAGGTCAAAGCAGGTCAAAGCAGGTCAAAGCAGGTCAAAGCAGGTCAAAGCAGGTCAAAGCGGGTCAAAGCGGGTCAAAGCGGGTCAAAGCGGGTCAAAGCGGGTCAAAGCGGAGTCAGCGGGGTGAAGAACAGGATCAGTGCAGGTTCAGAGCGGGGCGCTGCGCAATGGATTGGTGTGCGGCGCGCAGGAACGGTGTCAAGGGCATCGAGAGCCGGGAATATCCCGGTCTCTCCCACACTCCTTCCGCGAAGTATCCCCAAGGATCTGGATCTTTCGGGACACTACGTCAGCAAAAGTGCTGACAGGCAAGCGGAGACCCAAGCTACTCCCCTTTGCGGAAAAAGGCTATGATGCTGACCAGGAGCCAGACACATATGGTACAAAACACCAAGAGCTTCACTTCAGCCCTCCTTATCCAGCACTCCTTATCACCCATTCCCGGCCATCCTGCCAGGGCACCATTCAGGCAAGACGCGGAAGGTTCTCAGAGAGCTGAACTGCAGACAGTGCAACACTATGTGCCGGAGTAAATAACTGATCCTATCTCATACAGCAATTAGATCGGCGCACACAGTTATAATAGGCTAATAATATATCACAAATCCAATACAAGTCAATATCCGATACATGGACAATCATTCCTCTGAGGCATTTCCCTCTCAGCTCGCTCACCCACTGTCAACTACCAAGCAATCAGGCACGCTCTTTTTCTCCCCGTCTGCCTGTAGGAAAAGGTCTGGGAAAGGAGGATGCCGGCCAACAGGGTGACCAAGTAGCAAAAGTTAGAGCCAGCAATGGAAGAAGATATGCCTGCTCACCATTTCCTGAAATTGTTGTCAGCCCTTTGCCGGTACATGCGCCAATCCTTGCCCAGAATAAGCCGCGCGCCCCGCCTGAAGGTGACATAGGACCATGCCCAGTTGAAAACCACCAGGAAGCGGTTCGCGAAACCGGTCAGAAAATAGATGTGAATAAAGAGCCAGCCCAGCCAGGCAGTGAACCCGGTGAAGCGCAGTTTGCGAAACTGTCCCACCGCCTTGTTCTTTCCTATGGTGGCCAGCATCCCCTTGTCGACGTAGTTGTAGGGTTTGCGCTCAGCGCCGGACAGGTCCCTCAGGATGTTGCGCGCGGCGGCACGCCCCTGCTGCGTTGCAACGGGTGCCAGGCCCGGCAGCGGTTTCCCCTCGCGGCCGAGGCAGTGCGCCAGATCTCCCAGGACGAAGGTGCGCGAGTATCCCTTGACGCTCAGATCCGCTTCGACGAAGACCCGCCCCGCCGGATCCAGGGGGACCCCCAGGGTCTTGGCCAGACCGGATGCCTGCACCCCGGCGGCCCAGATGACCGTCGCAGCCGGTATCCGCTTCCCTCTCGCCACAACGCCCTCCCCGTCCACCTCGGTCACCAGGCAGCCGGTGTCGATTTCCACCCCCAGCTTGGTAAGGCATTCGGCGGCCGCTGTGGAAAGCTCCGGGTGAAAGGCGCCCAGAATGCGCGGCGCCCCTTCGAGCAGGATGACACGGCTCAGGCGCGGATCGATGCTGCGGAAATCCTTGGCCAGAGTGAAACGGCTCATTTCAGCGATCGCCCCCGCGAGTTCCACGCCGGTCGGCCCGCCACCGATCACCACGAAGGTGAGCAAGCGGCGCTGTTTGACGGGATCATTCGTCATCTCCGCCTCCTCGAAGGCGGTGAGAATGCGCCGGCGGATTTCCGTCGCCTGCTCCAGCGTCTTGAGCCCCGGAGCGAACTGTTCCCACTGCTCGTGCCCGAAATAGGCATGATTGGCGCCGCTGGCGACAATGAGGTAGTCAAAGAGAAGTGTTTCCCCGCCCTCAAGATGCACGATCTGACCCGGCAGGTCGACGGACTTCGCCCCGGCAAGCAGCACGCGGATGTTGTCATAGCCAGACAGCAGGCTGCGGATGGGTGCAGCTATATCGGAAGGGTTCAAACCGGCCAGGGCGACCTGGTAGAGCAGGGGCTGGAAAAGATGATAGTTCCGGCTGTCGATGAGCGTGACACTCACGCCGGGCGCATGCCCAAGCACCTTCGCGGCATTCAGACCGGCGAATCCTCCACCTATAATGACGACCCGAGTTGCAGGCTTTTCCATGATTGTGAGCTCCTTCGGTGGCAATGGATACTCATAGCCACTGGGCTATGACATTGAGATTCATAACTATGCCAGTAGAATTACATATTGCAACCAACCAAATGCCAGCACTGGCAACCCATTGTCATTGCGGGCCAGAGGCGAACCCCCACCCTAAGGATGAAAACTGACCACGGCCGCCCCTTCGCCGGCGGGGACGGTCCCCTTGCTCCGCACCCCACCGCCGGCGAAAACGAGGCTGCCGTATTTGCCGTAGTGGGTGATTTTGGGATAGTACTGCAGTGCCGCTTCCTCGGAAAGCGGATCGAAAAGGGCGGCCACCCGGCCCGAGCCACCCGGGCGCTTCTGCACCAAAAAGAGCAGACCGTCCGGGGCGGGATAGGCCACCGCATCGACGGAGAATCCTGCTGCGGAAAGTTCGACGGCCTCGGGAAGCCGGGAAAACTGCGAGCGGTTACGCGGGGGGCCGCAGAAAACCAGGTCGTAAGCGCTGGCATCCATCCGCTCCAGCTCATCCTCGTCAATCACCCTGGCACTCCCCTGGGAGAGTGACGTCAGCAGAGCCCTGAAGGTATTGCTACGGGCACGGCACTGTTGCGTCGTTACGCCAAGAAGCTGCGCAGACCCCTTGATGGAGTTGACGGTCGCGGGAATCTCTCCGGGTGAAATGACCCGGAACACCTGGGCGTCCGGGTCCAGGAGCAGGCGTTTGGGAGCCCAGACACTGGTTATCTTGAAGGGTGTCCGCTGTCCCGAGACTGGTATCAGGTCGACCACCTGCGTTCCGGACGCCTCCAGGCGAAGCGGCAGCGCCAACTGAAAGCCGGGAGAATCCTGCACCACGCTCCCCGTGACGCTCCACCCCTCCCCTGTTTGGCGGCTTTCCACCCCGGAGAGGCTCAGCCGCGGTCCACCCGGCCGCGCCAGCCACTGTTCCATAAAGGGCGCCAGGTCGCGGCCCGAGGAGCGGGAAAAGGCGCGCACCAGGTCGCCCCAGGACGCGCTCCCGTACATGTGCGTGCGGCAGAGCTCCCGCAGTGCCGCGAAAAAAGCGGCGTCGCCGATCTGGGAGCGCACCATGTGGAAAACCATAGCCCCCTTGCCGTAGCCGATGGCACGGGAGGCGGGGTCACTGCGGCTGGTGAAATCACGTAGCGGAAAATCGGAAGTCGGGGTCACCAGGGAAGCGAAATCGACCAGCAACTGCTGGCGGTACTCCCGTCCCTCTCCGGGGGAGCGCCGCTCCTTCAGCAGGTAATCGGCGAGATAGGTGACGAGCCCCTCGCACCAGTTCCCCTCGCGCGGATCGACGGATATCCCGTTGCCCCACCAGGAATGGGCGATCTCATGGGGAAAGCTGGTGTCGACGATAAACGGGAGCCGGATGACCGAGCCACCCAAAAGGGTGAAGGAGGGGAAACCGTAGCCGGTCGGGAAAAAGTTCTCCACGATGGCGAACTTCTCAAAGGGATAGGGACCGAAGAGGTCGCTGTAGAACCTCAGGTACTTGGCGGCGGCGTCCAGGTAACGGGGCGAGAGGCCCGCGTTGGCCGGGTAGAGGTAGCTGTGGATCTCGATCCCGTCCTGTTTCCGGTCCACGACCNGGTAGGGGCCGGCGCACAGGGAAAGCACCCCGACCGGCCGCGCCTCCTCCCAGCTGGAGTGCGTGACGGCTCCCGCGGTCCCCCTGGACACTCTTCTGCCGAAGCTGACCCCCTCGGTCCCGGCGGGTGCCTGGATGCGCAGCGAGCGACGCTTCGGGGTCTCCCCCGGCACCGGATACCAGTAGGCGGAATCCCCCAGAAAGGTCCCCTCCCGCGTGATGGCCGCGCTCACCCCGTAGCTTGGGTCCTCACTCGCGGCGGGGCTCCCGGAGACCGGGTCGTTGAAGTCTGCGGAATAAGAGATCGTCACCGGCAGGGGGCCTTCCCCGCGGGGGAGTTCCAATGAGACGACCCCGCCCTGGAAGGTAAAGGGAACCCGCTGACCGGACACCGCCACTGATTCGACGCTTGCAGCGGCAGTAAGCCGCAGGGAAGCCCGCCTGGTTCCCGCGGCAAAGGTGATGGTGCTCTCGCCGCTCAGGTGGTGGCTCTCCGGCACCAGGGTCACCGATATCTCCTGCCGCTCGACGACCGGGCCCGATTCCCCGGCCCGGGCCCCCCCCGCAGAACCGAGAGCGAACAAGGCCAGCACCGGCCACAATAAAAGAGTCCTCACGCTGCACCTCCCAAAGTCGCAATTCGCCCAAAAGTTGCAAAATAGTATTTATTAAATCTGTGATTTTGGTATAGTCTCAACCCTGAAGATTGGCTATCGGCACCCAGTGCCGCCTCCAGAAAGGTAAGGTATCCAACATGTCCAAGGCAGTGCAAAGCATCCTCATACTGGCAATTTCCCTCATGCTGACCGTAGACGCTTATGCGGAGACAGTCGTCACCCGGGTAAGCGACAAGCAGCATGTCACCATGTCCTACTTGATCTCGGAAACCAAACGCTCGGATCTTGTCTTAATAGGGGAAGCCCACGACGACAAAGCGCACCATGAAATGCAGCTTTCTCTGATCCGTTCCCTTTGCACCCCGAAGTCGCCGTTTGTCATAGGACTGGAGATGTTTCAGGCCGATAGCCAGTCGGAGCTCGACAATTGGACCGCAGGAAAACTGAGCGAAAAAGAGTTTCAAACGGTCTATGCCAGAAATTGGTCCCTCGACTGGTCCCTTTACCGCGATATCTTCCTGTACGCCCGGGACAATAATATACCGATGGTTGCCCTCAACATCTCCAAGGAACTGGTGGCCAAGGTATCGCGCTTCGGCTTCGCGTCACTCACCCCCGAAGAAAGACGCTATCTCCCCACAGGCGCCACCTGCGACCTCAATAACCCCCACACCATCTTCCTGAAGGATTCCTTCCAGGAGGTATTCAAGCATGCCTCCAATGGCAGGAACTTCACTTTCTTCTGCGAGGCTCAGACCCTGAGAAACAGCGGTATGGCCATGAACATCGCGCGCTATGTCCAAAAGCATCCTGGCAGAAAAATTGTTGCCTTGGCGGGCATCTGGCACGCGGTCAAAAATGCCATCCCCGACCAACTGGAACGAAGTGAGAGCACCTTGACCAACACGGTCATCTTACCCGAGATAGCGGAATTGAACGCGAAGAATGCCACCCCGGGGGTGGCGGACTATCTGATCGGCAGGTAGGGTCCTTTCGAAGCGAAGATTGTTTGTCAGCAGCCGAGTCCGGCTTTTCTCACGGTTTCATGACAAAAAGCCAGCCCCTTTCACACTGTTCGTCAGGCCGGCTGCTCTCCTTGAAATGGTAGTGACAAAGGTTCAGCTCCGTAACCCTCTTTACTATCAATGCCATATTGGGATAGAGGTTAAGCTCGTTGGTGTCGTGAAAGAAAAGGAACCCGCCGGAGCGCACGATGCGCAGATGCTGGTCCACCCAGGTGCCGCTGTTGACATGGTCCGCGTCCGAGATGAGAAAATCGTAGGCGTCACTCGGGCACCCGGAAACGAAGCTGTACTCTTCGACCGGTGCGACCACGTTTACCCCGAGCTTCTTTAGATCGGCAGACAAGTCCTCCATGAAAGCGCCCCTGGCGTCAGCCCAGTTGTCCACGCAGGTAATTTTCCCTTTCCCGTTATAGCGCACCCCATGAATCAGACTGATGGTGACATATCCGGAGCCCAATCCCAGCTCCAGTATATCGTCCGGCTTTTTGGAGAGCAGCGCCCCCATCATGAACATGTTGTGACACCGGTCAATCGCCACCGAGTTGCCGACGTGATCGAAATTCTCCAGCATGGTGAAATACTCTTTTAAAGCCTGCATGATCACCTCGATATGATTGTTCTTTCTGCTCAAGATTCCAAAGGCGTTTAGGGGCAGATTAGGTATATTGGCGGCCATTTGCAAGCCCAAAAAAGCCCTCGGCCGTCCCAGCTGAGTTTAACGCCCCCCCGGACAAAAATAAAGCCCGGGATTCCCAGGCCTTTACTTTACATTCCTCCCCTCCCGAGCGCCCCCGGGGTTTAAAACAGCTTGTTCCAGGTAAGTAGCAGCCCGCTCCCCGACTTGCCGCCACGGATGACCCCGGAATCATAGGTATAGGCCAGATAGAGCTCAGAATTCCAAAAAAAAGCACAATCGAGGCTGGCGGTGGAGGAGACTGCCGTCGTGTTCCTGAGGAGCACCTGGCCGTTATCCTGGGCGGCGACCCGGTCGGCCCAAAGATAGGATTCCATCAGACTCAGATACAGGAAAAAGGCCAGCTCGCGCCGGTAGCCCAGCGAAGCCGTGGCGTACTTCGAGGCGAGGATATCGTCATACACGATTCCGGTATAGTGCTGACGCGGCAGGTCGTCGGCTTCGCTGGGAAAAGGTCCGCCGTTAATATGGAACGCGTTATAACGATCGCCCCGGTCTCCGGCCGTGGTACCGCCGTAAAGGCTCAGGAGCACCCGGTTTCGCTCCGAGAGCCCGGGAATGCCGCTGGCCCCGACAAAGTAACCGTTTACCTGGAAATAGTCCCGATTGCCCTGGGAAAGTGTCCCCCCTCCCAGGTCGCGCCATTTGTCCCGGGTGAGATAATCGGCATCGAGGCCGGTGGCGAAACCGACGTGGGGAAGTTCCAGCAGGTTGCGACGCAGGCAATCGTAGCGCACCCGCAGTTTGGCTCCGTAGAGAAGGGTGTCCGGCGGCAGCAACTGATCGGGTCCGGTATCGTGGTTGCGCCCGGCATAGAAGTAGCCGGCGCGCCCCAGGAGCTGGACCCTCAGATCATTGTCGACCTGGAAGGGGTCCACGGGAAAGCGCAGCCCGGGGCCGAGGGACCCCAGGAGCGTCCCCCAAACGACCGAGGTCGACTTCACCTCCCGGCCGCCGCCCAGTTCGGTGCGGGCGGCAGGGAGAGTGTAGTTCTCAAAATGGCCGACTAATTCCACGGGCCCAAAACGCTTATCGTACTCCAGTTCGTTGACGAAAATGCTTATGGTGTCCCGGGTGCGGTGATCCTCCTCCACCCGTCTCAGGTAGAGGGCCGCAAACGGTAGCGCTCGCGTGTCACCCTGTTTGGGATTAAGCAAGGTCCCTCCCAGCGTGATGGAGGTCATGTGGCCGCGGTCCAAGGCCGGAATCTCCACGGGGTAGCCAAGGAAAGAAGCCTGGCCGGCCTCACCGGCCAAAGGGGTGTGGTATGGCTGAGAACTGTCCGCCTGAGAGCTGGCTTCACTTGGCCGTTGATCTGCCCGTGCCGTGCCGGTCTCGAACCGACAGGGGCTCCAGCTGAGGAAGAGATTTGCCAGGATGACGCAGATGGTCAGCTTCCCTGCCGTGCGTTTATTTCGTAACAAGAGACCCTCCCGCCCCGGACAGGCAAAGGCAAAATGATGCACTCTCAGAGTACCCACACCCCCAACTATAGTGCATAGGCACCAACATTCAACCATAACCCTTCCTGATGAGTGTCACCCTTCACCGCGCAGCAGCCCTCCTTCCTACCCGCTAGCACTCCCCCGGGAAAATGCGCACACAACCCTCTTGACAAGCACAGGTTACCATCTGGTATAGTTACCATAAGACAACCAGGGAGGCGCCATGGATCAACTGACCGCTCGGCAGGAACAAGTTTTGAAGATCGTTACCGAATATATCGGGGGCTACGGCTACCCGCCAAGTCTGCGGGATATCGGGAAAAAGCTGGCCGTCTCCGGGACCCTCGGCGTCATGAAACACCTGGAGGCCCTGGAGAAGAAGGGATACCTGCGCCGGCAGGAAGGAAGTTCCCGCGGCATCACCCTTTGCAACCAGGCACAGGCCGGCAGCCTGCCGATCGTCGGAGTGGTGCGGGCCGGCGCACTGCATCCGGCAATCGAGGACATCGAGGGACATTTCGCCATCGACAATTCCCAGCTGCGCTCCGGAGGGACCTTTTTCCTGCGCGTGAAGGGGGATTCCATGATCCACGCCCACATCAAGGAGGGAGACCTGGCGCTGGTGCGGCCCCAGCCCAGCGCGGAAAATAGAGACATCGTGGTGGCCATGGTTGGCGGGGAGGCAACACTGAAGAGGTTTTACCGCGAGGGGGATCAGATCAGGCTCCAGCCGGAGAACCCCAACTACAGCGCGATCATCATCCGCGAGGGAGACGGCGAGCTTTCCATCGTCGGGAAAGTTGTTGGCATCTATCGGCAAATGGAGTAATTTGATGCGCAGGGTTGCCGAAAGGGTCAAGGTCGCAGCAATCTTCGCACCCGGTTGCAAGATCAAGCCGGTATGGTTCGAGTGGCGCCGGCAAAAGCACGCCATCACCGAACTGTCCTATTTTTGGAAGGACCACGAAGGAGATGCCACGCTGCTGCACTTTGCGGTGAGCGACGGCAGCAACCTTTTCGAGCTGACATTCAACGCTTCCGACCAGAACTGGACGCTTGAGGGGGTCGAGGGGAATTAGCTTTTCTAAAGAGACGGACGCGAATTTTGCGCGTTAAAACTTCCTGGATAAAAACTTGCCATCCCCACGAATCATCCTCCACATAGACATGAACGCCTTCTTCGCCTCGGTGGAGCAGCAGTCCAACCCTGAACTGCGCGGCAAACCGATCGCGGTCATCGGAGCGGCCAAGCGGACCATCATCACCACCTGCTCCTACGAGGCGCGCGCTTTCGGCGTCAAGACCGGCATGAACACCTGGGAGGCCCGCCAGAAGTGCCCGCAGCTCATCTTCGTAATCGGCAACAACCGCAAGTACACCTACACCTCCACCCAGATCATCATGATCTTCCGCGAATACACCCCGNTGGTTGAGGTCTTCTCCATCGACGAGGCCTTCCTCGACGTNACCGGCTGCCTGAGCCTCTTCGGGTCTGCCGAGCGCATCGTTTACCTCATCAAGTCCCGCATCAAGCACCAGTTCGGCATCACCTGCTCGGTGGGTATCGCCCCCAACAAGCTCCTGGCGAAGCTCGCCTCGGACATGCAGAAGCCCGACGGGCTCACCATCATCAAGCCGGAGGAGATCTCCCGGGTGCTGGAAAGAGTGCCGATCAAGGACCTCTGCGGCATCGGCGCCAAAATGAACCAGCACCTCACGAATTTCGGCATCAAGACCTGCGGCGAACTGGGAAGGTTCCCGGTGGACATCCTGAAAAGAAAATTCGGGATCACCGGGGAAAAGCTGCACTACATGGGACTGGGAATGGACGATTCCCCGGTAGTCCCTGAGGAAGAAGCGGAAGAAGTGAAGAGCGTCGGGCATAGTACGACCCTTGAGAAGGACGTGACCGAGCGCTCCGACATCGAGAGGTTCCTGCTGCAACTCTCGGAAATGGTCGGCAGGCGGGCCAGAAGATACCAGGTGGCGGGCAAGACCGTCACGCTCACCGTGCGCTATCCGGATTTCACCACCTTCTCCAAACAGGAAAGCCGGGTGACCCACACCAACAACTCCGAGGAGATTTACCTGGCGGCGCTGAAGATACTGAACAGCATCGAGCTTACCCAGCCGATCCGGCTGCTCGGGGTGAAAATCAGCAATCTGAGGCAGCATACCGAACAGCTGCCGCTCTTCCCCGCCGAGCGCAAAAAGGCCCTCCTCGCGGGGGCCATGGACCTGGTGAACAACAAATTCGGGGATTTTGCGGTGACCTTCGGAAGCTTATTGGGAACGGACGGCGGTTCGAAAGTCATCTCGCCGGCCTGGCGGCCGGAGGGAGTGAGGAATGTCGAGGTGGACTGAAGGGGTCTATCGGACTCACCTCTACTTGCTCAAAGTGACCCACGCCGCCGTGCGGAGCTCTATCAATAAGCAACTATTTGACCAGTACGGGATGCGCCGCAGGTGGCACCATCGTTGGGCGAATGATGATTCGCCCCTACACTCTTCTCAAACTCCGTAGGGGCGAATCATCATTCGCCCTGACACTCTCGCGGAGAGGGGGGCCGCCTGTTAACACCTTCAGAACCCCGGCACCCCTGTCGGGACCTGGTCCCAATAGGTGACCGAGCCGTTATGCCACTTGACGATCTGCACGTTCTCGTCCTGGGAGATGACGATGACGATCGCTTCGTGCAACTTCTGGCAAAGCCGGTAGGCGGCACGATGCCGGGTCCCCACCCCCTCGCTTAACACCATTTCAGTCCGCGTCCCCTCCGTGTCCAGCGCATGGGCGACCATGCCGACGCTGTCCAGATCCCCCGAAATCACCCCGCCGAAACCGAGCAGTTCCTGCCGCTTGGTGATGACGACCGCGCCGTCGACCGCTGAGAGCGCCGCTATGAAATGGGCGACATCGAAAATGGCCTCGTCTAAAAGCGCGATGGAATCGTCCTTGCTGGTGACATACTCCTGCCAAGCCGACCCGCTTATCCGGATGGTGCTGGTCACCGTGGATTTCGGCAAGGGTATTCATGATGCGCAGCGTCAGGGTACGGAAGCGCTGGCGCGACTCGTACTCGAGAAACTGGTATTTGAGGGTCATGTACTGGTTATCTTCCAGGATCTCGTCGGTCATCTCCTGCGGCAGGTAGACCAGGATCCCGCCGTGATGGGAATTGCGTATGACGCTGATGATGCGACGCGCCGCCTGGGTGCCGACGTAACTGCCAAAGTCCGCGTCAAGTGTGGCCCAGGGTTTTTTGGACTGGGCACGCGCCGCCTGGTGCATCTCGATGGTTTCGGAGTGGACCACGGCAAGGCTTTCCGCGATCCATTGAGAACTGAAGACGTCGAGGCTTGGGCAATTGATCTGGCCTCCGTTCAAGGAGGCGATAATCTCGGCACCAATGCAGACCGAAATCTGACCGGCACCGGTGACGTACACCACGAGGCACAGGGGAAGCGGAGGCGAGGTTTTCCTGCCGCCGTAGACAGCATGCATCCACCGGGTCCCGGAATGGAGCATCCCCCAGATCTGCGCGCCGTCATCCGGGACAAAGCTGATCCCGATCAGCGTCCGGTAAAAATCGGCCGCGGGCGCCAGGCGGTGCAGTTCGTACTCGTTGAAGGGACGCATCCGGGAAAAAATGAGGCGGTGCATCCCGGTCGGCGGGCCCTCTTCGGCGGGAAAGAGGTGCGAGTCGCGAATGATCAGGCGGAACATGACCGGACGCTCCTCCTCGCGCATCAGGCTTGCCTGGTAGCAGGTCGAGATGACCTGTTCCAGCACCGCCCGATCGGGGAGTTGAAAAGTACAGTCGGCAGGCGCAGGACAAAGGCGCTCTACAAAGGAGGGATTTTGCCACCTCTCGTAGATGAAGGCCACCAGGTCCTTCGGGTACGAGTGGCCCTGCGGGGTGTGACACGCCGCCAAATTTCTGTGACCGTTTCTCATCTGCCGCTCCGATTCTTCCCGCTTTTGAAACATTTTAAACATTATCCGCCAGACGCAGGGGAACTGTAAACCTCTTTTCTGCGTCAAGGCCGGCAAGCGCCTGCCACCGCTCTTTCTGGAGGCAGGCAAGGGGCTCATTAAAAGCAGCAACCATCGACAGCACTCCCGGGTTAATGGTTCAGGCAGCGATCGTAATAACACAGAAAGGTACCCGTTTCAAACTTCCGCCCCAAAGTCCCCTCTCCCGGAGAAGGAGGGACAGGGAGGGGGAAGCCTGCCCCAGCATTCCCCCCTCCCG
>JGI24142J45722_1001393_pt1 | contig 11849 bp, 13 predicted proteins | sample BarGraIncu00431A_FD_45722 | JGI IMG/M metagenome (IMG submission 45722) | reverse complement strand
TTGCAAAGTCAAATGTGATACCGTGAGGAACCTTTTAGAGCGCCGTGCCCGAGGGAATGGTGGTGAAAACTAGGTGAGGGAATGCTGGTGAAAAATGACACAGGCAGAGTAAATAAATGATATTCAATATTTTGTATGATAGAGAAGCTGTCACGAGCCTTGATATAAAAGGTTTAGCCACTTTTGACAAGTTCGGGCTTATAAATCGTGGCAATGTGGATCGAATACACTTCTGCGGAGTGCTTGTATCGGGAGGGGAAGTCTACGCTGTCTTACCCAGAAATTCCATTAATACCGGTTTAAGTGATTGTTTTATTGCATCTCTCCTCCTTAGAGTCCTTGATAAATACAATACGACCACAGACAAAACGGTTATTGGTGGCGACCTTATTGATGAAGGCAGGGAAGGTCTTGGCTTACTTGCAAGCGTCTTATGGCTTTTGCACGACTATTCAGCAAATGGCACTTACTCCACAACCTCAAAAAAGCGGCAACATGACTCCGGAAAAATTAATTGGAGTAGGACTATCAGCAGAGAAATCCCCGAAGAAGGTATTGGTGGAGCACCTATTTACAGACGTCTCCATACCGAACGAATCAAGTACGGGGAACAGTCACCGGTGACGTTGATTCACTCTGATGTAATAAAGGAACTCGATAGATCCTTCGGCTGGGCTATAACTGGCGATTATAATATCAGGATTGCTTCCGATTTGGACTTAGTTCCATCGTCACAATTGGGTTATGAAAGTAAAATATATGTCTTGCAAAGAGAGTTGTCGTTTTCATATCCTGATCGTCATATAAAGTTATTGAACGCTTTGATTCAAATTTTACAATACAAATTTGAGGGCGGAGCTGGAGAGTACCTTGTCGGGATTAAGACCTTCCAAACCGTATGGGAAGAAATGCTAAGAAGGATTTTGCCAGGCGTCGTCAACATAAACAAAAAACTTCCCAAACCTGCTATTTATTTTAAAGGTTCTGAAAGCCCTTCTCTAGCCAGAGGAATGGTTACTGATATTGTTGCAAAAAACGGGACTGTAATTTCCGTGATAGATGCTAAATACTACAAAGGCAAAACGGCCCAAGATTCTCCTGGCTGGCACGATTTAGTAAAGCAGTTTTTCTACGCAAAGTCGTTAGCACTTATATTTCCGGAGTTCACAATTGCTAATTGGTTTGCATTCCCTGGCCGGGTTGGCAAAATTAACGAAGGCCCAATTACAAGTTACGCTGTTGTTGATGCTGAAGCCATGAAACCAATGGTTGAAGATTTTCCACCAATCGGCTGTTCATATTTTTGTCCTGTAGAAGTAATGCAACGCTACACCTCTTTATCGAAATTCCGTTTCGAAGAAGTCTCTCCACTCTTCGCCAAATCTGAAATTCGAGGCAAGGCTGAATGACATGGTTGATATTTTTAGCAGTGAAAAAAGATCAGATGTCATGCGGCATATTCATTCCAAGAACACAGCCCCAGAACTGAAAATAAGAAAGGCGCTTCATTGTCTTGGTTTTAGGTATAGGTTGCACGTAAAAGACATGCCCGGTTGCCCAGACATGGTCCTCCCCAAATATAAAGCAGCAATTCAGATCAGAGGATGTTTTTGGCACCTACATGGTTGCCAAAGAAGCAATATCCCCAAGAGCAATAAGCAGTACTGGGAGAAAAAGCTTGGACGTAATAAAGACAGAGATCGCCAAAATGACTTGATTTTATCCAGGGCAGGCTGGCACTTGATCATAGTTTGGGAGTGTGAAGTGAGATCAGGTGAAGCATTGAAACAAACTATTAACCGAATACTTCAAGAAATAGAACCCGGGTTATAATACTACCGACTACACCGGCATCCACTGCTAAAGTAGCCTCATGCCTGGAAACCAAATGAGGAAAGCTGATGATGTTAGCTTTAACCATTGTCTTTTTGTAAACTTTTATATACCATTCAACGAATACATTGCAAATGCAAGGAGACACCACATGACCAGCAACACGGAGCCGGCAACCATTGTTGATAAAGAGACTTACGTTGCACGGAAGCTTTACACCCTCAGTATAAAAAATCTCCACCCCGACCCTAATCAACCCCGTAAGTTTTTCGATGTAAATGAGTTACAAGACCTTGCGAATTCCATTAAAAAACATGGAGTCCTTCAACCCGTTTTATTTAGAAAAGACGAAGACGGCAAGCTCATCATTGTGTCTGGAGAGCGCCGCTACCAAGCCTCTAAACTTGCAAAGGCAGACACCATATCTGCCATATTTACGGTAGGAAACGCTACCGAGATAGCACTCGTAGAAAATCTGCTACGGGTAAACTTAACTCCCATAGAGGAGGCTGAGGGGCTCCAGAGACTCCAGCATGAGGCTAATTACAGTAACAAGGAGCTTACCTCTGTAATCGGCAAAGCAGAATCCACCATTTCTGAAATCTTGTCGTTGAATAAACTTACGCCTAAAATAAAAGACGAGATCCGGAACAGTAAAGATTACTCGAGGAGGCAACTCGTAGAGGTCGCAAAGGGAAAGGACACAAAAGAGATAAATAAATTATTCAAAGCACTTGCGAAAAATAATGTGTCCAGAGACCAATTGAGAGAGAAACGCCACAGGGCCGTTGAATCTGTTTTTAAATCACTAATTAGCGGCTTGAGCGCCAAGTTGAATGAGATTGAATTGAAGGATTTGAGCGATGAAAATGGCAATGATATCAAGCACCAACTTTGCGAGCTTGCCAGCTTAATATCAAGAAAAGTTAGTTAACACAGGCTGTTAACCAGTATTCTTCGGCGCGCCGAAGAATACTTCAGATAGGAGATAAAAGAAGTTGAACTCGGCTGTCTCAAACTTCAACCTCGGTCCATTCTTAGCCTCGGTTTTGTTAGACTTTAGTCCGATTCTGCCGTTACCGGATTCTTGGTCAATCAAGTCTGAGGCGAGACTACGGGCGAAATTGATAGCATAGATCCAGGTTGAAAGTGGACACGTGAAACGGGCCGTCGAATTCGGTAGTGCACTTTGATTCCACTCATAAATCCCCTTCCTAAAATTCTGCAATGCCAGAAACCCGGCCTTCAAGATGCCTCATAAAATTAAAGTTTAATTAATTCTACAATCATGGTACCAATGCATGGGTTTTAAGTTTGCGTGAAAACGCCAAGAGCTCCGAAGGTGGATATCCTCCCAAAGACATCCACCTAGGGGTTGCTGACGTCCCCTTTAGACCTACAAAGGAGGGATGCGCGCGGTCGAATTCTTTTTTGGAACGACATCAGAGGATAAAATGCTTAATTATATTAGTATCGACTTGTCGGGAGGCTATTATTGATATGACGGTTACATCCTCGCCCATGCCAGAATTGGTCGGCACCGTTTTAGATAAGAAGATCATTTCAGTACGCGATCTCCTTTCCGATCCCGATCTGAACATCCCCCCATATCAGCGACCCTATAAATGGACCGGCAAGAACATCCAACAGTTGTTCTCTGATATCGCAATCCACAAGAACAAATCCTCTTATCGTCTCGGCACCGTCGTCTTCCATCGAAACGGCGCTCAAAAGGACATCGTCGACGGCCAGCAACGCACTATCAGCCTGAGACTGACCGTGCGGGCCCTTATCGAATTCCGCATGGCTAGTCTCGTTCGCAAGGACCTTAAGGAGCAGTTGGCCGAGCTCGGAACGTCGATGTTCACTCCGTCCTTCAAGAGTGAGATCTCGAAGCTCAACCTACGCGACAATTATCTCGAGATTTCCCGAATTGTCTCCCGCACCGAATTCAGTGAAGAGCACATCGACTTCCTTTTGAACGGATGCAAGGTTGTAACCTTCACCTTGAACGAACTCACCGAAGCTTTCCAGTTCTTTGATTCACAGAATGCACGCGGACGAGACCTTGATCCGCATGATCTGCTAAAGGCCTATCACCTGCGTGAATTTGCCGAGACTGACCAGGATCTTAAGGCTCGCACGGTGGCTCGATGGGAAAGCAGTGAATCCAACGAATTAGTGACTCTTTTTGCTCGCTATCTGTACCGCATCCGCAACTGGAGCAGAGGGGGCTCGGCTCGCTACTTCGGAAAGGATGACGTCCATCTTTTCAAAGGGGTTAATATTGAGACGGTCGCTCCTTATCCCTATGTAGAGCAGTTACACATAACTCACCGTTTCGTCGATAACTACAACCGGCAATACGAGCGTGCAATCGACGGCCATACCATTAAATTCCCCTTCCGGCTCGACCAGATCGTCATCAACGGCAGACGCTTTTTTGAGATGACGGCTCACTACCAAGACGTGGTCTCCCATATTGGTTGCTGCACTAAAGTGAGCCTGGAGAGTCTTCACAAGGGAGCACTTAAAGGGAATGCCGGGAGTATTCTAGACACACTCAACGACTACGACGGGAGATTCCGCACCGGGGATCGTTATATCCGCACAATCTTCGATTGCTTGCTGATCTACTACCTGGACAAGTTCGGCAATGTTGAGCTTTCGCCGGCCATCGAGAGGATTTTCATTTGGGCATACAGCCTGCGTCTCAAGATGAAGGCGGTTCAGCTCGCAACTATTGATAACCATGTCCTAGAAAACAACCTTTTCCGTGTAATCAAAGATGCCATCCGCCCAGAGGACTTCCTTTGTTACATCCCACCCGAAATCGGGAAGGTTAATTCGTCCAAGACAGATAAAATTGAGGCATTGTTCAGGGAGATGAAATACCTGTGAAAAATGAAATTGACCAGTTGTCGATCAAAAGCCTGTTGAGTGAAGATGTCGAGTATCTCATCCCGATGTACCAGCGGAATTATGCCTGGGGCGAGGCCGAGATCACCCAGTTAATCCAAGATATAATCGACTATCTGCCCAATGGTAGAGTCTATTACATCGGCACCCTTGTAGTGGACCACCGCAGCAAACTGCGACAGCGCGAGGTCTACGAGACCATCGACGGCCAACAGCGCATGACCACCCTTTCCCTGTTAGCTGCCTACCTGAAGAACCTCAAAGATGGGATCGCTGGCGATTGCAGCTGGTACCGGCATCCGACGCTACGCTTCGAAAGCCGTAAATGCTCAGAAAAGACTTTTGCCGCCATTTTTGAGGGGCATCCGGAGAGTTTGGCGGAGGAGGATATCAACGGCGCCATCCTCAACGGTTACCGGCTCATCGCCAAGATTCTGCCGCAAAAGCTCAAAGATGACAAACGAGAGCTGCTGGAGTTCGCGGACTATCTGTTTGACAAGGTGCAGATAATGAGAGTGAAGGTTCCGAGAGATACCGATCTGAACCACTATTTCGAAATCATGAACAATCGTGGCGAACAGCTGGAAAAGCACGAGGTACTCAAATCACGTCTGCTCGAGGTTTTCGCCGATGCAACCGCCGACAACCCGGATTACGATTCCATCAACTGTTTCCAGGTGATATGGGATACCTGCGCCAACATGGAGAGGTACGTTCAGTTGGGATTCGCCTTCGAGCAACGCGAAGCGATCTTCGACAAGGACTGGAGCCGACTGAAGGTCGCGGATTTCGACGAGCTTTGCGAGGTACTGGCCGGGTCGAAGGAAGCTGGTAGTTGTGACTTAGAGTCCCTTGACGAGATACTGAAAGGTCCGTCAAAGAGCACGACGAAGGGCCGGAAGGATGAATCTCCGGAGCGTTTCAATACTGTTATCAATTTCCCCAATTTCCTACTGCATGTATTACGTGTCATGCCCGGAAACCAGAAAGTCGCTCTGGACGACAAGAGGCTCCTCACCGCATTCAAAGACGGCATGCCCGGGGATAAGGACGCTCGCATCGCCTGGGTCAAGGAATTCGCCTTTAACCTACTCCGCTGCAAGCATTTTTTCGACCGCTACGTAATCAAACGGGAATTCGTCAACAATTCCGACGGCTGGAGCCTTAAGAGCTTCAAGCGAAACGAAGATGGCCGTGGATACTACGTGAATACTTTTGGGGAAGAAGACGACAACGGTGGCGACAACCGCAGGACACTAATGCTTCTCGCGGCGTTTCATGTTTCTGCACCAACCATGGTCTACAAGCACTGGCTCAATGCGGCCCTGTCATGGCTTTTCTCCGCGTCAAAAGTGGGGCCAGACACCTATTTAGCTTACCTGGAATCGGTGGCCAAGTCCTTTGTCTTCGACCGGTACCTGGCCTCGGGGGCCGGAGCCGAATACTTCGAGATGATTTATATGAACAGGGGAATTTGCCAGTCGACCCGGAAGACCGTGTCCGAGGGTGGCATGAAGGCCAAGCTATCTTTCGGCGAGATCGAAAATAACCTGATCTTCAACTTCCTGGATTATCTGCTATGGCTCAAGCACAAGAATATCGCCCGCGTCGCAAAGTACGATTTCACCTTCCGCAGTTCTGTGGAGCATTACTATCCGCAAAATCCGAAACAGGGCTATGACAGGCTACCGTCCGAATCACTCGACTCGTTCGGGAATCTTTGCCTGATAAGCCACAGTAAGAACTCAACCCTAAGCAATTACATGCCGACTGCGAAGAAGGAGTACTACGAAAAAAACGACCTCGATAGCATCAAACAATTCCTGATGATGGAAGCAAAGGAGACCTGGGACGCGGATAGGATCGCCGTACACTACGAGGAGATGAAGGGCGTGCTGTTGGGGAGCCTAGATGCCCAAGAAAGTCCGGCGTTGGTCCCGCTCGTACCATGACTTGAATCTCGGCTTCGATCAGGAGGAGTTGAGGATAACGCCGTGACTGGGAGCCTGCAGGGCAGGTCTGTTCTTGATTTTTTCGCAAAATTTATCACAATAAAGGGGGGAGATATGAGTTACGAACAAGCTAAAATCGTTTTCCATCAAAGCGGAAATGCAATGCTAGACTTCCTAGAAAAATATACCATCGGAATAGTCATATTCGACGAGGACGAAAACCCTCAAGAAATAGGTTCCGGTACCTGCGTCACCATTGCCGGTAGGTATTTCATAGCAACTGCTGCTCATGTAATATCTAAAGCCAAGAAAGAAAAGATTCGTATCATCTACTCTAAGCAGTTGAACGACGGTAAATTCTGTGTATTGGGGCATGGATTTCGTGGTGGTAACCCAGGTGACACGTTAGATGTTGGTTGGATAGAGATTGGAACAAATGAGGCGCAACGGATAGAAAAGGAATTTGTAAAATTAGACCAGGTCTGCGAAGGCTTCTCACATGCTGGAGACAATCATGTTTGCATATCTGGTTATCCCGCCGAACTTGTCGACAAAAAATCACTTGCTGAAAAGGAGCTTGCAACTGCAAGGGTCGCATACCTTTCGGTCACTATAGAGCAAGGCAAGTTTAACCTTGATCCTACGACGCATATATGCATAGATTATCCAGAAGGAGGTAATGTAATTTCAGACGGAAGCGATATCAAAATTCCTGCTCCACATGGTTTTAGTGGGGGTGGGGTATGGGTAACAAATATAAATATTCCTGGAGTGTGGTCACCCAGCAAGTCACAACTAGTAGGCATTCAGGTTAGCTGGAATAAAAGCGAGCAGTGGGTAAAAGCTATTCAAATTCAGCACTGGATTGCAATGTTAGAGGAGGATATTCCTAACCTGAAGATAGCTATTTAACAAGGGCACTAGTAACCAATGATTCACAGCCCGCGGCAAGATCGGATCGACAAAGCTGGCCAGTCGGGCTTTGAGGCTTCAACCAAAGGAGAATGAACTTGTGAGCTTAAAGCAAGTTTTTATGACAAGAGTTGAGCGTGCCGCCCGCGTGCTGGAAAGACCGGGTACTGGGCCGAAAAGGATCAAGTTCTCATCGGCAGACCTCTCGAATTCCGATACGCTGGCTCAGCTTCATGATCAGTTCCCGCGCAAGAAGCGAGGAGCGTTCTATCTTTACCAATTGTCCTTCGATGGCGAAGATAGGAATGTCGCCTCACGAGCAAGGAATGCTTTTAGACGCATGAACGAGACCAAAACAAAAAAAATGAGCCGTGACAATGAAGACCATCTCGACTCAATTTATCTTTATGTGGGCACCTCAGAGAGTATGTATGAGCGATTTAGATCGCATCTCGGCAGAGGCGTTGGTACAAAGACTTGGGCCCTTTACTTGTCTGCCTGGGCAGTACCACTGAAAGCGAAATTCGTGGTGGAGTATTACGAGTTGAAAGAAACGATCGCCGAAGATGTCGAGCTTATCGAGGGAGTGCTATGGGACTCTCTTCGTCCGCTTTTCGGAAAGAAGGGTGGAAAGTAAGGCATGCGCATTTGAATGATGGGGATGGAGAGAGTAATGGCACGACCACTAATACCGCACGACTGTGCTTGTTAACTCCCCCTTCATGTTTTCTCCTACTCGCCCTGCCGCTTATCCAAGAAAATGCTGCCCGAGCCTGCGGCGGCCCATTTGTGGCCATCATTCGCATGTTGTGGAGGTGCCGGCTGGTGTGGGCCTGACATCTGGCGGGGGAGGCAAGCGTGCTCCGACTTGGTGTGGATCATAGGTGCAGCTTTACTCGGTTATCAGTCAATCCTGGAAAGGTCGATGTTTTAATTGTGGCGAATGGGACGCAAAGGATGGCGGTCAGGTCAAATCTTGGGCCAGTGGGCTTGTGATGCGGCCATCGCACTAGCATTACTTCTCGCAGAAATCAGGGAGTAAGACGTCAGCCACTGCCTAGTCGCTGTAGTCTTCGGATAGAGGATAGCATTGTTCGCAGAGCCAGCGTTGTTCTCCAGGTGTTTCATATAAACCCAGCCCCTCTGGATAACGTTTAAGGATTCCGCAGTTTTCACATTTACTGCCGCATGCAAGTAGTCGAGAGTTCTCAAAGGCCTTGTTTTTCTCCTTTGTTTCAGTTTTATTCATGACGGTTTGCCTCACAATCTAAAGAATTCTCTCTTCACTCTGACTAAAGTCGCTAATCTTCGAACTTTGTTAACCGGTAAGCAGTTGCACGTGAAACTCCGAATCGAGATGCAATGTGTTTCTTATTCTCCCCAGGGACAGCAAATTCCCTGCGTAAATCTATCAGCTGCTGCGGGGAAAGCTTTGGTTTAGCGCCAAATTTCACACCGGCAGCTTTAGCCCGGACTCGACCATCATTAGCCCGTTCCCGAATCAACTCCCTTTCAAACTCTGCGATTGCTCCGAGCATATTGAACAGTAACCGACCCGCTGCTGTGGTAGTGTCGATGGACTGATCGATGACGACTAGGTCGACATGCTTATTTTCGAGACTCCTCGCAATTTGCGAAAGGTCGATAACAGAACGTGCCTGTCGGTCTAGACGGCTGACCTGAAATATATCGCCCTCCCGTACATAATCAAGTGCAGCTATGAGCTCCGGCCGACAACATGCGGATGCAGCTGAGGCTTTCTCTTGAAATATCTTTTCACAACCGCCATCCCTAAGTTTTTGGATTTGTATATCGAGGGTCTGGCCACTAGTACTAACGCGTGCATAACCTACTTTCATGCCTTTAATCTCCGAAGGACATTTTAGACCAACAATTAAGACGACTTATTAGACACTAATTTGCCTCGTAATATCCGTTCTCACAACTTACAAATTATGAGACTTTCTTTCTGACACAGAAGCTTGGGTAATAAACACGGAGTCAAAACTTACGGATAACAGTGATTCAAGAAACTTCAGAAGTTCCATCCGTGCGGATTTCACTGCGATTATGTGTTTAGCATCTGGGCGATTGCCTCTAAGGTCATATTCTGCTAACAAAATTGCAGCCAACGCGGGGTTGAGAAGTTTCGCAAATTTTANATCAATCTGGCTGACATCAGAAACCTTTTCACTTACCCTGCATTTGGCCCAAAAATTTATTAATATCAACGCCGATGCATTGAACACATAGTCCGGCACTGCCCTAACGTGTTTTTCCCACTCATTTACCCTGCTAGAGGGAATATGAGTAAGATGCGGCAAATTGATGGTGGCTACGATTCGCTGGCCAAAGTTTTTTTGACTTAATCCTAGCCCCACTCGTATCAGTCTGATGTTTAGAGGGAAAATTTCGACTATCACTTTTCCCATTTCACCATTCCTTGTTCTGTTATCTCCTCGTTTACGAGTGCCCAAATTTCTTTAAAATCATCAATTTTCTGCAAACATTGCTCAATAATGCGCTGTCGTTCAACTTCAAGGGATAGACCTAGAAGGGTCATTGACGCCTTTCGCAATTGTGCATGGAGCTCGAGATGGAAAACAACAGGGACACAAAGAAGATTTTCACTTTTATTGTTATTCGGATCACAATCCCGGTGATGTATGCAGTACCCTTGAGGCACCGACTTACGGTTTACCCGCTCCCAAACTAAGGTGTGCTCCATTCTGGTGTGCATTTTTTTTAGTACGGGATTCCAGATATACCGGAACCAATAGCCATTATTGTTTTTTATTGGCTTTACCGCGTCCCACAACATGCTATCAGATGAAATGTCAATTGGGGTATCTAGTCTGCATTTTTTGGCGCGACGGCCGCGACTTTTTGGTGTAGGTGGAGCGACATTATCACATACCACATTATTGTCGCTGTTCATTTTGCAACGCTCATGCTTATTACCTGGCACCGCTCGGGAATGGCGTTCATCTTTTCCCTTCCAACAATAGCGAACAAGGAAAGGCCTACTTTAGGCCGCTTGCCATTCGATATACCGGTACTTCCTGATATTTGTTCTAAAGGGTCCTCATCTTTATTCGATGACGATTTGCGGTTGTGATGGACCACTAGGATACAGCAACGGGCTTGAAGTGCCAGGCGCTGCAGTTCACCATACGCTTCATAGTCTGTTTCGTAAGCGTTGCCGCCCTTGCGTCTAGTATCCGGTTTTATTTTTTGGAAGGTATCAATCACGACCAACTTGCATGCTGGATGTTTTTCTAACCAGCCTTTCAAGTCAGCCATACCACCATTATCTAGCCGATTCCACGTTGTCGCTGTGTGAAACCCCTTCAAATCAGCAGATTCATCGTTCGAGCACATTTTATTCCTGGATTGAAGGCGTCGATCGTTGTCCTCCAGAGACAAAAGCAAAACTTCACCAGCGTCTACATAGAACTTACCGAGAGCGATTCCTCCGGTCGCGGCGGCAATACAAAGATTCATGACGAACCAACTTTTGCCTATTTTAGGCGGTCCTGAGAGAATGGCGAGCCCTTCCGGAAGCAATCCAAATATAACCCAGCGTATCGCTTCAAACACCGTATTCATCAGATCTGCCATGGTTTTTACTCTACCCGGTGTCCTTGATATAGTGGTAGGAGTAGGAGACGCCGGTTTCCCCGGATTTTCTTCTAGGCGGTTTTCATTTTTTGAGCAAGGTTTCCGCAAGACCTCATCGCTACGCCCTTCAACTACTGCTATTTTCTCGGTGGCAGCATGGCGGAGAAATTCAGTCTCGTCGAATTCCCACGTGTCAGAAAAATCTGGGGCAGCAGATCGTTCGGCCATTGTTTCCGTTCCATCCTTCGGGTTCCGGTCGGATTCAAGGGTGCAGACACTACCTGCACCGAGGGAACACACTTCTAGAAATCTATCATTCATAGATCACCACCCGCCATCCATTTGAGGATTTCCGACTCAAGCCAGACGATAACTCCGCGCACACGACGATTTTTCGGAATAACATTAGCCACTCGCCAACGCCAAAGTGTAGTGCGAGAAACACCCAGAATCTTTTCCAACTCTTTTCCACGTATGAACCTTTCCATAATTCAAACCCCTTTTGTAGCAAAATGTAACTTCGAGGTTATATGTCAGGGACAGCAACCTTTTGATGCGTATATAGCGATTAATGCATTTATATTAAGCGCTATAATAACGGCCACATACGTA
>JGI24142J45722_1001381_pt1 | contig 11924 bp, 13 predicted proteins | sample BarGraIncu00431A_FD_45722 | JGI IMG/M metagenome (IMG submission 45722) | reverse complement strand
CTTTCGCGGATGATGTATTCAGGGACCAGCGGCTCGAGTTGGATAGAGAGAGGCGAACGTCGCGGGATGCCCTCAAGAGAAATCGTCAGTGTGTCCTGTGACTTCATCTGCACGACCGCCTGTCGCAGATGCTTGACGACCCTGATGCGGTCGCTATTCCGTAATACCAGCGGTACCATGATTGCCGTGTAAGTTGTGATGAGGGTCGCAAGATAGAACAGGGGCCGGGTGCCGAGAATAAGCCATGACACCGCCGCGAGTGAGGATATAAGGATTGCGCGCCCTGCGACGCGGAAAATTCGCCTCATGCCGCCCTCACGATTCCATGTCCTGTCTTGCGCGGTCTCCCGAGCGCCTCATACCAAGACCACCTCTTTGCCAGTCAGCCATGTACTGCAGGCTACAAATATTGTACGGTGGCAGGGCTGATTTGCAATGCTGGAGCGGTACAAGAGGATGCCACAGTGGTACCGGGGCGAGATCTTAACCTTGGCTGGTTGTTGCGAACCGTTTTTTCTGGTAGACTACACAAGCGAATACGCGGAGGTGAACGACTCATGGTACAAGTTGTCATGGACACGACAACAGGCATGACCAGACAGGAGTTCGACCAGTCCGGCATAACGATGATCCCTCTCTACGTCCGGGACGGCGACAAGGTCTACCGAGAACAGGTGGATATCTTTCCCGACGAGTTCTACCGGCGGGAAAGGGAGGGTCTCATCTATGAGACCGCTCAGACGAATCCTGCAGACCTGGTTTCCGTGTTCAAGCCCATCGTGGAAGCTGGCGACGAAGTCGTATGTGTGCTCATCTCAAGCGCTATCTCGGGTTCCGTGAACGCAGCACATGTCGCTGCCCAGATGCTCGGGGCCGAAGACAGGATCACGATCGTCGATTCTCTGGAATCCGGCTACGGTGAGGCATACCTTGGTCACACGGCAAAGAAAATGGCCGATGCCGGCGAGAATCGCGTGGAAATTGTCCGGGCTCTTGCCGACATTCGCAGCCGGACGCGCACGTACTTCATCATGGAATCACTCAAGTGGCTGTTCCATGGGGGCCGTCTGACGGGAGCGCAGTACTTCGTTGGATCCGTGATCAAGCTGAACCCGATTGTCTGGTTCGACGAAGCGGGACGCATGACGTCCTACGACAAGACACGAACCATCAAGGTCGCCCAGGGCCATATGCGCCAGCTTGTCGCAGACTGCGGCAAGAACGGGGTCGAGGCTGCGACCCTGCATTGGCCGGACAATCTGGATGAGGCTCAGGGGTTCCACGCCGAGATGGAGGAAATCCTCCAGGCTCCCGTGTCATATACCAGGCTGTCGTGTGTACTGGGCGTGCACACGGGCCCCGACCTTCTTGGCCCCTGTATTGTCATGAAGGCGTAACCAGAGCATCTGGTCGAATGGGCCAGCGATGCCTATCTTCGTGCTGTCGTGGAGCACGATGGGCGGGTCCATGAGTGACACCGGAAAACGGTGGCAGGCGGTCCATAGAGGGGCCCGGAAAGGAGTCGAATGATCAGAGTCGTCATGGACTCGACGTGTGGCATGACTATCGAGGACTTCGAGAAGGCAGGCATTGTCATGGCGCCTCTCTACATTCGTGAAGGAGAGACTCTCTATCGCGACGGCGTCGACATCAAGCCGGCCGAGTTCTACAAGAAGGAGCGTGAGGGAGTCATCTTCGAGAGCGCGCAGACCAATCCCGACGACCTGGTGCGCATATTTGGGCCGATCCTGGAGGCTGGAGACGAAATCGTCTGCGTCATGATATCAGGGGCTATTTCGGGGTCTGTCAATGCGGCGCGCGTTGCCGTCCAGACTCTGGAGGCCGAGGATCGAATTTCCATCGTGGACTCTCGCCAAAGCGGCTATTGCCAGCTTACGATGGGCAGGCTGGCCAAGAGCATGGCAGATGAGGGCAAGAACCGTGATCAAATCGTCGAAGCGCTCGCCGAGNTGCGGGATCGCACGTGGGTCTACTTCATTATGGAATCGCTCCACTGGCTGTATAAGGGCGGCCGCCTCACAGGGGCGCAGGCCCTGATCGGGACGATNATCCAGCTCAAGCCTATTGTCTGGTTTGACGATCTTGGCCGCATGGTGACGCACGACAAGATCCGCACACTCAAAGCGGGCAAGGAACGGCTCAAGGAGCTGGTCCTGGAAATGGCCTCATATGGCGTGGTGTCTGCAGGGTTACACTGGGCCGACAACTGGGACGAAGCCAAGGAGTTCGGAGACTGGATGGAATCGGTGCTCCACGTACCGGTTGAGTATAACAGGGTCTCCTGCGTCGTCGGCTGTCACGTGGGTCCGACGGTTCTGGGACCCGTCGTCGTCATGAAGGAGAAGCCGAAGGCGAAGAATCACGCAGACTGAGCAGGACGCCCAGAAGGACGACNGCTCCGCCGGCCAGCTGCATCNGTGTCACTGTTTCATGTAGCACGACCCAGGCGGTCAGCACACCGAAAACCGGGATAAGGTTGAGGATGCTGACCGCCTGGGTCGACGCCATTCTGGCGACCCCATAGTTGTACAGGGAGTACCCTCCGACCGAACAGAAGACCGCTAGGTAGATGACCGCCCAGATAGCTGCGGCGGGGATTGGGAAGACCGGTCGCTCGAAGACGCCTGCCAGAGGAAGCAGGACGATACTGCCGAACAGCATCTGGAACATTGCAGTCCTGCTGGCCGAGCTGTTTTTGGACAGGTTCTTGACCAGGATGCTGTAGAATGCCCAGCAGATGCCTGAGAGGATGACGAGTCCATCGCCAAGCAGGCGCTTTCCTCCCAGAGCCCCTCCCAGCGAACGTGGGTCGACGATGAGGATGACGCCGACGACGGACAGCGCAATGCCCGCGACGGTGGTATGGGAGAACCTCCTGTGGTACGCCAGACCCTCCACCAGGAGTGACAGCACGGGGAAGATGCCCATCATGAGCGAGATCTCGGAGGCTGTCGACAGGACAAGTCCCACGTTCTCGAAGATGTGGTTCAGCGCATAGCCCAGGATTCCTCCCAGCATCATGGCGCCGAATGCCTGGCGGTCCAGGCGGAGGTCTTCGTGGCGAAAGAGCAGCCAGACGAGCAGGATGGCGCTTGCAAGTACGAAGCGTATCCATGCGAGCCAAAGTGGGGAAATAGAGCGCAGAGCCAGTTTGGAGACGGCGAAGGACGTTCCCCAGACGAACGCCGATGCAACGACGGATGCTATGCTGCTGGTTCTGCTTGTTCGCATGATTGCATGATGGTACCTCTCTCGACAGCTCTTGTCAAAGAGGGAGACGTTTGGCTTCGTGGGCCGGGCGCTTGCACTGCCGTGAACGAAAGAAGCCCCGGCGGTTCATGTCCGGGGCCTCGCAGAGTCAGGAAATCAGGTGGAGGATGTTGTCGCTACTAGTCCTGGTCCCGCTCCTGCAGCTTGTAGTCCCGGATCTTGTTGAACAGCGATTTGCGGGAGATGCCGAGAATCTGGGCAGCCTTGGTCTTGTTGCCGCCGGATTCTCGCAACGCCTTGCGAATCATGTCGATCTCCATTTGCTGGATGGCGTCTGACAGACGAAGCCCACCGTTCCCGTCTGCGGCCACGGGCTGCGGCTGCGCGGGTTGTGCCACTAGCGGCTGACCCTCAGGAGCTGAAGACTCCTCGCGCCGGTGCAGAATGGGCTGAGAGCCAAGGTCCACTGTTTCGGGAAGGAGCACGTGTGCCTGGGAGATGATGACTGCCCGAGCGATGACGTTTTCCAGCTCCCTGACATTTCCCGGCCATTCGTATGCATTGAGGCGCTCCAGGGTTTCGTCTGCGATCTCGGTGACGTCGCGTCCGTACTTGGCGGCATACTTCCTGAGGAAGTGGCGAGCCAGCAGCACAGTATCACCGCGTCGGTCGCACAGCGGGGGAAGCCGCAGCATAATGACGTTGAGACGGTAGAACAGGTCCTCGCGAAACTTGCGTTCAGAGACCAGTCTGGTCAAGTCTTGGTTCGTGGCCGCGATGACGCGTGCCGATGACGTCAGGTGCTCTCGGCCGCCGACGCGTTCGAAGCCTCCGTCCTGCAGGATTCGCAGCAGTTTGGCCTGGAGTGGCAGCGACATGTCGCCGATCTCGTCGAGAAAGATGGTACCACTGGATGCTTGCTCGAACTTGCCGATGTGCGTCTCGAAGGCATCAGTGAAGGCTCCCTTTTCGTGACCGAACAGCTCGCTCTCGAGAAGGTTCTCCGGGATGGCCGCACAGTTGACGACGACGAACGCACAGTCCTTCCGATGGCTGTTATTGTGAACGGCCTTGGCGACCAGCTCCTTGCCTGTGCCTGATTCGCCGAGAACAAGAACGGTCGCGTCCGAGCTGGCAACCTTGCCGATCTGTTTGTAGACTTCCTGCATGAGTGGACTCTGGCCGACCAGCTCGTCGCTGTTGATGACGGGAAGGTCCTCGGGGCGGGTCCGTCCTGAGAGGTATGACAACTCGCGAAGCTCGAGAGCCCTCTTCACCTTGATTCTGACCTCATCGATGTCAAATGGTTTGGTCAGATAGTCATAGGCGCCGGATTTCATGGCGGAAATGGCGAGATCCGACGAGCCGAACGCTGTCAGGAAAATGACGGGGAGATCGGGCTGGGACTCTTTGATCTTGAGAAAAGCATCCATGCCGCTCATGACGGGCATCTTGACATCCATCAGGACAGTGTCCGGGCTCATGGCTCTGACCTTCTCGACCGCTTCCTGGCCGTTCTTGGCGACGTTGACGCGATAGCCGTCGTCCTCAAGTGATTCACGGAGCAGTTCGCGTATATTTTCCTCGTCGTCCACGACCAGAATGAGCTTGCTTTGGGTTTTCATAGGTAATTGCATAGTCTACCGGTTTCGAAGTCCGAGTCAAACATCAGAATTGATGATTCGCTGCATGTTGACAGTGAACGTGGTACCTGCTCCCTCCGTACTCTCATAGGTGATGATCCCGTTGTGAAAGGANGCGATTTTCTGGGAAATNGGAAGGCCAAGGCCTGTGCCGTGTTCCTTAGTCGTGAAGAACGGGGTGAACATCTTGGGCCTGTCCTCATTCCTGATACCGGTACCGACATCGCGAACCTCGAGGATGACACGATCCGCTTCGGTCCTTGCAGTGACAGTAACGGTTCCGCCGCTCTTGTCCTGCATCGACTGTATGGCGTTCTGCAGCAGGTTCATGAACATCTGCTCGGTCTGGCGCGCATCCCAGGTGACCATGACCTGTGGCACCTGGAGGTCGAGCGTCGCGTGGCCGTCCTCGAGCTGCTGCGCCATAAGCTCTCCCATCGATTCGAAGAACCCGCGCAGGTCAAACTCGACCGGCTGAGGCGTGCAGGGCGCCCGAACGTGAGGAGGTCCTTGACCAGCGATTCGAGACGGTCGGCTTCGCTGCGAATAGGGATGATGTACTTGGCTTCGGGACGCCCCTGCAGCTTCTTCTCCAGAAGACTTGCGTATCCCTTGATGCTTGTAAGCGGGTTGCGTACCTCGTGGGCGATGCCAGTTGTAAAGATGCCGAGCGTCTTGAGTGCCTCGGTCTGTTTCGCTTCTTCGATACTCCGCTTGAGTGAGTGTGCCAGGTCGGCGACAGCGCGCGAGATCTCTCCCAGCTCCCCTCCACCGCGTGGCACGCGCGTGTCCAGGTTGGTCTTGAGTCGGACGACACTGCGGCGCAAGGACAGCAGCCGTATCAGGAAGAAGGTCAGCAGAACGATTGTCGCTGCGCCGCTCAGCGCGATGGAGACAGTTGAAGTCTTGAAGGCCTCGAAACGGACGCGCTGCAACGGAGCGAGGACCTGAGGCATGTCCCTGTCGACGACTAGATAGCCGACAGTTCGTATGCCTGCCTTCAAGGGAAGAGCGACGGTCAGCTTGGGTAGTGGGTTGCGCGACCCGTCGGTCAGGTAGACGAGATTTGGCGTGAAGAGATTGATCTGGTACCCTATGCTGACACGGGGGAAGTTGCTCTTGAACACGTTGACGTAGTCATAATAGGACTTGGAGAGGAAGACGCTCATCAACTCGTTCTGCTTGTTCTGGCTCAGCTTGTTGAACTTGTAGCTGTTGAACAGTTCGCGGTACATGCGGTTCCAGCGCTCGACAGCCTGCGATCCTATGGCCTGAAGGGTCTCGCTTTCCTTTTTGACGAGCTCGTCCTGAAACTCAACAATGAGGCGGTTGCTCAGAATCGCCATCGATACGCCCACGATGAGCAGGGCAGTCACGATAATCTGGAAGGTCAGCGACTTGAAGACTCGACCCAATTGGTCCTCCTGGGGTGAAGCAAGACTAGATGGATACTCGCTTCAGCAGTTCCACAAGCTCTGGCTTGAGAAGGTTGCGCCGGGTGACTGCTTCAAGCGTCTCCTGAAGGACAATATGTCCGTTGCGTGTTCCTGTGACGACATCTGAGTGGCCTTCGCTGAGAGCAACAACTGCCGCTTCGCCCGATGTGCTGGCCAGGATGCGGTCGAAGCGCGTGGGGCTCCCCCCTCGCTGGACGTAGCCAAGGACGGTCGCTCTGCACTCCACCGGCAAGTTGGCATTGATGTAGTGCGATAGTTCCTCTGCATGTCCTGCGCCTTCTGCCATGACGATGATGTGGTGTTTCTTGTGCGCCATGACGTCGTCGTGCAGGCGTGTGATGAGTTCGGGGATGCTGAAGGGCAATTCGGGGGTCAGAACGATGTCGGCGCCAGTCGTCAGAGCGGCTTCGAGTGCAATGGAGCCATTGTCTCTGCCCATGACCTCGACGACAAAAACGCGGTCGTGAGACTCCGCCACGTCGCGAATACGGTCGATGGCGTCAATGGCGATGTTGACGGCAGTATCAAACCCGATGGTGTAGTCAAACCCATACAGGTCGTTGTCGATGGTCGACGCGACCCCGACGACGGGAACGCCAAACTGGCCCAGCAGGTAACCACCAGTCTGTGAGCCGTTGCCCCCGATGATGACCATGCCGTCCAGCCGGTTCTGCTGGACGACAAGTGCTGCCTGCTTGCGGCCTTCCTCAGTGCGGAACAGTTCACTGCGGGCACTCTTGAGCATTGTACCTCCGAGTTCCAGGATGCCGGAGACGCTGCGTCTGTTGAGTTCGATCCAGGTGTTGGATACCAGTCCATCATAGCCACGCTCGAACCCGACGACCTCGACTCCCATAGACGCAGCCGTGCGAGCAACTGCGCGGATGGCAGCGTTCATGCCGCTGGCATCGCCACCGCTTGTCAGAACTCCGATGCGTTTCATGGCTACTTGGAGAAGACGTTCAGGAGGTCGACCCACTCCTGAGGGACCGTCTTGAGCTTACCAACAGCTTCGGTGAGCGGAATTGCGATTATTTCGGTGCCGCGGAGAGCAGCCATCTTGCCGAATTCGCCGTCATGNATCATCTCGACGGCTTTCACACCGACGCGGGATCCCAGGATGCGGTCGAACAGGGTGGGGCTGCCTCCCCGCTGGATGTGCCCTATCGTGGCCGAACGAGTCGAGATTCCCGTCTTCTCCTCGACGATCTTGGCCACTTCCGGCCCNACACCCCTGTCCTGTAGCAGCATGTGGCCGAAGTCGTCCAGTTTCTCGCCGGTGGCCTGCGTGACTTCTACGCCCTCGCTCACGACAATGAAGGCGTACTTCTTGCGCTTGTAGGCGGTCATGACCTGGCGCACCATGGTGTCCCAGTCGACGGGGACCTCGGGGATTAGTGTGTAATCGGCTCCTGAGCCGATGCCGGTGTAGAGTGCAACCCATCCGGCGTGCCTGCCCATGACTTCCAGGACGATGATGCGCCGATGGGACAGTGCAGTGTCCTTCAGCCTTCGCGAAGCGTCGAGGGCAACACTCACTGCCGTGTCGAATCCGAATGTGAAGTCCGTTCCTGACAGGTCATTGTCCATCGTCTTTGGAACGCCGACGATCTTGACGCCCAGCGCTGCAAGCTTGGTGGCTACACCCAGCGTATCGTCTCCACCGATGGCGATGACGGCATCCAGACCCAGGGCCGCGATGTTGGCAATGGTCTGTTGGACGAGCGCCGGGTCCTTGAACGGGTTGGTCCTGGAGGTGCCCAGAATGGTGCCACCCCGGTCGATGATCTCGTCGACGCGGACCAAGTCAAGGGCCTCCGTCTCACGGGACAGCAGTCCTTGCCAGCCTTCAACAATACCGACACACTCGTCTCCGTAGTCGAGCGCTCTGAACACCGCACCGCGTATCGCCGAGTTGAGCCCGGAGCAATCCCCGCCGCCTGTCAGGATTCCGATTTTCATCTGTAAGTCGACCCCCATTCGTACATACAAATAGTAGATGTAGCGCGCCTTCATTGTAGGGTAGCGTCAAGATGAGTCAAGGCGACGTTGTGGTGTACGAATCTCGTGGTCAAGCATCGGTCGAAGGGGCGCGCATGTCAGATGAAGAGGTTACCACGAACTGTAGATGGGTCGTTGTGGTACTGCTCATCATCACCGCTGCAGACCCCGGACCACGTGGGCATAGTTAATGTCTGCAGTGGACGCACAGCATACTCCAATGCAATTGCCGAGCTTGCTTCACCAGCCTATACCGGTCGTCGCACTGGAACTCCCTTACAGTTCAAGGCGATTGGTCTGCAAGAGCCTCCTGGGTACAAGGGCTATCTTGCCACCTATGACGTACCCCTGTATGTGGTGACCTCATTCACGGGCATCAAGGCAAGCTTGGTTTATGCCGAGACAGACATTAAGTATTTGGTGCCATCGGCGCAACGTAGTGGCTTCTGACCGCGTGAGCGGTCACAGGTAGGTTGGCCACTTCACCATTTTTTTCTTGAGGTTGATGGTTCTGCCGTCGACCACGAAGGTGCCGTCCCCGTTATGATGGATCATCCGGCGTTCCTTGCGCTCCGGATCAGTCCAGGCCTTGACTACTTCCAGGATGAAGAGGTTGTACTTGTGGACCAGGCTGTTGTCTGACAGGCGGCATTCGAGATTGGCGAGACACTCGGCCACGAGTGGCGACTTCACCTTTTCGGCCGACACCGGCGTCAGACCAAAGGNATCGAACTTGTCGACGTCATCACCCGAACAGTTTCCGATCTCGACCACTTTGGATGCGAGATCGACCGTGGGAACGGCGATCGCACATTCTCCGGTCGCGCATAGTGCCGTGAAACTGTGATCCCAAGGCCCGATGCTGCAGCCGATCAAAGGCACGCTGCCGTCCTCGCTCGCGTCCTGTATGATCATGTAATAACTCATCGTCATGATGTTAGTGCTCCCTTTATACGCAGTCGTCACCAGTACGACCGGACCTGGTTCAAGGAAGCGGTATACCTTAGATAAAGAAAGTTCGTTCATGACGACCATCTCTCTTTCGGGCCCAGCCATGAAACAATCGTAACAGCGTAAGAGAAAAATTACAATTATTGTTCAGAAAATACGTGTTTAACTTGTGATAATGTCACTATGTGGACTATCGTGAGAAAATGTCACTGTGAACAACGAAGCGCATTATTTCATGTCACAAACACAACTGAATGTACAGTCAGCGATAAAAACCCACGTTAAGCTGTGAAGACGGTAATCACGACATTCTCGACATGCTAGAAAGCATTTTCCTTAAACAATATACTTGATCACCATGCCATTGTTGAAGATCCATGGTGACATATAGTAAGACAGAGGTGTCTGCATGAAACCTGTCATTGACCATATTCATGTTACTGCTGCTGATCTTGAACGCGCAGAGAAATTCTATGATAAGCTCCTGCCGTTGCTGGGATTTGATCTGGCGAACAAGGAACGCAACGCTGTTCCTGAACATGAATATAGAATCGTGGAATATCACAGTAGCAATTTTTCATTTGGNATTGTCAGTCCACGGCCTGCATATAAAGATGAACGGATAAACAGGAGGAAACCGGGTGCACTTCATCATCTTGCATTTCGNGCAGACTCACGCGTCGAGGTGGACGAACTTTATCTGCAAGTAAAAGCTCTTGGTGCAGAGATTNTCCATGAACCGCGACTGTATCCGGAGTATTGCAAAGATTACTANGCTTTCTTTTTCAAGGACTCCGAGGGGGTCGAGTATGAAATTGTGNATTTTGACCGGGTAAGCTATTTTCCCCTTTAACATTAATGGGGTACACCTGGTTCTTGTAACACCAACCAGCGCAGTGGCGGCGATTCCAGCGCATTGTTGAGCTGACCAGTACCCGGTAACAGAGACAGCGCCTAATACGCCAGGCAGGTTATCGTGATCGTCCTGGCTGCCCGGTCGTAGCCAACAGTTGCTCGCAGCGACTCTGCAACGAAGCGCAGTGGAAGGGGCATGCGTCCTGCGACGATGATTGGGACGACTTTTACATCCATATCAAGAGGGGTGTCCAGACCGTTGACGACCGCGGTTGCTTTGCCAGGGCTCAGCTTGATGGTGCTCATGCCCCCCGTTGGTCTCGGCGATCGCCCGGCCCGCAATGGTACCAGCGTCCTGTTGCCTGCCCCGAGGACCGGAGCGGCGTCCAGTGTCACTGCCGTCGTGCTGCCCTTCTGCGGTGTTATGGTCATTTGCTTGTCGTTCCGGTGAGCCCCAGGATAGCGGCAATGGAGGGGGTCATCGTGGTGGCCCGGCGACATGGACCCGCCAGGAAACGCCGCCATCCTGCACCGTCTCTCTCGGCGCAGCTCCTTTCCTCCGGGACTTGGCGAAGAGTTCTGGAAGTCTTCGTTTGCAGGAGTCATCGTGGCTTCCACGCCAAGGATGTGTATAGTAATATATATAGTGTCAGGTGAACGTGATGAGCATGTACCATGTCGGGGCCCGGGGCTCCGGCGAGGAGATGAATGCTGATGGAGACTCTTCTGACAAGCCTTGGGCTGGCGCTACTGTTCCTGGTACTCGGGATCCCACTGATGCTGGGCAAGGTGAAGCGCAACAGCCTGTACGGCGCCCGGTTCCCTGCCACCATGGCAGATGACCGTGTCTGGGATGCCGTGAATCGGAAGACTGGATTCGTGTTTGTCGCGGGGGGAGCAGCGGCAGGAATTGTTGACCTGCTTGCCGTCGCCGGGGTCGTCATGCGGGATGTGGGGCAGTATGTTGTGGGAGTGCTTATGGCGTATATCCTCATCGCGAGTGTCTGGCTGTGGCGCTACTCTGAACAGGTCGCGCGGGACAAGGGTGTCACAGCTCGTGACATGGAGGTCGGCAGGACCACGCCTCTCCTGGTCGCCATCGGCTGTTTTGCCGTAGCTGTCGCCGGGGTCCTGTCGGCGTTCTCTACGCCCAATCCGTGGCTTGGGTTTCGCGTGCCTGCAACGCTCGCCGATCCTGCGGTCTGGCATCAGGTCAACCTCAAGGCGGGCCTGACCCTTGCCGTCTTGTCCGGCGTCTTCGGGTTCATGTTCCTCGGCCTGCGCAGCATGACCGAAGGCGAGCGGAAGAGGCTGTTCTCGGGACTGTTCATCGGCTGGCTCGCCGCAATCATCCTCGTGGCAGTAGCCGGCACCTTGTTTGCATACAGCCTTACATACTGAGGGGGAGGTCGCCATGCGCTTCGGGCTATCACTTACTGACGGTGCCGTGTTTATGGCCGCATTCTCTATTGGCTTGCCGCTCCTCATCTGTCTCGTGACATTATTCAGCCTGAGGGCCATCCCCCGGTCCCAGCGCATCGCCGTGTCTGCACTTGTCGCCTGTGTCACCCTGTCCGTCGGTGCTCTCGGTGTGTTCTTCCTGGTTGGGGAACTTCGTACGGGAGTCATCGTCGGCGACCAGATGGTCGTCGAGACTCCGCCGTTTGTCTCGGTCAGTGTTGGGCGAGATGAGATCCTTCGGGCCTACAGAGTGGCCGATCGAGCACAGGAATCGGGCCTGGCTATTGCCGTCAGAACGAACGGCACCGGCGTCGGTTCGTACCTC
>JGI24142J45722_1001374_pt1 | contig 11955 bp, 8 predicted proteins | sample BarGraIncu00431A_FD_45722 | JGI IMG/M metagenome (IMG submission 45722) | reverse complement strand
CCGGCAGGCACTGCCAATGGCTTTGGCATCGGCTTCGCGCTGGGCAATTCTCGGGTCCGGCCCCATACCGGGGATGTCGCAGCCTGCCAGCAGCAAGGCGAAAGCAGTGATAAGCAGGCGTAAGTTCATAGGATAGGGCGGAGGAATAATCTCTTTATCGGCAATTTTTCCGCCAAATTGAACACAGTCATCTTTTGTAAAACAAAAAAAGACCCCGAGGGGCCTTTTTTCAGCAGGCGCGAAGGTGATTTCAATCGCGCTCGCCGCCAGCAATGCCCAGCAGAGCCAGCAGGGCCTGGAACACATTGATGATGTCCAGGTACAAAGCCAATGTGGCGCTGATGTAATTGGTTTCGCCACCGTCCACAATGCGCTTCAGGTCATACAGCATATAGGCGCTGAAAATAGCAATAACAGCTACCGAGATAGCCATCATGGCAGCCGTTGAGCCGACGAAGATGTTAATGATTCCGCCGATCATCACCGCCATAGCGCCCACAAACAGCCACTTGCCCATGCCGGAGAGGTCGCGTTTGATGACGCTGGACAGGCTGGCCATCACAAAAAACACGCCGGCCGTGCCACCAAAGGCGGTCATGATCANNTCAGGGCCGTTTTTGAAGCCCAGNACCATGGCAATCATGCGNGACAGCATCAAGCCCATGAAGAACGTGAATCCCAGCAACACGGGCACCCCCGTGGCTGAATTCTTGGTTTTCTCAATGGCGTACATGAAGCCGAAAGCACCACCCAAGAACACAATCATGCCCAAACCACCACTTAGGGAGCGGGTAATGCCGGTGGCCACGCCCAGCCATGCACCCAGCACGGTCGGCACCAGGCTCAAAGCCAGCAGCCAGTAAGTATTGCGCAGCACTTTATTGCGCTGCTCGGCGGATGCTACATAGCCGTAGCCGCGGTCAATTGATTGAACATTGTCAGTCATAGTCTCAAACTCCTAAATCAGGTGAGGACAGAGCTTGTCGCCAAGCGACTGCGGACTGTCCCGCAAAGTCTCACGGTCTGCACGCTGCAGATGGGGTGGATTCTAGGGCGAATCAAGGGTAGCCATGAAAATCGTTCACGCCGGGCTTCTATTTTTGTAAGGATACTTTCACCCACAATGCNNCCAAAGGGGCGCCCGCTAGCCGTTATCCTCGGTTCTTCTTCAAAACAAGGGCTTACCCCATGAACAACAAATTCACTCTCGAACTGTCTGATGTCAAAGCNATGGCGGCGGCAGCCGAAGCCGAAGCNCTTAAAAATAATTGGGCGGTTACCATCGCCATCGTCGACGATGGNGGTCATTTGCTGTGGTTGCAGCGCCTGGACGGTGCCGCAGCGATTTCTGCCCATATCGCACCCGCCAAGGCCCATACGGCAGCGCTGGGCCGACGCGAAAGCAAGGTGTACGAAGATGTCATCAACGGCGGACGCACCTCGTTTTTGAGCGCACCCGATATCAAGGGTCTGCTTGAGGGCGGTGTTCCGATCATGAAGGATGGCCAGTGCCTGGGCGCCGTCGGTGTTAGCGGCGTGAAGTCTAGTGAAGATGCACAGATCGCCAAGGCGGGCATTGCTGCGATTGGCCTTTGAGATTGACTTTGGTTTAGGCAAGCCCTATTTAGTCAGTTCACCGGTTCGGTAATGAACCCGATTTTCCTGATCCCGGCCCGCTGTGCGGCGGCCATGGCTTGCGCCACCCGCTCGTAACGCACCGCTTTGTCACCGCGGATGTGTAATTCGGGCTGCGGATTTTTCGCCGCCTCGGCCTGCAACAGCGCTGGGAGGCTGGCGTCTTCTACTTTGACATCATTCCAGTAGTAGCTGCCCTGCGCATCCACACTCAGGCGGATGGTCTGCGGTTTTGCATCCTGGGCCTGGTTGGTGGCGCGCGGCAAATCCACGTTGACCGCGTGTTTCATCACCGGCACGGTGATGATGAAGATGATGAGCAGCACCAGCATGACATCCACCAAGGGCGTCATGTTGATTTCATTCATCACCTCATCGGGTTCGTTCTGTGTCCCAAAAGCCATGGCGTACCCCTTAATATTTTTTCATTGGCACCACTTTGCCGTCACCGCTGCCGACGCGGGCCCCGGTGACAAAGTAAGCATGCAAATCATGGGCGAAACGATTGAGTTTGGTCAGGATGGCCTTGTTGCCCCGCACCAGTGCGTTGTAGCCCAGGACCGCCGGAATCGCCACCGCCAGGCCCAGCGCCGTCATGATGAGCGCTTCGCCAATGGGGCCGGCCACCTTGTCAATGGTGGCCTGTCCTGCCGCGCCAATGCCCAAGAGCGCGTGGTAAATGCCCCAGACCGTGCCAAACAAGCCCACAAACGGGGCGGTTGAGCCCACCGAAGCCAATACTGCCAGACCCGATTGCAGGCGAGCTGTGCTGTCGTCAATCGAGTTGCGCAGGCTGCGCGTGATCCAGTCACTCGCGTTCAGTGTGTCATGCAACTGCATTTTGGTGTTGCGGTGGTGCGTCGTGGCTTGGCGTCCGGCCAGCGCCAGTTGGCAAAACGGGTTGCTGTCGTCACCTCCGAGTCGGGCCAGGCCCGCGGCAAAATCTTCGCTGTGCCAGAAGTCTTCGGCCTTTTCCGCCAGTTTTTTGTATTTCAGGATGTCAAGTATTTTGAGAATGATGACCATCCACGAAGCCAGTGACATGGTGAGCAATACCAAGGCCACGGTTTTGGTGACCCAGTCACCTTGGGTCCAGACGTTGATCAGGCCAAGTTGCGAATTCATAAATTTCCCAGAGAAAAGACAGACAAATTATTTGAGGACGAAATTGATGGGCACGTTGAACCACATGGCCTCAGGCACGCCAGCACGCTTGCCCGGCACGTAGCGCCAACGTAGCACGGTGCTCAGCGCAGCTTGATCCAGTCGGTCAAAGCCACTGGACTGTTTGATTTCAGCTTTTTGCGCATTGCCGTCCACCCCGATGAGAACACGTACCACGACCTTGCCCTGCTCGCCCAGCCGTTTGCTTAACGCGGGGTAGGGCGGCTTGGTGTTTTCCAGGTAGTCGGCATCGCTGGAGGGCTGCTCCACGCGGGCAGACACGGGTGGCGTTGCAGCCACAGGGGCCGTACCCGTCGTTGCGCCGGGCGCAGGGGTGGTGACGCCGATGGGGGCGTTGGGTGACGGTGCGGAGTCTGCAATGGCCAGTGGTTGAGGTGTCGCGGTCTGGATGCGCGCCGGTGCTTTGGCGACCGACTGCTTGACGGGTGCGGGCCTGGATGGTAGGGGCGGTGCTGGCACGCTTTTGGGTGCTGGTGACACAATGAATTTACTCAGGATTTCAATTGGTACGATAACCTCGTCCGTGCGACGCAGTAAACCGGTTTGCAGAGCCCATAGCGCGGTGATGTGAAAGGCGACAACGCTGATGGCGATGATGACGTTGCGCTTCATGTTGCGGTGAGAAGTGTCCTTGTTCATGCGGTAGGCGTCCACTGCGAATTATGGCGCGGTGATGCCCTGAACCTGTCGCCGAGAGCTGTTTAAAGCTTACGCGGGTGCCACTTCACGGTTTTTGTGGTGGCCGACCCAGAGGAGCAAGCGCCGCAGTTCGAGCTGCAAGTGCCTGTCGCCGTGGTCTGCTGTAGCCATGAGGCTATAAAAGCGGGTAGCGGACAACCCAGTAAAGCCCGTTTCAGCGGTCGCTTGAGTACGTTCGGTGCAAGCGTGAGAAGACAGTATGCGGCACAGCCTGCTATCACCACAGAGACCGTCAAAAACTGGAAAATTTCATACAGGAAATGGGTGTCCATGGTCATCAATTCAGGGTGAGTGCACTGACAACACGAAACGTGATGAACGACGCAATGTAGGCCAGGGCGAACAAATAACCCGCCATCAAGGCAGGGTAGCGCCAGGAATTNGTTTCGCGTTTGACCACCACCAGGGTCGAGATGCATTGTGGTGCAAAAACGTACCAGGCCAGCAGGGAGTAGGCTGTGGCAATCGACCAGCCTTGGGCAATGATCGGGCTGAGTGCCTGGGCGGTTTCTTCACCTGCGGCTGACAATGAGTAGACAGTACCCAGTGCNCCCACCGCCACTTCGCGTGCGGCCATGCCCGGTACCAAGGCAATGGAAATTTGCCAANTGAAACCAATCGGTGCAAAAACGACTTCCAGCGCATGGCCCAGCATGCCNGCAAAACTGTACTGAATGGCGGCACCGGTTGCCCCATCAGGTGGAGCAGGAAAGGTGGCCAGGAACCACAGCAGCACCATCACGGCAAAAATGATGGTACCGACACGTTGCATGAAGATGACCGCTCTTTGCCACAGTCCCAGCAACAAGTTGCGCAGATTTGGCATACGGTAAGGAGGCAACTCCAGCATCAACGGCTGATAACTGCTTTTCATCCAGGTCCGTTTGAAAACCCAGGCAACCGCCATGGCCGACAGAATGCCGGCGGCGTACAAGCCAAACAGGGTCAGGCCCTGCAGGTTGAATGCGCCTACATCACGCTGCGGAATGAACGCCCCGATAAGCAAGGCATAAAGGGGCAGCCGGGCCGAACAGGTCATCAGAGGCGCGACCATGATGGTCGCCAGCCGGTCTCGCCAGTTCGGGATGGTGCGGGTGGCCATGATGCCCGGAATGGCACAGGCAAAGCTGGACAAAAGGGGAATAAATGCCCGGCCAGACAAGCCGACCTTGCCCATCACGTTGTCCAGCAAGAACGCGGCGCGTGGCAGATAACCCGAATCCTCCAGCAGCAGGATGAAGAAAAACAAAATCAGGATTTGCGGCAGAAACACCACCACACTGCCCACCCCCGCTACCACGCCGTCTACCAGCAGGCTTCGCAGCATGCCTTGCGGCATATGGGCCCTGATAAAGTCACCAACCGCTGCCATCACTTCCTTGATGGCGTCCATAGGTATGTTGGCCCACGAAAAAACAGCCTGAAAAACCATTAGTAACAGAGCTGCCAGTAGTACCAGGCCCCAGACCGGGTGCATCACCACAGCATCAATATGGTGATTGAACCGTTTAATTCTTGGCGCCAGAGGCGTCACAAGGGATAGGATGTGATTGATTTGCTTTTGCAAAGTCAATTGATCTGGCGGCGTCTGGTGTAGATGCGAAATATACCCAGTGCGTAATGCTTGGTTCTCAAGTGCCTGTCCGGCGGCATGAAGCAAGGCTTCACGTCCATTTTCCATCGAGCGTCCCCACCAGTGCGACAGCCAATTGCCAAACAGGCTGTTGTCAATTGCCACGGTTTCAACCACAGGCACACCCAGTTCGGCGGCGAGTTTTTGCACATCGATTTGCAGGCCGTGCGTTCGCGCCACGTCCATCATGTTCAAGGCCACTACCATGGGCTTGCCTAGTGCGCGCAACTGCAGCACCAGTCGCAAATTCATGCGTAGATTGGTGGCATCCACGACCGCCACGATGGCGTCGGGAGGTATCTCGCCAGGACGAAGCCCCATCAGAACATCATGCGTCACAGTCTCGTCGGCTGTGCTGGGATTCAGGCTGTAGGTTCCCGGCAAGTCGATGATCGACAAGGTGCTTCCATTGGCAATTTTGGCACTACCCTGCTTACGTTCTACCGTGACCCCGGCATAGTTGGCAACCTTCTGGCGCCCTCCTGTGAGCAGGTTGAACAGTGCTGTTTTGCCGCAGTTGGGGTTGCCAACCAGCGCAACGTAAGGCTGCCTTGAAGTCGTGGACATAGTGACCGTGTTCATGCTTGCCTCGCCATGACGCCATCATCGACCTCAATGCACGAGGCCTCAATGCTTCGAAGTGCGAAAACGGTTTCTCCAATCTGCACTGCGATAGGTTCACGCCCGCCCGGTCCACGTCGCAAGACGGTTACGTTCTCTCCAGGCAAAAAACCCAGTTCACTCAGACGCTGTAATAAACCAGATCTACCAACCACACCCTCAGGCTCGATCAAGCCGAGAATGGTTGCGCTGTTGTTGGCNGCCATTTGATCAACGGAATGATGGATTGTGGGGGTTATGCCTNTATTCAGTGATGTCGATAGCATGGGCGTTGGATTTTGGATGGGACACGGCGCTGTGGAAAAAATTGCTGACGGGCCAGCGAACCGATGTCAGTATACGCAAAATCCATGCAAATGACAATGATTCGCAATAAGGTGNGAATTTTTACCCAGAAAATCTGCTTGATGCAGATCAGTAAGCCAGCCGTTCCGGTCTGATTTCCTGCAGGATGGTCGTCGCGATCTCTTCGATGGACTTTGTCGTGGTTGACAGCCAGCGGATACCGGAGCGACGCATCATGGCCTCGGCTTCAGTCACCTCCATGCGGCAGTTTTCCAGTGATGCGTACTTGGAGTTGGGTCGGCGCTCGTTGCGGATTTCGCTCAAGCGTTCAGGCTGGATCGTCAGACCAAACAGTTTGTTTTGGTGCGCTTTAAGCGAAGGTGGTAAATGCCGACGCTCAAAATCCTCTGGAATCANCGGGTAGTTGGAGGCTTTGAGACCGTATTGCATTGCCAGATAGAGTGAAGTCGGTGTCTTTCCGCTTCGACTGACGCCCACCAAAATGACATCCGAATGCTCAAGGTCGCGGTGGGACTGACCGTCGTCATGGGCCAGCGAGAAGTTGATGGCTTCTATGCGCGACTGGTATTCCTTGCTCTTGCTGGCATCGCTGAAGCGGCCAATGCGGTGGTGAGACTTGAGCTGGAGTTCGGTTTCAAGAGGATGCACAAAGGTGCCAAACATGTCCAGCAACATGCCATGGCAGCCGTCCGTGATGACTTTAAGCACCTCCATATTGACCAATGTTGTAAAAACAATGGGCCTTTTTCCGTCCACAATCCCCGCGTGGTTGATCTGGCGCACGGCCTGATGGGCCTTGTCAATGGAGTCAACGAATGGCAGTCTTACATGATGAGATTTGGTCTCAAATTGAGCAAGGATGGCGTTTCCAAAGGTTTCTGCGGTGATGCCGGTGCCGTCGGAAATAAAAAACACAGTTCGGTTGGACATGATGGGTAAGGGGTAAGAGTTCGGTTGGCTTTCAGCCTTCTGCAAGGACGACCTGCATTGTGATCTGGTTCGCGGCCTACAATAATGTCAATCGAACCCAATTTTTCCATGCACTGCACTGACCGACTAGAACAACGACAAAGTCAGCCTGCATGCATGGGCATTGCCAGCGCGCCAGAACGCTTGGTTTCATGCATCGACCCGCTTTTAACTTCTGGAGCTTCCCCATGTCTGCACTTTTCGATCCGACCGCCTTGGTCGTACCGTTTGAAAACCTGAGAATGACCGACGTCGAGGCGGTTGGCGGCAAAAACGCCAGCCTCGGCGAAATGATTTCGAATTTGCCGTCAGGCGTCAAAGTACCNACTGGTTTTGCGACAACAGCGCATGCCTTCCGCGATTTTCTGGCCTATGAGGACCTTGGTGGCCGGATCAATGCCCTCTTGAGCACTTTGGATACCGAAGACGTGAGGGCGCTGGCACAGGTCGGGGCCGAGATTCGAGCCATGGTTGAGAAACAACCGTTTCCAGCTGATCTGGAACAGGCGATTCGTGACTCTTTTATTACCCTGAGTTCAGGTAACCCGCAGGCTTCATTTGCGGTACGCTCGTCCGCCACCGCCGAAGATTTGCCAGATGCTTCATTTGCAGGGCAACAGGAAACCTTTTTGAACGTGATCGGTATCGACGAGATACTTCACAAAATCAGGGAAGTTTTCGCCTCTCTGTACAACGACCGGGCCATCAGTTACCGTGTGCACAAAGGTTTTGCGCACGAGCACGTGGCCTTGAGTGCGGGCATTCAGCGCATGGTGCGTTCTGACTTGGGCGCGGCAGGCGTCATGTTTACCATCGATACCGAGTCCGGTTTCCAAGACGTAGTGTTTATCACCTCCAGCTATGGACTGGGCGAAACCGTGGTGCAGGGCGCTGTCAATCCCGACGAGTTCTACGTGCACAAACCGATGCTCAAGGCGGGCAAGCGCGCCGTGATCCGTCGGAGTCTGGGATCCAAATTGATCCAGATGCAGTTCACAACGCCTGAGGAAAAAGCCGCCAGCGGCAAGCTGGTCAAAACCACGGATGTGCCCACCGAACTGCGCAACCGCTATTCGCTAACTGATTCCGATGTGGAAAAACTGGCGGCTTATGCGTTGGTGATTGAGCAGCACTATGGCCGAGCCATGGATATTGAATGGGGCAAGGACGGGTTGGATGGTGAACTCTACATTTTGCAAGCCCGTCCGGAGACGGTGAAGAGCCAGGCGGCAGGCAAGGCTGAGTATCGTTACAAACTCAAAGGCAAAAGTGCTGTGATCGTCGAAGGGCGGGCCATTGGCCAGAAGATTGGTACCGGCCCGGTTCGCATCGTGCACAACATTAGCGAGATGGACAAGGTGCAGCCCGGCGACGTGTTGGTGACGGACATGACCGATCCCAACTGGGAGCCGGTGATGAAGCGGGCCTCTGCCATTGTGACTAACCGTGGCGGACGTACCTGTCACGCCGCCATCATCGCGCGCGAACTGGGTATTCCTGCCGTTGTGGGTTGTGGCCATGCGAGCGAGGTGCTTAAGGATGGCATGTTGGTGACGGTCAGCTGTGCCGAGGGCGACACTGGCTTTATTTATGACGGTTTGCTGGAAACCGAAGTTACCGAAGTTCAGCGCGGCGAAATGCCCAAAATCGCGGTGAAGATCATGATGAATGTCGGCAATCCGCAGCTTGCGTTTGACTTTTGCCAGTTGCCCAATGAAGGNGTCGGTTTGGCTCGCCTTGAGTTCATCATCAACAACAACATNGGCGTGCATCCCAAGGCGATTTTGGACTATCCGAATATAGATGCAGATCTGAAAAAAGCGGTTGAGTCCGTCGCCCGTGGNCATGCTTCGCCGCGTGCTTTTTATGTGGACCGGGTAGCGGAAGGCGTTGCCACGATCGGCGCAGCATTTTGGCCAAAACCAGTGATCGTNCGCCTGTCGGATTTCAAGAGCAATGAATACCGCAAACTGATTGGTGGCAGTCGTTACGAGCCAGAGGAAGAGAACCCAATGCTCGGTTTCCGCGGNGCAGCGCGTTATCTCAGTGNCGATTTTAATGAGGCATTCGCGATGGAGTGCGAGGCGCTNAGGCGNGTGCGCCTGGATATGGGGCTGAGCAACGTCCAGGTGATGGTGCCTTTTGTCCGAACACTTGGGCAAGCCAAAAAAGTGACTGAACTGTTGGCGGCTCACGGCCTCAAACGGGGTGAAAATGGTCTGAAAATCATCATGATGTGTGAGATTCCAAGCAACGCAATTTTGGCGAATGAGTTCCTGCAATACTTTGATGGTTTCTCGATTGGGTCCAATGACTTGACGCAGCTCACCTTGGGACTTGATCGTGATTCCGGCCTGGAACTTCTCGCAGCAGACTTTGACGAACGCGACCCCGCCGTGACAGCACTGATCAGCCTCGCTATCAGTGCTTGCAAGGCGCAGGGTAAGTACATTGGCATTTGCGGACAGGGCCCCAGTGACCACCCTGATTTTGCTGAATGGTTGACAAAGGAAGGTATTTCATCGATTTCCCTGAATCCGGATTCCGTGATTGCCACCTGGAAGCGGCTGGCTGGGCAATAGCAAACACCTATGGCCAGTGGCATCACAGGATGTCATGATGAAGCGATGATGAACCCGGCGGTGGAGGCGAGCGAATTCAAACCTGTTGCAGGCGGTTTTCGCCTGCACGGATGGCTTCTTGCGATTTGGTTTGTGGCGTCGTTCGGCGTCGTGTTCTTCGCGCGCGATCTGCAGATGATTGTCGGTAGTTGGCCTTTGGGCTACTGGTTTGCTGCGCAGGGTAGCGTATTCGTTTTTATCGCCATCGTTACTGTGTTTGCCTGGGTTGCCAACAGGCGGGACGGAGAAGTTTCTACAGGCGACGTTGCATATATCGCCTACAAGCGCCGACTTCATCGCAAATTCGCCACTTACGTCGTGTGCTTGCTGTTGTTCTTGTTGGCCCTCGCCTTAGCTGAGAAGTGGGGGCTGAAAAAATCGTGGGTTGGCGCCATTTTTCTGTTCGCCACGGTCGGCCTGTACGCTGTGATTGGCATTTATGGCCGCACTTCCGATGCCTCCGAATACTACGTTGCCGGGCGCAGCATCCCTGCTGTGTATAACGGCATGGCGACGGCCGCAGACTGGATGAGTGCGGCATCGTTTATCAGCATGGCGGGCGGGCTTTATCTCCAGGGCTTTTCTGGCACGGAGTCTCAGCCCGGAGGGCTGGTCTATGTGCTTGGTTGGACGGGGGGCTTCTGTCTGGTAGGACTTCTGGTCGCGCCCTACCTGAGGAAGCTGGATCTGTACACAATTCCGGATTATTTTGGGGTTCGGTTTGGTGGTCGCTGGCCACGGATGATTGCGGCTTTTTCNGCGGTACTGTGTTCTTTTACTTATGTTGTGGCACAGATTTATGGCGTAGGGCTGATTACGTCCCGTTTGACGGGTGTCCAGTTTGAAATCGGCATTCTGCTAGGGTTGGGCGGCGTTCTGGTGTGTTCATTTTTGGGGGGGATGCGGGCGGTGACTTGGACGCAGGTGACCCAGTATGTCGTTCTGATTCTGGCTTTCCTGATTCCTGTTTCATGGCTGGCCTACAAGCAGCTTGGCAATCCATTGGCACCGTTCGTTTACGGTCAGCAATTACAAAAAATTACTGAACTGGAGCAGCAACTCATCCATTCGCCTGCGGAGTTGCAGGTGATCAATGAATACGCCCGTCGTGCACGGGATTATGAGTTGAAGTTGCAAAACGTGGATGCNTCACTGGAGAGTGANCGCAANGCCATGAGGGAGAGAATTCGTTTTTTGAACGAACGACGCGCTGATGAATCGATTGTCGTTGCCGCAAGACGAGAGCTTGCGGCCCTGCCCAGGGATGCAATATCTGCCCGCGAGCGCTGGACGCGAGCCATGCAGGACAACCTCGATCGAGCGAAACCCTTGGGTGGCATGCCGCTGCACGCCAAACCCTTTGCAGGCGACCCGCAGGGGAGCGTTGATGAACAGCAGGCATTTGACGTTTCCCGGCGCAACTTTCTGGCACTGATGTTTTGTTTGATGGTGGGTACGGCTGGTTTGCCCCACCTGTTGACCCGTTTTTACACGACCCGGACTGTGGCTGAGGCGCGAACTTCTGTGGCCTGGTCGCTGTTCTTTATTGCGCTGTTGTACTTGGCTGCTCCGGCTTTGGCTGTNCTGGTGAAATTTGAGGTCATGAGTCATCTAGTTGGGCANAATTTTGATTCCTTGCCNGCATGGATCGCACAGTGGGCNAAGGTNGACCCGACGTTGATTTCGGTTAGTGATGTCAATGGTGACCACATCCTCCAGTTCGCGGAGCTCAAACTGGGGGCCGATATTGTGATGCTGGCGACGCCTGAGCTTGGAGGTATGCCCTACGTCGTGTCTGGTCTTGTGGCCGCGGGTGGCCTGGCGGCAGCGCTCTCAACGGCGGATGGCCTGTTGTTGACTATTGGTAATGCACTGGCGCACGATTTTTTCTTTCAAGGAGAAAGTGACCAGGCGGGTGCAGTGCGAAGGGNGATGTTGTCAAAGTTTGCGTTGCTGGTGGTAGCCCTTGCCGCCGCCTACGTGGCCGCTCAGCGCCCAGCCGACATTCTTTATCTTGTGTCTGCTTCATTTTCTCTGGCCGGGGCGGCATTTGTGCCCGCGATGGTGCTGGGAATATTTTGGTCCAGGACCACAAGAANGGCGGCTGTCGGAGGAATGGTGGTGGGTCTCGGGTTGACGATCTACTACATGGCGGTCAATGCCGCACCCGTCAGATCTGCTTTGGGCTTGAGCGGCACAGGTTTGTGGTTTGGCATCCAGCCTGTTTCTGCCGGTGTATTTGGTGTTTTTGCGGGCGTCGTGGTCACCGTGCTGGTCAGCCTTCTG
>JGI24142J45722_1001353_pt1 | contig 12116 bp, 8 predicted proteins | sample BarGraIncu00431A_FD_45722 | JGI IMG/M metagenome (IMG submission 45722) | reverse complement strand
CGATTTTTATTCTTCCCCCTTATATTTCTGATAGTTATCTGTCATCGTAAGGATATCAATTGATTTTCAAGATTCCAACTGTTTACTTTGATTTAATAAATTGTTTTTCCAGCTCATTTGCAATGTCTGCCGGGTTTGTCAATGGCATATCATTTGCATTTAAATCGTATCCTAAAAGTTTTGATTTTTTTAATTGGCTAATATCAGGCAGTTTCGTTCTGTTCGTTGTTTCTATATGCTGCACTTCACTATCAATAATAATAACTTTTGGAAGGAATACCCATTTTCGTCCAATAAATTTATCTATTATCTTAACTGCGTTGTCAAATTCTTCACGTTTTCCATAATTCGAATATTTATTTCGGGATCTGGATTAGATATTTTGACTATTCTGATCCTAACGGAAGATTACTCAGCCATCATTTCCAATAACTTCAATAATACAGAAATATCGGTGACATTATATTTTGCGAGAGAAGGACTCATACCAACCCGAATTGTATATGCGAACTCGGGCAATACCTTGAACAGGAATTCGTCAGTTTTATCATCACCGGCAGCGAAAATAAAACCAAATTCCTGATCGGACATCAAAGCAATAGCGGCTTGCCCCTTATCATACTTGCCGCTTTTTACCTCTAATACTTTATGCCCTTCAAGAATTTCAAAATCTGTTTTATAGCGTATTATTTCAGCCAGATCATCCCTCAATTCGTGCAGCCGCAAATCTGCAAAATCAGAATCGGCGTTCCGGTAATGCCAGGCAATACTTCCTGTCTTTTCTTCGATAAAAGTTCCGTTGCAACGACTCACGTACTCGTTCAGTATCGGTAAAACAGCCTCTTTCCACTGTTCATCGCCCGTGATTGTGGTTTCCCAGTCGCCGTACCCCTTTTTAATAAAATAGCCATGTTCTGCAACCAGATTGACATTAATACCAGCGAATTGCGCTTCAAGAAATTCTTTGTCCCTCCCACTGATGATCACAACCTGGTTTTTAGGATCTTTTGATAATTTTTTAATAATTCCCCGCGTTTCTTTTAAAATTATAGCCATTTCGGGATATTTCTCAAACGGGACAAGCGTACCGTCGTAATCGAGAAAAAGAATACGGCGTTCCGCTTTTTGATAATCGGAAATAATTTGATTCGTAATAGCAGGATTGACAAATCTTACACTCATTATTTTTTGTTCTTTTTTAGTGTTGTAGGTCTGGTTAAAAAAATCGAAAGCCCACGTGAAAACATTGTAATTCGAAATCCTGTTTTTCATCCTTTCGAGACGGGTTTGTTTCTCCTCTGGTTTCATCTCAAGTGCATTAAAAATGGCCTCAGCCATCTCAATGTCATCAACAGGATTTATGATAATCGCTTCGTTCAACTCTGCTGCGGCACCCGCCATTTCGCTCAGAATGAGCGCCCCCTTGTTTTCAACCTGGCAGGCAACATACTCCTTCGCAACCAGGTTCATCCCGTCGCGCAACGGTGTAATTAGTCCTACATCACTTAGATCGTAAAGTGCAACCAGTTCATTAAATGTCAGCGATTTGTACTGATAAATGATCGACTGCCACGACAGTGAACTGAATTTTCCATTAATCCGCCCTACCGTTGATTCGATCTCCCTTTTCATAATTTTGTACTTATCAATATTGTCACGCGATGGAACTACCACCATATTGAATACTACTTTTGATCGCCATTCGGGGTATTTTTCGAGAAATGTTTCATATCCTTTAAGCTTTAATAACAACCCTTTTGAGTAATCGAGCCGGTCAACAGAAAAGATCAGCTTGTTCAGGGAGAGATGATTTTTGAGTTTTTCCTTTTCAGCTAATACCTGTTTTTTCAGACATGCGTCATGAAACTTATCGTAATCAATCCCAATGGGAAAGGCGTCGGCTTTTACAAGTTTATTTGGAGAATAGATTGTATTTTGATGACACTCGTANCCGGTTGTTCGTTTTACCGACTTAATAAAATTCTGTGCGTAGTCGTGTGTATGAAAACCGACTANATCGGCGCCAAGCAACCCTTTAATTACAGATTCCCGCCATTGCCGCGGTAATAATCGGAATAATTCGAAGGATGGGAATGGAATATGCAGGAANAAACCAATNGTAGCTTCNGGCATTTTTTTCCTGATCATTTCNGGNAGCAGCATTAACTGNTAGTCGTGTATCCAGATAAAATCGCCGGGTTTGATCGTCTTAACAAGTTCTTCGCAAAATTTTAAATTAGCTTCCTCATAGGCTTTAAAGTAGTCCTGATTAAAGACCGCATACGAAGGAAAATAGTGAAACAAAGGCCAGATAAGATCGTTACAAAAACCTCCATAGTATAGATCGTTTACCTGGGCAGGAATGCTTACTGGTAAGATATCAAAGTTCTCATTCTCAAAATTATCTGATGTAACATCATCGGGTAAATCATCAGCAATACCAGCCCAGACAATTTTACTGTTTTTTAAATCTTTGTTGCTGTTTTTAAAGTTTTCGGATAANGCAAGAATCGCTGAAACAAGACCGCCTGAATTTTGAATGGCTTTGTAGCCCTTCTTTGTCTTACTTAATTTAAAAGGTAACCGATAGGCAGCAATTACTAACCTTTCAAACGGTGGTTTATTGTCCATATGGATAAAGTTTTATGCGATATTTTTACATGGATTGATTGTAAAAGTAATCCCGGTTAAATACAAATATAACAAAAATTTTGGCAGTTTTGAGCAGAAACAATAAAAAAGACTTATGAATCAATCTTTTACCNATGAAGCTACAAATCTTCTAATTGCAACAGTTTCATTTATTGCACTTCTCGTAATTGTATTTTTCGTTTACAAACATCTTTTTCTGTTTTTTAAAAAGAGAGTTTTTAAAACTCCGGCGAAGCTTGATGACTTCATCCTGNATTTATTCAAAATACCTGCCTTGTGGGTCATTTATTAGATTCTATTGAAACTATTCACCCATATATTTCTTAGTGACTGGTTGTTCTTTCCCTATTTATTACATTTCAACGAACTCTTACTGATTTTTGTGCTTACATGGATTGCAATTAAGTTTGTCAAATTAGGTTCCTTTTATTTTTATGTAATTTGGTTTGGGGTTTCAAAGCCTTTGAACGATTCCTGCATCCGTATAAAAAAGAAGAGGGTGTCTCGGCATTTGAGACACCCCCGGTGTATGTTTGAATTATCATTCTAATAGGAACTGGACACTGCATCTATTACCAAACGCGGCTTTTGAATAGTTGCAACATTGTCGAGCCTGATAAGTTCTTTACCGTTNACCTTCTGCTGAAGGATCGAACAAGTCCTTACGAATTCCGGCACATTGAAGGTTGTAATATCAGAATGCTGNCTTACAAATCCATTATCCTACGTCCCCATTTATTTCTGATAGTTATCAGTTATTACAAGGATATCAATTGATTTTCAAGATTCCATCCTTTTACTTTAATTTCCTGATTCTTACCTTTTAATTGATCTGAAGATACACTAACCGTAACAATCGTTGATTCGCCGGGAGCCAGCGAAAAATAATTGGCGGACCAAAAACCGGGCATTATCTCTTCACCATCATTTAGCAATTGCGGATTTATAAAGAATGCCAGTTGTTTGGTTTTATTTGTGAATTTAAGACTCCATTTAGTTTCCATTTTTACTATTTCTCTTTTTAAAACAATCGTCTCAACCTTTGTCTGAGGCATGGAATTCAATGCTNTATAGTCNTTGTCNGNCGAAAGCCAGTAGACATTATGAGAAATTACTTTCCCTCCGGCATCTTTGAGGTTTAAAATCACAAAATTCACCCCTTTTGCGTCGGCCAAGATCTTCGCTATTGAGAATGAATCTTTTACGTCGGAAGCCGAAAGGTTTACTTTTGCAGTTTGATGGAATAACGGTTTAGAGTCTATCCCAAAAACATCAGCTTCTACGGTTAAATTCGAGACCGGCTGATAAGTTCTGTTTAAAACCGTCACATTATAGTCGAGCGAATTAAGCTGAACATGAACCGGTTCNCATGANTTCTGCATGAAATAGTAGCCAGCATTAGGTTCAAGGTACCAGTCATATATCTGCCAGATCACACTGGGAAANGCCGCATTTAATTTCCAAAGCATAATCCCGCCGATGTCNTTCAGTTTATGTCCTGCTGCTTCAAAAGTACCCTGGTATCCGGTTGCGTTCATCAATTGCATCTTATCAGAGAAATTCTCAATCGATGTTGGCTCACCATANCGCTTNACCATTGACTCATAATACTTGTCATATTTTCCGTTTCCNGTGGCAGCATCGTGATAACCCCATGAATTATTCAACGGGAAAGGTAATTCGGAATCCCAAACCAGATTTGGAATTATTTTTTTGAGTGAATTATAAGGGGGCTGAGAAGGTAGTCCCGTTTCATCTTTAAATACCCAATCTTTTGCATTATCGGCCAACCGGTAATACTCTTTTGAATCCTGCCATGCGTAAGGTCCGCTGCTGTAAACNCCCGAAGCAAGACCATCAGGCCATGAACCTTTTAACCCCTGAGGTAATTTTGCAAATCCGGAAGAACTTGGGATAAATGGTCTTGTTCCATCCAGTTTGATTACGCTTTCTCTCATACGATCGTAAACATCTTTACGTATATGTCCCTCATTACCACCTGTCCAGAGCAATAGACTTGGATGGTTACGAATACGATAAATCGTGCTGATCACGTTATTTACAAAAACCTCGGGTTCAACCGGCCAGTCGGTCGATCCCTTGAATTCGCCATGCGTATCACCCGTAACCCAGAAATCGGACCAAACCAATAATCCGTAACGGTCAGCTAAATCAAAAAAGATATCCGGTGGGGTAATTCCTCCGCCCCAAATTCTGACCAGATTGACGTTTGCATTCCGGCAAAGGTGCAATTCTGAATCATATCGTACCGAATCACGATTCAACATCAGATCAGGCACCCAGGCGCCTCCAACGAGCTGAATCCTTCTTCCGTTCACATANAAATCGCGACGCAGGAATTTATTNGGTACTTCCACTGCTTTTGAACTAACGGTGCGTATACCAAAAACTACAGTCGTTTCATCAGAAATAACTCCATCAGATTCATATTGAAGATGAATGCGATACAAGTTTGCTGTTCCGTAACCATTTGGCCACCATAAATGAGGTTGTTTTACAAGAAGTTGTTTCGTATTGTCTGCATTCAGTTCAACGAGCATTTTAGAAGCTGCGGCTATCGTTACTTCTTTCGAAAATGAAACAGGTGTGCCGGTAAAGTTCTCAGGACGAATACTAATCTTTAAAGTTCCCTTTGTATTACTTTGACCGTTATTTGAAAGTGCGAGATTTAATGAGAGTTTCGCAACGGTTGTGTCGGGCAGATTCGGTAAATCGGTTATGATTTGTGGTTGTACAATTGTTACAACACCTGAGGTGCGGAGAAATACGGGTTGCCAAATTCCAATGTTACGATCCCTGACAGGTGGCATCCAATCCCAGCCAACCGAACAAACCATCGTAACGTTTTTGCCAATATCTCCGGTAGGACCACCATTTTCATAAAAATCCCCCATTGCCTTTAATTGTTCCTTAGCTGGTAATCCGGGAAAATCGAGCGGATAAATTTTTACGGCTATAACATTCTCTTCACCGGCTTTAATTTTTTTGCTTACATCATAACTATATTCAGCAAACATTCCCACCATTTGTGTTGAATCGGCGATCGGTTGTCCGTTCATCCAGACTGCTGCACGGTAGTTAATTCCTTTAAAAATCAACTGAAAATGACGCCCTTTATCGGCTACCGGAACCTTAAATGAAGTGCGGTACCAATAAGGCTTTTTCCAGGGATTGCCAACATTAGGAATATGACTAAACTGTTCCAGGTTGTAGGTTTTATTGAATTCATCTGAAGCGTCTGGTATCAACATATTATTCATCCCGGAATATGGATCGGGATAAACACGGTTGGCAACCAAACCTGTAAGAACAGTTGATGGAACATTCACCGGGAACCAATAAACTTTTGACTGATAACCGGATGTAGAAATTAATTCTCCGGAAGCATTAATCAACTCAGAAGACTGAAGTTCAAATTTAGTCAGTTTTACCTGTTTTATGNCAGTGCTTTGCGCAAGGGAATTCTGTGCATAAATGAAAAGTAAAAGGATAAAAAGGGGAAANATTTTCATTATTATTTTATTATGAATTAAGAATTTGAGATAAAAAAATCATNTTACTTTTCTGAATTGCTTACAAATGCAATCCGTTTACTATCNGGTGACCAGGATCCTACATTGATTGTCCCCTGACCTCCATAAAGATAGGCAACAACTCTTGGTCCGCCCGGGGCGTTCAGTTTCATCACACGCAACATCACCTCTTTGTAGGATGGATGTGCATCGGGGTCAATATCGGGAGGAAATGAAATAAACACCATTAAATTTCCATCCGGAGAAATATGCGGAAACCAGTTGTGATATTCATCNAAGGTCAGCTGTTCTTTACCAGATCCGTCGGGTTTCATACGCCAGATNTGCATGGTNCCCGTNACATTCGCATTGTANTAAATGTATTTTCCATCGGGTGAATATTCCGGACCGTCAACATGGCCTGATTTGTTGGCAGTAAGGGCAGTTTCCTTCCCGTCTTTTACTGATACTTTATAAAGATTGTAAATTTTTTCGCCGTTACGTTGTGCCGTTATTGCTAATTCCTTGCCATTTGGATTCCAGCCATGGAAATAAGAGGGAGTGCTTTCAGTAATCAGTGTAGGTTCCCCACCTGACAAGGGCAGTGTATATACAGCCGAACCTCCTCCGGGTAAGCCATCACGATGGCTGCTGATGGCCAGCATCTTTCCGTCAAAAGAGATCGCATGATCATTATTATTCCGGGCAAGAGTACCAGTATTTAATTTTTCGGGGCTTCCTCCCGAAATAGGAATCGTATAAATTGAACCACCTTGGTTAAAGAGTAATTTCTTCCCATCCGGCATCCAATTTGGAGCTTCAAATCTCCCTTTGCTTTCATAAATTACGTGTCTCATTCCATCGGAAATATTGAGTAACTCAAGCCGGCATCCCAATACGTCATTTACCTGGGTTTTCACTGCATTGGGGTTAGAACTATAGGCGTTTATCACGGGTTTGTCAATGCGGACGTTCCATACTTTGGCCCTGGCAATTGCATCGGAATCATGAGAACAGATATAAATACCGGCAAGGACTTCAGCTTTCATTTCCATTTTCTCTGAGGCCACCAACTGAAGTGGTTCGCCTGAATTTGCCATTTTCATTGTCAATGAATTACCGATACGCTGCAACTGTATTGTTTGCTTCCCCTTCCCTTTTTTTGCAAAGAACCGCTCTTCCTCAGGATCACGCATGAACATGCCTTTGTAAGGCCTCCATTGTAGCAGGCAAAGCCCGTCGTAATGTTTAACGGCATTCCAGCTTGCAGCACCTTCGTCAGATGATTCCCTGACCATCAAACCGATCTTGCAGTGAGCATTCGCTTTGACCATATCCTCCTGAAAACTCAAAGTCAGCAGTAATGATAAAATCGCCGCTGATTTTATTGTACAGATAGTGAAATTCATCACGGTTGAACCAGATATTGGACCCGGCACCTGATATGGTATAAACCTGTGCTTTCTCATCAAAGCTCGCTGCCCCTGATTTTTTGGGGTGGCCAATGTCTTCATTAAATTGAAAGATGCCAACTGGCGACTGTGCGAAAGAGCTTACTGCAAGCGTACAAAAAAGAAAAAGCAATACTTGTTTCATAATATTGGGTGGATTTTGTCTTAATACAATTGGTATTTAGTTATTAGATTCACATTTCATTAAACCATATATTGCACATTCTCCGAATCATCTTTTCTTTAAGCGATTAACTTCACAAGAACATCCAAATAGTTTTAGTTTTCACCATGTTCCGCCTGGCGAAAACAGAAAATCAGTTTGACTATCAATGTCGTATAGCCATTGATACCCTTTTGTTTCCTTTTTGCAAAAGGGCTCCAACAGAGAAACCATATGTTCATAACCTTCGATTGTCAGGTCACAGAAAAACTTATGTTTTCCCGATCTTAAAATTCCGGCGTCTTCGTCTGAAATACGAAGTATCAGGTTACAATTGCGCGCCTGAATAAAGTCAATCGTTGACAAATCAAGTGGTTTTTTGTCGATGACAATGGTCTGCTTAATTAATTGCTGAAATTTATTGGCTTGCGAACTGTCAAAGTCATATAACCTTACGATGTTATCTCCGAATTCATTTATTTTGTCAATATAGTCCAGTTGCATTTTAAATGATTGTCTGTTTTATTATTACCAGCTTTATTTTAATTATTCACCATTTTCAAAGCGGCTTCTCCATACCGGTCCCCGGTATTAGGATATTTTGTTATAATACTTTCTATTTCAATGATCTCATCCTTACTCAGGGTAATGTCGACAGCTTTGGCATTTTGTTCCAGGTATTTTCTTTTTTTCGTACCCGGAATCGGAATGATGTTTTGTCCTTTGCCTAAAACCCATGCTAAAGCTAATTGGNCAGTGGTAATATTTTTNCCATCTGCACATTCTTTAAGCGCTCTCGTTAAGTGTTGATTGTTGGCAAGATGCTCTCCCTGGAACCGAGGCAAACTTCGCCTTGAGTCNGTCGCACTGACTTTATCAAAATTTTCAAAGTCATCCGTAAACATTCCTCTTCCCAATGGAGAAAAAGGTATCAGACTAATTCCAAGTTCATTTATAACTGGTAATATTTCTTTTTCCAGATCCCTCGAAAGTAAGGAGTATTCACTTTGTAATGCTGAAATCGGATGAATCGAATTTGCTTTTCGAATTGATTTTACAGATGCTTCTGAAAGTCCTAAATATCTGACTTTACCTTCCTTCACCAGCTCCGCCATAGCGCCGACTGTTTCTTCGATGGGCACATTGGGGTCAACCCGATGCGCGTAATACAAATCAATACAATCAATATTTAACCGTATTAAGCTTTGCTCAACCGCTTTTCTCATCCATTCAGAAGACCCATCAAAGCGGGTATTAAAATTCCCTCCTGCTTCATCGTAGCGAAAACCAAACTTTGTGGCAATAAAAACTTTGTCCCTGTTTTCTTTTAATACTTTAGCAATTAACTTTTCGTTTTCTCCCTTTCCATAAAAGTCAGCCGTATCCCAAAAATTGATACCTAAATCCAGGGCTTTGTATAAGGTGGCAATGCTTTCAATATCGTCTTTCTCCCCATAAGCATGTGACATTCCCATGCATCCCAATCCAATGGACGAAATCTTCTCATTTGTTTTTCCTAAAGTTCTGTATTTCATAATTCAAATATATTACGACCGATATTGAAATCCGGATTGCCGACATTAACTTGCCGAGGTCCCCTCGCCTGGATATTCCTCCTGATTTTTCTTGTTATTCTTCTGCTCAAATATACATATTTCTGCCGGTCGATCAGAATCAAGCAAACTCAACAAACAGGAGGTCCTGAAATAATATTTTGATCTTTGGCGGGTTTGTTTTCACAATTGATTCAAGATCTGTTCATTACAATTGTGCTTTAAAATCAATTCCTGGTAATTAATTTGTCTCCACAGTTAATATTGTATTTGATTTAAAATTTCAACTTAATGTTTTCTATACACTTAAATTCAAATTTCAAATGTGCATTGAAAAATAGAGGTTACTATTCTATCCGATATTCGGTTAGAAGCTTTTCTAGCTACATACCAATAAAAATTAACAGATGATTAAGGAGTTAGGTTCCTTTTTGATTATTCATTTGATAAATGAATAAAAATATTCACAAAAGATTGGTGGTGGCTCAACTAAAAATCAAATAATTAATTGAATGAAAAAATAATTTCCACTAAAAATTCTTGTTTATCTGTGTTTTGTGATTTTAAGTAAAGAATGTAATTTCCTTCATTGCCGGCATATTCCAATTCTCTTTTGGATTTCCTCGTTTTTTTTTGGAAGCTTGCTTAGATTCTCTTCCAGACTCTTCCTTTTTGGACAAATCCATTCACTGCCAATAATACTGATTTACGGCAAATCCAGTTTATGGGCGTTTTTTACCCTACTTTCAGGATAAGGCACGTTTAATGAGCCATTTCAGTGTTTTGTAGCAGGTTATATAACATTTCATGCGAACGGAATAATTGTATTTTTACAGTCCCTAATGGCAGATTTAATTCTTTAGCAATTTCCGCATAAGAATATTCCTTAAAATAACGCATTTCAATTAATGCGCGATAACGTGGTTTTAGCGTGGATACTGATTGTCGCAAGATTATTGCATTTTGCGACTTAATTAAAAACTCTTCAGGGTTATCCGTGTTAGACTTTGCTGAAAGTACGANTCTTTTTACTTCGACATTCTCCCCTTGGGTAGAGCGCTCAATTGGAACAGTTACTACTCTTTTCTTTCGAAGGTGATCGATTGCACAATTGGAGGCAATGCGGAACAGCCAGGTGCTGAAAGCAAATTGTGGCTCATAGAGCTTTATATTTGCAAATGCTTTTCCAAATGCTTCTATAGCAAGCTCTTCAGCATCCAATTTATTATTAACCATTTTAAGAATCATATAATAAATTGAATTCTTATAGTGATTATGGAGTTGTGTAAACGCTTTTTCTACTCCTGCTTTGGCAGACATAACCAATTCCACATCTCGCAGCGCACTTTCCGATAGTTTTGGGTTAATTTCCATGTTTTTTAAGTTTAATAATTGGTTAGTATATTTAATTCATATTTGACATCCGATCTGAAATATTTAGGCGATTATCAATTTTATTACCTTTTATATTTATCCCACAATCATTACAATTTACGGTTCTGGTCATAGACAATGAATCCATATGCATGCAATTTTCTTTGTTGTAAGGACATATGAACCCTTTGGAATTTATTCTCTCATTCAGGATGCCTGTTTTATGCTGTTGAAAATAAGTAATTATCATAGCTAGTAAATAAAATAAAAAATTAATAATTCAAAAATAGATGAACAAAATCTATGCAAACGGAGTATAAACGGTTATTTCCGATTACAATCGATTGTAATCGGATATATATGGATAAAATCAGGTAAACCCTTTAAATAAAGTGATTTCAATATCCGAAATTAAATTTTCATTCAAAATAATACTTTACGAATATAGTTTTCTTTATTTTGTTGTAAATCTGATCTATAAGCCTTCGATATTTGAAAAATGCTTCTGATTTTGAGTTGAACACATTTTTTGACTCTCTTTCAGCTTTTTCCTTTTTGGAAACAGAGAGAGAATAGTTGAAGCCGAAATTATTGGTATGTTTCTTTATAGCCATTTCATATGCCACATAAGTTCCTGATTGGTTGGAGCTATACCCGGAAATGGGAGCTAATTTGAATAGAATCTTGTAAAAAATCACTTCCCTTCCAAAACTTTGGGATTTTCAATCGGAATACAATCAGAAATAACAACGCAAAATGGTACAGGTTAGACTATCAGTTCAGTGGTAGTTATGACTTCATATTGCCAAATGGTGAAAATTGCCGGAATTTGTCGTGATACAAATACGACTTCAAAATAGATTGAAAGCTGGAACAAACTAAAGTTAATATGATTGGAAATCCGGGATCGGAACTATTTTAAGGGATGTGATCCGCTGAAACGTCAAAAAGTTTAGTGTTTTTTCGGGAGCTGATCGGGAAAACGAATAGTGCCACAAATGGCGTTCTTTCCGGGCATATGATTTTTTATTGAGGACGTATGTTAAGATAAAGCCAATTCATGGTTTAAAGGTCAATTATTCGATATAAGTTTTCAAAGATTTCCAATAATCTTGCTCAATTCCTCTTCTGATTTACCAAGTTTGATTTTAAGTTTTCCAAAGATCTCTCCTTTCTCGCCTTCCTCAAAAATTCATTCATTGTCTGTTAAGACATCAATTTTCTGTTTGAGCTCATTTTTTTGGTCCTTCCAATTCCCTTTTTCTATTTTAATTGCCATTTTTTTATACTAATATGTGTTTAGATTCCACAGTGCAAAATTGAAGTACAAACGATCAAAATAAGTTACATAATTTCAATTAAAACTTGCAAAATTCACACATATAAAATT
>JGI24142J45722_1001350_pt1 | contig 12122 bp, 8 predicted proteins | sample BarGraIncu00431A_FD_45722 | JGI IMG/M metagenome (IMG submission 45722) | reverse complement strand
GATGTGAAGTCAACTTAACAAAAACGCTCCGCTCCATATTCTGGTATACATAATAGATTTCACTCATTTTCCCCTACATTTTTCCTGATGGAAATGGTATAAGTGCCAGCAAAACTTATGGAGGGTCCTTGCCATGCAGCTTAAAAGTCTGCTTTTCCCCATCCTCACCATAGCGCTCCTCGCAGGATGCGGTGGCGGGGACCCTGCCAACCCCGCCCCGACCGCCAACAAACTCGCCGCTTCGTCCACCTGTTTGAACTGCCATGCCAGCGCCGTTTCCCCGACGACGGGTGCGCTGATCAGCGAGGAATGGCGCAGTTCCAGCCACAACCTGAAAAACGGCGCGGGGTGTGCCGATTGCCACGAACCTGCCTCGGACCACCCGAACGCCTGCAGCACCTGCCACGGCGGCGGGCTGTACCAGATGACCAAGAACCCGGACCAGGCCGGCAAGTGCTTCAAGTGCCACGGCCCCGCCTTTCCCGACAACCTCCTGATGGCCCTTGCCCCCCAGCATTTCGGCTACTCCACGGCCCGCGCTCTCCCCACGGCTGTCCGCGCCTCCTATGTGAGCGGCCAGTACAAGGGGCGCTGCGGCGCCTGCCACAACCCGCACAACAACACCCTGACCCAGCAGCACCGCGACTACGCCACCTCGCTGCATGGCGACCCCAAGGGAGCCGCCTGGACCCATTACGATTTCAAGCAGGATTCCTACGCCGCCTGCGCCCGCTGCCACACCAGCACAGGCTTTATCAGCTACGTCAGCAGCGGGTTTACCGTTGCGACTAAAGGGTTCGGAGCCGGAGATGCCAGCCGTGAAATGCTCGCCTGCGATGCCTGCCATAGCAGTTACGATTTCAAGAACAGCATCCGCAAGGTAACGCAGTACACGACCTCCTATCAGAACTTCAACGGGACGGCGCTGGCCTCCTTCCCGGACTCGGGAGAGAGCAACATCTGCATTACCTGCCACTCCGGCCGCGCCAGCGGCCAGAACGTGAACGCCATCCCGTTTGCCAACTTCACCGGGGTGGCCTTCGTGAACCCGCACTACCTGGCCACGGCCGGCCTCATGTACATGCAAAGCGGCTTTACCAACTTCACCTCGGCGGCGGCATCATTCGGGACCTCGACCTACGGCAAATCGCTTTCCCCGGATAACGCCGTAACCAGCACTCCGGGTGGAATAGCAGGCGGCACCACCAGCACGCACCGGAAACTCGGGACAGCGGCGATCCACGCCGACAGCCACAAGCCGGCCTTCTTCACAGCCGGGGTCCTGGACCAAAACGGCCCCTGCGTCACCTGCCACCTGAACGGCAGCGGCACGACTCCCCGCCCCGGTTCAGGCCACAGCCTGAAGATAGACGGCAACGCCTTCACCCAGGTCTGCGTCAATTGCCACGTAACCGAGGGAGCCAGGTCGGGCGTGGTCACCCTGACCCCCGATAACTTCCGCTCCGTGTTTATCGAGCCGCAGTCCGAAGGGTTCGCCACCGCACTGAAACTGATGCAGAGCTACCTGCTGAACACGTACCGGATAAGCTTCGACCCGAGCACCAACCCCTACTTCTTCGACGAGACCCTCCCGACGGTGGGCGGCAAAAAGCAGCCCGTCCGTGACTGGACCCGTGCCCGTGTGGTAAACTTGTCCCCGGTGAACGGACGCAAGCTGATGGGAGCCTGCTTCAACCTGAACCTGCTCACCCGCGACCCGGCAGCGTACGCCCACGCCCGCTCCTACAGCCGCAGGCTGGTTTACGACAGCCTGGACTTTCTGGACAACGGCGTGATGGACCGCTCGGTGAGCGCCGGGGCCGTCGCCTCCGGCCTGACGCTGGCAGACGGCTCCCTTGCCTTCATCAAGGACACCAAGGCCTACAATGCCTCAGGGAACGCCATCAGCACCATCTACGGGAATACCTCCGAAGCCATGCTGTATCTTGTGGCCTGGAGCCGTACCGACGGCACGTGGAACGCGACCGAACGCCCGTAGGTTGGCGGTGAACAGCCTCATCGTGAACCCCAACGTTGCAATGTTGCGGTTCACGATACAACCGTTCACCAGCAACAGGCAGATCGCTACCGCCGTTGTAAGCTGGTCCGGGTACTAGCCTGCTGCCTCAATAATTCCGTCCCGCCGGCTCAGGCTTAAGGCGGGACGCCTTTAGGGCCGAAATTTCAGGAAAAAAACATGCACTATTACTTCACATCTGCTGCGGGCCGTGCGCCGTTTACCCCGTGAAAGAGCTGCGCTCTTCCGGGGTCGAGGTGACCGGGCTTTTCTACAACCACAACATCCACCCCTTCACCGAGTACAAGCTGCGCATGGACGCGGTGCGCGCCTACGCCGAGATGGTGGAACTGGAAGTCGTCTACCGGGAAGAGTATCTGCTGGAAGAGTTCCTGGCGAACGTAGCCGGAGATCCCGCGGCGCGTTGCAGTTACTGCTACCGCTCCCGGCTGGAAGAGACCGCCAGGAGCGCCGCAGAGCTGGGTTTCCCCTCCTTTTCCTCGACCCTGCTCTACAGCAGGTACCAGAATCAGGAAACGATACGAGAGTTCGGCGAGGAGTTGGGGGAGCGCTACGGCGTGAAGTTCCACCATGAGGATTTTCGGCGCGGCTGGCAGGAAGGGATTGATCTTTCCAAAGAGATGGGACTCTACCGCCAGAAGTACTGCGGCTGCATCTACTCCGAGAAGGAGCGTTACGCGAAAAAGCAGCAGAAGCAGAAGTAGAAAAGGCGAGGCGCTAAGTACACCATCAGGTAGAGACGCATTGCATGCGTCTCAGCGCTGCCGCCATCTAGTTAATCTTGTACGAGGGGATGAAGGAGACGCATGCAATGCGTCTCTACGCCATTAATTGCTTTACCGCTGCCGTCCAAGTCCATCCGAGAGTTCGCATGCCATCCCTGGGAAAATCCCTCATCGTCATAGGACTCGTCATCGCCCTGATCGGCGTAGTCCTGAGTTTCGCCGGGCGGATTCCCTGGCTCGGCCGGCTGCCGGGCGACATCTACGTCAAACGGGAAAACTTCACCTTCTACTTCCCCCTGGCAACCAGCATCGTCATCTCCCTGCTACTCTCGTTCATCCTCTGGCTGTTCCGTAAATAATCCTCAAAACTTGAGAAGTTAAGACAGTTGTAGTTTTACAACTCCTACAACTCTCAAAGCTCCCCCTCGCCCTCCGGGAGAGGGCCGGGGTGAGGGAGTCGGAGACTTTTCCTACTACCTTAACAGGGATAGCTGATGGGATTCATATTAATGGAGATGAAGCGGCGCTTCGTGGCAAATCCCTCCCCCCTGCCCCTCTCCCGGAGGGCGAGGGGATCCAGCCACTATACGCACCCTTGCGGTGCACTCGAGGTGACGCCAGCAGACTCAGGGTGCGGGTGCACCAATCTCCACAATCTTCCCCCCCTTGGTGAGGCTGAACAGGTGGCCGCGCCAAACGACGCGATTGCCGAAGAGCGAGAGCGCCCAGACCCCGAAGGAGAGCGCGTCCCGGACCGGCAGGAGCCAAAGCCAGCGCGGCAGCAGCCGGTCCTCCAGATAGACGCGGCTGTAGCAAAGCGATACGGCGGCGCGCACCAGGTAGAGCAGTGCGGCGGCGGCCACCCCTTCCCGTGAGAAGCCGGAAGCAACCAGTGCGAGCAGTGCCCCCGGAAAAGGGAGTGTGATCCCGGAGGCGAGATATCCGCCGGGGCGGGAAACCCGCATGGTGCGTCCCCAGCGCAGCTGGCGCACCAGCACCTCGGAAACCGTCTCCCCACCTTTCATGACGCTCTCCACAAAATAAGGGGAGAGTTCCAGACGAAAACCGGCCCGGTGGATCATGTTGCCCAGCTGGTAGTCATCCGCAAGGTAGTCGACCAGCGCGGCAAACCCGCCGATCCGCTCCAATGCGCTCTGGCGCAAGGCCATCGAGGCGCCCAGCGCAAAGCTCAACCCCTCGAGTTTCAGCGCAGCCATGACGTTGGGGACCATCTCGCAGGAAAAGCCGAGCGCCTCGATGGCGCAGCCGATTCCCCGCGCCCCGGAGCTGCGGTAGAGCGAAGTTACCAGCCCCACCTCCGGGTCGGCAAAGGGCGCGCAGACTTCCCGCAGGTAGCTGCCGGTCACCCTGACATCCGAGTCGCAGACGATCAGGAGCGGGTGCTTGGCCCTGGCGTGCGCGTGCATCAGGTTGCACACCTTGTAGTTCGCCCCGTGGATGGCGCCGTCCAGTACCAGCTCGATATCTACCGTGGGAAAGGCCGCCATCACCCGCTCGATGACCGGGATGACCTGGTCGGTCTGCGAGGCCGCGGCGAAGATGATCTGAAACTCCGGGTAGTCCTGGCGGCAGAACGAGGCGAAGTTTTCGAAGCTGTCGCCGTCCACCCCCTTCACCGGCTTGAGGATTGAGACCGGCGGGGTGAAATCGGGGAGCTTCGGCCGGCTGCCGAAGAAGGAGCGGCCGCAGTAGAGCGTAATCGCCGCATAGGCAAGCGCGGGGGCGGTTATCAGGAAGGGAAGCATCTGGCGGAGCATGAAGGACCTCTAAAATCATATTTCCAAGCGGCAACCCGAAGATGGCCGGAATTGCCGAGACGCCTGCAATGCGTCTTCATCATTAGATGTGGTAGAGACGCATTGCATGCGTCTCGCCTTTGGTTTCTACAAACTAAGTCGAACTCTGTCAGCCCACCCGCTCCACCAGAACCAAGTACGGCGTAATCCCGGGGCGGTTCAGCTGGCGGCTGCACCAGACGTTGAAACTTTTGGGCGAAAGCGCGGCCCCCCAGCTTTCCACGGCGAGCGCTTCCTCCGGTCCCCCCGGGTGCCCGGTGTAGAGGGAAACAGTCATAATCCCGCCGGGTTTCAGGAGCCGCAGAGCCTGTTCCAGAGCTGAGACGGTGCTATCCGGACAGGTGATAACCGGATTGTCGCCACCCCCCGGCAGGTAACCCAGGTTAAAGACCGCAGCCGCCAGCCCGGCTGACACAAACTCGCCCAGCCTCTCGTGCCCGGCCTCGATAAGCTCGACTGACCCAAGACGCCCCTGCTGTTCCAGAAGTTCCCTGGTGGCTGCGATCGCGCGGGGCTGCAGGTCGAATGCCCAGACCCGGCCCCCCTCCCCTACCAGCTCCGCGAGGAGCAGGGTATCAAGCCCGTTGCCGCAGGTGGCGTCCAGTACCAGATCGCCCGGACGCACCCGCTGTCTCAGGTAGAAGTGCGTCAGCGTCACCGCTCCGCGCAGAGTCTCCTTTTTAGCGACCCTTCGTTCCACACCGGTCGGTAATAATGCGTTTGCCGCAGCTTTCTCTGGGGCCTTATTGGCCATGGAGCTCTCCTTCAACAACGCAGAACCGGGACGCAGGAGCGTCCCTTGATGCGTTCCCACGCGGGAGCGTGGGAACGATAATAGAGAGAAAAATGGTAGCCTTTCGTAGGGGCAAATAATCATTCGCCCGCCTCCCCACCACTCAAGGCCGACTGCGCCCCCTCCCTAACCCTCCCCCTCCGGGAGAGGGGATCTTCCCGCCGGGTAAGCTACTGCTACCCTACGAAGGTCAGCTCTGCCGACTCGCGCTACTTCTTCCCCGCCAGGGTCAGCACCGCCGGCAGCGTTATCATGAAGGCGATCTGGCAGGCGAACATGCCAAGCGACATGACGACCCCGATGCTGAAGACCCCCTGGTGGTGTGCGACCATGAGCGCGCCAAAGCTCGCCATGATGGTCAGGGTGTTCAAGAAAACCCCCAGACCGGTGCTGCTGGTGACGACGGAGGCAGCACTCCCCTCCTCGCGCCGNAAGCGGTTGATCATGTAGATCCCGGAATCGACGGCAATGCCGAGCACGAGCGGCATGACGATGATGTTGGCCGAGTTGAAGCTGATGCCGCAAAGCCACATGCCGGCCACCATGAAAAGGATGCCGACTACCAGCGGAATCAGGCCGATCAGGGTGAACTTCAGGCTCCTGAAGGTGACCAGAAGGATCAGCACAATGGCGAAAAAGGCATAGATGAAAGCCATCCGGTAGGCGTCGCGCATGATGGTCATCGACTCGTACACCATGACCGGCTCGCCGGTCGCGTGCGGGTCGACGCTGCGCACGTCCTTCAGGTAGGCCTTAAGCGGCTTCAGGTCGAAGATCTCCCCCTTGGGGGCGACCTGGAGCATCAGCTTCCCGGTCTTGCCGACGAAGCGGGAGCGCAGTTCGACAGGGATGTCGGCATCGGTTATCGGGGTGGCGTTCAGGCTCTCCTTCAGGAGCGCTATCTTTTCGGGGAGTTCGCGAAACATCCCTCCCTGGAAATCCTGCAGCATGCCGACCGCGTTGCGATCCTTCTCCTTTTCCAGCCCGGCGAAGAACTTGTCCAGTATGACGAGGAAGGCTCCCACCTTTTTGGCGTCGGGACTCTTCTCGGCCTCCAGCTTCGCCGAAAGCGCGACGGTCGCGTTGCGGAAGTTCTCGAACACGGTGGGAAGCTCCATGAGCGAGAGGTCCTCTTCGTATTTCCCCGGGTTCACCCCGGAAAGCTCCTGCCGGATGGCGGCCAACTCTGCCAGCTTCTCCTTTTGATGGTCCGGGACGAAGGTGGCAAGACTCACCACGTGGTCCACCGTCGGCAGCGCCTCGAGGACCTTGGTCTTCGCAGCAGCCTCCTCGCGGCTTCCCGCGGTCAGCGCCGCGAAGTAGCCGGCGTTCTCCTTGCTCCGCATCAGCTTGTAGGCGTAGGAAACCGATTCGAGCCCCTTGGCCTGCAGGTTCATCAGGTTGTAGTCGAAGGAGATTTTGGCCAGAGGATAGAGCGAGGCGCAACAGCAGATGGCGGTGGCCGCGATGACGACCTTGGGGTGGCCATAGAGGAGCGCTTTGACCGCCGAGTCTTTCGCTTGCGGCTTGGTGAGCTTCGCGTGGGGCTTTCTGACCCGGGCGAGCAGCACCAGCATGGCCGGAAGCACCGTGAAGGTGACGGCAACGCAGATCGCCACCCCGCCGGCCGCGATGATCCCGAGTTCGGCGATCCCCTTGAAATCGGTGAAGATGAAGGTGAGAAAGGCCGCCGCGACGGTCGCCGCCGCCATGACGATGGCCCAGACGTTGCGGGAGAGCCCGGTCTCGATGGCTGACAGCTCGCCCTCACCCAGGCGGAGTTCCTCCTGGTAGCGCAGCACGACCTGGATACCGTACTCGATGCCGATCCCGATCAGCATGATGGCGAAGACCATGGAGAGAATGTTCAGGTGCCCGACGGCCAGGGTGGCAAAGCCGAAGGAAAGCGAGATGGCGACCAGCAGCGACACCATGGCGGCGATGACATTCAATACCCCGCGAAACGCCAGTAGTAGCAGCACGACGGTCAGCGCCAGGGAAATACCGGTGGCAAGGGTGATGTCCTTTTGGCTGGTGGCCATCTCCTCGTTTTCCAATACCGGGCTTCCGGTGAGCCCCACCGTCACACCCTTGAACTCCGGCAGCGCACGCAGTTTGGCGACCTCGGCACGCACCTTGGCGATGGCCGCTCCGGCCGGCACGAAGCCGACGGAATTACGCACCGGAAGGACGGTCAGGATCTGCTGCCGTCCCGCCTTGGCGAGGGAGGACTCGGAGTTCATGAAGAACCCTTCCAGTGAGGGAGGCGCTCCCTTGCCGCCGCCGAAGCTGCCAAAGCCGGCGCCCAGCTTGTCCAGCATGAAGACGAGCCCCGGCAGTTCGCCCTTATTGCCGGCGACGTAGCCGTCCATCCTGCGGGTAAGGTGGTTGAAGAGGGTCGCGACCTTGGGCTCGCGGGAAAGGTCCTTCAGGACCGGCGCCGCCAGGCTTAAGTTCCGGTGCAGCTCCTTGATGTCGTCGACTGACATGAAGAGGAGCCCGTTCTTCTGGAAAAAGGGGAGCGCGGAGGGGCAAAAAACGTCGGAAAAATCCNGTTTATCTTTGGAAAGCTCCCGGTAAAGACGGGTTCCAAAGGCGCCCGCCCGCTCGGGGTCGGAGCTCTCCATGACGACAACGATATCCTCCATGTCGCCGAACTCGGCGCGAAAGGTCTGAAAGTCGCGGTTGAACGGAGTGTTCTTCGGCATCAAATCATCCCTGCCGGTCAGAAACTCCATATTCTGCGAGGTGAACCAGATGGAGAGTGCCGAAAGGAGAAGGGCCAGGGAGAGCACCAGCCATGGGCGGCCGGATGCCAGGGAGAACAGGACGCTCCCCCTTTTTGCGGTTTCTTTCATATAACCTCTGCGTTTTGTTCGGCTGAATCTGCTGGCAGCAACCTAACACACCAATGAGCGATAAATCAAGAAACAGGATTAACATATGGTTTTAATTAGGAAAACTTGGCCGCGGAGTGAAAAAACTGTGTACCTTTGTCGAAAAATGTGGTATGCCTCTCAGCTTGTAACTATTAGCATAATGGTTACACTAAGTTAATCTGAAATGAGCCCAAGGAGTTTGTGGTGACCTCCCCCTATAAGCATCCCATATCACACGCGCTTACCTCCTTTAACGGAACCGCCGCCGAACCCGATCAAACGGACGCCCTGAAGCCCGGAGCCAAAGTGCACCATCTGCCGGCCTCCATCTGGAAGCGGAAGCAGGGGAAAGCCAAGAGCCCGCTTGACCTTGCCATCGACGGAAGTCGCGACTTCTTCTTTCGGGAGCAGCTTCCCAAGGGGTACTGGTGGGCGGAGCTCGAGTCCAACGTCACCATCACCGCCGAATACATCATGCTGTTCCACTTTCTGGGGCTCGTCGACCACGAGCGCCAGCGCAAGATGGCCAACTACCTGATCTCCAAGCAGACCGAGGGTGGCTACTGGACCATTTATTTCGGCGGCCCCGGCGACCTTTCCACGACGGTCGAAGCCTATTTCGCCCTGAAGCTCGCCGGATTTCCGGCGGAGCACCCCGCCATGGAAAAGGCGCGCGCCTTCGTGCTGGAGCAGGGCGGCATCATCAAGACCCGCGTCTTCACCAAGATCTTCCTGGCGCTCTTCGGCGAGTTCGCCTGGTTCGGCGTCCCGTCCATGCCGGTCGAGCTGATCCTGCTCCCCAACTGGGCCTACTTCAACATGTACGAGTTCTCCAGCTGGGCGCGGGCCACCATCATACCGCTCTCCATCGTNATGACCAGCCGGCCGGTGCACAAGCTTCCCCCGGCGCTGCGCATACAGGAGCTCTTCGTCAGGCCGCCGCGCCCCATCGACTACACTTTCTCCAAGGAAGACGGCATCTTCACCTGGAAGAACGTTTTCATCGGCATCGACCACATGCTGAAGGTGTACGAGTCGAGTCCGGTGCGCCCCTTCAAGAAGAAGTCGCTCGACATGGCGGAGCAGTGGGTGCTGGAGCACCAGGAAACGACCGGCGACTGGGGCGGNATCCAGCCCGCCATGCTGAACGCGATCCTTTCCCTGAACGTGCTGGGCTACCCCAACGACCACCCGGTGATCGTCAGGGGCCTGGAAGGTCTGGCGAACTTCTGCATCGAGACGGGCGAGGAGATGGTGCTGCAGTCCTGCATCTCGCCGGTCTGGGACACTGCTCTCGCGCTGAAGGCGCTGGTCGACTCCGGGGTTCCCGCCGACCACCCTTCCCTCGTCAAGGGCGCCCANTGGCTCCTGGACAAGGAAGTCAGAAAGCCCGGCGACTGGCGCATCAAGAGCCCGGACCTGGAACCGGGCGGCTGGGCCTTCGAATTCCTGAACGACTGGTACCCGGACGTGGACGACTCCGGCTTCGTCATGATCGCCCTGAAGGGAATCCAGGTGAAGGACCGCAAATCCATGAACGGCGCCATCAAGCGCGGCATCAACTGGTGCCTCGGGATGCAGAGCAAGAACGGCGGCTGGGGCGCCTTCGACAAGGACAACACCAAGTACCTGTTGAACAAGATCCCCTTTGCCGACCTGGAGGCGAACATCGACCCGCCCAGCGCGGACCTGACCGGCAGAATGCTGGAACTGATGGGAACCTTCGGCTACGCCCGGGAATTCCCGGCAGCGGCCCGGGCCATCGAGTTTCTGAAAGAGACCCAGGAGCCTGAAGGTCCCTGGTGGGGACGCTGGGGGGTGAACTACCTTTACGGCACCTGGAGCGTTATGTGCGGACTTGCCGCCATCGGCGAGGACCCGAGCCAGCCCTACATCAAGAAGGCGATCAACTGGATCAAGTCGCGCCAGAACATCGACGGCGGCTGGGGCGAGACCTGCGAGTCCTACCACGACCGGACCCTGGCGGGGATGGGCGAGAGCACGCCGTCGCAAACCGGTTGGGCGCTGCTGGCACTCATGGCGGCGGGCGAGGCGGGCTCCTCCACCGTTGCCCGCGGCGTGGCGCACCTGATCGCCAACCAGAAGCCCGACGGCACCTGGGACGAGAGCCAGTACACCGGGACCGGCTTTCCCAAGTTCTTCATGATCAAGTACCACATCTACCGCAACTGCTTTCCGCTTATGGCGCTGGGGACCTACCGGACCCTGACCGGAGGGGTTAGTTGAGCAGGATAAAGCAATGAAGGCTTTCGTCACCGGTGGCACCGGTTTCATAGGCGCTTCAATCGTCAGGGAGCTATTGAAGGACGGCAGCGAAGTGCGGGTGCTGGCGCGGCCGGGTTCGGACCGCCGCAACCTGGAAGGGCTTGACATCGAGATCTGGGAAGGAGACCTGAGCGACCGGGGCTCCCTGATCACGGGACTTGCCGGTTGTCAGACCCTGTTTCACGCGGCCGCCGACTACCGGCTCTGGAGCAAGAATCCCGCATCCATGTACGAAGTGAACGTGGGCGGGACCCGGACGGTACTGGCCGCTGCGCTCAGCGCGGGGGTCGAGAAGGTCGTCTACACGAGCAGCGTCGGGACCCTGGGTAACCCGGGCGACGGGACCCCGGGAAACGAGGCGACGCCGGTCGACTTCAGCCAGATGGTCGGGGACTACAAGAAGAGCAAGTTCCTGGCCGAGCGCGCCGCTCAGGAGTTCCTGGCCCAAGGGTTGCCGCTCGTCATCGTGAACCCGTCCACGCCGGTGGGTCCGCGGGACATCAAGCCGACGCCGACCGGGAAGATCATCGTCGACTTTCTGAACCGCAAGATGCCGGCCTACCTTGACACCGGGCTGAACCTTTTGAACGTAGAGGACTGCGCGCGCGGCCACATCCTGGCGGGGCAAAAAGGGAAGATTGGCGAGAAGTACATCCTGGGGAACGAGAACCTGACCCTGGCGGCTATTTTCAAGATGCTCTCCGAGATCACCGGGCTCAGGGCGCCGCTGGTGCGGCTTCCCTACCGGCCGATCCTTTGGGCGGCCTACGCCAACCAGGCGCTCTCCGCGCTGACCGGCAACGAGCCGCTCATACCGCTGGCCGGCGTGCAGATGGCCGCCAAGTTCATGTTTTTTGATACCTCCAAGGCAGTGACCGAGCTCGGTCTGCCGGTCACGCCGGTCAAGGCCTCGCTCGAGCAGGCAGTCGCCTGGTTCCGCAGTCACGACTACGCCAGGTAAAACAAAGGCAATGAGCCACGGAGACACGGAGAGAATCTGAGAACTGCCACGTCAAAGGCTTTGAGCGGGTAACGTCAAAATCAAAGGCATGTCAGTTTCCAGAATTTATGCTAGCATAATGTCCCCGTTTAACTTATCAGCACATTAATCAATGTTCCATGACAATTGATAGTTGTGTGTCACGCTTGGATTGTTTTTACCCGTTTTAAGATTTTCTCAGATTTCCTCCGTGTCTCCGTGGCAAATGGTTTTGCCTGTCGCGTTTAGTTTTTTATCCGTTTTATGTTTTCTCAGATTTTCTCCGTGTCTCCGTGGCAAATTTTTGATTCGATTTACTCCAGATTTTTCTCCCTGCCTCCGTGGCTAATAAGGGGATCCATGTACAAGCTCCTAAGTAAAATAAATAGTCCCACCGACCTGAAGAAGCTGAGCGCGGAAGAACTCCCCCCGCTTGCCGACGAGCTTCGGGCCTTTCTCCTGGAGAAGGTCAACCAGACCGGCGGTCACCTTGCCTCCAATCTCGGCTGCGTCGAGCTGAGCATCGCGCTGCACTACTGCTTCAACTCCCCGCAGGACAAGATCATCTGGGACGTGGGGCACCAGGCCTACACCCACAAGATCCT
>JGI24142J45722_1001346_pt1 | contig 12148 bp, 10 predicted proteins | sample BarGraIncu00431A_FD_45722 | JGI IMG/M metagenome (IMG submission 45722) | reverse complement strand
CTACGGTGCTGCGCTTTGCTTGATGCGGTCTGGTAACTCCTGCATTCCGTTTGGGGAAGGCACCCAACGGGGCACAGAGGTCGCCTCGGTGAGGGATGCCGGAAGCGTCCGGGAGACTCTAATTGCCCCCGGCCCCCTTCTTTTTCTCCGACAGCAGCAGGTTGTACTGCAGATAGAACTTCAGTCGCTGCGGGGTGTTGTAAACCCGCGCATACAGGGAGCGGTTCATCTCTTCGGCCTCCCCCGGCTGCAGCCCGGGAATCCCCTTTAAGGCAAGCAAAGCATCATGGTAGGAGCGCTCCAATTTCTGGGCNTCCGCCGCCTTTTGGGGAGGTTGAGCGACCACGGCCTGAAGGTTTCTGGCCAGCGCCATGAGGGGCGGGCGCTTTCTTGCCGTGGTGTAGCTGGTATAGATCCAGATCTGCACATCGTCACGGACGCCGGCGCCTGTCGTATCGATCCCTGCGNGGGTGGAGTTGTTTATCTTGGGGTCCGGCANCCGCGGCAGCTTGGCGATGGAGGCGCTGACAGCGACGACGGGCTTCTCTTTGACTTTCGGTTTTTCGGGCCGGTAGACTATATGCCCCGTGCATCCAGAAAGAGCAGACCAAAGTACCCCCCCGAGAACCAGCTTTGCTCCGTATGTTACGCGACTTGCCACGGTTTCCCCCTGTCGAACTGCCATTTCCCGGCTATTCCCCGATTCTATCCAGCACGTCCCGGATGTCCGCCTGGGAGGCGATCTCGCACTGCTCGTCCAGGACGGCCTGGAGAATTTCCTCGCGGGTCAGGGGGTTTGCCATGACCACGCGAAAGACGATGACGGCNCCGCCCTGGTAGCGGGCCGGGGTGAGACGGGTGCGGGAAACGAAGGTCTTGCCGGCCTCGCGCTGCCGCTTCTGCATGGTCTCGATGACCCTGTCGAGCAGCTCGTTGATGCGGACCACCTCCTGCGCCGGGGCCCGTTCCAGGANNCTTTGNACCCGGGCCGGGACGTAGCGGTAGGTGAGGATGTTCAGTTCGGGCTCGCTCACCAGTTCNAAGTCCGGGTGGGCCTCGATGCGCCGGGCGAAACGGCGGGCGCGTTCGATCCCCTGATCGATGAGTAGCTCATACCCCTTGCGGCCGATGATGGAGAGCCCGGCGTGCACCAGCATCGCCATNCCGGGGCGCGACCCTTCGAGGGTGCGGCTCCCCAGGTCGCGGGAACCCCGGCGGATGATGTAGGCGGCGTGGTGCTCGATGGAGGAGAGGGTCGCGGGGTCCTTGAANAGCACCATGCCGGCGCCCATCGGCACGTAGAGCTGCTTGTGGGCGTCGATGGTCACCGAGTCGGCACGCTCGATTCCCCGCAAAAGCCCCCGGTAGCGCTCGGAGAACAGGGTCGGTCCGCCCCAGGCGGCATCCACGTGGAAGTGGCAACCGAGCTCCGCGGCCAGATCGGCCAGGGGCTCCAGGGGGTCGACGTTGCCGGTTTCCGTCGTGCCGGCGATNCCGACGAGGGCCAAAGGGCGNATCCCCTCGCCCCGCAGCCTGGCGCAGGCCTCCCGCATCCGCACCATGTCGACGCGGTTGTTGTCGTCGGTATCCACCGCGACCAGGTTGTCCCGGCCGATTCCCAAAAGGTCGACCGCCTTGCCCAGGGAGTAATGAGCGCGGCGGGAGACCAGGACGGCGAGCCCCCGGCAGTCGAGGTGCTCGAGCGCCTTGAAGAGCCCCTCCCGCGCGATCCCCTTGAAAGCGCCCGACGGCCCCAGCAGGCGGTTACGTGCCGCCCAGAGGGCGGTGACGTTGGCGATGGTGCCGCCGGAGCAAAAGGCCCCCAGCGCGTACCGGTTATTCTGGATCCACTGGCTGTAAAAATCGTCGTTGCCGTTGTAGATCAGCCGGTGCAGCATGGCGAGCACCTGGCGCTCCAGGGGAGTGAAGGCGCGCGAGGTTTCCACCTTGACCAGGTTCTGGTTCAGTGCGGTCAGGATCCTGGAGAGGGGAAGCATGAAGTAGGGAAGTGCCGAGGTCATGTGCCCGACGAACCCGGGCGAGGCGGTGTGCACCGACTGGGAGACCAGTTTTTCCTTCAGGAATTCCGTGTAGTCCGAAACGAAGGTGGGCTCCTCCGGGATGCGGGACTGGGAAAAATCCCGCTCGATTTCGTCGAGATCGCGCTCCACGGCGACGATATGATCCTGCAAAAAACCGGTAAGATTGTCGGAAATGGCTTGATCGATGCGCCCCAGCGTGGAGTCGGGGGCTTCCGGGACGGTAAAAATCCGGTAGATGTTTTCCAGATTGGCTTGGGCAAGATCTTTTGATTTGGGCATGGCAGCGAGTCACCGTCTTTCAAAGGGTGGAGTCGCGAAAAAACCAGTTTTCGCGCAAGAAGCAAGCGTTCGCAAGAGAAACGGACACTCATGTATAACGAAAGCGCCGGCCTTCTGTCAAATTCAAAAAGGACAGGGGCGCTTTCGCCCGTGGCGCCCCGTCCGGCCCGACTGTCGTTAAGAAGTCCCCCTCCCCTGAAAGGGGAGGGTCGGGGTCACCATCATTAAGTTAAGGGCATGGTGGTGTTTGGTCCCCCCTGTGGAACAGGGGGGAAGGCTCGCGTAGCGAGACAGGGGGGTCCTTAGCCCGGGGAAATCATCCCCCTGCCTCTCTGCGTTCGGCTTCCCCCCTATTTTATAGGGGGGACAAGGTACCGCCCCGCCACCCAGATATTCCTTAACTTAACGGCAGTGAGGCTCGGGGTGGGGATGGGGAGCCCGGCCGACCGGTCACCAGTTCCCGGTAGTTCTCCTCGATCCTCGCCAGCAGCGCTTCCCGCCCGAAATGCTCCCGCACGAACCTGCTGCCGTTTTCCGACAGGCTCCGGGCCAGGCCCCGGTCGCGCAGGACCGCGAGCACCGCGTCCGCGAAGGCCCGGGGGGAGTCCGCGACCAGGAGGTCGCGCCCGTCGAGCGCGCCGACCCCCTCGTTGCCGAAACGGGTAGTGACGACCGGGGCCCCGGCGGCGAGCGCGTCCAGTACCTTGACGATGATGCCGCCGCCGGTGAGGATCGGCGCGACAAAGACCGCCGCGCTTTTGTACCAGAGGTCGCTGTCCTCCACAAAACCGGTCACCGTCACCCCGGGGTCCCGCTCGGCGAGCACAGTGAGCGCCGGCGGCGGGCCGAATCCCGCGATGACGAAGTGCGCCTCGGGAACCTCGAGCCTGACCAGGGGGAACACCTCCCGGTAAAAGTAGAGCGCCGCCGCGACGTTCACCGGGCGGTACCGGTAGGAGGCGAGAAAGAGCAGCCGGTGCTGCTGCCTTGGGTGGAGCTCCGGCTTCAGGTCCAGGCCGGCCGGGATCGGAACCGTAACGACCGGCAGCCCCGGTGAGAGTTCCAAAAGGAAGCGGCGGTCGAATTCGGAGAGGGTGAAGATGCGCTGGAAGCGCGCCATGATGGAGCGCTCCGCGCCGCGCACCAGCATAAGCTTCAGGAAGGCGGGCAGGCGCGCAAGGCCCCTGGCCTGCTGGTAGGCGCGCTGGGCCGGCTTGCTGATCACGTCGTGGGCGTCGAGCACCATGGGTGTCCCGCCGCGGGTGATCAGCAGTGCCGTCTCCACCCATTCCACCTGCACCAAGTCGTAGTCGCCGCTTTGCACCAGCCGGTTCGCGAAGCGGCTAAACGCGAGGTAGTTGGCGATCAGGCGCAGGGAACCGGACAGGTTTCTCCTGGGGACCCCGGGGTAGCGAAAAGGGTGGATGGCGGCGCACAAGGGGGCGAGTCCGGCGAGGCAGGGTTCCTCCCCCGCCTCGAGGCGGGTGGCCAGGTGGATCTCGTGGTGCCGGGAGAGGGAGCGCAGCAGTTCGAAGACGTAGCGTCCTCCGGCGTGGTAGGCCTTTTCCTGCGGCAGGAACAGCGAGACGAAAAGGATTTTCATGGAGCTTTCGGGACCGTCGGCGCCTGAGGCGCGGGGACGGCCAGAGCCGCCAGTCCCCTCAGGGCGTCCAGTGTATCGATCCTGCTGCTGTTTAATGTTGCCATAGTTGTCCCCGTAAGTTGACAAAAAAGCCCTCACCCCATGGTCTGGCAGGGTAAGGGAGGAGATCCTTTGTTTGCCGACAGTGTCACAGGGTGCTTCCGGGCACGCGTGAGCCGCCCTGCAAAGCGCACTCGTGACAAAGGTTAGCGCTTGAGCCGGTAGTCTCAGCGCGTGGTAATTGTTTACAGGGGACAATGATTAAAATCAAGCACAAATCCCGGGAGAACAGGCAAGAAGTCAGAGATTTCCAGGCTGGCGTGAAAAGCCGGGCCGAAAGTTGAAGGAAGCTACCTTTTCCGATTTCCTTGCCGACATCACAATCGTGCTGGCCAATAAGGGGACCCCATGAGAGACTTGCAGATCGGCATAAAAAGCTGGGACGATTCGAACCGGGAGACCGCCACCCTGCTGCGCGGCTTCGACCAGGGCGTTTTCCCGGATCAGACCATTGAGCGGGTCTACTTCCATGATTTCAAGACCCTGCTACGCTACATCACCCCCAAGCGGTTGGTTCTCCTGGAGGAACTCCACAGAAGCGGCCCCATGAGCGTGAACGCGCTGGCGAAGCTCCTGAAACGCAGCTACAAGAACGTCCACGACGACGTCTCCGCCCTGGAAACGGTCGGCCTGATTGAACGGGACGAGCGCAAGAGGGTCTGTGTTCTCTGGCACGAGATCGAGACAACCCTGAAACTGGCGGTCTGAGGCTGGATACATCCCGGACAAGAGCCGCCCCCGCCTCTTGCGCTCCGCCCGTCCGATGTCGTCAAGCCGGATTGATTTCAATTTCGGTGTTCCAAAAGAACAGTTTTAGATACACCTTCATGAGTTGGAAGTGGCGCTGTCTCAGGTAGGAACNTATCCGACGACCACCACAATCCCACCTTTTAGCGAAAGGAGAGCAGGCTGCTATGCCAATCTTTATGCCGTCTTTATGCTTTTGGCCTGCATTTTAACACCGTCTTAATGCCTATGAGCATATGGTGACACTCGGGAAGTAACATCTCGGAANGTGCGGAGTGTCACCATGAAAATCTACCTTTTCAACCCTGAAACCGGCATTTATCAAGGAGAAGACTTTACCGATAACAAGCCAATGCGCCAGGGGCGCGAGGCCGTCCCGGATCATGCCACGCCCATTGCTCCTCCCCCTTTCAGGCGCGGAGAGGTGCCTGTCTTTGCNGCAACTGAAAATCGTTGGGAAATCCTGCCCATCGCGGCACTAGTGGCGGGAGGCTNCGGTGATCCGTGTGAGCAGGGCAGACGTCAGCCNCAACGCCGATCTNTTCCGCAGACGTTTTAACGGACCGTCATCATGGAAATNACCTACNCTGAGCTTTCATCTCCTGGACCGGTGCGCGAACACAACGAAGATTCCATCCAGGTGGTTAACATTTGTGACGTCGAAAAGATCTCCTGCAACGCCGACGCATCGGTTTCCCATGAGGTGCCGCCCAAGCCCACCGGGTACGATCTCCAGCCGGGCCGGACCCTCGATGACCGGTTTTTCATCACCGAGACCATCAGCCGCTCCGGCATGGCGACCATCTTCAAGGCGACCGACTTGCTCACCAAACAAGACGTCGCAGTAAAGGTACCGCTCATGCAATATGAGAGCGACCCAGGTTTTTATTCGCGTTTTTTGCGTGAAGAGAAGATCGGGCTGCTTCTCAATCACCCTTACATCCTGAAATTTTTCCCGGTCGAGAACCGCAGCCGCCCCTACATCGTCACCGAATACCTGCAAGGCACGACGCTCGCGCATCTGTTGAAAAAGGTCCCTTTCATGCCAGAAGAGGACGCGGTAAGACTCGCCAGCCGCATGTGTGAGGCCCTGACCTATATGCACGAGCATAGAGTCATCCACCGCGACCTCAAGCCACCGAACATCATGATTTGCTTTGACGGTACCGTACGGATACTGGATTTCGGTATCGCAAAATCCATGGGAAGGCGCTTCACCTTCATTGGTTTCACGCCGGCGATGGGGACCCCCGAATACATGGCGCCAGAACAGGTCACAGGAAGGCGAGGCGATGAACGAACCGATATCTACAGCCTCGGCGCCATGCTGTACGAGATGGTTACCGGTGCAATCCCCTTTGCAAGTGAAAACGAGGACGTGTTTGTGGCCATGAACGCCAGGGTAACTGGCGACCCGGTCGCTCCGCGCAGACAAAACCGTGAGTTGTCGGAGCAGGTCGAGGAAATCATCCTGCATGCAATGGAACGGGACCCCAAGAAAAGGTACCCGTCAGCTTTCGCCATGAAAGAGGATCTAGACCACTTGGGCGAGGTGCAGTTAACCGGTCGCTGCCACCGGTTGCTGACGCCGTCGCGGTGGAAGCGGCACTGGAAAAATGCACTCTTGGTCACTCTTGCCCTTTCAGGCGTCATTTTTGGGCTTTTCAAGCTGATCCTGATGATAATCCATCGCGGCCCCTGATGCTTTACTCAAAACCCAGCTTATTTCTACCCTTCTTATCCGGCGGCGCGGCCCTTAGCGGGCTTTGAGGGGTATCGTTCAATGCGGATTGCTAAAATTCTGCGTATTTTCTGTCGAATTCCTCAATGTGCGCCAGAAACCAGTCTTTCAGAAAAACCAACTCCTCGAGATTCCTGCTGGTCTCCCGTTCCTGATATCTTCCGACAAAGTTCTCCAGATGCACCATGAACAGGGCATGCTGTGCCTTGTGTTTATCAGTATCGGTAAACTTGATCTCGTCCAACAATCCTTCCTCGTCTAGGAAATGAAGCTTGCAGCAGGTTTCAAGCCTGTCAATCAGCTCGAATACTTTCTTCTCCGGTTTACCTGCTGAAGCCTGGGCGTAGAGCTGGGCCATATAGCTCAGTACCACCTTGTGTTGGGCGTCCAAAAGATCGTTGCCCACCAGATAAACCGTTCCCAACTCGAAATTTTCCATGACGCTCCTTTTATCTTCCATGTAGTAACCTACTGCGTTCCTTAGCAGATAGGAGCGCAGGTTCGCGGCCCTTCCCCCGAAATCGCATGAGCATCGACCTTCTTGGGGCAGTTCACCTGAATCTTACCTTTTTTGGAATTAAAAAAGTGTTAAGAAGACCACCAAAAGCATCAAGAGAATATCAAGAACAAAAGTGGATAGTATTATCTACCGAGAGTGTTGAGAAGCAGGACCTGGACAATTTATCAGTAGGCAAAGAGGCCGTAACATGTCCATTTTCCACCTCGCGAAGCAACGTTGCGTCTCCACCTCTTGACACTTTCTTTACATTTAGCTCCTAGATTTTGACACCATCTTTATACCGTATGAGCTATGGTGCCTCGCCCGATGATTCAGGTGAGAATCGATTTTTGCCCAGTAAGTGTAACACACGTAGGCGTTGCAGCAGGTAGGACAGGTTCAGGCAACAATCAAATGAAGCAACTTTATGCATGCAAGTACCGATGACGCGGTACCGGGGAGATTGACATGACGGAACAGTCGCAGGGACCACAGACATTTTTGGGGCGCATGCGCCGCGCCATTTTCGGCGCCCCCAAATACCTTAAGGACCCCCACCTGTTCCACAAGATGGCTCTGATCCCGATTCTTGCCTGGGTAGGCCTCGGGGCGGACGGCCTGTCGTCCTCTGCCTACGGCCCTGAAGAAGCATTCAAGGCGCTCGGAGAACACACCTACCTTGCGGTCTTTCTTGGCCTGACCACAGCCTTGACCGTTTTCATCATTTCCTACGCCTATTCACGAATTATTGAGCACTTTCCCCATGGCGGCGGCGGGTACATCGTAGCGACCCACATGCTGGGTGAGAAGGCGGGTGTGGTATCCGGCAGCGCCCTTCTGGTTGACTATGTCCTCACCATCACCGTTTCCATCGCATCGTGCGTAGACGCGCTGTTCAGCTATGTGCCGCAGCCGATGCACATCTACAAGGTCCCGGTCGCCTGCATCCTGGCCGTTCTCCTCATCGTTCTCAACATACGGGGGGTGAAGGAATCCATATCCGTGATGGCACCGATCTTTATGGTGTTCGTGATCACCCATATCGTCCTGCTGGTCTACGGCGTCGGCGCCCATACGGACCGGATAGGGGCGCTGACCGTGGGGATTAGAGACGGCCTCAGCCACGATCTCGGGACCATGGGCTTTTTTGGAATCCTGCTCCTGTTCCTGCGGGCCTACTCGCTGGGTGGCGGTACCTACACTGGTATCGAGGCGGTATCCAACGGACTGCAGATCATGCGGGAACCCCGGGTAAAAACGGGCAAGCGCACCATGGTGTACATGGCGACCTCCCTGGCCTTCACCGCCGGGATACTCTTCATCTGCTACGCGCTGGTCGGCATCAAACCGGTCGATGGGAAGACGCTTAATGCCGTCCTCGCCGACGGGCTGTTTGCCCACTGGCCCATGGGCGGCACCCTGGCCTTCATAACCATCTTCTCGGAGGGTGCGCTGCTCTTGGTGGCGGCACAAACCGGATTTGTGGACGGCCCCCGAGTCATGGCAAATATGGCTGTGGACTCCTGGTTCCCGCATCGCTTCGCCGCGCTGTCGGTCCGCCTCACTATGCGTAACGGCATCATGCTGATGGGGCTGTCCACCATCATTTTGCTGGTCTATACCAAGGGGTCAGTCTCGGCGCTGGTAGTCATGTACTCCATCAACGTGTTCGTAACGTTTTCCCTGTCGCAACTGGGCATGTCGAAATTCTTCATCCAACGACGCAAGGAGGATCCCCTCTGGTTTCGCCACCTGATGGTCCACATCGTCGGATTGGTCCTCTGCGTCACCATCCTGATCATTACCACCTTCGAGAAGTTCGCCGAAGGGGGATGGCTGACCCTGGTCATCACCTCCGTGGTCATCGGGCTGTGCTACCTGATCAAGGGACATTACCTGCGCCTGCGCAAGGGGATGAAGGACCTCGACGACACCCTGCTCGACTTCCCCCTCTCCTCCCATGGTGAGGTGCCGGAGTTGGACCCCAACCAGCCGACCGCCATCCAGCTGGTTTCGGGCTACAGCGGCTTCGGCGTCCACACCCTGCTCTCCATTATGTCGACCTTCCCGAAGACCTACCGGAACATAATTTTCGTTTCGGTCGCCATGATCGATTCCGGTTCCTTCAAGGGGGCCGAGGAGATCGAGGCGCTGGAAGAGTCGGTCCAGACCGCCATGGAGAAATACGTGGCCATGGCCAACAAACTGGGGATCGCGGCCAGCTATCGCACCCAACTGGCAACCGATGTCGTGGAGAGTGCCGTGGAGCTCTGTAAGATGACTGCTGAAGAGTTCCCCCGTTCCACGGTCTTCACCGGGCAACTCACTTTCAGGCTGGAGAAGTTCTATCACCGCCTGCTGCACAACGAGACGGCTTTCGCTATACAAAGACGGCTGCAGTGGGAAGGGCTGACTACCGTTATCATGCCCATACGGGTGCGGTCCTAGTCGCCATCCGACAACGGAGTTGGGAGGCCAGAAAAAATCATGATATCGTCGATAATTACCCCCAAACCGCTGCGTCCTTTCCTTGCAGCTGAGTCGGCTTTCCCATGACCAGCAATAAAGTCCTCCACATACTGGTCGTGGACGGCGATCTTCCCATCCGCCATTTTCTGCAGAGGGTGCTCGGTGGCGAATTCCATCTGAGTCATGCAGGCGAGGGACGTGCCGGCTTGGCAACTGTGGCAGCGGCAGCGCCGGATCTCATCCTCCTCGATCTCGAGCTTCCCGACCTGAACGGTATCGAGGTTATCAAGGGAGTTCGTGAATGGTCACAGGTTCCCATCATTGTGATCTCCGAATTGGATCAGGAAGCCGACAAGATTGCAGCGTTCCATGCCGGTGCAGACGACTATGTCACTAAGCCGTTTGGTGCGGGGGAGCTTAAGGCACGGATCGGAGCCGTTCTCAGGCGCTCATTGCAGCAGGCTCCGGAACCGGTTTTTGTCAGTGGGGACCTGACGGTCAACCTGCCTGAGCGAAGGGTCCTCGTGCGGGGGGAGGAAATCTCATTGACTCCTACCGAATACGACATTCTGCGTCTTTTAGTCGTACATGCCGGTAAGGTATTGACCCAGAGCCAGATTCTGAAACAGGTGTGGGGGATAAACTTTTTAAAGCAGCCACATGTGCTACGGGTGAATGTCAGCAACTTGCGCCATAAAATCGAGGAAGACTCTTCAAAGCCGAGGCACATCGTTACTGAGCCGGGAGTTGGATATCGTCTTGTATCAGCGGGACCACACTAGCGAAACTGCCCCGATCCGCCCGGTTGCCCGCCTAAGAAATCCTCGTCTGCCAACAAAAAAGGCCGAACTTCCACGATATGAGAGTTCGGCCTTTTTTCCGGGTACCCTGCAATCTAAGGGAAGTCGATGTCAAGCTGAGTGGTGAAGGTATTGTTCCCCGCCAGGGCTTTCTTCGTATAGACATCGTAGCCGAAGATCACCGAAACATTTTTGGCGAATTTCCAGGAAGCCCCGAAATTAACGGCACCGTCGACGTTGTTGCCACTCTGGTAGTCAACGGCCATCCAGAGTTTGTCGGAAATCTCGGTCATTGTCCGGTCCCAGGAAAGGAGCGCGCCATCGTTGGCCGAATTGCCGCTGGTATTGACCAGTGCCCTTTCGCTGCCGCGGTAATAACCGGCGGAGAGCCTCCCCACGACCGGAAGGGTTTTGGCCAAAAGGCCGTAGACGATGTTCTGCCCCGAGGTGACGCCCGGCGCGGTGGTCTTGCTCTGGCTCGGTCCGACGTTGTACATCCCTACGGCAAAAGCCGGGGAGAATTTGAAGATGGAATCTTCCGGAGTCCCCAGTTTGAAGTTGCCGCTCCAGGGGTGGTTGTCGTTGGGTTCGCTTGCGTTGACCAGGTAGTCAAAACCGATTTCCGCCTGTAGCTTTTCAAAAGGCAAGATCCCCGCTGTCGGGCCGATATCCATGACGTTGGGGTCACGCGTGCCCGGGTGGACGACCCCATTGGCATCGGCTACCTTACCAGCGCCGGAAGCCCTGAAATAGTTGTCGATCCCGAGATGGAAGGTACCGTACCCCTGCACGTCCGTGGAAGGGATCCAGATCTGCGTGGAAGGGGTCGCCATTGCGACACCTGCTGCTGCGATGGTAAGCGTCATTGCTTGGATAAAAACCTTGGCTACCTTGTTCATATCATCCTCCTGTGTAATTCCGCATGATTGCGGGAAGGGGCTTGGACCCCGTGCTTCCTGATGTAGTCGCAACGCCTTTGATTAAACTCCAACCCTTGTCTGGCCGTTTAAGATCTTTTTAACACTAGCCAGTGTACTGTTTTTTTAACAGGCCTCAACGAACGGAAGCACATATATGCGGCAATCCTCCCTGCGCTCAGTCTTGGCAATATTTCCGATGGCCTCAATGATTTTCCCCACCGAGTCGTCGGCGGCAATGACTTCCAGCTTTATCTTCTCCACGAAATTGGCGACGTATTCGGCGCCCCGATAAACAATGGTTTGCCCCTTCTGGCGACCATGGCAGAAAATGGCGCTTTCCATGAAATCTTCGATCCCTATGTTTGCCAGAGCAGATTTAACCTCATCCAGCTTGACCGGTTTTATGATGGCTTCTATGAGCTTCATGATTCTTCCCACCTTTCTGTTGAACTTCGGTGAACACCTCAATTGGTAAGGAGGCGCATCTCATCCATCTGGTTGCAGACTAGCCATTTCGACATTAAATCGGTATTAAAAGGTTGGTTAAAAGCATTAAGGAGGCATTAAGATGTAGGAAGAACCGCTGCAGGAGCGAAAAAAAAGATGCCACCCACCTGCGGTGGAGTGGCATCTTTGATAAACGGTTCCCGACGAGATAACGGGACAACCCTTTTGGCTGGGGATATCCGAGGCGGGGCTAGTTCTTCATGGAGGCGATGAAACCCTTATTGAACCTGACATTAACCCCGGGAGTCAGCTCCAGGGTGACCACCTGGTCGTCGAGGGCGCTCAACCTGCCGTGCATGCCGCCGGCGGTCACCACCTGATCACCCTTCTTGAGCCCGTCCAGAAGCGCCCGATGCTCCTTCGCCTTCTTCTGTTGCGGACGGATGAGCAGGAAATAAAAGATGGCAAACATGAACACGAGCGGGATCATCCCCTGAAGCTG
>JGI24142J45722_1001345_pt1 | contig 12153 bp, 9 predicted proteins | sample BarGraIncu00431A_FD_45722 | JGI IMG/M metagenome (IMG submission 45722) | reverse complement strand
ACCGTGTTGGTGGCAAGTTACCTGCACTATGTGAAAGGGTTCAACGTGGCCGTGGTCGATTGCGATTACCCGCAATACAGCATCGTGGAAATGCGGGAGCGCGACCTGAAAACAGTCATGGAAGATGATCATTACAATCTCATGGCTTACCGGCAGTTTACCACCCTGGGAAAGAAAGCCTACCCTGTGGTAAGTAGTACTCTGGAAGATGCCGTTCAGGTGGCTTCGCAACTGGCGGAAACTGGTGTGATTATTCCAGTACATACTGGTTCTTCGTCAATTTTGGGGAATTATACTTTATAAATATAATGGGATAAATATTTGATTATCAGTAAAATAAATCGGTATTTTCTTGATAATGAATGTGATATTATTTATCTTTAAGTAATTTAATAACAGTTACTTATGCGGATAAATAGTCTATTTGGTTTACCTAAATATCGGATTGCCAATATCGAACATAACAATAGGACAGTCAAGATAATTGCTTCAATTAAATCTAATCGGTCACAATGTCCAGTTTGCGGAAATTTCAGTACCTCAATACATGATTCTTATGTTCGAATGATCGCTGACCTTTCCGTTTTTCAAAATTCAACCACTATTCTGCTAAGAACAAGAAAATTTAAATGCAAGTATCCAATGTGTCATCGTAAAGTTTTTTCGGAACAGACACCCAATATTGAGCGATACTCAAGAAGAACTAACAGGGCATCGAAAATACTGGATTTGTTGTCCATCGAACTAACCGGTCAACTCGGAAGCCAATTGTCAAAGCGACTTCTACTTTCGGTTAGTCCATCCACAATAACTCGGATTGCCCATCGACAACAACTACCAGAGATCAAACAACCAAAAGTTCTTGGGGTTGATGATTGGGCATACCGTAAAGGTGTGAATTTTGGAACAATCTTAATTGATATGGAAACATCCAGGCCTATTGAATTATTACGATCAAGAGAGAGTGCTGATTTAAAAGAATGGTTAACAAAATATCCTGGGGTAAAGATTGTTACCAGAGATAGGGCAAGTTCTTATTCTACCGCAATTAACGAAGTATGCCCGGATGCAATTCAAGTTGCTGATCGTTTTCATTTGTTAATGAATCTATCTGACGCCTTAGATAAATATTTCAAAAGTGTAAGACCAGAAATCAGGACATTGATAAAAAGTAAAAGCAAAGAATACACAAATATGCTTTCAAATGGGCCATTTATAGATGAAAAAGCTGAATTGGATTTAAATTGTCTGTCGGATAGCCAAGAACTTGGAAGAAGTTTCAATGATCAAAGAATTGATACTTTTAAAAAAGTGAAGGAGTTACAAAAAGAAGGCATTGGTTCCAGAAGAATCTCCAGAGAGTTAAGGATGAGTCGTAATACAGTGCGCTCTTATTTTATGCAGGAAACATTATCTCCAAAAAATAGTTCAAGATCAACAAACTTTGATGTATTTACCAAACATATTTTAGTTCGGCTTAATACCAAGAGGGTTATAAGATAAAAGATATCATCGATGAGATTATTAGATTGGGATTTAATGGAGGTAGGACACAGGCCTATTCCAACATAAACCTCCTTAAGTCTTTATACAAGATCGATATTCCAGATTACACTGATATTGAAATATCTCCTATCACTTACGTCAAACCATTAAGTTCCAGGAAGTTTGCAAAGTACATTGGAATCTCTTCTAAAGACATTACGGACCCGGATGAAAGGAACTATATGGAAACACTTTTGAATAATATTCCGGAGTTTAATATTGTAAAAAAATTGGTCCAAATTTTTAAAACAATGCTCAAACGAGGCTGTGGTAATGTTCGAAAATGGATTGATTTTATAAAGCACTCAAAACGCAAGTTTACTGGTCTGAGGACTTTTGCAAATGGCTTAAGCTACGATTTAAAAGCTGTAGAAAATGGAATACACTTACCTTGGAGTAATGGTAAAGTAGAAGGCCATGTTAATAGAATAAAAAGCATTAAACGTCAAATGTATGGTAGAGCTGGCTTTGAACTGTTAAGAAAGAAAGTGATTCTATCCCAAACAGGATAATCCGTCCCCAAATATGACGAAGAACCAATATACTCCCGAATAATCAGAAAAGAAAGCTGTGTACCATTGTTGCCAAATTCTGTGTATTCTTATTTACCGAAAACTGTGCATTGTTATTTACCGATTACAAAAGGATTCGATGTATAAAATGAGGGGTAATAAATGGAGTAATTCCAACAGATAATTTCATGTTTTATACCATATCAGAGCAAATAGAAGTTCAATATTAAAAGATATTTGTGGTATAAGCGATATTAACCTGGTTCTCTTTTTACCCTTTGCATGATCGTGGAGAACAATATAAGGAATACCGGAAGGGCTTGTTTCCCGGTATTCCTTATATTGTAAGAGAAATTTAAACTGCGGGTTTATTTTTAAAACTCTTTGATTTTAATATTTCGAAAAGTTGTTAACCCTCCATGATCCTGCAAGCCAATGTGGCCCTTTTTGGCCATTCCGTAATGAGGAGCATCTTTCCATTTGCCGGCTTCTTTCTGCGCTTTCCATTCATCAGACCATAGATCGTATTCAACAACTTTTTTACCATTCAGCCAATGTTCAACATGAGGGTTTTTAACAATAATCCGGGTTGTGTTCCATTCTCCAACAGGCTTAACTTCAGCATCTTTTGGAGCCTGCATGGCATAATTTGATGCTGAATACTGATATGCCTCTATAGGATCTGGCCAGTTTTTCCCGTCGATAATCTGGTATTCGGGCCCCGATTCGTAAATGGCATCGATAACACCTTGCTGAACATGGTAAAATATTCCGGAGTTGCTTTGCGGAGCTACTTTCCATTCCAGGTCCAGTTCAAAATTTTCAAATTCGTCTTTGGTTATAATATCGCCGCCGTGATCCGAGCCCGTTCCGGAGTTTTGCAGTTCGCACTTGACAATCTTCCAGCCGGTTACAGGTCCACCAGTCTTAAACATTTCCCAGTTATCCATCGATTTCCCGTCGAAAAGCAACTTCCAGCCGTCTTTAATTTCCTGTTGGGTCAGGGTGTTATTTTCCTTTTTTTCTAATGAATTACACGAAAAGGCAACAAGGGCCAAAATCAATATGCTCAGGTAGTTTAATTTTTTCATTTTATTCTGATTTAAGGTATTATACTTTCAGGAATATTTTCTTTTTATACAAAATGTATAGGAATGTCCATCCAACGGCAACATATCCGATTGAACTGACCAGTGGTTCTAGAGAATGAGGCAGCAAGGCTGAAATTCCACTAAAGAAGAACTGTGTGGCATTATTGAATCCAATGACGCGTTGTGCCAGGTAAATGGTGATCGGATTCATTCCGATTACGACAAAAAAGAATGTCCATTTTTTGTAATTCCAGATGTCGATGACCAGATGGAAAATGGAAAAGAGAAGTAAACTCAATCCGCCCACCCAGCAAACAAACGAACTCGACCACAAATATTTATTTATTGGAAAGAAAAGGTTCCATGCCTGACCGAGAATCATCAGGCCAATAGCGGTTAAAGCCATGTAAAGCACTTTTCGGAGCGGTTTTTCGTTAAGATATTGCGACATAATGTAACGTCCGGTCAACATACCCAAAAGGGCTGTGGATATGGCTGGAAATGTACTGAGCATTCCTTCGCTGTCGCCGTAATTGTAGCAACAGAATTTTCCTGGCAGCAGCATTCGGTCGATATGGCCAGGAAGGTTGCCCTGCATGGAAAATGGATCAAAAGTGCCTAAATCGTGAGCTGGGAAGAGCAGTAGCATCAACCAGTAAGAAATTAAAATTCCCCAGAACCAAATAATTTTGGATTTTAACCTGGTGGTATTCATGAAAATCAAAGCGGCAAACATCCAGGCCAGACCAATTCGTCCGAGTACACTTGCATACCTTAAATTTGCAAAATCGAAATTAAAGGCGTTACTGTACAAAATTCCCAGGAGCACCAAAACCAGTCCGCGTTTGATCACGTGACTGTACAAGGCCTTTCTGTTTTCTTCTCCATGATAACGCTTGGCCATGGAAAAGGGGAATGATACCCCGGCAATAAACAAGAACAAAGGGAATATCATATCCTCAAAATGGAACCCATGCCAGGCAACATGCTCAAGTTCGCCCGCCCACCATTGCAGAAAAGGCCAGCCGGTAATGGTAGCCAGTGCGATAAAAATTTCTCCTCCACCCATGATCCAGAACATATCAAATCCACGCAAAGCATCCAGGGAGTGAAGTCTACCCATGTTCAACGTATCTTTTTTTTCCATAATTTATTGTTTTATTCTTTTGTGTATAATATCATTGCGTTCTATTGCAAGTTTTTTGGATTGTGATGTTTAAATTTACTATCAGTACAAAAGATTCCCCAGATCATCCAGGGGAATCTTTTATATGTAAATATCAGGTTAATAAAGCATTATAGAGCATACCCGGGGTTCTGCATTAGATTAGGGTTCGCATTCCTGGTCCCTTGTGGTATTGGGAACAAATCATAGTGAGTATGACCAGAAGGGAACCAGGCCGGGTTATCATTTAGATCAATTGGATCAGTATAGTCTTTCCAGCCTGGTATGGGATCAGCAAAATGGCCAAAACGTATCTTATCTTGTCTTGCGAATCCTTCCCATGCTAATTCGAAACGACGTTCCATCATAATATCATCCAGAGTAACGCTTGAATATAACTTGGAAGGCATACCGGGAAATGCACGTTCACGGATTGCATTCACCAAGGTAGTTGCTTCACCGTTGCTGCCCCCGTCTCTGCGCACCAAAGCTTCAGCTTTCATAAGATACACGTCCGAGATGCGGAAGATATGAACATCGTTCTCCGAAGAAGTGCTTTGCCCGGGTACAGGCGGCCATTTCCAGCATCGTGCACCTGTTTCCTGATAAGCCGACCCCCAACCATCTTCCATGTTATGCCTGGGAATATCAATAGAATAAATTAGCGGCCTGTTTTCAGCAGTATAGATTTGTTTCCCATCTAATCGGCTTATCATTGCACCCCATAAGAATGACTCCCTGCAACGTATGTCGTTAATAGTATCGAAATCTTTAATATAAGGGGGCATGCCAGTTATTCCGTTAGATGGACCAACCCAAACATTCAACGCCTCCTGAGACTTGTAATGCAATGTATATGACAAAATGGAATTTCCACCATCACCGGCCTTGCATGATACCGAGAAAATGGCTTCCTGAGAAACTTCATTTTGTGGTACAAAGTTGGTTTCCCAGTTGGGTTCGAGCTGATAACCCATATTTAATAAGGTATCACAAGCGTTGATACATTGCTGCCACTTTGTACCACCTTGAGGGTTCCAGACCATTGCATTCAGATACATCTTGGTTCTGATCGCAAATGCGGCGCCTTTGGTAAATTTCCCGTAATAGGTAAGAGACGGTCCACCCTTAGGCAATAAATTTGTAATAGTATCGAGTTCGGCCATGATAAAATCATAAACCTTTTTCCTTTGCCCTGGCTCTGTTTTAGGCAGGCTTGTATCATAAAAATCGGTAATTATCGGAACATTACCAAAATTATCGACAAGCACGTAGTACCAGAAAGCACGAATACCTCTTATTTGAGCAAGGGTTCTCTGTTTCAGAGCTGGGTCCCCACTACCGGTATTAATTAAAGCATAAAGCTGATTACACTGTGTTATATTGTGATAGATTCTGTACCAAGTACCCCAACCCAGGTCACCAGTCAAAATATATCCATAAGTAACCATCGGCGATGAAGGCGTCCAGCTATGCAAAGTTAATTCACTGTGCGAGCCGCCATCCCACCAGTCTCCTCCACGCCGGGGAACAACTGCCATTCCACCCGATATTTCAACAAGACTTAGGTAACCAGGATCACCAAACGTATAAACCTGCAATCCAGGATAAATCACACCAACCAGGGCATCCTGCTCTGCCTGAGTTTTACCAAAATCTTCAACAGCAACCTGATTATAAAGTTTTTCATCAAGTTTGGTACATGAATTTACAAATGGCATTAAAACCATTATAAAGAGTATAATGTATATTATATTTTTCATAATTTAAAATATTAATGGTTAAAAAACAACATTAACTCCAAAAATGAATCTTCTGATTAAGGGAGCTAATCCGCCAGGATCTATGCCTTGAGCAAGAATTCCACCTGTCCCATTCTGGGCTGCAAGTTCAGGATCCATTCCTGAATATTTAGTAATTACAAAGAGATTTTCACCTGCTATATAAACTTTGAGCTTATTAATACCCAGCTTTTTTGTATTGAAGTTATAGCCAAGGCTCGCATTCTGTAAACGTAGAAACGTTCCCTTTTCTATGTAATAACTACTGTAAACCATTTTGTCCCTAAGCGGAGTTGTTGTAGCCTCTTTATATACCTGTGCCGGGAAATTAGTAGGATTTCCCATCTGCATTTTATCATTATTAAAAATATCATTACCATATACGCCACGCAGGAAGAAGCTTAAATCAAACCCTTTATAAGATATTGTGTTGGTAATACCATACGTTGCCTTTGGCATACCATGGCCTATAACCTGATTGTCCCTGGAATCAATAGTATCATTTTTATCCACATCCTGATATATATACATGCCATTTTTATCCAACCCAAGACATTTAAGTCCATAAAAAGTACTGATTTCTTCTCCTTCTCTGAGTATATGCGTTGTGCTCCCACTCTGGCCTCTACCGGAGACGTATCCAACATAAGTGTCTTGAATTTTAAACTGGTCGTTAGAAAGTCTGGTAATCAATTGTTTGTTATGCGCGATATTAAAAGAAACTGACCATCGAAAGTCCTGGTTTCTGATAATATCAGCATTAATCACCAATTCAATACCTTTGTTCGAAATATCACCAACATTAGCCAGAATATTTGGATACAAATATGGAGGGACAGGTACAGGATAAGTGTAAAGCAGATCGGATGTTTTTCTATTATAAAAGTCAACAGAACCACTTATTCGGTCTTTATAAAAAGAAAAATCAAGCCCGGCGTTAAGGGTGGCTGTTTGCTCCCATTTCAGGTTTGGATTGGGATTTTGTGAATATTCATAAGTACTTTGCCAATTCCCATTATTAAAATAGAGAGGACCGGTTGAATACAAAGCAAGTGAATTATATGGGCCAATTCCACCCTGATTACCGGTTACCCCATAGCCAAGGCGCAACTTCAGGTCATTTAGAAAATCCATACCGCTCATGAAAGGCTCACCAGAAATTCTCCACGCAGCAGATACCGAAGGAAAGGTACCCCATTTATTATTGGCGCCAAATTTCGACGAACCATCACGACGCAATGTGGCAGCTAAAATATACTTTTGATCGAAGTTATAGTTCAATCTGCCAAAAAAGCCAATCAGTTTACTCATATCGCCGCCTGACCAAATATCGCCCGGTAAATATTTCGTTGGATCGCCTGCACCAAGGTTGTTATATCCAAATGCATCGGTAACAAACCCTCTTACACTTGCACCGGAATACTGGTTTTGATAATGTTCATAAGAATACCCACCTAATATTTCTATGTTATTTTTATTAATTTTTTTCAAATATTTCAAGGTAAGCTCAAGAATATCTTTGTCCGCAGTATTACTATATCTTGAAGCATCTCCATGGTCATTATTCCCTTCAAAGGTTGTTCTTCCATTAGAGCTGCCAGTGTCATTTCCACCTCTTTGACTAAAAAGGTTCAAACCCGCATTAAAACCCTTAAAAATTTCAAGGTTTGCTTTCAGGTTACCGTATAGCAAATAATCTTTGTATACTAATTGGTTTTCCGCAATAGAATGCACCGGGTTTCCTCCAGTCCAATCATATGTCTCGAACCATGTCCCATCGGGTTTTTTAACAGGCCAAACCGGTAACAAAGTATATATGCTGCCATAATAACCAATGCCCCTATTATCATTTTTTGAGGCTCCTACGGTGAAAGAAATATCTAATTTATCCTTCAGCGCTTTTTGATTATATGTTAAAAGGGCGTTATAACGTGTCATAAAGTTTCCTTTGATAATACCTTCATTATCCAGGTAATTAAATGATCCACGAAAATTGCTTTTTTCAGTACCGCCTGAAGCAGAAATATAATGTTCCTGTGAAAATGCGCCTTCATTCGAAATCTGCTTAAACCAATCAGTATTCGCGCCTAAATCACTTGCGGAAATATCGATACCCACTTTTTGCGCATATGCCCGATACTCTGATGCGCTTAATAATGGGGGTTTATCAGCGGCAAAACCAAACATGGTTTTGGCAGAATATTCCACCTGGGTTTGTCCTGATTTACCCTTTTTTGTAGTAATCAGGATTACTCCGCTGGCAGCGCGGGAACCATAAATTGCAGAGGATGAAGCATCTTTCAGAACACTTATGGATTCAATGTCCTGGGGTGCTACTGAGTTAATATCCATCCCGGGAACTCCATTAATTACATAAAAAGGCGAAACGGAACCGGAAAGCGAAGAAATACCTCTCAAATTTACAGTTGCTTCTGATGTAACATCACTTGAATTAGTAAAAATATTCAAACCTGCAACTTTACCTTGTATAAGGTCTAAAACACTTTTGTTAGCGCCTGGGTTGAAGTTTTTTTCCGAAACATTTGTAACGGAACCGGAAATATCGCGTTTTGTTTGTGTACCGTAACCAACCGCAACAACCTCTTCAATTGCAATTGCATCCTCAGCAAGTGTCGCATTAATTGTTGTTTTGTCTCCAATAGCTATCTCCTGCATCTTCATCCCCACAAATGAAAACTGCAAAGTTGCATTTTCAGGAACTTTAGACAGTGAGTAATTTCCATTAGTATCAGTTATTACCCCTGTTGTAGTTCCTTTTACTACTACAGAAACACCGGGAAGAGAAGCACCAGTCTGATCTATGACTTTGCCGGAGATGGATTTTTGTTGCTGGCTAACGGTTTCATCACCTTTCCCAGCCATGCGACTATTGATCAGTAAAATCTGACGATCCTTAATTGAATAAGAAATATCCGTATTCTCGAATATCTTATCCAATACCTCATTCACACCTTTTTCTTCAACTTTTATGTCAATTTTGCGGTCAACATCAATCATATTCTTATTATACATAAAAAAGAATTCTGAATTCTTCTCTATTCTGTCAATAACCTCTTCGACTCTTACATCTCGCATATCTAAGCTTAATTTAGTTTGTTGAGAATAAGAGTTCATCGCAAAAGTTTGCGATAAGGAAAGGAATAGAATAAAAATGGTAAAACGCATCATTTTAATCATTTTTAACAGGCCAATGTCTTCCATTAGTCCATAGGTTTTGTTTTTTTTCATAATTTTGTTTCATTAATTGATTTACTACATTCATTTAGTCATTTCTGTTAATTAACAGGGTAGGTACAGCGAATACCTCCCTGTTTTTTCCATCAAATCATCATAGGCAAACTATTTTATGTTTATACTATTTTTTAACCACATTTCAACTTTACCTTTTGCAAAAGTATTGTCAACTTGTTTTTCCCTTTTGTGTATTTTATAATTTATAGGGGCTACAGTGGCTAACATTTTACAAATCTCTTCCAGATTTTCATCTTGAAATGTAGCCCTGAATATGGAGGACTTTAAGGAATCGCCATGCAGGATTATTTCCGCATTATATCTGCGCTCCAACCTCCTTGCAATTTCAGCCATAGGGACATTCTTAAATATCAGCAATCCATCCTTCCAGCTTGTATAATCTTTTGAGTCGATACTTGATTTGATTAATTTATTTGTTAATTTATCAAATACTAAGTGTTGATCCGGCTTTAATTCACTTTTAACTTCTTTATCCTTGCCTAGCACAAGAATGTTTCCTTTCTCCAGGATGACTTCGGCCGTTGTTTCATTATCATAGGCAATTACATTGAACCGGGTACCTAGTACTTTTACATCAAAATACGGCGTAATAACCCGAAATTCATCAGACTTTAAATGAACAACATCGAACCAGGCTTCTCCGGAAATCTCTACATTACGATTCTGCATAAAATTGACCGGATACTTTATGGAAGAGCCGCTGTTCAACCATCCCTGGGTGCCATCAGGCAATTGGAATTGTGTTCTTGATCCAACCGGTGAATGAATTTCAGCCCAGGAATCAGCATTGTCAGGAGTACTAGTCGATAAATAGGATAAAACAGCAATGGTAATTAAGGCTGGAATGAGTAAGACAACAGCAACTTTTGAAAATAAATGATGAAATTTTTGAAATGTATTTGCCTTACTTGTAGATTTTAAGCTAATATTATGATGCAACTTATCCAGAAGATGGTTTAAAATTTCCTGATTATTACCTAAATTTTCGGTTTCGTTCCAATCATCTTCCAGATTTTTTTTTAATTCATCATTGAACTCCTCGTTTTTAAAATAGGAGGTTACGGACAAATAATCATTAAATGAAAATTTATCAGAAGTAAACCGTCTTAATTTTTCCGTATTTGTAATCATCATGTCTCTAATGTCCATTTAAGACCATTTTCCACTATCCAAAATCAAAAAATAATATTTTTTTTTCAGACAATCTATATAGCACTAAATATCAGCAAAATAAAAGATCGATCAAACAGAGATAAAAAGCATAAAGAATAACAAACCTGCCAATTTCTCTTTTTTAAGTTCGTCCTTGATTTGCTTCTGGGCAGAAGCGAGTTGGTTTTCTACTGTATTGGGGGAAATGCCAAGTTCATCGGCAATTTGCTTGACCGATAATCCATCATACTTCCTTTTTATAAAAATCTCTTTACGCCTGTTTGGTAAATAATCAATGATTAATTCCACTTTTTCAAGCAGAAATTTATAATCAATAATCTGATCCAGATTGTTTTCCTGTTTAAAAAGAGCATATAATAGTTCATCTTTAAAGGCATTATCCCTTGACTTTTTAATGAAATACTTCTTAATTATGTTATAGGCGATGGTGAAAATATAAGCGTTAAAAGAATTGTCAGGTTTCAAACCTTCTTTTTTATCCCAGATATAAAGAAATACCTCCTGAACAACTTCTTCAGCTTCTTCAGCTGATTTTAAATATTTAACAGAAAAGTTGTACAAGCGTGGTGAATACTTATTAAACAAATTGTCAAATGCTTTTACATCACCTTGCCTCAGGTTTTGTACAGCAAGATAATCGATATGTTTAAACGATGAAATCATGGTCAGTTAGTTTATTCACAAATAATCGTTCCAAAGTTAAAATAAAAACGACAAAAACTCAGCGAGTGAAAAATTTGATATCTGGTCGTTTTTAACTACACGAATTTTGTCGCATATAATCTAATCCATCCAGACTTATCTTCAACAACAATTTGTAACCCGACAGGCACAGAAATGTTTTCAAGTTTCTGCTGATTTTTCTCCAATCAAATAATTACAATTGAAAAATCTCTCGTATTTTTAGCATAGAAAACGACTAAAATACCGTCAAAATTCAGGTGAGTAAAACGGTGAGTCAGCTTGGAATTATTCATTGCAAATGCATTGATAATAAAAGACATACTGGATATATTTAGGCTCCTGACAGGTCGACAAAGAAGCTTGTAAATCAATGCAAGTTTCTTTATTTTAAGGCGTTCTCACTTTCACATTTTGCAAACAAAAGCAGATAAGTCTTTACGACAACTGGATTAGTCGCATATATCCGGACTGATAGAACACGAAACGGCTATTCAACACATCTACCATAGTCTTGATCTGCTTCGCAAACATAAAAGAGGATATTGAAAAATATTTGTTCTCATATGGCAAGAATCTTTTTTACAACAGTGTAGATGTTGTGCTGTATGATCTGACAACCATCTGATATAAAAGCACATGAACTAACATTGGCGATCTCCGCCAATTTGGATACAGTAAGGAGATGCGAATCGACTGTACTCAAGTCGTCCTCGGATTGCTAACTGATACCGAAGGAATCCCTTTGTGTTTTGAAGTGCGTTCTGGCAATACCTTTGAAGGGAATACGCTTGATGGAATTGTAGATCGGATTAGCGAAAAGATGGTAATCTGGACACGCCGGATAAAATATCCAGTCTCCGCCGGAGCAAATTGACCACCTTCTGCCGGCCAAAATGGTCAGTCTCTGCCGGAGCAAATTGACCACCCTT
>JGI24142J45722_1001342_pt1 | contig 12161 bp, 8 predicted proteins | sample BarGraIncu00431A_FD_45722 | JGI IMG/M metagenome (IMG submission 45722) | reverse complement strand
AAAAGCAATTATAAACTACAGGGAATAGCCATCTGGGTACCATTGGCAACCATTGAATTTGCCATCCTTGATATGCTGGGCAGAATGGCCGATAAATCGATTGGCGCATTGATCGGAACAGTACAAACAAATAAAATTTCCGTTTATCAGGCCAACAGCGAACGCTATATCTCTCCTGAATTAACCATTGAACACCTGCAACGGGAATTAGACAAGACACACGCAAAAGCCATTAAATTTAAGCTCGGCGGTCGTATGAACCATCCCGAAACACCCGAAGGGAGAAGTGAAAAGCTAATTCCTTTAGTACGAAANACCTTTGGCGATCAGATGGTCATTAGTGCAGATGCCAATGGTTCGTACGATGTAAAGGAAGCCATACGGATCGGAAAAATAATGGAAGAGTATAAGTATGCATTTTTTGAAGAACCTGTACCATTTGACTGGTACGAAGAAACAAAACAAGTGGCTGACGCAGTAAATATCCCGATTGCCGGGGGTGAGCAGGAACCAAGTCTTCATAATTTCCGCTGGCTGCTGGCAAATGACGGACTCCAGATTGTCCAGGCGGATATGTTCTATTTTGGCGGAATGATCCGTTCGATGAAAGTAGCAAAGATGGCAAACGCTTTAGGGAAACTTCATATTCCACATGTTTCGAGTATCGGTTATATTTATATGATGCATTTTATTTCAGCGATTNCAAATGCCGGTCCTTTTCACGAATANAAATCTTTTAAACTTGATTTTCCATTTGAATGCAAGACCTCAAGCCTTGTACCGGAAGACGGTGTAGTTACTGTTCCTTCAGGTCCGGGATTAGGGATAGACATTGATCCTGATTTTATTAAAAAACATTCNGTAATAAAATTATAAGCCCTGGATTTACAAAAGGGATACATATCCTTTCTTTAAAAAGGAATATCAGTAAGAATGAATGCGGAAATAATAAGTTCTGTATTCATTCTTTTTTAATTTATTTGTAAATTTTGATCATCTTCATTAAACCTTTTGTATTACAGTTCGTCCAATAAGCAAATAAAACTCCATGAATACCTTATTGCAAGTGTGAACAATCCATTCTTGCAATTTTTGTGTTTAAAGTTGAAATACTGTTTCACTTTACATTTAATTGGGGTTTAAAACATACTTTTGTAAACTAATCCAATATTTCATCAAACTCATGAAACATTTCTTTCTTATCACCTTTCTTTTTCTGTTTGTTAGTTTATCTTCTTTTGCGCAGCACAGTATTCAGGCAATGGTTTTCGATGGCAAAAACGGGTTACCCATTGAAATGGGTTCCGTAAAGCTTTTACAGGTTAAAGATTCAGCATTTGTCCAGGGTTGCCTGACTGATTTAAGTGGTAATTTCATGATGAATAAAGTAAAACCCGGATCTTATACATTGGTAGTTAGCATGGTCGGATATTTGAACTTTTCTCAGAATATAAATATTGCCAGCAAGGATTTAATATTAAAAAATATTCATTTACAGGAGAATGCCCACTTGCTCAAGGAAGTAGAAGTTACAGGTACTGCTGCTCAAATGGTAGTAAAGGGTGACACTACTGAATTCAATGCAACAGCATTTAAAACTGCTCAAAATGCAGTAGTGGAAGATTTGTTGAAACGTTTACCCGGAGTGGAAATCTCTACAGATGGTAAGATCACTGTGAATGGTCAGGCTATAACTAAAATTCGTGTTAACGGTAAAAAGTTCTTTAGCGATGACGTAGAAATGGCTACAAAAAACATACCTGCCGAATTGATTGACAAAGTACAGGTGCTGGACCAGAAATCGGATATGGCCCAACTAACAGGATTCGAGGATAATGATACCGAACGCATTATCAACCTTACATTTAAATCGAACAGGAAAAGAGGTACTTTTGGAAATGTAACCGGAGGTGCCGGATTGGATACTAATAACGATGTACGATATGATGGGAATATGTTCCTGAATATGATCGATGGAGAAGCACAAAGCACTATTACAGCTGGCGGTAACAATGCCAACACCTCCCGTAGTAGCCGTGGACGTGGATCTTCTGCCAATAACAGCGGTATAACCACCTCTCAAAATATAGGATATAACATCAGCACAACTGTCAATCCGAAACTAAAAATTGGTGGTGACGCTTCTTTAAATCATTCAGGGAATGAATCCATTACCGATAGTAAACGTCAAAGCTACNTGGTAGATTCGACTTATTCCAACAATTCGTCCACTGTAGCCCATAACGATAACTATTCGGCTAATCTACGTACGGAAATTGAATGGAAACCAGATTCTGTAAATACATTCGTATTCCAGCCAACCATTAATTATAACCGNAGCTTTTCGGATAGCCAAAAAGACTATACAAATTTTACCGACACAACACAAACCAGCATCGGAAATACTTCAAACTACGGGAATGGNACACAACTAAGCGGTGGACTTGGTTTTATCTATAGTCATAAATTCTTGTCGAAAAAGGGACGTACATTCACTGCCAACCTGAATACTTCAATATCCCAAAACGATAATGAGAGTTACAATTATTCAAAAAACAGAATCATGCGTCCGGATTCAACAACCATTGTTGACCAATATACAAAATCCCATTCTGATGCCTATAGCATGAGTTTGAGGATGTCGTTTGTGGAACCACTCTGGAACTTAAGGAACTTCCTGGAAACTTCCGTTTCATTCCGCAGCAACAACAACGTATCAGATAAAAACCAATATAACAAGGATTCAAATGGTGATTATACACGGCTTGATTCTATCTACAGCAATAATTTTGAAAACAAGTTTTACAGTGAGACCCTGGAATTAAATTACCGGTATGTAAATAAAACTTTCAATGCTATGTTAGGGATTAAAGGGGAACCATCGCAGACCTACAGTACACGTATTTACCAAAATGGAGATTCTTATGACAGACCGATATCAGTCGTCAATTTTTCTCCAACAGGTAGATTGCAATACAACTTCGGAAGAAAGAAATTTGCACGTGTGGATTACCGTGGATCAACCGACCAACCCAGTATTAGCCAGTTACAACCAGTGAAGAACAATTCGAACCCATTAAACGAAACAATTGGTAATCCTGACTTAAAACCATCATTTACTCATAATTTAAGAATGATGTTTACTACATTCAATGATAGCACTTTCTCTTCATTCAACGCTACCCTGAGTGGACAAACCACTAAAGATGCCTTTGTAACAAACAGTATCTATGATGCAACCCAGAAACAATACAGCCAGACAGTAAATTCGGCTCTTATGCCTTATAGTCTCAACGGAAATGTTATGTTTAATATCCCGATTATCCAGAAGCGGTTACATTTCAACACCAATACATCATTTGGCCTTGAACACCGGTATGGATATTCATCACGGGGATTAAATGCACAAATTCTGAATTCAGATAGCTTGCCTCTTGGCGATCTAAGCAGCACACAAAGTTACAGTGCCAGGGAACAAATTTCACTTACTTTTACGACCGATTTAGTTGAGATAGGTGCCCGTGGCAGCTTCCGCTATTCCAACACCCTGAATAACCTGAAACCTATCGCATCTATTACAAAAGACTGGAGTGGTGGTGGTAATTTGATCGTTCACTTGCCTTACAATATCAATATCGGGAGCGATTTGAATTACACAACCCTTCAGGGTTATTCAAGCAGTGCACAAGACCAGCTTATCTGGAATGCCTCGATTGATAAAACTGTATTTAATAGCAGAGGAGTACTGGCACTAAAAGTAACAGACCTACTTCGTCAACAACTAAATATACGCCAGAGTATTGGTGATAACTACATCCAGGTCAACAGTTACAACACATTGACTTCTTACTTTTTACTAAGCTTCACGTATAAAATCAATAAATTTAAAGGCTCTAAAAACCCTGCAAGTGAAAGACGAGATGATCGATTCGGACCAGGTGGTGATCGTCCACATCGTGATCATGGCGACGGAGGTGGTGACAGAGGTGGTGACAGAGGTGGTTTTCATGGACCATCATTTTAATACAAAAGCCCCATTATTCAATACGAATATGGGGCTTTCTTCTTGTATTATCTGAACTATTTACATTTAAATCATTGAGTTAACTCAATGATTCTGCTTAAGATTGTACTCGATGACCAATACTCCTAATTTATTGTTAAGTCCCATTACCGGCGATACGATACTTAAAACTGAATCATTCTTGTAATTTATTGTTTCAGTGGTTGCTAACGCAACCTGATTAGGAAATGCTGAACCTTCGTCCTTCTTGTTCGTCGAAAGCATTACCCTTCCATCCAACGCATTTACAAATTCCACTTTACCAACTCCGGGTTCTTTGATGAAATTTAAAAAGAACTGATTTACCTGTTCTTTGTTTTCACGTGTCAACTCACTCCGTATAGCCCATGAAAAGACTTTGGATGACAACATTAATTGATTTGTAGTCAAACTGTCAATTTTGTTTTCATAATCCGATTTCAACTTAAGAGTATCTTTCTTAAATTTATTTTCAAGAAGGCTGATTTTAATGAAAACCCACAATGAAAGAATTACAATAACTGCAATTAAAAAAGTAATCAATTTGTGCCTGAGAACTAATTCTCCAAAATTGCCCTTAGTATTGACCTTATCAGTGGAAGCTTTTTGAGATTTGTTGTCAGTGGATAGTTTTTCGTTTTCAGTTGTCATAATGTTTTTTAAAAAGTTTATAATGATTGTATAATATTTTAATTGATATCTAAATAGTTCTCCGAAAATCTTTTTTCACGGGATGCATTCTTTGAATGGAACAAAGTTACTTTAATAAATCAGCAAGTGCTTTATTAATATCAGTAAATCTGAATTTAAAACCTGAATCCAACAAACGTTTTGGAATCACAAACGAACTGTTCAAAATAAGATCAGGTTCTGTCCCAATGATTTTAGCTCCAAGATTAACAATAAACTCAGGAGCTGATATGCCAATTGGCATTCGGAGTGTCCTTCGCAATGAATACATAAAATCCTCGTTATTTAAAGGTTCAGGTGAGGTACAATTCAATATTCCCTGTAAAGTATTGTTTTCAATCAGAAATTCAAGAATACGGAAATAATCTTCCAAATGAATCCAGCTGAACATTTGATTTCCTCGTGCCTGCTTCCCTCCCAGCCCAATACGGCTTAGCCAGAGCAACGGGATTAAAGCTCCCCCTTTTCTCCCCAAAACAACAGAGGTCCTTAATGCAACTTTACGGGTTTCAGTTAGCTTAAATCCAAAAAATGCCTTTTCCCATTGTTTCACTATATCAGCCAGAAAATCAGTACCCAAATCTGTTTCATCTTCAGTCATAGGATGATCAAAAGAAGATTTATAAATTCCACTTGCACTACCGTTTATCCATAGCTTTGGAGGATTCTTACAGGCAAGTATGGCATTCCCAATCCAGATGGTTGTATTTATCCGGGAATCCAATATAGCCTTTTTGTTCTCATCTGTATGCTGGCAATTAATTGATTTTCCGGCCAGGTTGATAACAAACTCAGCACCCTCAAACGATTCGGTCAAATCAATGGGCTTCCACGACACATGATGAGGATCACGGGAAACAATCAATACCTGATATCCTGTTTCGACAAAACGTCTTGCCAGATAACTGCCGATAAACCCTGTACCTCCTGCAATGACGACCTTTTTCATTTAAATCTGATTTAATGGACTACAGTTTATAACAACAAATTAAAAACTAATGTTTTAAAGTATTGAAATAAAACAAAAAAAACTCTCTTGCATGAATATGCAAGAGAGTTTTGTATAGAATTATATAGTAGGAACAACTATTCGTGAGCTCCCATTTTCAACATGCTGACTTCACGTTCACTAAGGAAACGATATTTACCACGTGGCAGGTTCTTTTTCGTCAATCCTGCAAAGAATACACGATCCAACCTGATTATTTTATAACCAAGCTTTTCGAAAATACGTCTTACTACACGGTTTTGGCCTGAATGAATTTCAATACCTACCTGTTTTAAATCACCTTCTTTTACAAATTCCAGTGCGTCTACCTGTATAACATCCTCATCAAGGGTAACACCGGCCAGAATGGTTTCGTAGTCTACCTTTTCAAGTACTTTATCCAATGTAACATGATAGATTTTTTTCTTTTCATATTTTGGATGTGTCAGTTTTGAAGCCAAATCACCATCATTCGTTAAAAGCAAAACCCCTGTTGTATTTCGGTCTAACCTACCTACAGGATAAATACGTTCGCTGCATGCATTCTTTACTAAATCAAGAACTGTAAGACGATCGTGTGTATCTTCCGAAGTAGTAACACAATCTTTTGGTTTATTCAGCAACAGATAGACTTTGCGTTCCGATTGGACTGTCTGGTCATGGAACATGACTTTATCGGTAAGCAATACTTTAACACCCATTTCGGTGACAATTTCTCCATTTACCGAAATTACACCTGCCTGTATATATTCGTCTGCTTCACGACGTGAACAAATACCTGCATTTGCCAGAAACTTATTCAACCGCAAAGGTTTTGTCAGATCAATAACTGTTTTCTGGTATTCAAGTTGCTTTTTATTGCTGTATTTTGAGTTTGGATCGTAGTCATCATCTGCACGACGTGCAGGCTTACGGAATGCAACGCCATCCTTTTTGTTATCATAACGTGTTTCAACAAATTCAGATCTCTGACCTTCACCTAATTTTTTAAAGGTTAGTTTATCAGGACGTGATTCATCTTCAGGCGCATTTAAATTGCGGCCATATGTTTTCTCACCATTGCTATCTGTACGGTCTTCCCATGGTTTGCGTTCTCCATATGCAGGTTTGCTGTCACGGTTTTCCCATGGTTTCTTAGCTCCGAATGACGGGCGGCCACCTTCTCTGTTTTCGTAAGGTTTACGATCACCATATGCAGGTTTGCTATCTTTATTTTCCCAGGGTTTGCGTTCTCCAAATGAAGGTTTGCTGTCTTTATTTTCCCAGGGTTTCCTTTCACCATAAGGTGGTTTGCTGTCTTTGTTCTCCCATGGTTTCTTAGGTCCGAATGATGGACGGCTATCCCTGTCACCATAAGGTTTACGTTCTCCTGAATCAGCACTGTCTCCACTGCTTCTGAATGATCTTTTTTCGCCTGATGCAGGACGGTTATCCCGATCACCATAGGGTTTACGGTCGCCATAGGCAGGTTTATCACCCCTGCTTTCAAATGATTTCTTTTCTCCGAATGAAGGACGACTATCACGGTCACCGTAAGGTTTCTTGTCACCATACGATGAAGAGCCCCTGTTTTCAAATGGTTTTTTATCTCCATAAGAAGAATTACCGCGATTTTCATACGGCTTTTTGTCTCCATAAGATGGACGATCAGAACTTCCTGTTGAACGGCTGTCACCAGAAGGTTTCCCTGATCCAAATTTTGCTCCACCACGTGAGCCTTTTAATATCGATTTCACATCGCGTTTCTCAAACGGTTTACCATCACGGCCGGCACCTGCATTCGATTTTGGTTTCGAATTACCTTGCCATTTTTCATTATTTGTCTTCATTCAAAAGTTTATAAGTGTATTTGGGGCACAAAGGTCGTAAAAAATCCCGAATAATCAGCACATTTTTAGACCAAAAGCTTGTTTATATCAAAAAAACATATTGAGTTTTTCAATTTTAGTGTCTTAATACATACAATCGTTTATATTTTAATATAACCTTTTGTACGCTTAAAATTTATCGGTTATCTGAAAACATATTTTACTTCATATTGTTGTGAATGTAAGTTTGTTTAACACGAGCAATTATTATTGGATTATTCAGGTTTTATTTAATAGTCCCTAAGCTAAAAACTTAAAATAATTGATCATAATCAGATAACAATGACCTATATTTCCATATTGCGGGGCATAAATGTAGGAGGCCACAACCAGATTAAAATGGAGCCTCTGAGACAAATGTATATCGGCATGGGCTTCACCTTTGTGCAAAGCTATATTCAAAGTGGAAACATTATTTTCTATGCTTCTGATACCGACAAAATTGACCTGGAAGAATCAATATCCGATACTATATTCCTTACTTTTGGAATCAGGATTGCAACTATTGTACTCACTNCTGATGAACTTGGGAATGCCTTGAAAAACAATCCTTATAATTCTAACTTATTGAAAGATTCAACAAAGATCTATTTTACTTTTTTATCTAAAGTCCCGGATATGATGTTATTGGAGACAGTTTCACCTGCCTTTTACGCACCTGATGAATTTTCATGCCGAGATAAAGTTATTTACAACTATTGTCCTAACGGCTATGGCAACACAAAACTTACCAATACTTTCTTCGAAAACAAACTGAAACTCACCGCTACAAGCCGCAACCTTAAAACTGTTACCGAATTATTTACTTTAGCACAAAAAGTTCAAACAACTTTTTAGTGGTTTTGTACAACCTCTGGTAGGTTAGCTTAAAATCCAGCAAATATAGTTGAAGAAAATAAGCGATTTCAATATATCTGATTTACAACAAACAGAATATTAAAATCAATAAAAGTAAAATTACCTGCTGCAATTGAGAATTGTTTTTAAAATAAACCCTGAAAGTGTTATTATAGTCCCTTCTATTCAAACAAATATCCTAAAACAGGTGTTTGTGTATCAAAACTACAATGAAAATCTTAATTATTATTTTAATGGCTATAATGAGTTTCAACATTCAGGGTCAAAACACAAAAAAGAAGATGGATGGATCAGTTTCAATCTCCCATGTCGATCATAAGGTTACAGTCATTAACTTTGATAAATTTGAATCACTGGTTAAAAAGAAAGACAATAAACTTTATGTTATAAACTTTTGGGCAACCTGGTGCAGGCCATGCGTGATGGAGCTTCCTGAATTTATGGAAGTAAACAGGATGTATCGTTCAAATCCTAATTTCAAAATGATCCTGGTAAGTATGGATCTTTCAAAAGAAGTTGAATCGGTTGTTCAACCTTTTTTAGTGAAAAATAAAATAGATGCAAACGTCTATTTGTTGGATGATAACAAACGAATGAACCAATGGATACCTTCTATTGATAAAAATTGGGGTGGATCAATTCCTGCCACTATTTTCTATCGGAACGGTGAAAAATTGGAGTTCAAAGAGAGCAAAATGCAAAAAAGTGAATTAGTGAAAATCATACATAAATACTTATAAAACAATCAATATGAAAAAGACCGGATTTATTATAGGATTAATATTATTCACAATAATTTTAATACATGCAAGTACAAAGAAAATGGAAAATACGTCAGAAAATAAAGGATATAAAGTTGGTGATGTAGCAACAGATTTTAAATTGAAAAATGTTGACAATAAAATAGTTTCGTTATCCGATTACAGTGATGCGAAAGGGTTTATCGTTATCTTCACCTGCAACCACTGTCCATATGCAAAAGCATACGAAACCAGAATCATAGGGTTAAACCACAAATATGCTTCAAAAGGCTATCCGGTTATTGCAATCAATCCCAATGATCCGAAAGTGGAACCACAGGACAGCTTTGACGGCATGAAACAACGGGCAAAAGAAAAAGGCTTTAACTTCCCTTATTTGTTTGATGAAGGGCAAAAAGTTTATCCACAGTATGGTGCCGTCAGGACACCACATGTTTTTGTATTGCAAAAAGTAAGTGGTAAAAACATGGTACGCTATATTGGAGCAATCGATGATAATTATTCCGATGCAAACGACGTAAGTCATAAATACGTGGAAGATGCTGTTGAAGCTTTACTTTCAAACAAACCGGTACAGGTAACTTCGACGGTTGCTATCGGCTGCAGCATAAAAGCGCAAAAAGAATAAAGACAATTAATTCATAATTAATAATTCATAATTCATAAATGACAGATTAATGACAAGCAGGTATTCAAATATCTACGGGTACAGATCTTTCAAACAACAGTCAGTTTAATTTTTCGTAATTCAACCCTTTTGTCGTCTGCAGGACACAAAAGGATTTTTTACTGGCTTTTGTGCAAAAATCAAAATAGCTTTTACACAATAAGTTCTTTCATCAACAAACGCGAACCGGATTACCCGATTCGCGTTTCTTCTTTCTTGATTTTCTTGTCTTTATTCTTGGTTCTTGGCTCTTGGCTCTTGGTTCTTACCTCTTGCCTCTAAAAATCAATTAAACTGATTCATCAGAACAGCTACTTCATCCAGAATCAGTTTGGCAAATTCAGCTACTTTCATGCTTCCTTTGTCACCTTCACCCTGACGGCGTACAGATACTTCTTCGTTTTCAGCTTCTTTTTCTCCAACAACCAACATATACGGGATACGTTTCAATTCGTTATCACGAATCTTGCGTCCTATCTTCTCGTTACGGTCATCCACGGTAACACGGATATCCTGTGCGTTCATTTCTTTTGCAATCCGGAACGCATAGTCGTTGAATTTTTCACTGATTGGCAGAATCACTACCTGGTCAGGAGTCAACCACAATGGGAACTTACCGGCAGTATGCTCAATAAGCACTGCAACAAATCGTTCCATAGAACCAAATGGTGCACGGTGTATCATGACAGGACGGTGTTTTTGGTTATCCTCACCCGTATATTCCAGTCCAAAACGTTCTGGCAGGTTATAATCCACCTGGATGGTTCCCAACTGCCATTTACGACCAATAGCATCGCGTACCATAAAGTCCAGTTTAGGACCGTAGAATGCTGCTTCACCAAGGACCACTTTTGCTTTCAGTCCTTTTTCCTTACAGACTTCCACGATAGCATTTTCTGCTTTATCCCAGTTTTCGTCAGTACCGATATATTTTTCTGTATTCTTTGGGTCACGTAATGAAATTTGAGCCTCAAAGTTTTCGAATTCAAGGGCTTTGAAAATTATAAAGATAATATCCATTACTTTCAGAAACTCATCCTTCACCTGGTCAGGACGACAGAAAATGTGTGCATCATCTTGTGTAAAGCTTCGTACACGGGTTAAACCGTGTAATTCACCGCTTTGTTCGTAACGATATACCGTACCAAATTCGGCTAAACGAACCGGCAGATCTTTATACGAACGTGGCTTGAATTTATATATCTCGCAGTGGTGAGGGCAATTCATTGGTTTCAATAAATACTCTTCACCTTCTTCGGGTGTATGGATCGGCTGGAATGAATCCTTGCCATATTTTGCCCAGTGACCTGAGGTTACATAAAGTGCTTTGTTTCCAATATGTGGAGTCATTACCTGTTGGTAATCAAAGCGGCGTTGAATCTTTTTTAGGAATTCTTCCAGGCGTAAACGCAAAGCAGTACCTCGTGGCAACCACATTGGCAGTCCTTTGCCCACCATTTCGGAGAACATAAACAACTCCAGTTCCTTGCCTATCTTGCGGTGATCACGTTTTTTAGCTTCTTCCAGCATTACNAGGTATTCGTCCAGCATCTTCTTTTTAGGGAATGTAATGCCGTAGATACGTGTCAACTGCTTGCGTTTTTCGTCACCACGCCAGTAGGCACCTGCAACGCTCAATACTTTGATAGCCTTGATAGGGCTGGTATCCGGCAAGTGAGGACCCCGGCATAGATCGGTAAAAACACCCTGTGTNTACAAGGTAATNGTTCCGTCNGCCAGGTCATTGATCATCTCAGTTTTATACACTTCGCCGATATCACCAAAACGTTTCATGGCATCCGCTTTACTAATGTCACTGCGTACAATGGCTTCTTTGCGTGCTACCAGTTCTACCATTTTGGCCTCAATGGTTGCCAGCTCGGTTTCTTTGATCGTTACTTCACCGGGATCAACATCGTAGTAGAATCCATTTTCTATAGCCGGACCGATACCGAATTTAATGCCCGGATACAATTCCTGAAGGGCTTCTGCCATCAAGTGGGCTGAAGTGTGCCAAAAGGTATGTTTGGCTTCTTCATCATCCCATTTATGCAACTTAATGGCTGCATCTGTTTCGATTGGACGGGTTAAATCCCATACCTGGTCGTTTACACTAATTGCCAGCACTTCTTGTGCCAGGCGTGAGCTGATACTTTCAGCAAGTTGTAATCCGGTAATGCCTTTGGCAAATTCTCGTACCGAACCGTCGGGAAATGTTACTTTAATCATACGTTTTGAACCTTACAAATGGTTTTTAAATTTTGAATTGCAAAGATAAGATTTTTGA
>JGI24142J45722_1001341_pt1 | contig 12164 bp, 7 predicted proteins | sample BarGraIncu00431A_FD_45722 | JGI IMG/M metagenome (IMG submission 45722) | reverse complement strand
CCTAGTCAGCGGCTCCTTGCTGCGCGATGCGCTGCAGCATCAACCTTGCTGTGACGTCTCCTTGGGCGGCGGCCCTGATATACCATTTGGCTGCCTCATTGAGATCCCTTTTCTCGGTCACGTCGTTGAAATAGAGCCAGCCCAGAGCCGTCAGGGCGTCGAGCCTGCCGAACTGCGCAGCCTTGAGATACCACCTGGCGGCCTCCGGTTTGTCCTGAGCCACATCCTTGCCGGAGCTGTAGCGCCAACCGAGGTAGATCTGGGCATCGACATTGCCGCTCTCAGCCGCGGCGCGTATATCGGCGAGTTTCCAATTTCCGAATAGTACCTTTGGCATGGGCTGAACCGGGTCCCGCAACGCGGTGTTCCCTAACGCCGGAGTGTCCGCCGGACCCGCGCCGGCTGCCTGCAGGCGTCGATAGCCGGCCGCAGCCTTGGCATCGCCGTGCTCGGCCGCCTTTCCGTACCAGACCAGTGCCTGGGCCAGGTCCCGCTGGGTGCCCAGCCCCTTCTCGTAGGCTAAGCCCAGGCTGTACTGGGCCGGTTTCAGACCTTGCTCCGCGGCCTTGGTATACCAGGGAAGCGCCTTAGCCGGGTCGGAACTGACCCCCTCCCCCGCCTGGATCATGCAGGCCACCGTCCCCTGTGCCCTGACGTCCCCCGCCTTGGCGAGCGCGAGATACTCCTGGTACGCAGTGCCAAATTCGCCGCGGCTGTACGCTTTCGTGGCATCGGCGTACCTGGTGCTGGAGCATGCGGATAACAGTGCCGTCGCCGCGGCCAGTGTAGCCAATAACGCCCAATTCTTAATAGTCTGGTCCATGGTATTTCCCGAATTAAGCTCTCCCAAGCGAGTCCTCAATGCCTTGGAAAGCGACTTGGCCAGTATTTCCAGGCCGATTCATTTCCGGTCTTGACCTACACGCTCTTCTGGCCCACCGAGCTCTTATCATTACTTTTCGGAAGCGAATATCACTACTTGAGGATTTAAATTGGTTTCCTCCTTGGCTTTAAGCTACCTGCGACAAAAAAACCGTCGCTGAAAACAACCTATCCCTCGTTCTCTCCCTTCAGGTCTGCTCGGGCCTGAAGGGGAGCGCACCCTGCCTTTTCCAGACGCGTCATTTAAATTTTTCTGAATCCATTGCGGCGGGACGGGAATCTGGTAAGTTTAACGTTCACTAATACACCGTCCAGGAGGACACCATGAGCTGGCAACTCTCGGTTCGATTGGCTGAAACTGTTCTCGAGTCCTGCCGAGTCATCCCCTCAGAGAAAATAATCGCCCTTATCAAGCGGATCAACCCCACTCGACTGCCCTTGTCGGATACTGAGCGGGAGCACGGGTACCAGATCAAGAATCGACTCCAGAACCTGCTTTTGGAAAATTACGGCGCAGCCTTCCATCTGGCGCCGGATCCCTACCTCCCGGACCTGCTCCTCATAAAGCACAACACCCTACCCTCAATCGACGCCTGCCACGCTGATCTGAACGCCCTGTCGCCAAGGGCGCTCGACACGGTCGGTGAGGGTGCTGCCGCCCGTCCCGAGGTACGTCCCGCCGAAGACGAGGCAAAGCCGGCCCCCGCGAAACGGAGGGGTGGCAACTCTCCCAAAGAATCCCTCNAAAACGCGCAACTGCTCCTCGAGCGCTACGAGTACCCTGAGGCAGAGGAAATCCTGGCCACCCTGCGCATCACCGACGACGACGACCTGCCGGTCCTGGTCAAGGCCGCCCGGCTGCTGGGCGAGGAAATGGGAGCCTACCGTAGAGCAATCGAGCTCCTGCTAGCGCAGCCCGGGCAGCTGCAGAAGGACAAGACGGTCCGGGAAATCCTGGCCCAAAGCTACTACGGAAACGGCATGTTCTCCGAGGCCGGGGCCCTCTTCGCTGCGACGCCCCCGACCGATCTTGGCAAGAGCGCCCTCTTCGCCTACGCGGACATTTCCTTCCAAAACGGGAACCTGCCCCAGGCCTTCCAGCTTCTGAAACTCTCGGAGGCAAAAGAGGGGTTTGTCACGGCGCATGCCGGGCTTAGAAAGGAGATCGAGGCGGCCATGCTGGAGAAAGCCCTTCCTTTTCAGCAAGAGGCCGAGGCGGCCTGCACCCGCTGCGACCTGGCGCGGGCCCAGGGCCTGCTGCAGCAGGCCCTTTCCCTTTACCCGAACTTCCAGGAAGCCCGCCGCTTGGCCGGGGAGATCGAGGCCCAGGGAACCCAAGCCGAGTTAGCGAGGCTCTGGGCGCAATTTGACAGCAGCGACACCGCGGCGCGAAGGCTCGGCCTGCTGGCGCAGCTTTTGGAGCTGGACCAAGAGAATGCCGAGAAGGTCAAAGCCCTCGCGGCGCGGGAGAGGTCCCGGCAGAAACAGGAGGCGCTGGAGGAGCGACTGCAAAGCCTCCAGACACTTGTCGCGCAGGAAAGCTGGGGGGCCTGCGCCGACCTCGTACTCTGGCTGTCGCACCAGGGAGACGAGGACGGCTATCGGCGCGCCTGCGCTCTTTCCCCCTGCTTTTCCCTGCTGTTCCACAACAAGAAACTGCAGAGGCTTTCGGATGAGGAGGCGAAGGAGCTCTGGCTTCGGTTCCTGAGACTCCGGTGCCCCGGGCGGCAGGAGCCGCCAGAAAACTGCCGGGACACGCTGCAGGAGCTGAAGCAGTATTTCCACTCCTACCCGCTCTTCAAAGAGGAGTATGACCGGGTGGCAGCAGAGGAGCAGGAAAAGGCGCTGCATGAGGTCCAGCAATTGCTCGACAGGCTGGAGGCCCTGGCGGATCAGGAGGAGGAGGNTCAGGAGGAGGATCAGGAGGAGGATCAGGAGGAAAAGGAAAGTGCCTTTAGAGCGGCCACCTATAACGAGGCGAGACGGCTGGTCGCTCGGTTGCGCAAGCGTACCGGTGTGCTGTCTGCGGAGGATGCCTCCTGGTTCAGGGAGNGCGCACAAATGGTGCTCAATCGACTGGCGCCGGAGAGTGACCACGAGGGAGACATCCTCGACTATCGGGAGTATCTGACTTTGGGAAATTCAGCCAAGGCGGCAAAATTCCGGCAGTCCAATGACCTGCCCTGGATTAAAGAAATGATCAAAATGGTCGATGATGAGATGGCGGAGAAGTTTGCCATCTCTGCCGAACCGATAGCCTTGATCGTCGCGCCGGACCTGGTCGCAGACCTCTCCACCGAGCCGGCCCCGTCCGGTTTGCGCTCTATTTTTTCCTCACAGCGTCACCTGGTCTTCAGAGAGAGCGACGAAGCCATCGTTGTGGTCAACGTCTGCAACATGAGCGCGACCAGGTACCGGTCGCCCNGGTTCAAGGAGTTGAGCGTCCTGGACATGTTGCCGGACCGGGATGTTTTCCTTTTCGTGGACCCCAAGGACAACACCCTGTGGCGCGCCACGCTCTCCGAAGCGGAGAGCCGCTTCACGGCGGAGTTCAGGATAGACGATCATTTTTCTGCCCCGGAGGGTGCGACCATATCCGGGTTCTTTATGTCCAGCACCAAGGACAACGTCTACTACGCCTTCATCGAGGACGGCGACCGGGTGCTGGCCGTGAAGCAGAGCATCGACCAGGTCAGCACCGTCGTGGGGACCTTTGAAGTNAAAGGCACTCTTATAGGTGCAGACAGGCTGTCATGGTGGCCGGACCGGTTCGTGGTGTGGACCGATGACGGCACGACCGTTCTGGAGAGTAACCTTACTCCGCCGAAAAGCTCCAGCAGAACGGGCTCCAGCCATGGACTCCATTGCCTCACGATCGACGTGTCTCGAAGCCAGATCTACGCGCTTAACGGCGGAGTGATCAATGTTTTGAATCCCGGCCTTTGGATCGTGAAGCAGTACCAGGGATCAGAAGGCATTGACCATATGNAATTCCCCAAATTAGCCAAGGTCTGTATCGAGAGATGCACCGTATTGATCAACTTCAATGGAGCAAGCATGTTCTACAACATGGAAACCAACAAGTTCAGCCAGAAGTTTTGTCCGGGGAGCATACGGTACACCGATACCCCGAGCAGATGGTATTACCTGGTGCCAGACATGACAAAGCCCGTCATCCTGTTAAAGGACATCACCGAGGAAGTGGAGAGCCTGCTGGAGTGGCAGGTTTTCCTGACAGCAGAAGAGAGCGAGGACGAGGAAGCCGCCAAAAGATTTGTAGAACACCTTAATAACCCCGAGTACTTCAGCATTGTGAAGCCGGTCAACCAGTCAGAGAACGCCGCCGCGGTTTCTTGATGAAGGCTCGCGGGAGCCCGCGAGGTTAGGGAACTCGCGGGGTCTGGATCGGGACGACCGTTCGGTCAGGTTATTTCACGACTTGGACCCAGTTGGTGGCAGACCCGGCCCCCTCACTCACTTCTCCTCTTATTCTGGCATTGTCCAGGTCCAGACCGCTNCCTGGTTGTGGGGACAGCGGAAGCATGTTTGCTCCAGCAGATTCATTCTCCCGGGCAGCTGAAGAATGTTTGCTCCGGCAGATTCATTTCCCCGGGCAGCGGAAGAATGTTTGCTCCGGCAGATTCATTCTCCCAAATAGAGGAGGCATGTTCACGCCGGNAAAATCATTCTCCCGAGCGGAGATTGCGATGTGATCCTGAAGATTCATTCTTCCATGAAGAGATTGCTTGTCAATGGGGCTTCGCCAGGTATCTGGTGTCCGCTTTCAGATAACCTTTTTCCCTTGCCACCAAATCAAGCTGCAGGGAACAGAGGTCTTCAACCACCAGCAGCTCGGGCCGGGTGGGCGTAAAGGCGGTGATGACCTTGTGATAGCTGCGACAGGCGTCACACGCCTCGACTCGCCTGTCACTTTGGCCATCCAGATAGAAATGCGGCCGGGACGCAGGTTCCTCGTTGCCGCACTGCAGGCATTGCAATACTGGAAACGACCAATCTGCCCCGCACTGGGCGCAGCGCAGATGCTTGGCTTGCACGTTGTCCTGCAGCTCCCCGAGCGTGGCGGTCGCGCCGCACAGGAAGCAGTAACCATGGGGCCAGGAAATTTCTTCCGGCGCGGGTTGCAGCTGCCGCCTCCAGCTCTGCAATGCCGGTTTGATGCAGTTCTGCGCCAGGGTCCACAACAGGTCGGGAGCAAGCTGCCTGCCTCGGGCGATCGCTCCCAGGCCGATAAAATCCGCGGTTGAGGCGGCTTCCAGGACTTGGACGATAGCTATCCTCCCCGACTCAAAGGCGCAGCGGATCTCGGACGCCGAGGCCTTGAGCGCTGCCAATTCGACTGATTGGCCCGCATGAGCAGGCTTTTGGGTGCGCGGCCAGAAAAGAAACCGGCCGGGAGCGGGCCCGGCGTCGGCAAGAGCTTCCACTCGCCCCAGTAGCTGCAGCATCAGCTCTTCCGCGGCAGGCAAATCGATGTCGAGACTGAGGCCGAAGAGAAGCGGCACTCCGGCTTCCCTGAGTTTGACCACCTGGCCGGGAGCCAGGGCCAGCGGGGCTTCTCCGAGATCGGCATCCCTCACCAGCGGAAGGATGGCTTCATAGAGCCGGGCGACGCCGCCAAGTTCCGGCGAGCTTTTGACTGCCTCTCGCAAACGCTGCACGATGGGATCGACGGGTTCGCTTGTTTTAACTGACATGAGTCCTCACCATTAACGCTCCTTTTGAGCCGGCCGGGGGGATCGGCGCCCGACGATCCCCATCCCCATCCCCACCCCGCCCCTTGAAGGGGAGGGAGAGTTCACTCAGGCTGGAAGTGGTTGTAGAAAATTGTCCCTAACAGTTGAGCTGCAAACACGTCCCTGGCTGCAAACACGTCCCTCCCCTTTCAAGGGGGAGGACAGGAGGGGGATGGGGTGCCTTTACGGTACGGTTACCCCATCCCCACCCCGGCCACCCCTTGAAGGGGAGAAGGAGTTTACCCGAAGTCTACACCTGCCCGGCCTGCAGCAGGCAGATGCGCAGAAGAGATCCACCTACCAGGGCAAGGATCGAGGACACCAGCACCTGTCGCGGGGTGGCGTCCGCTTTCCGGCTCAGCCAGCCAATCGACAACGGCAGCACGATTCCCGTGCCCACCGCCCCCCCCCAGAAGAGCACCAGATAGGTCCCCGAAAAAAGCGCGGCGGCGTATTTCCCGGCAAAAGAAAGGATCAGAGCGACCAGGAGTAGTTCCGCAACCATGACCACCCGGTCGAAACGCTCCANCTTTGCCATGGTGGCAGGTGTGGAACTCTTGCGCCAGAGCATGAAAAGCGCNATGGCNGCGGCTCCGGTCGAGGCNCCGGAGACGAGAAAGAGCGGTCCCAGAAACGGCGCCGCGATGGCCCAGAACGGCTGAGCCGTGACGTTTAAAAGAACTCCGGTGTATCCGGCCACGAAGAATCCGGTCAGGGAACCGAACAGGGCATACACCCGGCGCGGAACGCGGTTGTAAGCCGTGGAGAANGGCACCCAGGTGAGGTGCCGGTCCGCGATCAGGTTGTCGATGAAGGAGAGGAGCGCGAAGCCGCTGAAAAGGAGCAGGCACCACGACCCGACCGACATGGGGGACTGCAGGTNCACGTAGGGGTATCCGCCCTTCAGATAAAAAAACAGGTGCCAGAACCGCTCCGGCCGGCCCAGATCGGCGATGAGCGGAACCGGCAGCACGGTCAGTAGCGGAAAGGCGATGTAATAGGCGGGGCGGCTGATCTCGTGCTGTTTTTCCCCGCCAAAGAGCACTTCGAGGGAACCGATGAAGTAGGCGCCGGCCGCCGTCCCGGCTATGAAGAAATAAACGGCGATGTAATACCAGGCCCAGTCCGGTGCTTGAATTTCAGGACTCATGGTCCACCTCCTGCGGCTTTCCGTGCAGCCTTTCACGGAAGCTGATCAGTGCCGTCACTCCGATTCCCAGCGCGAACAGGATGGTAAAGAGCGAGGAAAGTAAGAGCCTTCTCTGCGGCACGACCGGGTTTTCCGGTTGCCCGTACACCTCGGAGCGGTCCGAGAAAAGGTAGAACACGTGGAGCCCCCCCGCTTCGGTATAGCCGTAGATGTGCGCCCCGCGATCCCCGCGACTCTTGAGCTGTGCCAGCCGGCTGTCCGCCTTTTTCCTAAGGTCGGAGACGTCCCCGAAACGGAGGGAACCGGTCGGGCAGGCCTTGGNGCAGGCGGTGCCGAGACCGTTATGGATGCGGTCGTTGCAAAGCGTGCATTTGTGGACCGTGCCGCTTTTCCCGGAAAAGGAAATCACCCCGTAGGGGCAGGACGGGATGCAGATCTTGCACCCGATGCAGGTGTCCTGCTGGACCACGACGTTCCCAAGGTCGGTGCGCACGATCGCCTTAGTCGGACAGGCGTTGAGGCAGCCGGCGTCGCTGCAGTGCTTGCAGGAGTCGCTGGAGAAAAGCCAGCGCCCTTTGCGCCGGTCCGCGTCGAACTGCTCCACGAAGCGCACGTGGCGCCAGTCGGTCGCGCTCAGGTGGCCAGTGTTGTCGTAGGAGTCGCCGGTGAAATGGTTCGCCAGCGGATAGGGCATTCCCTTGGACTGGGTGAAGTGCGACGGCTCGCCCGGAAGGCCGTTCCACTCCTTGCAGGCAACCTGGCAGGACTTGCAGCCGGTGCAGATGGTGGTATCGACGAACATTCCTTTATCCATGGATTGTCGCCCCCTTCTTGCCGGCTTTGATGTCGCAGGTGANAACCTTTCCTTCGTGGATCGAGACGTTCGGGTCGCCGACCATCGGGACCAGGTCGTTCACCACGTCCCCGGTGGCGTTCCCCTGCCACCCCCAGTGCCAGGGAAGTCCGATCTCGTGCACCACGTTTCCGTTGATGACGAAGGGCTTCATGCGGCGCGTCACCAGCGCGCGGGCCTGGATCTCCCCGCGGGCGGTCTGGATGGTCAGGTACCCGGCGTTGCTGATCCCCTTCTCCTTTGCCAGTTCAGGCGAGATCTCGCAGAACAGTTCCGGCATCAGCTCGGCGAGCCAGGGGAGCCAGCGGCTCATGGAACCGGTCAGGTGGTGCTCGGTCAGGCGGTAGGTGGATACCACGATCGGATACTTGGGGTCCACCTTGGCGTGGTACTCGTTTCCGGCGACCTTCCAGACCTTGGCGACCGGGTTCGACTGCTGCGGATACACCAGGTTCGCGACCGGCGACTCGTAGGGCTCGTAATGGGTCGGCAGCGGTCCGTCCGCCAGGCCGCCCGGCGCGAAGAGCCAGGCCTTGCCGTCGGCGCGCATGATGAAGGCGTCGTTGCCGCTCATCGCGTCGAAGGCGAGCGCGTTCTCCTTGCCGCGGGCGTCGGGCGCCTTGGTGGGCGGGAAATCTATCCCCTCCCCCGAGGGAGCTACCCATTTGCCCAGTTCCGCCTGGCCCGCCGGGTCCTTGACGCCGCTGTCGGCGGCCGGGTTCCAGAAGACCAGCTTCTTTTTCTCCGACCAGGGTTTGCCCAGGCTGTCGGCCGAGGCGCGGTTGTACATGATGTGGCGGTTGGCCGGCCAGGCGAAGCCCCAGTTGGGCGACATCCAGTCGTCGGCTTTGCGGCGTGCCGCGTTGTTTTTCCCCTCTTCCGGGATGACGCCGGTGTAGATCCAGGCGCCGCAGGCGGTCGAGCCGTCCTCCTTCAGNAGGGCGAAGCTCGCCAGGGGTTTGTTGTCCCCGGTCGAGTAGCCGTTGATCTCCCGGAGCACCCGGTAGGCCGACGGCTCGTCCTTGATGCGCCAGGGAGCGACTTCCTTGGCCTCCGCGTCGTAGTCCCAGGTAAGGTTGCGTATGGCCCAGTCGCGCTCCTGCGTCGAGTCCCGGTAGAGCGCCTTCAGGCGCCGCCCCAGATGGTAGCTGAACCAGAGGTCGCTGCGCGCGTCGCCCGGCGGGTCGGCCGCCTTTTCGTGCTGCTGCAGCAGGCGCTGGGTGTTGGTGAAGGAGCCCTCCATCTCGGGGACCGCGGCGGCGGGGAGGAAGAACACCTCGGTCTTGATGTCGGCGCTTTTCAGCTCGCCGGAGCGGATCTCCGGGGAGTTGCGCCAGAAGGCGGCGGTCTCCGTCTCGAAAAAATCGCGCACCACCATCCATTCCAGCTTGGCCAGGGCTTTTCTCTGGAATTTAGCGTTCTGCCCGCCGACGGCGGGGTTTTGCCCCATGACGAAGAAACCTTTGATTTTCCCGTTTGCCATGTCCATCATCATCGGCATGTGGGAATGATCTCCCGTGATCTTCGNGTGGTAATCGTAACCGTAATTGTTTTCGNCGGTCGCGGCCGCTCCGAACTGGGCCTTCAGGTAGGAAACCGCGAACTTCGGGTAATTGCCCCAGTAACTGGTGGCAAGCGGCCCCGCCTCGGTGACGATGAAATCCTTCAGGGAGGTGTGCGCCTTGCGGCCGTCGGGCATGTTCAGATAAGCCGGGAGTGAATGGTACAGGGTGGCGATGTCGGTCGAGCCCTGAATGGTCGCGTGTCCGCGCAGAGCGAGCACCCCGCCGCCGGGGCGCCCGATGTTCCCCAAAAGCGACTGCAGCATCGCCGCGCAGCGGATGATCTGGACGCCCACCGTGTGCTGGGTCCAGCCGACCGCGTAGGTGATGTTGGCGGTTTTCTCGCGGCCGGAATTCTCCAGCATGGTGGCCGCGACCCGGGAGAATTCCTCCTGGGGACAGCCGCAGACCCGCGCCACCATCTCGGGGGTGTAGCGCGCGTAATGCTTCTTGATGATCTGGAAAACCGTCTGCGGATCCTGCAGCGTGGGGTCGGTCTTGGGGCGGCCCGGTATCTGCTGCTGCAACAGTTCGCTGAAGACACCCACGCCCCCTGCGGCCTTCATCTTCGGGGGGGCCGGTTCGCGCTGGTAGGACCAGCTCGCGTTGGCGTAGGCCTTGCCGTCGGCGGACATGCCGGAGAAGAGGCCGCCGAGCTCGTCGGTGTCCTTGAAGTCAGGATTGATCAGCGTGGCCGCGTTGGTGTAGTTGACCACGTACTCCTTGAAAAACGGATCGGAGTTCCAGCGCTCGGAGGTGATGACGTGATTGATGAGCGCCCCGAGAAACACGATGTCGCTTCCCGCCCGGATCGCCACGTGCTGGTCGCACAGGGCGGAGGTGCGCGTGAAGCGCGGGTCGACGTGCATCAGGACCGCGCCATGCTCGGTCTTCGCCTTGAGCGGCCAGCGGAAGGCGACCGGATGGCACTCGGCCATATTGGAGCCCATGATGAGTACTGCATCGGAATTTACCAGGTCGCGCGGAAACGTGGTGGACCCGCCACGACCAAAAGTGACCCCCAGACCGGGGACCGTTGAGGAGTGTCAAATGCGGGCCTGGTTTTCCAGGTAGACCCCTCCCAGCCCATGGAACAGTTTCTGGTGCACGTAATTCCATTCGTTGTCCATGGTGGCGCCTCCCAGCGAGGCGAGCGCATAGGTGTTCATGACGCGCTTGGAGACTTGGCCCCCCTTGCCGTCGGGCATTTCCTGAAACTCGTTGAAATTGGCGTCGCGGGTTTTCCGGGTCAGTTCGGCGATGCGGTGCATGGCCCAGTCAAGCGGCTTGTCCTCCCAGTGATCGCTCCCCGGGGCGCGGTATTTGACCGTGGTCCAGCGCTGGTCGTTCACCACCAGCTGATAGGTGGCCGCCCCCTTGGGACAGAGGGTCCCCTGGTTGATGGGCGAATCAGGATTCCCCTGGATGTCGACGATGGCGCCGGCGTCGCTGACGGTCACCAGCTGTCCACAGCCCACCGCGCAGTAAGGGCAGATGCTCGGCACCTGTCTTCCGGTTTTGATGGGAACCTTTCCCGCTGCGGTCTGGGCGGCTGCCAGGTTGAAGCCCAGGCCTGAGACCTCGGCGGCGACGGTCGTGCCAAGGGCACCTGATGAAAACTTAAGGAATTGCCTCCGCGTTACTTTCATCCCTACACTCTCCTTGTCTCAGTCTGTGGTCGCACTAATACCGCGACAACTATGCGTGGTGAAGTAAACAGCATTTCGAACAGCGTGCACAGTGACAGTAAAAGCCTACGCCGGTTGTCTAGCAAGGGTTATATAGTCACCATCACCCTCAGGTTATAGGAATACAGCCCAAGCCATTGTAGGATTATTATTACAGTTCTTTTCTCACTTGATTGGTCATTGATATCAGTTTTTCCAGTTTCACAATCGTAGCGCGATATGACCTGTTTACAACTTAAATATTCACATTGACAACATGTTTGGCAGTCTCAGGTTGGATTCAATGGAAAAGATTGCGAAAGGAGTTACGGCCGAACTGGTTAAACGAAGAAAAACAGAGGGAGGTTTCCGACCAGCACTCCGCGCGCGTTTTAACAAAGAATGAAGGATGCAGGGTGAGTCCCGGTCGTAGCGTTGGGAGGTGCAGTGCAAAACGCGCAGGACAGCAATTGGTCCGGCAGTTCCGCTTGTGAGCAAAAATGGAAACTGTTTATGNAGTTCACCTGTGAGCGGGGGGGATCCGCTTCGTGAGGGATTGATCGATTGGAAAAAAATTAAAGGGCGACCACCTTGCGGTTGCATCGCCCTTTTTTTACTATTTGGCTTGGTCTCTGGTAGCCTCGCCGAAGAGAAGCAGTACACCCGATGCTCTTGAGAACTCTCCCATCGACCCAGCTCAGGGACCGGTCGCCCTTCGGCTCCGCAACTTCAACCTGCCCAGCTCCCCCTCTCCTTCGGGAGAGGGAGCCGTAGATTTTACCAGCTACTCCCAACGGATGGGAAGCTCAAAGGACCGCAGCTATTGCTGGTTGATGGCGGAAAGCCGCCAGGAATGGGCGCCGATCGCCCGGGTGAAGGTCCAAAACTCCTCGAATTTGACCGGCTCGGTCTTGCTGCCGGAGACGACTTTCCCGCTCGTTTCGTCGGTCGTGTAATCGAGCAGGTTGGCGTAAATGAGCGCCGTGACATAATCCTGCCCCGCTTCCTGCCACGCTTCGGAAACTTCCACATTCCTGACGGCGATGTTCTCCAGACGGTTGACCTGCNTGTCCCGCAGGAGCGTGTCCAGGTCCGCCTGCAGTATCCGCTTCATCTCTTCGGTCAACAAAGCCGCCACCGGGGACAAATCCCGATTCATCCAACCGCCCTGAATCTTGAAGAAGGTATCCATGACCGAGTCGGCGAAGCGCTTTTCCTCGAAAGCCGGGTCCGTTTGACGGATTTGTGCCAGCCCCTCCTGCAGGCCGTTGCATTCCTGGTCATTATCCTGCGGCT
>JGI24142J45722_1001338_pt1 | contig 12175 bp, 10 predicted proteins | sample BarGraIncu00431A_FD_45722 | JGI IMG/M metagenome (IMG submission 45722) | reverse complement strand
AAAACCAATAATCCATCTTATGTGCCGCACGTTGCAGCCCAATTGGCTGCGATCAGGCATTGTTCGGTGGAGCAGATGGCGGAGATTACTAGTCGTAACTTCGAAGCCTTGTTTAAAGGCGTATTGCTGTGAGACCTGATGGCACTTTAAACATCAAGTCAAACATTAAAAAATTATTCTATCTTGTTGTTTTATCAGCATTATCTGTCTGCCACTCAGGTTCTTACGATGATTTTTTCCAGGCCATCAAACGTGATGATGCAGCAGAGGTTTCACAGCTTTTGAACCTCGGCTTTGATCCCAATACACTCAATTCAGCAGGGATTCCTGGGCTGGTGCTGGCGATTCGGGAGCCATCGCTGAGAGTGACTGATGTCCTGATGAATTGGCCCAAAACCAATATTGAAGCTCGGACACCGCAAGACGAAAGTCCGCTCATGTTGGCCGCATTGCAAGGACTGACAGAATTTTGCCAACAACTCATTGACAAGGATGCCGATGTCAATAAACCCGGCTGGACGCCACTGCATTACGCTGCCACGCGCGGTCACTTGGCGGTGATGCAATTGTTGCTTGATCACGATGCCTACATAGATGCTGCATCGCCCAACAACTCCACGCCACTCATGATGGCTGCGCAATATGGAACACCCTCGGCAGTAAAACTATTGCTTGAAGCGGGTGCCGATCCTATGCTCAAAAACGACCTGGGTTTATCCGCCATCGATTTTGCCCAACGAGCCAATCAACTTGATTCTGTCGAGATGATTTCCTCGTTTATTCGAGGACGCCAAACTAAAGGAGTTTGGTGAATCTGACTTCGCAGCGATTTGTCGGATACTTCATACGATGTATATTATGTTAAGTTCATAAGTCATGTTTGAAGAGATAAATCATCTCGCCCTGATTGGCGACCTCATGCAGCAGATGTGTGTCTACTTAGTGGTGGCCTATCTTCTGAGCAAGACGCCCCTTTTTGCGCCGCTGATGCAAGTCACTGTCCGCCTTCCAGACAAGCTGGTCTGTTACGTGGTGTTCTCAGGTTTTTGCATCATGGGCACCTATCTGGGGTTTCAGATTGAGGGCGCCATTGCCAATACCCGTGCGATTGGGGCTGTGCTCGGAGGCTTGCTCGGCGGCCCCGTCGTGGGTTTGGCTGTTGGACTCACGGGTGGGCTGCACCGCTATTCAATGGGAGGTTTTTCAGCCATGGCTTGTGCAGTGTCAACCGTGACCGAGGGCCTGATCGGCGGCAGTCTGCACTTCTATCTGATGCGGCGCCACCAGGCCGACCGCTTGCTCAATCCGATGATTGCTTTTGGCACCACCATGATTGCCGAGTTGGCGCAGATGGTCATTCTTTTGTCGCTGGCCAAACCAGCCGACCAAGCAGCGCGTCTGGTCGCCCAAATCACCCTGCCCATGGTGTTGACCAATTCCTTTGGCGCTGCTTTGTTCATGCGCCTGATCCTGGATCGCCGCGAAACATTGGAAAAATATTCAATCGCCTTTTCGGCCAAAGCCTTGCGCATTGCCGAACGTTCGGTGGGAATCCTGATGCAAGGCTTCAACGAGTCCAACTGCACGCGGCTGGCCACCATCATTCAGGAAGAAACAGGCGTCGGTGCCGTTGCCATCACCGACTGTGAAAAACTGCTGGGCTTTGTTGGTGTGGGCGCCGATCACCACCTGACGGGCACCCTCATTTCGTCGCAGCACACCTTTTATGCCATTGCCCACAATGAAGTGGTGTATGCCGATGGCGCCAACGTGCCCTATTGCTGCTCGGTGTCCAAAGACTGCAAGCTGGGCTCCTGTATGGTGATACCGTTGCGCGGCGAAGGCAACCGGGTCTTCGGCACCATAAAAATGTATGAGCCCAAGTCCAAATTTTTCTCTTCTCTCAACCGCACGCTGGGTGAAGGTCTCGCCCGCTTGCTGTCAAATCAGGTGTTAGCCGGCAGAATCGAGGAGCAAAAAAGACTGCTGGTGCAAGCTGAAATCAAGCTGTTGCAGGCGCAGATCAACCCCCACTTCCTGTTCAATGCCCTCAACACGTTGGCGGCGGTCATTCGACGAGATCCTGAAGCGGCGCGGCAACTGGTGCAGTACCTGTCCACGTTTTTCCGCAAAAGCCTCAAACGGACCGACAACGATGCCACGCTGGCAGATGAAGTCGAACTCGTCAATGCCTATTTATGCATTGAACTGGCGCGCTTTGCCGAACATCTGCAGGTGAACATCGCCATTCCGGACGATTTGTTGCGCCTTCATCTGCCCGCATTTTCCTTGCAGCCGATTGTTGAAAACGCCATCAAGCATGGTATTTCCCAGCTGCTGGAGCCGGGCAAGATCAACATCAGTGCACAACGCCAGAAGGGCTTGTTGACGCTATATGTAGAAGACAGCGCGGGCCTCTACCAACCCCGCCCTGACAGCGACGGACTGGGGATGAACCTGGTGGATCGGCGCATCAAGCTGCGCTATGGCGACGCGTTTGGTCTCCAGGTCTCGTTCGAGCGCGAGCGTTTTACGCGGGTAGCGATTTCGGTGCCGGTAGACGAAGAGCGTGTGACATGCTGACCGCATTGATCATTGATGACGAAGCCCCGTCGCGCGATGAGCTGAAAGCGCTGCTGGCGGGCGAGTCCGACGTTCAGGTGCTGGGGGAATGTGCCAACGCCATTGAAGGCCTGGCGGCAATTCATCGGCTGCGTCCGAACGTGGTGTTTCTTGACATTCAGATGCCCCGCATGAGTGGCCTGGAAATGGTTGGCCTGATTGATCCCGCGGCCATGCCTCATATTGTGTTTGTGACGGCCTACGACGAGCATGCCCTGAAAGCATTTGAGGAGCATGCGACGGATTACTTGCTCAAGCCGATTGATGTGCAGCGCCTAGCCAAAACACTGAACTGGCTGCGCAACGGCGCTCATCCCACTAGCCAGGCGTATCCGGTTTCGACCGAGTTGTTGCGCCAGGTGCCGTGTGTCAGCCGTAACCGGATTTTTTTGCTGGGTTTGGCTGAAATTGAATATGTACACACTGACTTGGCTGGCGTGCAGGTGGTGAGTGCCGAACGTCATGGCACCACCGAGCTCACCCTGAAAATCCTTCAGGAGCGCACGCTGCTGGCACGCTGCCACCGACAGTACCTTGTCAACATTGACCATATAGCCGAGATTGAACTTTTGGACAACGGCGGGGCAGAAATCCTGACCCGCAGCGGAAAGCGTATTCCGGTCAGTCGTCGTTATTTGCGTGAAATGAAAGACCGCTTGCTCATTGCCTGAGCAGTCTCCGCATGTGATTCACACCGCTCAGATTGGCTGAAATACCGCTCAAATTGCCTGGAAACCGCTGGCCAGAAAGCTCCCCCACCAAGGTCTAAACCCGTTACATTGCACGCGCACCGCCTTCAGAGCGGTGGGCCAATAGCCGGTTTCTGGGCTGGACGCAAATTACAACTGGAGCATTCATGAATCTCGTTTCCAAACATGCCATTTGGTGGCTATTGACAGTGATCGGGGTGTTTTCCCTCGGCACGGTCGCATTGTCCCGAGGTGAAACCATCAACGCCTTGTGGATCATCACGGCCGCGGTGTCCATCTATCTGGTGGCTTACCGCTACTACAGTCTGTACATCGCCGACAAGGTCATGCAGCTTGACCCGACCCGGGCGACTCCAGCGGTTCGCCACAACGATGGGCTGGACTTTGTCCCGACCAACAAGTACATCCTGTTTGGTCACCACTTTGCCGCCATTGCAGGTGCGGGGCCGCTGGTTGGCCCCGTGCTGGCTGCGCAAATGGGCTATCTGCCGGGCACGCTGTGGATCATTGTCGGTGTGGTCCTGGCAGGTGCGGTGCAAGACTTCATGGTGCTGTTTGTCTCAACGCGCCGGGACGGTCGCTCCCTTGGCGACTTGGTCAAGTCTGAACTGGGCCTGGTGCCCGGCATCATTGCGCTGGTCGGCACGTTTGTCATCATGGTCATCATCCTTGCTGTGCTGGCCCTGATTGTGGTCAAGGCCCTGGCGGGCAGCCCATGGGGCACCTTCACGGTGGCTGCGACCATCGTCATCGCCCTGTTCATGGGTGTTTACAACCGCTACCTGCGCCCGGGGCGCGTGGGCGAAGTCTCGGTCCTAGGTCTGGTCTTGCTGATTGGATCGATCATTCTGGGTGGCCAAGTGGCGGCGAGCCCGATGTGGGGACCAATGTTCACGTTTGATGCCAAACAGCTGTCCTGGATGCTGATCATCTATGGCTTCATCGCCTCGGTGCTGCCCGTGTGGCTGCTCCTCGCGCCACGCGATTACCTGTCCACCTTTCTGAAAATCGGCACCATCGTGGGCCTGGCGCTGGCCATGGTGTTTGTCGCGCCCAATCTGCGCATGCCCGCCTTCACCCAGTTTGTGGATGGCACAGGTCCGGCCTGGTCAGGCAGTCTGTTCCCGTTCATCTTTATCACCATTGCGTGCGGCGCGGTGTCGGGCTTTCATGCGCTGATCTCGTCGGGCACCACCCCCAAACTGCTCGACAACGAGAAAAACGCCCGCATGATTGGCTATGGCGGCATGCTGATGGAATCGTTTGTGGCCATCATGGCCATCGTGACGGCCTCGGTGATCGATCCGGGCGTGTATTTCGCCATGAACAGCCCGCCCGCCATCATCGGTGCGACGGTTGAAGGCGCGGCCAAAATCATTTCCGAGTGGGGTTTCATCATCACGCCCGAGGTGCTGATTCAAACAGCCAGGGATGTGGGCGAAAACAGCATTCTGTCGCGGGCCGGTGGTGCGCCAACGCTGGCGGTGGGCATGGCCCAGATCTTTTCCCAGGTCATCGGTGGACAAGCCATGATGGCTTTCTGGTACCACTTTGCGATTCTGTTTGAGGCCCTGTTCATCCTCACCGCTTGCGATGCGGGTACGCGCGCCGGACGCTTCATGCTGCAGGACCTGCTGGGCACCTTTGTGCCCGCCCTCAAAAAGACCGACTCCTGGATCGCCAGCCTGACCGCCACCGGCCTGTGCGTGGCGGCCTGGGGCTACATTCTTTACCAGGGTGTGGTGGATCCGCTGGGCGGTATCAACAGCCTGTGGCCCTTGTTCGGCATCTCGAACCAGATGCTGGCGAGTGTGGCGCTGATGTTGTGCACGGTGGTGCTGTTCAAGATGAAGCGTCAACAGTTTGCCTGGGTCACGATCTTGCCGACCTGCTGGCTGCTGATCTGCACCCTGGTGGCAGGCTGGGAAAAAGTGTTTGACGCTAATCCCAAAATTGGTTTCCTGGCGTTGGCCAACAAGTTCCAGGCAGCCATTGACAAAGGCGTGCTGCTGGCCCCGGCCAAGAGCATGGACCAGATGAAGCAAATCGTGTTCAACAACTATCTGGATGCCGCCCTGGCCGTGTTCTTCATCTTCGTCGTGATCAGCATGCTGTATTACACGATCATCGCTTGCATGAAGGCGCTGCGAAACAACCAAGTCACCAGCTGCGAGATGCCTTACCAGTCCGTGGCTGCGGCCAACAGCTGATATGTTATTCAACGACTTGTCCACGGTCGGCAAGTATCTCGGGCAGGCCGCCAGACTCATGGTCGGCCTGCCCGACTATGACACCTATGTGCGGCACCGGCGTCTGCTGCACCCTGAGTTACCCATCATGACGGAGGCTGAATTCATCCGCAACCGGCAGGAAGCCCGCTACGGCTCCGGGCGCTCCGGTGGTTGTTGCTAGACCTCCAAACAAACGACAAAAGTTAAATTGGGCTTNCATTTATTTAATCCTTAAGGGGGCATATTCCCCCTTAAGGCGGCTACGTTCACAGTAGCAATCCGGGAATGACANTTCATTGTTCGCTTAGCCGTTTTGTTTTGGTGACCAAAATTGCTGTTTTGAACCAGAACGATAAAGTTCTANGGTTGGCGTTGCGTCACAATGCCGGTGCCAAGCCTAAATAACTGCTATCTTGACCTGTTGACGCAGCGACCATAAAAATGAAAGTTGTTGAAGAATGAAAAGCCACGCCCTGGATAAAGCTCGCGAACGCCACTTTTTGACCGCATCTCCAAATACGCCAACGCCAGCTAATTTATTTGTTGTTCATGGCATCTGGTCACCAGGCGTGCGATTGATGCGCAATCTGAACTTTGCAGCAAAAGCGCTCATCATCAGTTTTATTTTTTTGATTCCCATGGTCATGTTGGGCTACTTTTTCAGCAGTTCCCAATATGAGCAGATCAACTTCAGTGCCAAAGAACGGGTTGGCGTAGCTACCTTCAAGCAATTTTTACCTATTTACACAGGCGTATTAAAGACGCGCAATGCAACTCGGGCGACATTGGGTGGCTTTGACGGTCGCAGTCGCTACCAGTCGGCGCGCGATCAAACGGAACTGGCGATAAGCTCTTTTGAAAAGTACCTGTCCGAGTCAGGTGATGTACTGACACTTAAACCCGAATTTGAAAAACTCAAGTCATCCTGGTCAGCTACGGCGCAGTCGAAAAATGGGGCCGATAGCGAAGGTCGCACTGTATTTGGACCTGTCACCGGTTCAATCGTGACCATGCTTAACTTGATTGGCGACAACTCCAATCTGGTGCTTGATCCCGATCTTGATAGCTTTTACCTGATCGATGCGATGGTGCTTGCTGTGCCGCAATTAGCCGAAGACTTGGGACAACTATGGGGATGGGGAACTTACGCATTGGCCCATCCGGGTTTGTCCAATGCTGATGAAAAGCGATTTGCAGTCTGGTCCGTTGGCGTTGAATCAGGGTTAAAGCAAACGCGTTCATTTTTGCTGCGAGCATCTACTGCCACACCGTCGCTGACTTCAAAATTAGATATGAACGTTCTGGATGAGGTTGCGGCCTTCCACAAATTTGCGAGCAACCCAGAAGCTTTGATCAACCAAAAAGATCTGCCCCCCCAGCAGTTTTATGAAAGAGGGGAAGCTGCCGTTTTGAAGCTTCAGTCGTTCTATGACAAAGGCTTGCCCACCCTGGATGAGTTGCTCGTTGCACGGATCAATGCCATGGAGCAACGTATGGCCTGGATCGCTGGTGCCATCGTTGTCGCGCTCTTTTTGGCCGCTTATTTCTTTTACAGTTTTTTCTTGGTGACACGGGGCGGTTTACGCTTGATCAGCCAACACTTGCAGGAAATGGCCGAAGGTGATTTGCGTCAGCAACCCAGCCAACCTTGGGGCAAAGACGAACCGGCAGCAGTGATCATCGACTTGCGCAAAGCTTATGACTCGCTCTTGTTGTTAATTCACAAAGTGCGACATTCCGCCGAATCACTGCATGCAGCTAGCGACGAAATTGCCTCTGCAAGCATGGACCTTTCGGTGCGTACCGAAGCGACCGCCGCCTCGCTTGAAGAACAAGCATCAGCAATGAGTCAAATTGGTGCGACTGTGGGGGCTACGGCCGAGCGCGCGCACATGGCAGCCAGCTTTGCCAATGAAAACGCCGAAGTGGCTGAAAAAGGCGGCAAGGCATTCACTGAAGTAGTGAACACCATGCATGACATCCACACTTCGTCGGCCAAGATCAACGACATCATTGGAGTCATTGATGGCATAGCCTTTCAAACCAATATCCTGGCGCTCAATGCTGCAGTAGAAGCAGCTCGCGCGGGCGAACAAGGTCGTGGCTTTGCCGTGGTGGCTTCCGAAGTTCGCAGCTTGGCTGGGCGATCCGCAGCAGCAGCCAAAGAAATAAAGAGTTTGATTTCCACTAGTGTTGAACAAGTCAAAGGTGGCACGCAAACTGTTGAAGATGCAGGTAAAACCATGGGCCAAGTCATCACTAACGCCAAGCAGATCAATGGCTTTTTGGATGAGATTTCAACTGCGGCACGTGAGCAGGCCGCCGGAGTGGAGCAAGTCGGCCATGCCATAGCGGAACTTGACAAGAATACGCAACAAAATGCAGCCTTGGTGGAGCAAACCACCGCTGCATCCAGCTCACTAAGTGAATTGGCTGAAACCTTGCAACACGAGCTTGCAAATTTCAAGGTAGATTAATTCAGGAGATGCAGCAGGCAAATGCGCAGGAGGATGCCTGAACAAGGCATACAGGCGTAGTTACGTTCTGTTGATGACACGACATCAGTAGCAGAGTGAATTAGTTTTTGGTCACTTCAATCAAACTACCAAGCCGTGTTCATCAAGGCACTTGTTAAATACGCTCGAAAATCACCGCGATACCTTGTCCGCCACCAATGCACATGGTGGCCAGCGCGTATTTGCCACCAGTGCGCTGCAGTTCATAGACTGCTTTGGTTGCAATGAAGGCGCCTGAACAACCAACCGGGTGACCCAGCGCAATGGCGCCACCGTTTGGATTTGTTTTCGCCGGGTCCAGGCCCAGGCCTTTATTGACGGCAATTGCCTGAGCGGCAAAGGCTTCATTGGCTTCAATAACGTCAATCTGATCCAGTGTCAGACCCGCCTTCTTGAGTGCCAGCTTGGTCGCCGGGATGGGCCCCTCCCCCATGATTTCGTTGGGCACGCCAGCAATGGCGTAGGAGACGATGCGGGCAATGGGCTTTTGGCCTGCTTTGGCAGCTGCGTCAGCCGCAGCCAGCACGAAGAATGCTGCGCCGTCATTGATGCCGGAAGCATTGCCAGCGGTAACGGTACCGTCTTTCTTGAAAGCTGGCTTCATTTTTGCGAGCGATTCCATCGTGGTGTTGGCTTTGCCATGCTCGTCGGTGTCGAACACCACATCGCCCTTGCGGGTTTGCTGGATGATCGGAACGATTTGCGATTTGAAGCGCCCTTCGCTGATAGCGATGGCCGCCCGGCGCTGCGATTCGCAAGCAAAAGCATCCTGCTCTTCGCGCGAAATATTCCACTTGGTGGCCAGATTTTCAGCCGTAATACCCATGTGGCCAACGCCAAACGGGTCGGTCAACACGGCAACCATCATGTCGATGGCTTTGGTATCACCCATTCGTGCACCAGAGCGCAAGGCTGGCATCATGTAGCTGCCGCGGGACATCACTTCGACACCGCCGCCGACACCATATTCAAAATCACCCAGCATGATGTTTTGCGCTGCCGTCACAATTCCTTGTAGCCCGGATGAGCAAAGACGGCTGACCTGCATGGCGATGGAGTCCATTGGCAAACCAGCCTGAATCGAAGCAACACGAGAAACATAAGCGTAACGTGAGTCCGTTGGAATAACGGTCCCGACAACAGCGTTGCCAATTTGCTTGGGATCAACGCCAGAGCGGGCAATGGCCTCCTTCATCACGATGCCAGCCAGTTCCGCCGGCTCNATATTGGCCAGCGAACCGCCGAATGCGCCAATCGCTGAACGGGCTGCGCTTAGAACGACAACGTCTTTACTCATGTGAGAGCTCCTTAGATATTTGATTTGCGACTGTCAGGCAAAAATGCCTTAACGGTTGCTATCGTATCAGTGTCATTTGACAAGAGTGGCAAGCAAGTAAATTCGTTTTTTGATAACGGGTTTGCCACACTCGTTGACCCCGTGCAACTGAAACACATTTTTTGCCAGATCNATGCCCAATGTTGTAACCTTCATGTCGGACGCTCCTGTCTGTTCAAGTGGGTTGGTAAACACTTCCACTTTGGCACNTTACGATGCCGTTTGGGTGGGAGCGTCCATCCCATTGCTTCGNAAATAAAGAATGAATTAAGGGCGCTACGCCCTTGCGCTTCCAAACGTTTGTTGGACGAAGCCGCTACGCGGAGTAAGCCACCCCGAGACTGCGCTGGCTGAGACGATTTATTCTGCACCTTCACCCCGTCAATTTCGATGGGGTGATTCTGCAACAAATCGCAAGGACTCCCCAGCATGAACCCCAGCACCAAGGCTGAATTTGATCAGCGCTACCAAACCCATCTCAAACACCTCAAACTCAAAGGCCTACAACCCAAGACCATCGATGCCTACAGCCGCGCCATCCGACGCATGGGCGACTACTTCGACTACGCGATTGGCAACTTGTCACCGGCACAACTCACCGACTACTTCAGCGACCTGATCGAATCGCACTCATGGAGCGCCGTCAAGCTTGACCTCTATGGCTTGAAGTTCTACACCCTGCATGTGCTGGGCAAGCCCTGGGTCATGCCCAACTTCATCAAACCGCCCAAAGTCTCACGTCTGCCCGACATCGTCACCATTGAGGAGGCGCAAAACCTCTTCTCCAACACCCGCACCCTAAGCTACCGGGTGTTTTACTTCACCTTGTACAGCATGGGCCTGCGCCTGAGCGAAGGCTTGAACCTGAAACTGGCCGACATTGACGCAGCCCGCCAGCGCGTGCACATTCGCGACTCCAAAGGCAACCGCGACCGCTTCGTCCCCTTGCCCGAGGCCACTCTCACGGTCTTGCGCCGCTTCTGGAATATCCACCGCAACCCAGAACTGCTATTTCCCAATCGCCTGGGCGGCTTGAGCGGTGCTCACAGTGCTCGCACACCGCTGGACCGAGGTGGCGTACAAAAGACCTTGCGCCAGGTCGCACTTGACTGCGGCCTCAAAAAAAGATCACCCCGCACAGCCTGCGCCACAGCTATGCAACACATCTGATTGAAGCCGGGGTCGATCTGCTTGAAGTGCAGAAGATTCTGGGCCACCACAGCATTCTCACCACCGCCCGCTACACCCATCTCACCAGCCACACCGCAGATCGACTGAACGAGCGCATCGAGGCCTTGATGAGCGGCTTCAAGCTCGACTGGGGCGTGGTCAAATGATCCCGCTGGCAACCATCATTAAGCAGTTTGCACCCACCTACCTGACCCAGTACGGCGCAAGTGTGTTACCCAGTCAACTTCAGGCACTCAATGCCATGAAGTATTGCCGCTCCAGCCTGGGGCCTGGCATGCGGGCCCAGTGCCACGACTGTGGTGAACAACGCGTGGTGCCGCATTCCTGTGGTCACCGCAATTGCCCGCACTGCCAACACTTTGAGAGCCAGCGCTGGATTGAGCGACAGACACAAGCCCTGGTGCCGGGTAGCTACTTTCTGATCACGTTCACTTTGCCTGCTGAGTTGCGCGCCCTGGTTTGGCAGCATCAGCGTCTGCTTTACGCTGCACTGATGGATTGCGCCTGGGGGACGCTGCGCACCTTCAGCCAGAACCACAAGCAGTTGCAGGGCAACCCCGGTGCGGTGGCGGTGTTGCACACGCATTCAAGACGGCTGGAGTTTCATCCACATGTGCACATGTGCATGCCTGCGGCAGCCCTGGATGCCGACAGACAACTCTGGCGCACTTTGCGCAAGAGTGCCAAGGGGGATGGCTATTTGTTCAACCATAAGGCACTGGCCAAGGTGTTCAAGGCCAAGTTCCTGGCGGCACTGGGTGAGCTGGGGTTGCCGCTGCCCGCCAATCTGCCACAGAAGTGGGTGGTGGACTGCAAGGGTGTGGGCAACGGCGAGAAGGCTTTGGTCTATCTGGGACGCTACCTGTACCGGGGGGTGATTCAGGAGAAAGATATTCTTCGCTGCGAGAACGGGCAAGTCACCTACCGCTGGAAGAACAGTAAAACCAACAAGATCGAACAACGCACAGTCCGTGGGGTGGAGTTCTTGCGGCTGGTGTTGCAGCACGTGCTGCCCAAGGGGTTTCGGCGTTCACGCAATTACGGTTTTTTGCACCCCAACAGCAAGCGGCTGATTGCGCTGCTGCGTTTGCTGGTGTTCACGTCGTGCGTCAAGATGCCTATCGAATCAGCCGCAGCAACTCAGGCCGAGCGGCCCAAGCTGCTTTGTCGCTGCTGCGGGGGTGTGATGATCATCATGCAATGCCGCATTTTGCCGTCCACGATTGAGCCACCGGGTGCCAAGGCCAACAACCGGGGAATCGCAGCCAAGTAAACGCGCGGATCAAAACCGCTGGCAACAGTGCTGCGCAGGCGCTGCTGGGCGAGCTCGGCCAAAAACAGCGAAACAGCGCTGGGTTAATCGCCAAAAATGTGCTCCTGGGGCACCGGGTCGTTGCAATGACGGCTTGAATCACCGGTACTGGCGGACTTTGGCTTGCCCAATATCTGCAGCTTCAGGTGGAATCGAAGAAGATATTTTCAGAGGGGAAACAAACGGCTTTGGTCTGGCCCGGGCTCGTCCAACAAACGGTTCAGATCGTGGCTTCGCACGATCTAACCTTAATCGTT